>Ga0272443_10000423_pt1 | contig 80072 bp, 62 predicted proteins | sample SSMAcet12_FD_193581 | JGI IMG/M metagenome (GOLD analysis project Ga0272443, IMG submission 193581) | Marine sediment archaeal communities from Little Sippewissett salt marsh, Falmouth, MA, United States - SSM-Acet-12 | ecosystem: Environmental > Aquatic > Marine > Wetlands > Sediment ...
CGGGGGAAGATAAGGGGGGGTGGCATATTCGGGGCCGCAGATGCGATAGAGATCGACAAGGTTGGTCGCGAGCATTCTTTTGAGATTTTCCATATTCCTGTCGTGCATACAAGCGACGGCCTGGGCGAAGTGGTCGGTTTCCGTCAGGGCCCAGACGGTATAATCGCCGAAGTTCATCAGAGCAGCCGCCAACCAGAGAGGGTCGGCCAGGGAGGACATGATAATACCATTATCGCCGAGTTCGTTTTTGATGCGCGCAAGGTCGGAGGTTTCGAATTCCAAAGGTTCATAAGGTACGGAGAGGGCCCGGTCGACATCTTCCAGATTTTTGCACCAGTGCTCGACTTCCCAAACAGTATGAACGTTATCGATGAGTTTGGTTACCTGGGTGATATCGCCTTTAGGAGTGGGTAAGATTTTTTGGGTAATCACGGCGTCATCGGCGCGGGTCTTAGTGACCTGGATTTCCACAGGAGAGGACGAGGCCAGGAACGTTTCGTTGGAGGCGGGTTCCCACATGCAGATGCAGTCGGTTTTTTCGCGGATAGCGCGCATAAGTTCGGCATAAGAAGGTTCTTTGTTCTCAAATGCCTGACTATTGAAAGCTACCAACTCATAAGTGGAGATAGGGACCCGGTCGGGGATTTGACCGTTGAGAACGGCTTGCAATCTTTGTTTTGAGTTCATGACGGGATTTCCATGGTGTAAAAGTATTTTGTTCAAGAGCTATTATATATTATGGCTTTTGCCTGGGCAATAGGATTATCTGTTGATTAAAAATTGATTGAAAAATGAGCGTGAGAGGCATATAAGGAAATTGATGTGTTATGAGTAACCAATAAAAAAAATTGATAAGGTATATGAGTTAATGGGGAGTAAGCGTATAGTTGTGGCGATGAGCGGGGGGGTGGACAGCAGTGTGGCGGCGGGGCTGCTGAAAGAGAAGGGGTATGAAGTAATGGGGGTGTTTATGTGTCTGGGGGGAGAATCCAAGGAAAATGGTAAGCATGCGGGGTGTTGCAGTCCGGAGGATGCCCGGGATGCACAAGAAGTGGCGAAGCAGTTGGGGATAGGCTTTGAGGTATTGAATTTTCAAAAGGAGCTGGAGAATATTATCTATTACTTTGTCGATGAATACCGGCGGGGGCGAACGCCTAATCCGTGTGTGAGGTGCAACCGGCAGTTGAAGTTCGGTAAGCTGCTGGAATATGCAGAAACAATAGGGGCGGAGTACATAGCGACGGGACATTACGGGCAGATCAAGACGCTGGAAGGACAAAAACGATTGTGCCGGGGGGTGGATAAAGAAAAAGATCAATCGTATGCGCTGTTTGCAGTGGAAAGAAAAAAGCTGGAAAAGATTTTACTGCCGATCGGAGAGTATCAAAAGAGTGAGGTGCGCGAGCTGGCGGTAAAGATGGGTCTGCCGGTGCATGAGAAGGAGGAATCGCAGGAGATATGTTTTGTGCCGGACGATGATTATGCCAGGCTGGTAGCGGAGCGGGCACCGGAACTTTGCAAGCCGGGAAAAGTGATTGATACTCAAGGAAAAATATTAGGGGAGCATCAAGGGATATTTCGTTACACGATCGGACAGCGGCGGGGATTGGGGATCGCGCTAGGAGAGCCGGCGTATGTGGTGCGTTTGGATGCCGAAACCAATACGGTAGTGCTAGGCAGCCGGGAGGAGTTATTGCAGCAGAAGCTGGGGGCGGACGGGGTGAACTGGCTGGTGGAGCCGGAACCGAGGGAGCCTTTTGCCGCTATGGTGCAGATACGCTATAATCATCGGGGAGCAAAAGGAATAGTTACCCCCCTACCAGATAAAGGAGTGAACTGCAGGCGTGTGCAGGTAGATTTCGATGAGCAGGTAAGTGCAGTTACACCCGGGCAGGCGGCGGTATTTTATAGCGAGGATAACCAGACCATCATCGGTGGAGGATGGATCGAGTCCAGGCAATAAAAATACCGCGCCTTCAACTGTTACATATAAACTTTTTCAATCAATTTGCTTCAATCTTCGTTAATGCCCCGACGAATTCTCGCAAATTTTCGTCGCCTATCTTCTTGTTGGCTACAAAGCCAAGTGCTGTTTCATCAGGCATAACAATCATCCGGGCAAATCTTTCTTCGCTGAGATTTTTATAATCAACGAACTCGGGGATTGCCTTTGTAAAACATTCCAGATAACGTTGGGCATATATAGAGCCATTTGGGTGTGTATAAAGATTTACTCCGCTGGGGCATTCAAGAACAAGCTGCTGCTTGGGTATCCATGCCATTCTCTTCAAGTCATAATAATTTCCCTGAACTATCACAATAATATTTCCTTCGTTGCTTTGTACCCCGGTCAGATACTCTATAGCTTTAGTGCCAAGTGGATCAAGGGCCTCTATAGAAACGATTTTCTTCATCCAAGGCAGTTTCTTAACCGTATATGCACTATGGTTAAGCCCGCTTCGAATATTTTCCGGAGTGATCTCTTTGGGCTCCCTCGGTCTGTAATCTTGTAATATCGTCTCAACCTCGTATCCATCAGGAATCTTTGTGCTGAAAGCGGATGGATCAAGTGCAAAATCAAATTCAAATTCGTCCATGAAGATGGTTTGCCCAACCGTAGGGTGCTTAAGTTCTATTTCAACCGGAAGCTTTGTTTTAGGATCGACCCACACCGTATAATCATTGTATTTGTTTGGTTTATGTCTGAAGCCGTACAATATTTTTCCATTAAGTTTTTTTGTGCCGAGTTTTTCCGTGGATCTCTGCTCGAATCGCTTGACCATATCTATTATGTCTGGATCTTTTTTAGGCCCATAACCGATAAGCTTGGTAACAATTGCCTTTTTTTGGTCAGGATAAAGCTCAACAGTTATTGCATCCTTTCCACGCATATCGATGATGTGAACGGAGCCATCTTCAACCTCCTGCCGACGCAGTGAAAGGTTCAGATGATATACATCCATTGTGGGATATTTAGGACCTTGCTCGCGAATAACTCTTTGCCGACATTTATATTTCTCATAACGATTAAGTTGCTCAACCACCTGCCCCCAGGCCACATTTGACATATCATATGAGTAATAAAAATGCTTTATTCCGATTATCACCCCAATTATCATTATTGCCGCAGTGGTAAATTTAGTTGTTTTGCTTTTCATTATTATTCTCCATATATTCGGCTTTGTATCAGCCGGTTTTGACTTTGTTTTCTGTTGCAATTCTTCCAGGATATTACCCAGAATTCTTTCGTTCATCTCGCTGCCGGCAGTAAGATTTAATCTGTTATGTTTTATCAATTTTTCAATGTCATTTATGGGTTTCATTTTTCCATCTCTCCATCTAACATGGAGCGTAATTTATCCAATCCATACCGATATCTGCTCTGGACAGTATTTATCGAAATATTTTGAGAGTGGGCAATTTCTCTAAATTTCAAATCATACTGTAGGTGGAGGATAATTACCTCTTGCTGTTCGCAGGGAAGCTGCCCGAGGCAGTTGTATAATTTTTTTGCCCGCTCTTTTGATATAAGCGCTGTGGGAGGCTTATCTGAGGTCGATTTGATCGACTCCACCTCGCCCAACTCCAGCGTCCGGAGCCGGCGTCCGGAGCGGAGACTGTTACGGGTCCGATTGGCGACGCAGGTAGCCAGATAACCCTTGAGGCTTCCGCTTAGCCGAAACGTTCCGGCAGACCGGGTAAAGGAGAGAAAAACATCATGTACGACATCCTCAGCAGAGCTTGAATCATGCAAAATAGTAGCCGCCAGCGAAAACAGATCATCTCTATATTTCTCATATATTCGGCACAGGGCCTTCCTGCTGCCACGATTAAATCTCCATACAAGTAATTTATCTTCCAGCATCTAAGAGCCAATCACAAACCCATGGGATGTCATTTTGCCCGGCAGAATCGATTCCAAGACACATTAGGGCGCCGAATTAACAATTGTTACCGGGCAACTTCATTTGAAAATCGGTAAAATCCGAAATAGCGATCGATTGCCGCTAATACAACAACTAAAACAGTTATTTTAGTCTAAATTATATCAATTTTACTCAATAATCCGTACAAAAAGGTATTATAATGCATGGAACGGCTTATGAGCCCCCGAGCTAATATCGGGCAGTGGCATACTTATGCGTTGTTGTACTAACTTAAGCTTACTAATACCGCCGGCGTCCCCCGGCATTAGTAAAAGATGGGTTTGTGTCCCTTTAGTTTTATGGGATGAGTTATGAAATCATGTGCGGATAAAAAGGAGAAGCGGGGGTTGATAATCCAGCCGGGGGCGGTGGGAGATGGGATATTGACGCTGCCGTTGGCGCGGCTGCTGCGGAGGCATAGGCATACCAAAGAGATGGCCTTTGATATCCTGGGGCATCCGGAAAAACTGGGTTTTTTACAGGGCCGCAGCGAAATAGAACAAATCATTGCCCTGGAAGGGGTAAATTTACATATGCTCTTTGGTGATAGTCGTAGTTTCAACCTGGAAGAAGGGGATCAGCTAATAGACTTCTTTCGGGGGTATGAGTTGATTATCAGCTTTCTTAAGGACGAGGAAGGGCATTTTGAGAAGAATTTGGCATTTACCACGATGACGACCCATGCAGCGGACATCGTTACGTTGGAGATGCAGCCGCCGAGAGACTATAATGGACATGTGGCGGGATATTTTATAGAGCAGTACATAAGAGAGCTGCCTCACTCGCAAGTTACTGTTATTCCAGAAGATATGGAGGGGGAATTCATATATGCCAGCGGGGAGGATGGGGAAAAAGGGGGGAAAATAGTAAAAAAATTGGGGATCACAGGCAAAAAAGGACTGATCGCAATCCATCCGGGCAGTGGAGGTAAGGAAAAATGCTGGCCCCTGGAGAACTACCGGGAATTAGCCAAAAAACTGGAAAAGCATGGTTTGCAACCCGTGATGATCCTGGGACCGGTGGAAAATGAGCGATGGGAGGAGGGGGTGATAAGCGATTTGGGTACACAAGTTCCTGTTATAAAAGAAGTTGCGCTCGAAGAAGTTGCGGGGCTGCTCAGTTGCTGTAGGGGATATGTGGGCAATGATTGTGGAATTACGCATCTAGCGGGGGCGTTGGGATTGGCGACGGTGGCGATTTTTGGACCTACTAATTCCCACCATTGGCGGCCTTTAGGTGGAAAAGTAAGGGTATGTGAGGCAGAAAAGCAGGCGGAGTCGGCCTGGCCGGGGGTGGATGAGGTGTTTGAGCAGTTGCTGAAAGCGATTTAGTTATAAAAATCGTCGGGATTTCTATTTCTTTTCACCTGTAAATCTGAAATATGGACATTTTTTGGGTGATTTTCCAGCTTTTGACGACTGAATGAAAAAAAAGTGTTGCATAGAACAGAGGGATGGATTATAGAAATGGACTGTGATATTCAAGCGGGCGTAGCTCAGTGGTAGAGCGTCACGTTGCCAACGTGAATGTCGTGAGTTCAAATCTCATCGCCCGCTTTTTTCTCTAATGGGAGAATAGAAAATATGATAGATGATGTAAGTGCGGAAGAAAAAGAAGGGCTGGAATGTACTGTTAAAGTGGAAGACAGTGGACCATGGAAGAAGAAGGTCTGCGTCCAGATTCCACGAGCCCAGATTGATAAAGAACTTAATAGCCAATACGGAGAGTTAGCGAAAAGTGCGCTAGTGCCGGGCTTTCGCAAAGGACATGCTCCGCGGAAGCTGTTTGAGAAGCGCTATGGGGAAGACCTCTCCAACCAGGCTAAATTAAGGCTGCTGGCGCAGGCATTTGAAAAAATCGACGCGGAACAGGATTTCGAGGTGCTGGGTGAGCCGGATTTCGATCCTGAGAAGGTCGAGCTGCCAGCAGAAGGGGACCTGGATTTTGAATATGAGGTCGAGGTAAAGCCGGAGTTTGAGCTACCGGGACTTGAAGGGGTGAAAATCGAAAAACAAATCGTCGAGGTTACGGACGAACGCGTCAGCGAGGCGATTATGGAGTTGCGCCGGCGTGGGGGCCGCATGGAAGAAGTCAAGCAGGCGGAAGAGAATGACGTGGTCTGGGCTGACGTGACCATGAAGGTGGAAGGGGTGGAAGAACCTGAGAAGTCGGAAGGAGTAATGATTCGAGTGGCGGGGGCTTCGGTGCTGGGTGTGTGGATAGAAGATATGGCCGAGGTGCTCGAGGGCGTCAAAGCGGGCGAGGAACGCCAGTGCAGCGCAAAGGTTCCGGATATCCATGAAAAGGAAGAATATCGAGATAAGCAGGCTGATTTCACGTTGGCCGTCAAGAATATCCGCAGATTGGTTCCGGTGGAGATGAATGAAGATTTCTTTGCTTCAATCGGAGTTGAAAACGAAGATGAACTGCGCAGGCAAATCCAGGAAACCCTGGAAGACAGGGTGGATCAGGAAGTGCGCAGAGATATGGTGCAGCAGGTGTACAAATACCTGCAAGAGCAGATCGAATTTGAACTGCCGGAAGGGGTGGCGGGTCGCTATGCCCAGCGGGTTCTGGCTCGACAATACTACGATCTGGCTCGGCAGGGCGTGAGCCAGGAAAAGATTGAAGAGAATATGGAAAAGCTGCGGGCCTCGTCCAGTGCGCAGGCGGCCCAGGAACTAAAGATGAGTTTCATCATGGAGAGGGCGGCAGAAAAGTTGGAAGTGGAAGTAGGCGAGGCGGAGTTGAACGGCTTCATCGCCCAGATGGCGGCCCAGCAGCGGCGTCGGCCGGAACGGCTGCGTGAAGAACTTGAACGTGAGGGACGACTGGAGTCGCTTAGGGGCGAGTTGCGTGAACAGAGGGCTTTGGATCGAATACTGGAGATGGCCGAGGTGGTTGATGCTCCGGTAAAGGAGAAAAAGGAAAAACAGGAAAAACCAAAGAAGAAGCGGGCTGTCAGGTCGAAGAAAAAGGAAGACGAAAAAGAAGTAGTAGAGAAAACTACCAAAAAGAAGGATTCTGAGAAACCCAAAAAAAAGAGCAGTCGCAAGGAAGTAAAACGCAAGCCACCGGAAGATAAGTAGTGGTGAGTGGTTGAAATGCCCCCTGCTTATTCATGGGGTCAAAATTGAAAGGATGCAAAAAACGGACTATGAAGATACAACGGCCTGAGAGGATTAAACCGGGGATACATTTGTCGGCATCCAGTGCTTACCAGCGTTATCGGGAGATGGGTCTGAATGAGATGCTGCTGGAGAACCGGTGTATATTTCTGGATCTGCCTCTGGATCCGTCCCTGGTGACAAATCAGGGTACAATCACTTCGGTAGTGATTAAATCGCTTTTGTACCTGGATAATCTCAAACGGGGCAGCGATATCCATCTCTATATAAATTGTCCGGGAGGGAGTATCGATGATACGATGGCAATTTATGATACCATCCAGTTTGTTACCTCTGATGTTTGCACGTACTGTGTGGGGCATGCGACCAGCGGGGGGGCGGTGATTCTGGCGGCGGGGACAAAGGGCAAACGCTATGCACTGCCGCATGCGAAGATTATGCTGCATCAACCATGGGGAGGGGTAACGGGACAGGCGGCGGATATCAAGATACAGGCGGAAGAGATTATCAAGACCCGCAAGATGGTCAATGAAGTATTGGCTCATCATACGGGCCAATCACTGGAAAAGATACGGGAAGAAACGGAACGGGACCGTTACATGTCGGCGGAAGAAGCGAAAGAATACGGCCTGGTGGACGAGGTCTTGACGACCGAAGAAGAAAAAGATGACAAAAAATAAAACCTGTTATGAAGGTTTGGAAAAGTGAGCAGTGAGATGTCGAATTTGGTACCCATGGTGATTGAAACGACGGGCCGGGGGGAGCGAGCCTACGATATTTATTCGCGACTGCTGCGAGATCGAGTGATTTTTCTGGGGGGGGTGGTTGATGACGATACAGCGAATCTGGTAGTGGCGCAAATGTTATTTTTGAGCAGTGAAGATTCCAGCAAGGATATCCATTTTTATATCAATTCGCCGGGAGGTTCGGTGACGGCGGGGCTGGCGATCTATGATACGATGCGGTTTCTGCGTTGTGACGTGAGCACTTATTGTGTGGGACTGGCGGCGAGTATGGGGGCGGTGCTGCTTTTAGGGGGGGCTAAAGGCAAACGTTATCTCCTGCCGCATTCGAGTGTGCTTCTGCATCAGCCCCTGATACATGGGAGAATCATCGGGCCAGCGACTGATCTGGAGATCGAGGCGGAAGAGATGCTGCGGGTGCGTAAGCGATTATATGAAATTATCGCCGATCATACCGAAAAAGACCTTGATGTCATTGAAAAAGACTGCGACCGGAACTATTGGATGGATGCACAGCAGTCGGTGGAATATGGGGTTGCCGATAAGGTGCTGGAAAAAATGCCGGAAACAGATAAGAAAGAAGATGAATAAGCCCGATTCTGGGCATATAATGTGCGTGTAACCGAAGCATTTCAAAAAAGTTAAGTTCAATAAACAACCGGAACAATGCAAAAACAGGCGGTTATAATTCTGATTTTTCTGATGGTTTTGCCATTGTGCGGTTGTGGGGATTTGTCCATATCATTTAAGAAAAACAAGACTTCCCGCGAAGAATTGGTTCAAAAGATTGAACAATTGGAAGGGGAACTTAAGGAAGCACACAAAAAGATTGATACGATTAATGTGGAATTGGCTGCGCTTAGAAGTTTTCCCGCGGATCGGCTTGAGCATCTGGTACACGTTGCGAAGATCGAGTTCGGCCGGTTCACCCGTCCCTATGATGAAAACGAAGATGGAGTTGATGATGGGGTGCTGGTATATTTAATTTTGCGGGACCAGCAAGGAGATAAGATTAAGGCGACGGGGCAGGTTAAAATCGAGTTGTGGGACCTGGCCGGCGATAAAGGGGTGCTACTGTTAAAAAAAGAGTATGGACTGAAAGAGATAGTTAAATATTGGCTGACCGGTTTTTTGACCGATTTTTTCAAGATCAAGCTACCCTGGGATAAGGGTCACGAGCCCAAGCATCCCAATTTGACTCTAAAACTGCAGTTCAAGGACGCTTTAACCGGGAGAAGCTTTGAGCTGCAACAGTTGATCAAGATCAAATTAAAAGAGACGAAAGAAACTAACTGAGTATTATTCTGAAAAGCGACGTCAGTTTCATTTTAAAACATCATTTATAATGGGGGTAAATTTATTGCGGGTTATACTAGAGATCGATTCGATTTTGCGGCAGCGCCATTCAGGGTTTTTTACTTACGGAGCGGGTTTGCTGGAAGGTCTGCTGGGGCTGGAAGAAGGGCCGGAAATGGGTCTTTTCTGCAGCAGGAGGACCTTTGAGAATAAACATTGGTTAGCACAAATCGAAGGGCAGTCCCAGCTATGTTGGCATACCTGCCGGATGAAGCCACGTCACTTGGGGAATTGGTGGCGCTGGTTTAAATTTCCCTCTTTGCAATATTATACGGGGACTTTCGATATTTATCACTGCAATCATCACCTCATGCCGCCCACTAAAGGTAAGCCACGAGTTCTCACCGTGCACGACCTGAGGCGGTATAGGTATCCGGAATTTTATCCGAAGTCCAAGCTGGGTCCCTTCGAAAATGCGGTGGGCAAGGCGGATCACTTTATCGCCATTTCTCAGAGTACCAAGTCGGACCTGCAGGAATATTTCGATATAGCAGAAGAAAGGATCGATGTGGTTTATCACGGGGGGCCTATAAAGCGAATTGTAGAAGAAACGGATGAGGAAACACTGTTGCAAAAATTTAATTTGCAGAAGCAAAGATATTTTGTAACGTTTTCTTCTTACGACAAGCGTAAAAATCTACCCAATCTGATGCGGGCCTTTGCCCGGATAGTTCACAAACTTCCCGATGCTTATCAATTAGTGATAATTGGTTCTGAGCCGCGCCAGGATGATATTTTTCCCGAGGAAACCAAAGGCAGCCTCAAGGGGAAAATAGTCTTTACCGGGCCCCTGGATAATATAACTCCACTGTTAAGGCAATCAACGGCGTTGGTTTATGTGAGTCTGTACGAAGGGTTCGGGCTGCCACTGCTGGAGGCGATGGCGGCGGGGACTGCGGTTGTTACCTCCAATTGTTCGTCTTTACCGGAAGTGGTGGGGGAGGCGGGACTAATGGTGGATCCCCATGAGCCGGAGGAAATCGGCCGGGCGATGATGGATATCGTTGAGAATGAGCAGTTGCGAGCCGGGCTCATAGCAGAGGGGGAAAAACGGGCACGAGAATTTTCCTGGCAAAAGGCGGCGGAAGGAACCATGGCGGTTTATAAAAAACTAGCCTGAATAGTCAAAGAAAAACGACCATGCGCCCTAAACGGCAATTCTATTTTATAAGCTGGGCGTAGAGGTTGCGGTAGATGACGGTGGGCTTGGTACCGCCACGGATCCACCAGAGCCATTTATGAAGAAACCAGCTATAGGCGGCCTTGAATTTGCCTTTGAAGTTCTGCCAGCGTAACTGGTTCAGGAGGATCACTTCCCGAAAACCGGCCAGGCGGGCTAACTGGCCCAAAGATTGCTCGGTTAATCCGGTACAATGGGTGAGGTCCTCGGCCAAATGGCCGGCAGAGAGGATATGATTCATATTGGGGGTACGGACAACGGCAAAGCCGTCGGGATTAAGGGCATTTTGAACAGCGGTCATGAATTCTACCAGTTGATCGCGCTCAATGTGCTCGAGGATATTCAAGAGAAAGATAATATCAAAGCGACGAGGGGATTTTAAGAATGGCAGGGCATCGCCGCAGGCAAATTCGGCGTCCACGCGGGAGCGGGCCTGTTCGATGAGTTTGTCATTGAGATCGATGCCTACTACTTCAGCGAAACCCTTGTCTTTAAGATAGGCCGTCAACAGACCCGATGCACAGCCAACATCAAGGACGCAACGCTGTAAAGAACCCTGCAGAAGAGAACCGAACTTTTTATCACAATCTCGTTGATATTTTTTATATCGTTTGGAGTCTGTTTTTTTACCCTGGAGGTAAAATTCATCGTAGCCTTGATAGCGATTATTGTGGTTTATACTCATAAGCCTTATTATCTATTTAGGCAGGCGGAGTTGGGCGAAAAAGATAGCGCTTATAGGTCTGGAGGTGGGTACTTTGTCAGCGGAGGTCTGGTCCTTTTCCAGCCAGCAACCTTTTTCCATGGCAAAGAAACGCAGAGATTCCACTTCGAAACCTTCTAGTAATTTTTGCAGGCGGTCACAATTATAAATACGATAGCCCAGGGGAGGCCCGTTGGCGGCAGGGTCATGGCCGCAGCCATAGGGGGCGCTGATTACAACCAGGCCTGAGGGATGCGTCAGGCGTTTGATTTCGTTCATAAGGGCAAAGTCACCGTCGGGACGGGCTTTGCCGCCATAACGTTCGATACCCACATGCTCCACGACGGAAATACAGGAGACGGCATGGAAATGATCGTTCGGCAGGTTATTGTCAAAAATATCCACGCGGCGAGCGTGCAGTTGAGGATGTTGTAAGGGGCAGGGACGCAAGTCCAGCAGGTGGACTTCGTGGCCGAGGTAGATCATTTGGAGAGGCAGGAGACTGGAGGCTCCGCCAAGATCGGCTATACGGCTGTGGGGGGGCAGAAGCGAAAGGGCGGCCAACACAAGTGGATATTCCACAATCCTTTCACGCAGGCGGGCACGGGGACGATAGAACAGGCGGCGCAACGCAGCTATCCGTTTCTCCAGTGAATGGTACCCTTTTGAACGGGAGTAGGAAAAGGGACCTTCCAGGATTTGACACTGCCGCTCAGTATAAATATAGTCATTCGATTCAGACATGTGCATCATTATATTACAATACTATCGTTCTGCAAGTGGGTGTATTGATGGATGTCGTTGGGATGGAAAAGGCGCTTGACACCACAGTGGGCACCAGCTAAGGTTATTTTGCATTCATAGATCACATAAATGCACATGCAGTTAAAAATAAGGAGAGCGTAATTGCCGGTGGATTTCGAATTTATTGTACCCGATGAAGCCGTCCCCTTCATTCTGTATCAACGTACTGCTTATCTAACCCAGGTTCGGTCTTTATGGTACCGCCTGGGTAAGAAAATTGCTCCGCGTTTTTTCTACAGGCAACTGATTCTGCGGGAGTCACGGCAGCGTAAGGAGGAGATAAAAAGTTTATTCTATCAGGACATGATGAGTGAATATAAGCAAATCCGGGAGTTTTTGCCAGATGACTGTCAATCGATACTTGATATCGGCTGCGGTGTGGGCGGGATTGATGTATTGCTATTTCGTCACTATGAGAACAAATCCCAATTAAAATTGCATCTGCTGGACAAAACTCAAACGAGCGATCGAGTTTATTATGGTTTTCAGAATAAGGGAGCTTATTACAATTCCCTGGAACTCACCCGGGAATTTCTAGCCAAGAATGGTTTTCCCGTCGAAAGCGTTAATCTATATGAGGCCACAGCGGATGCCCGGATTCCCCTGGACGGCAAAGTTGATCTGGTGATCTCTCTGCTATCATGGGGCCATCACTATCCGGTTTCCACGTACCTGGAACAGGTGTACGAACATTTAAGGCCGGGAGGATATTTGATTCTAGACATTCGTAATAATACGGAAGGTGAAAAGGAACTTACCCGTAAATTTTCCTCCCTGCGAACGATCTCTACAGGATCAAAATGTTCAAGGGTGTTGGCGATCAGGTAAGACGTGAAAGTAAACAACAGATGAGAGTGTTATTAATTGCTGATTTTCGGACGGAATTTCCCCGTTTTATATTGAATAATTCGCGGATTTTCAGTAAAGGATTTGTGCGGAACGGTCATGATGTGCTGGAGTTTAGTTATAGAAGCATGTTGCTGCAACTCAGTCCGGTGAAGAGTAAGAAATGGGCGCTGAGATTGGCCAAGAAAAAAACAGATCAATTATTATTAAAGCTGGTACGGAATCATCAACCGGAGCTGGTTTTTATCAGTGCTTTCAAATTACTGGACGAAAAAACTCTGCAACAGTTACGAGAGGAGCTCCCGCGCGCGGTATTTATGTGCTGGTATGGAGATCCACCGCGGGGGATCGATACAAAAGTGGATGCTATGGCGCGGAAATGTGACTGGTTATTAGCGACCAGCGGGGGGGAGTTGCTGCGGAAGTATAAGCAAATGGGGGTTAAGAACTGCGCCTTTATGCCTAATCCGGCGGACCGTGATTTTGAGTATCCGCGGCAGGTGTCGGAAAAATGGCGTTCGGAATTGTTGTTTGCCGGCAAATTGAGTCATCATCAGGAAGGGGGAGATCCTATCCGAGAGGATCTGATACGATATTTGATAGAAAAGAAAGGGATGACAGTGTGGGGGTGTCTGGGCCAACCGCGGGTTGAAGGGTACGACTATCTCAATGCTGTCTGCGGTACCAAGATGGCGCTTAGTATCAATGTAAACAACGATGTCAGATTTTATCACTCGGACCGGCTGACACATCTGCTAGGCTGCGGGGCTTTTGTCTTGAGCCGGTATGTGCCGGATAGTGATCTGCTCTTTGAAGATAAAAAACATCTCTGCTATTTTCATTCAATAGAGGAATGTAGTGATTTGGTTGATCAATTTCGTCAGGATCAGACCCTGCGGAAAAAGATTGCTGAGCAGGGTTATAAACGTGCTCACGAGGGATTTAACTGCGAGAAGCTGGCGGGGTATGTGGTTGACTTGGCGCAAGGGAGAGAATTTCAAGAACCTTGGTGCGAAATTCTATAAGTATTAAATCGGGTAATATCTTTACGTGATCTCAAGAAAGGGAATATTATGCTGCGAAAAATGAGTTTGATCATAGCACTGGTTTTTGTTTGGACCCAGGCGGCGGCTGCGGATAAGCAATTAGCCGGGATTTCAGACAGCATAGTTAAGGAAGCCCAAGCACTGCAAAAGGCTGCTCACGCTAAGGGCCATTCTAAGAGACACGCTGATGAAGAGGCGCTGAGAGCACTGCAGGAACTGACAGTTCTTTTGCAGCGTTATAGGCATACATTAGAGAGGCATAAACTAGAGAGGCACGAGAAAGGGCCGGATATTATTCAATTGGGGGTAACATCAAGGGTGAAAGATGGAGAGTCCATCTTATATTTCGATTCACCGATGCGCAAGAAACGCTTACGCAACATTCAAATTACTCACATTAGCGGAGATGACTATATCCGGATCCGCGACATTACGATTGTACCGCAGGTAGGGCCGAGCTTTCGCTACAATGCCGGGGGAGGGAAATTTTACTTGGGTGACACATACGAAATCGAGTTGGATAAGCCCATGCATATTCGGGAAGTCAGGGTACGAGTTCAGCATAAAACCGGTGGATTGGAGATTTTCGGGACGACGGTGCCTGAGCCGCCGAAATTACCAGCCATTATCGAACTAGGGAAGACCAATGGGGTTAAGGATGGTAATGCAGTTCTGAATATGGACAAGCGGTACCGGAAAGTCTTATTTAGCAAATTGATAGTCAAAAATATGGGCGGGGACGACTATGTACGTCTGGTAAATCCCCAAGTGACCACGTCAAGAGGTGATTTGATTTTTCCACAGGTATCGTATCAAAAATTACACTCAGGTGGTGCTCATGAAATCGTTTTGCCCAGACCGGTTTCCATCAGGTCTTTCCAGGTGTACGCACAGCACAGGACAAATGGCTTGCTCATTACCGGTGTGCGCTAGATAGGTAGGGAGTGTTTTTACCCTGCATCATTTTGCGATGCTCAGATGGGTTCTCTGTAGAAATGAGGATAAATCACGGACGGCGATCATATTTTCGCAGACTGCGGAATTGTAGTGGGGGGGAAGGGGAAAAAGCATCTCGTTTTGCCAGCGGTAAATTGTGAAACCATGGTCCAATATTATTTGGCATAATTGCGTGGAAGTGTAGCCGAATTCGGTGGAAAATACGTCACAGGTTTCGAAGTAGATACACTGCACACGAGGCAAAAGTTCGACAGCCCCTTCCAGCACAAACTTTTCATATCCTTCAACATCAATTTTCAACAAATTAATATTTTGATCAGTAATTTTAAGATCGTCGAGCTTTTTTAAAGGTACTTCAAGGCCGGGTCTGTCTTTGACGACCATGTTGCGATCGTCTTTTTTTTGATCACTGAGACAGACGGTTCCGGTTTTATTACCCAGGGCGCAGTTATGCACCTCTACATTTTCAAATTTGTTTGCTTTAACGTTTCCCTGGAGGAAACGGGAGATTTGAGGGTGGGCCTCGATGGCATATACTTGGCCGGTCGGTCCCACCAGGGCAGCAGAAAGTAATGAAAAGTAACCAATATTAGCTCCAACATCGATAACCACATCTCCGGTTTTTAGATAAGCGCGGAAAAATTTCTCATCATGAGAATAGGTGGTTCGGCCGCGGTGGGCATCCACCCACAAAACCCGCGAGACACTGGAAGGGTAAAAGCGCAGAAAAAAATCCTTTTGGCGGATGCGAAACAAAGGAGAAATTCGCATCTTCATAAGTAATTTAGCTGTTTCCCTTAGGAAGCTCATATAAACCTTCGAAGTTGGATATATTTACAGGTTGTTCTTACCAATGCAATTTGCGAAACGCTGTCAAGGGACAGGTTACACTGGTTAGATAGACGGCATTTTGCTTATAATTGCCGTTAGGATGTATACACTCCCACGGGGAGCCATATTTTTCACCCTTGCGAAAATCACCTTCACGAAGTTCGGAAATATATTCCTGAGCCAGTTTAAGGGCTAAGGGTTTATCAACCTGGGCTATGGCGTAACACACCCAGCCGGTGGACGTATTCCAGTAGGCTCCGTTTTGATAACGGTTTTTCGCAACATTAATGACGGTATTTTCCCAGGCGGTTTTTTCGCTAAAGTCGTCATCGGTACGTATATGCCTTATGTTCCCCAGGTACGAGAGGGTTCCCTGACGATAAGCCCTGGCCAGAGCTTGCCCCACTTCGTTTGCTTGGTCCGGTTCGAGTGCATCAATATAGACTGCAAAAGCAGAGCCCCAGACACAAGGTTGGCTGCTTTTACCGGAACTGGCGGTCAAAAGTCCCCGAGAAGATGGAAAGACAATAGGAATATTTTTTTTAATAGTCGATGCTATTTGATCATAGTATTTTTTCTTGTCCTCCTGACCAAGTTTCATATGCAGTTCCGCCAGTTCTCGAGCCGCCCGCCATTTTAAGAGAGAGCAAAAAAGTAAATTGCCTGTATGTTCCACAGAATCCATAAACCCAAAAGATACTCCGCGGTTTTCTTTTGATACCAAAACCAAATCGGTTTTAGGATCAGAAGGAGGAACTTGAAAGGCCAAATCCAATTTCTCAATCAGTTTTTTGCCGTTGATTTCGCTTTCAAGAATAGCTGTATCTTGACATGCGGCTACATAATACCAGGCCATATGAATAAAAAAGAAATGATCGTCGAGGCTGGGCAGTTTCCCCCAGGAAGGGCCACCCTGAGCATTAAAATCATACGTGCCGGGAAAAAAAATAGGGCTGCCATCTAGGTTTATATGGTCGGGAATAGCTCCCCGGGGTACCAGGCTGCCGGTGGGGGTGTGCCAATCATTGTTCTGTTGTTTGGCGGCCGTTAAGAGAAGGGCATGTTTTTGTTCCTGTTGCGAAATCATCCCGCATTCCAGAGACATCGCATAATCACGAATCCAAAATGCTGGATAGCAACTTCGTCCCCCGGGACGGATGAGAGTGCCACCGGTGGTATTTTTTCCAAAACCATCAATGCCCTGACCAATGCGCACGCGGGACTGCTCCAATACATCGGCGGTAAGCTGCTGTAGAAAATGCATGTCCTTTGCCGGCAATCCGGCTGCCCGGGCCGGGCAAGTGAAACTTACGGCAAAACAACTGCATCCAATAAGAATTAAAGCGATAAAAATATTTTTTCTTCTCAAATTAAATCTCCGTCTTTTTGCTGGATTTACGGGCGTGGATTATCATGATACCACCCTGACCACGGTACTGGGAGAGTATGTCCACCAAATAGCTGAGCCGTTTAGACTTTGATAAAATTCGATATTGGATTTTCCCTGTGTCCCGAACCAGGTATGTACAGGAAGTCTGGACGGTTTGGCCATATTTCTGGTTAAAGATTTTGTCCACACGAAAGCCGGTCATCTCCAGCATTTTAGTAATAGTATCCGGATCAAAGTGGGCTAGATGGCGGGGCAGTTCCCAGGCGAACCAATATTTACCAAACCACCGAGCCAAAGGCGAGGCAATATTAGGCAGGGCTAATATAAGCTGTCCGTTCTCTGTTAGTATGGTGTGAATTTGCTGAAGAATATTGATAGGTTGGGGCACATGCTCCAGGACATGCCAGAGAGTAACGACATCAAAAGACTTGGCGGGAAACTTTTGGGCAGGTTCCGTTCCCACATAAGCCTCATATCCCAGTTGACGACAGACATCCACAGCTTGTTCCGAGATGTCCATACCCGTTACCTGCCAACCTCGCTGATTCATACGTTGCAGGTATTTTCCCGACCCACAACCAAAGTCTAATAATTTGCCTTGGCCTACCCAGGGGAACAAATCCAGGTTCCGTCTTTTATATTTCGTCCACAGGAAAAATGGCCAACTGCTGATTTTGCCAAAGAGGGAACTTTTATGGGGGGGATAATTCCAATGATGGCTCAGGGCCCACTGCTGGAGACGCCAACGAATTGATTTTTTCGTAGGTCGTGGAGGGCGGTAACGGCTATAGTCCCGGGGATATACCAAAGAAAGTGACTCTATGGTGGGGCGTGGATTTGTATAGACTAAGCTGCAGTTACGACAGCGTACCACCGGCCATTCTCCTGCGGTGCCGTGCAACATATCTCGGCCTATAAATAACGTCTCACATGGAATGCTACCGCATAAAGGGCAGTTAACCTTTTCCGTTTGGATTTGGTCAGAGGAAACTTGTTTATTATTCAATTCCGGGATTTGAGCAGGAGTCATTTTGTTCGATCCAGGCGTCAATATAACCATGGTGTTTGTGAGTAAGGAAGAACCGTTCACCGGCTCATTTTTTACGTTTTTCCTCGGGCAATGCGAAATTCTTTGGATGTAAGTTTATAAAACGGTTTACCGGGCAGACGCTTATATATTGCCCAGAGAAAACGCGGCATGCGAAAGGCACACAGGCCGGCATCCCTTATAGCCTGCAGGCGATCATAATTTTTATGTGTTTCCACTTTTTGTACTTTTTTACGGCGGCGGCTCATACCGCGATAATGGATAACCAGTTCAGGCTCGGAGGGCAAGAGTTTATAAATATAACCTTTTTTGAAGGCGCGAGCGGTTAAGTCAAGATCTCCACCGTTCCAGGGATATTTTTCAGAATTCATTAATCCAATCTCGTCGAACAAACTCTTACGGGCCATCAGACATTGGCCATCGACACTACCGAATAGGGGCCAAATCCGCAATGGGGCCGGGAAGGTACCGATGATGCCAATGCGGGAGCTGCTTTCCAAGACGTTGACCATCCGCTGGAGCCAGTCGGCTCGGCGAACTTCCATGTCGGAGTTAAGCAGGAGGATATGACTAACATCCTCGGAGACAGCCTGGATACCCCGATTACAGCCGGCACACCAGAGTTCATTTTGTTCATTAAGTATCAATCTCAAATCACTCTGCTGCTTAAGATAGTCCCTGGTAGGGGACTCGGAAGCATTATCCACCACGATAATTTCGTGGGGCATGGTGGAATAACGCCGGACAGAATCCAGGCAGATTTTCACGAAATCCAGGGCGTTATAAGTGACTATTACAATTGCTATTTTGCTATTTTTTTCAGAAGGGAAATCGGGCATTAAATATGTCTCCCAATAAACCCAAAGTAATGGGTCTGCCGGCATAAACCTGGCCAAACAGAGTTACGCGATAAAACATACCAACCAAAGATCAAAAAAACAAGTAAAAAGAGAGGTTCGGGCCCGATATATTATTGGACATGGGAAATGTTCTTTCCCTGGTTGAGTATATTTTCTGCGTGTAATATTTTTTGAGCCAGGTCGACGGATAATTGTTGAGCGGCATCGCGGCGTAAATGACTACCGTCGGAGGTGTGATAGGCTAGCTGATCAAAATCGAGCCAAATCCCCCCGGCCGATTCAAAGGCCTGTATAAAAATATCTTCCTTAAATCCACTGAGTTCATTTTCCAACTTGAGCATTTCTACACAACTGGGAGGACGGAAACCATAAACTCGTATTCCCGCAGCCGTCCAGCGTGAAACAAAGTGAAATAAATATTCCTGAATTTTGGGGGAGAGTTTTTCCTCTTGAAATATTTTTTGGTAGCGACGTAGTTCATATTTTTTTGTCTCAGGTTCCAGCCGGCAGGCAATCCAACCGTCGGCAAAGAACTCTGTGAAAGTATGGGACTTTTTGAGCCGGGGGAATAAGCCGAACAGGGCATCACGGAACGACATAGGCTTGAAAAAAAATACCAAACCAGCCAGGTGAATATCTAGAAACTTGTCGGCTCCGTTCTGCTCAAAAGCCTGGCGAAAGCCATCCTTCTTATCGGGACTACCGGTTACGGTATGAGGAGAAATTCCCAATATTATGGTTTTTTGAGGACTTTCCGTATTCAATACTCTCTCAATTGCCTGCAGATAATCCTGTGAATAGCAAACCCCATAAAATCCGTAGTTTAATATTTCGTACCGGGGTAATATTTTGTTCATTTCACTGGGAGATACGCCCTGTGCCACCCGGGAGTCACCCGCTACGACCATATTAGCGCAATGCCGCCACATGGTTTTTAAGGCCCAATATTGGTCTGGATATAGTCCGGTAGGTTTGTCAGGACGGAGAGAACCCATTATAAGTATCAGAAGAGCAGAGATAAGCAACAACCGAAGCGTGCGATCTTGCCGCAGACTATACGGTTTTTGGTTTATCCAGGTCTGATCCTTTTTAACCGGGTCCATAAGTTTTATTCTTCCTTCCTTTTCACAAACCGGGCAATATCTTCGGATAATTTCAGCGCTTCTGTTTGAAGCAGATGGCTGCCATCATAACTTTGGTAGCCATTCTGATCCAAATCTATCCATATGCCCCCGGCAGCCTGGAAAGAATTAACAAAATCAGTCTGATCGAATTTGGCGTACTTGTTTTCCAATGCTACCATAGCTATTGAAGAAGGAGGGCGGAAGGCATATACGCTGATATCTGCCCGGGTCCATTGTTTTACGAAGGACAGCAGTCTCGTTGTTATCTCATCTGATATGGGATTATTATCGAACTCACGTATATAGTTATCCAGTTTCTGATTGGGACGAAGTGGTCTTTTGTCACTGGCAATCCAGCCGTCCGGGAAATAACATTGTCGGAAATAGCGCTGATTGCTATCCGGAAGCAAATTATGCCAAACATCACTTAGAGATAAAGGTTCTGTGAAACGAAGTAGAGCGTCAAAATGACGAATCAGAAATTTATCCGAATTGTTCTGCTGACTATATACGGTAAAAAAATTCACTGTCTCCGAGCGGGCCGTCAGGGAACGAGGAGAAATCCCCAAAATAATGGTTTTGGAGGGGCTAAGCGGATCCAGGGTTTGTTCTATTGCCTGGAGGTAGGCGGGAGAATAGCCATTGGCGAAAAAACCGAAGTTTAGGATTCGCAGACCGGGAAGAAATTGTTCCATCTGTTGAGGGGAAAGACCTATGACTACGCGGGAATCTCCGGCGATGACAATATCACAACATCCTTTCCATGTAGCTTTGCTACTCCAGAATGATTTATAATATATCCCAGAGACGTCCTGTGGTCTAAGTGAACCCACACCCAAAATAAGCAGTGCCGCAAGCAGTATGGTCCGGGCCGTTCGATCTTGTATAAGGGCGAATCGAAAAAATAAAGCGGATTCTTTCGGGTTTTCTGCCAATTCTTTTCCTAAAATTGAAAATAAATGAAGGCGCTGCCGGGGCCCCGCATATAAACACAGGCAAGGATCAAAATTGCTAATACCACCGGCTCCAGGAACCGGCGCGGTTGGGCAGGTAAAGTGGCCCAGGGTTTGGTTTCCAAACGAAAATGAAAATATAATTGACGCAGAAGAATAATTATAAAGACGTTAATAGCATTGTTTTTGACAAGTTGGTCCACAACGGCTGTGTTAAAGTGGGTTGGATTAAACATCTTGCCCAGGATATCAAAGGCCCAGGCCATCTGTGCCGTCGCTGAAAGTTTACAGGAACCGACGCGGAAAAAGACCCAGGCAACCACTGTAAGTGTAAATACGATCAGGGTGGTAAGGTGGGGGCCTACGACGGCAAGGCGGGAAAGTTTTTTAGGCCAGTTGGTTAACCGTTCAAAAGAGAGGAAAAAGGCGTGCAATGCGGCCCAGGCTAAAAAGGCCCAGGCGGCCCCGTGCCAAAGACCCGAGATCAACATTGTAACCCACATAAACAGATGAGCATGTACATTGCCCTTCCGAGAGCCTCCCAACGGAATATAAACGTAATCGCGAAACCAGGTGGAAAGAGATATGTGCCAGCGTTGCCAGAATTCGCGGAAGCTGGAAGCTATATAAGGATGATCGAAGTTGACCGGGTACTCATAGCCCATCCACTTGCCCAGACCGCGGGCGATATCACTATAACCGCTGAAGTCGCAATATATCTGATAGGCGAACATGATCATTATCAACCACCAGTAACTGCAGGAGTCCTGAGGGGTGGTGGCATTGAAGGCGGCGTTGACCACAGGGGCCAAAGTGTCGGCCACCACCACCTTCTTGAAATAGCCATAGACTATTAGTTTCATTCCATCCCAGCGTTGTTGTTCAGAAATGGGATGAGACTGCTGCAGCTGGGGCAACAGTTCACGGGCCCGAACGATAGGGCCGGCAACCAATTGCGGGAACATGGCCAGATAAGCGAAAAAGTGGAAGACATTGCGTGTGGGTTGAAATTCTCCCCGGTAGATATCGATCGTATAACTCATCGATTGGAAGGTGTAAAAACTGATCCCCACCGGCAGAATCAAATGTACTTGAGGGATATTCTCCTGGATATGAAATAGGTGCAAAAGCCAGTTGAGGTTTTGGATGCCAAAATCCAGATATTTGAAAACGGCCAAAGAACCGATATTGCCCATGAGTGATAAAATTAACAGCAACTTTTTACGCCGGGGATAGTGGTGCATACCCAGGCCGGCAAAATAGTCGATAAAACCGCTGAACATGATCAGGAACAGAAAGCGATAATCCCACCAGCCGTAAAATATGAAAGAAGCAATGACTATGTAAATCCAACGGACATTATTACGCCGGCGCAATAAGGGCCAAAGGCTATAAAACACAGCCATGAATATTAAAAAGACCAGCGAATTAAACAGCATAAAGGAACATTCCTGAGAGTGTACAGTAATTTGTTTATATAATTTCAGGCAAATCTAACGCAAAAGGAAAATAAAATAAACAGAAAAGTTGCCTGATAAATTTAGCTTGCTGTTTGGTTTTTATTCAGTTAACAAAGAGCATATATATTGTGAAATGGTTCTTAAAATAGGTGGCTGCCTCATAATTCCCCAATCCCCCTAATTCTCCCTAATTACTAGTTAGATTTCTGAGATTTTGCTCCTGTCTGTTCGTTGTCGTTCGCTGAGAGAGTCCCTACAACGCGGTTTATTCGAATGAACTGATGTTACTCAATTTTACCAGTCTCTTTCCGACTCGTCGGCTGGTCGCGGTGTACGGACGGCAATGGCACACCAGAATACAGGCGATGGTTGGGCTGGGACCTGTTCTGCTGGCAGCCTTTATCTTCGTGAACCTGGTTTGCTGTACCTCCCGCTGTCTCATTGCCCAGCCAGTTGTCCGTAATCAAGCAACCGGACGCGTTGATAACAGCCTGTTTTGCTATTTTGCCCTGGGCCTTCGATTGCTGGGCGATTACCGCTTCGCCGTCCTGGAATTTGCCCGATACTTGCCTTAGCATGAGCTTTTTCGGTCGCTCCAGCCACTTCACGTAAGGGGCGGGAATAGGGAATTCGGACGTAAAGAGAGGGTCGGCCTGCCACAGGGAGACCTCAGCCTTGGCACCGCTATGTTGGCCCTGAACCTGCTCACCCACTTCGAATTGCCCGGAGACTCCCTCCATAGACAATAGTGTTTCGGAGGCTAGACTTATGGCATGTTGGTTCCGGCCCTGCTTATTGGAAGGCATTGTTATGCGGCACTGGGAAACGGCCACACAGGTGGCAACAACGCGAACACCGTCGTATATGTTTGTGGACGATGCGGAATTGCCTTCGGCCCAGAGTCGTTCCATTATGATCGGCGTTCCCGCCACGGTGGAGACGAGCACGGCCTCGCGGGCGTTTTTCTCAGCGTTAAGATATTGTAACCAGCAGCCGCCCGAGAAATCCGTTGCCGTCACTGTAAAGCCGCGGCCCATATTGTTACGAGAACAGCAGACGCTGATTCGCATGCCATTACAGTCGGTAATATAGAATCCATCGCCTCCATTCTTAGAAGCAGAGCAATTTTTTACCTCGGAAACCTGGCTATGGTCGAGGAAAAAGCCGTGCGATTTGGCATTGCTCACTCCGATGAACTCCAAGCGGGAGGACACACCATTGAAATGGAAGGCGTGCAGCCCGTATATCGCCTTGTGGTCCCCGTTCAGGACAAGGTTTGATATGACGATGTCCGAACCGCATACATAGAGCATGCGTGACATATTGACGGCGGCCTTTAATATCACGCCGGATGCCCCTAGTATCCTCAGCCCGTGAGTCTCGAGTTTGATCGGCCGGGTGATCCGGTAGGTCCCTTTGGGTATGAAGAACGTTTGGCCGGACCGTATTGCAGCACTGATACCGGCCTGTATCGCTGACGTATCGTCGGCGCTATTGTCACCCTTAGCCCCAAACTGGCGGACGTTGATGATAGGTCCTTCACTTACCGAAGACGTCGGGGTTGCCCCGAACGCGTTTGGTTCTGAAAGAATAAATGCGGCTACAGCAACCGTAAAAACCATACAGACCTTCCCTTTAGTCTGATTCGTTAGCGATACAATTCTCATAAAAGAATCCCTTCAACTAAACCTTGCAAAGAAAGGCTCCTGCGTGGATAAGACCAATTTACAGAAACATATTTACACTGCACCTCCAGCTAAATTAGCTGAGATTTTCCAGATAAACACGCCCAAACATACTTCTTCTGCTACTGTAACCGTTCAGGTCCTTGGGACCTGATTTTCTCGTTTGGCGGGGTAACACACCCAGCCGCAAAATAAATATCTTTGTTCATTATGCCTGCTTTCATACCGCCTTCAATGATATTTTTTAGAGTGGAGGGCCACGAAATAAAAGCAACTTAATAAATCTCCTTGCTGCTGGGGGGCATATTTCTAAAATAAAGGTCTGGATAAATATTATGGAATTAACGGAAATATCTTTGTATCTGCCGCAACTGCCGGAATGTCTGGAAGGGCTTCGGATTCTCCAGGTTGGCGATCTGCACACGCAAGGTTATCAACGGGAAGAAAGGCGTCTGCGGAAAGTTATTGAACAAGGGTGCGATATTTTAGCCTTTACCGGTGATTTTTGCTGGCAGTGGCGTTTTAGCAATCCCTTTATCTCAAATCAGAAGCCTTATAAAGTTGGTCTATCAAAGCATGGGCTGGTATTTGCGCCGAAATGGAAGCAGGCTTTGGAAGTTTGTCGCAGGCTTCTGGAGGGTATTCATTTTTCTATAGGTGCTTACGCAGTACAGGGTAATCACGATCCGGATGATCTCATGTCCAATTTGGTAGAACAGGGAGTCGTTCCTTTAAGAAATGAAACCCGTCAAATTGTAATTAATGGAGGGGACACTTTTAATCTTTGCGGTCTGAACTGTGCCAGCCGCTCGAGTTTAGACCTTCCTAAGACGGTCTTGGATATAGAGCCGGATCGGTTCGCTATTGGAATGTGTCACTACCCGGAAATGGCCGAGCCATTGGCCCAGGCGGGTGTGGATCTGATTTTAGCCGGACATACTCACGGCGGTCAAATATGCCTGTCTAACGGTAACCCCCTGACCACCCACAGCCAGACCGGACGTAAATATGCCTCCGGATTGACGCATATCGGTCGGAGTGTGATTTACACGACCCGCGGCCTAAGTGCGGTGCTGCCGATTCGGATCAATTGTCCGCCCGAGATTGTCCGCTTGATATTACATAAGGGAGATGCAAATAGCACAACTATTCGCATAACTAATCTACAATAAAATTCAGAATAAATTTATAAATTTTTTATTTTTTCTGTTGACAGCTATCTGTTATTTCGATAATAAAAAAAGATTGTTCTATCTAATATAAGGTTTTTAACATGATCAACTTCGAACCAGAAATTTTGCAGACGCGCACACGTCCTTATGGGGACGCGGGAAATCTACGCGCCCAAAACCTGCCGGCTGATTGGTTTATGGTTGCCGTAGTAAAAAATATGGGTGTGTTGCCAAAGGAGGGTGTACCCTAGAAGAAGCATAAAGTACTAGATACAAAAGAATTAAAAGCCTTCTGGGATACACGAATTCCGGAAGGCTTTTTTATTTGATTTCCAAAACTTCTGAAACGGAGAATTGGATGATTGGAATGTTTGCGCCCTTAAACGCAAGTTTGTGAACGGGCAGGATGATATTTGTATCGTAAAGGAAGGTGAGCCATGAACAGACGGAAAGTTTTTCAAAAGGACTGGCTGTCGATTTTACAGATTCCACCGGAAGAAATACCTCAGGTATTGATCCTGCGGAGTACGCAGAATCTGAAAAATGAATATGATATCCATCGCCGTTATTTCACCGACATTCTGGAAATCGGCTTAAAGCATCCCTTGCTGGAAAATGCTTTTATCGGCTCTCTCGAGGGACTGCCGATAGGGTATGCCTCTGTCAACGCTGGGCCTCATGCGGCGGATATCGTCCGGATATTCGGGTCATTGGGCACCCAAATGGTTTTACTTACCGGTCCCTGTTGTGCTCTGAATGACCATCTTAAACCGTTTGATTGGTTTGTTGCCACCCAGGCGTATCGACATGAAAAAGTTGCGCAAAATAACCAAGCGCCGAGTCGGATTGTGGAAGCATCATTTCAAGGCATAGAGGTATCCGCGTTCCAACGAATTAAAAATACCTTTGTACATTGGGGCCGGACCTGTTCCACCTTCAACGCACTTAGAGACTATAAGGTTTTCCATCAAGATTGTCTGGGCTTAGGTTGCTGGGTGATAGATCGGGTGACGGCTTTTGTTTTTACTGCAGCAGAAAGTTTTGGAATGTATCGAGCTGCCCTGTTGGTGGTTGCAGATATTTCGGAACTACCAGAGAAAGCCAAAATCTGTGCCCCGGATAAGCATGGGCAAGAAACTTGCCGCGAACAATTAATACGTGAGACGGTTATAAAAATTGTACGTGAATACCATCGTAAGACTAAACAAGATAAAAGGACGGATCCGAAGGTTAATCTTGTTGAGAGAGTACTCAAAATGGAACAGAAACCACAAGATAAAGTAAAATAATAACGATGTGTGAGTCCACTATAAAATATAAAGCCCCCTTTTAGGGGGCTCTTTTAAGTATAGTAAGCTTCTCTGAGCAAATTACGAATCACTATGCTGCTGTACGTATTTAGCACCGCTTTGAATTGCCTGCTGATTTACAGGGATAGTTTTATGATAGCGGGGTGCCAGGACCTCGGCCAGACATTGCCCGGCGAGGTCCGGATCGATCTGGCCGCGCTTTTGCAGATAGGCGCCCAAGGCCACCATATTTGTGCTTTTGGGGCTGCCGAGTTCGAGCGCGATCTGGTCGGCCGGGACTGCTACGATTTCAATGTCGTCGCGTTGATGATTGTCTTCGACCATAGAGCTGTTGAGTATCAGCAGTCCGCCACTTTTTAGACGCGGGACGAATTTCTTAAAAGAGGCGCCGTTCAGGACAATCAAGGCGTGTGGCTGGGTCACTAAAGGTGAGGCAATCAAATCATCCGCTATGACTACCATACTGTTGGCGGTTCCTCCCCGGACCTCTGCGCCGTAGGAAGGCATGTAGGTAACTTCAAGCCCGCGGGTCATGCCTGTCTGAGCCAGCAGTTTGCCGGCCAGAATGACACCCTGCCCGCCGAAACCGGCAATGATTACTTCTTCGTATATTTCATTATCTTGTTTAATCAAAACGGATCAGTCATCCTTTTAATAGTCCCAGAGGAAAACTTTCCACCATTACCTTTTCAATCCATTCCATCGAGTCTTTAGGTGACATCCGCCAATAGGTCGGACAGGGCGAAAGTACTTCGACCATTGCCAGGCCTTCTACCTGTTGCATTTGTAATTCAAAGGCATGTTTTATGGCTTTCTTAGTCTTACGAACCTGGGCGGGATTATAAACCGAACAGCGCTCAATATAGGCAGAACCCGGAAGTAAGGCCAGAAGCTCCGAGACCTGCATAGGATAGCCTTCTTTACTGTGATCCCGGCCCTTGGGGGTAGTCTGGGTCACCTGTTTGTCAAGAGTGGTGGGGGCCATTTGGCCGCCGGTCATGCCATAAACAGCATTATTTATAAAGATGACGGTAATTTGCTCGCCCCGATGGGCGGCATGGAGGATCTCGCCGGCGCCGATAGAGGCCAGGTCGCCGTCTCCCTGATAGGAAAAAATTATCTTATCCGGATTGGTCCGTTTCATCCCCGTTGCTACCGCCGGGGCCCGGCCATGGGCCACTTCGATCATATCTACATTGAAGTAGTCATAGGCCAGCACGGCACAGCCCACCGGGGCAATGCCGATTGTACGACCATGTATGTCTAACTCATCGATGACTTCAGCTATCAAACGATGCGCTATCCCATGTCCACAGCCGGGACAGTAATGAGTCGGACAATCATATAATGACGGTGTGCGTGTAAAAATCGTTTCCATAATATTTAATTATTTCGCCGGTGTAGGCAGCATAAGTTTTTCAATTTGTCCCAATACTTCCTCGACGGTAGGTACCGCTCCGCCGGCTCGGCCGTAAAATAAAACCGGACCTCTGCTCCCCACAGCCAACTCCACATCCTCCACCATCTGACCATAGCTCATTTCTACCGTCAGAAAGATACGCGGCTCCTTAGCTGCCTGTCTGATCTGTTCATAGGGAAAGGGCCACAGAGAAATTGGTCTTATCCAGCCGACCTTTATTCCTTCCCGCCGGGCCTTCTGGACCGCCGAGCGGACAATCCGGGACATAAACCCATAAGACACTACGACAACATCGGCATCTTCTATGCCCCATTGTTCGCAGCGGATTTCGTTTTGTTCGATTTTTTTATAGGTTTCCTGCAGTTCCAGATTAATCTGCTCCAGTTTGCCCTCGGCTAACCAGAGCGAACGTACAATCCTCTGGTTGCGACTGCCTGCTCCGGTCAGGGCCCAGTCTTTGGCAGGCAGGTTCTGGGCGGGAGGATTGGTGTTAAAGCAAACCGGTTCCATCATCTGTCCGAGGCATCCGTCCGCCAGCACCATTACGGTCACACAATACTGATCTGCCAGGTCAAAGGCCAGGGGCATTATATCCGCTATCTCCTGAACCGTGGATGGCGCCAGTACAATCGTACGATAGTCACCATGGCCGCCACCCCGGGTGGACTGAAAATAATCGGATTGCGAAGGGGCAATGTTACCCAAACCCGGACCACCCCGCATTACATTAACAACCACCGCTGGAAGCTTGGCACCCGCCAGGTAGCTTAACCCTTCCTGCATAAGACTGATACCGGGGCTGGAAGAGGTAGTCATGGTCCGTTTCCCGGTAGCGGCAGCGCCAAAGACCATATTGATGGCGGCCAGCTCACTTTCGCTTTGTACGAAAACGCGACCTTCTTCCGGCATCCGCCGGGCCATATAAGCGGTGATTTCATTTTGGGGCGTGATGGGATAACCGAAGTAGGCATCCAGGCCGGCTCGTATCGCCGCCTCAGCGATAACTTCATTCCCACACATCAGGATTTTTTCAGTCACATCTTTACCTTGACAACAATGTTATTAAAACTAAAAGAGAAAATGCGTTGCAAATATTTTAACCGCTGACTCCGGTGTCTTTCTTGGACGATACTGATTTGGCTGGTTTTTCTGCCTCGACAGTGACGGCCCGTTCCCGATAAACCTTGATTGCAACGTCAGGACACATCAGGGCACACATGGCACAGCCCGAGCAGGTTGCGTTACTGGTTTCGGCGGGAAAGTACCCCATACTGTTAGACTTACTTGAGATTGTTATACAACCACGAGGACAGGCCATAACACAGAGTCCGCATCCCTTGCACCGCTCGGCGTCGATGATTATTTTACCTGCCATCTATCTCCGTAATACCTTTACTGCATTATTTCTAAGTTGATTATTACACCAACTATTATGCCGGTGGCTGCTTGTTATAATTGTATAGGTATAGCGCGAAAGTGTAAAGCGAATTGGTCTGATTTAGCCCAGCTCACAAAGAAATTAGATGAAATGCGTAATTGGTAACTATTTGATATTAAGTGGTTTATGGGGATTTTGGGGCTTATGATTTGCTTCTGGTCTTGACGATAATAGTGAAAGAGAAATATATTCTAGACATATTATGGCAAACGAACCGGATTACATCCTGGAAATAGCCGGCCGAGAGGCAGCGGGGCTTAATGAACAACAAGAGGTTACCCAGGTCGATATCAGTGCTCAGCGAGCCAAGGGTAGATCCTTTATAAGTGTTCTGTTCCAGTGCTGCCACGTTTATCATCGCATTTATCGCAACCGGGCAGGCACTGCTTATGAGGGTCATTGCCCCAAGTGCCTCCGTCAGGTGCGGGTTCGAATCGGATCTGGCGGCACCGACTGCCGATTTTTTACCGCCGGTTAAACTAAAATACCCATCTGCAACGTCCTACATATGACCAAACGTTTTTATCCCTTGAGGAAGCTGTTATGAGCGAAGATCAGCAGCTTTTGCAAAAGCTGTGTAACGGTGATCGAGATGCCCTGCGCCGGATCTATGAAAAATACCGGGATGGACTGCTCACCATAGCGATCCACCTGCTCAGGGACACCTCGGCGGCGGAAGACTGTCTCCAGGACGTATTCGTGGCTCTGGCGGGCGGTGCTGGTAGGGTCCGGATTCGCAGCAGTCTCAAGGGTTATTTGGCCGCCAGCATCGCCAACCGGGCCCGAGATAAATTACGGAGAAAATCAAGGCAGGATGTAACCTTACTTGCGGTACCGGAACCTCATGGGAACTGCCCTGAGCCGTTTGTTCACTTGGCAGAAAGTGAAGAGAATAAAAGCTTATGGAACGCTCTGGCCGAGCTTCCTTATGAACAACGCGAGGTGATCACCCTCCATCTGCACGGCCGAATGACCTTTAAGGAGATAGCTGCCTATTGTGATGTCTCTATCAATACCGTGCAAAGTCGATATCGATACGGCATTGACAAACTGCGGATGATTTTAAAAGGCAATTAGGTATTTGAACTCCGCAAAGTGTATATATCGTGGCGTCGTCTTGCCCACGGCGCATAAAAACAAGGCATAGAACAATGAAACCTGTAAATAATATAGAACAGTCTATAACGAGTATGAAATTCAAAACCAGCCCCGCCCTCGACGAACGGATCCTCTCCGCCGCCGAGAAGGAGCTGATACAAACTAATAATACCCGGGAAGACGAAAATCAATTTTCCCGAGAGAAGGTGAGGTTTATTATGAAACTTAATTGGATCAAATATACCGCTGCCGCTGCTGCCCTGATCGCCATAATTGCAGGCGTACACTTCGGTTACAAAAGAATATCTGTTGAATCTGATAAAAGTGCCCCCCAAAAAGCGACCTCTGAAACCAAAATAGCCAACCAGGACGTAACACCCAAACCGGAGTCATCCAGGAAATTGGTACCCTTGGATTTCCAACTTCCAAAACCTTGTTTCGAGAGTACACCCCTAAACTTTACCAGGATACCCAATCTGAAGAAACCTTCGGGTACACCCCGTCCTCCGTTTTTTGCACCTGTAGGTACCGTTAATCTTTCCCGGGGCCGACCGGTCTCAAGTAGCAATAATAAACCTTTGATTGGGAAAATTAACTATATTACCGATGGTAACAAAGAGGCTGCCGATGGCTGCTATGTAGAGTTGGCTCCCGGTCTTCAGTATATAACCATGGATCTGGGTGAAGAATGTCGCATATATGCTAATTTGTTCTGGCATTTCCACAAGCAAGCTCGGGCGTATTATGATGTAATAGTACAAATTGCCGATGATGCCGATTTTACCCAGAACGTACGGACTTTGTTTAACAATGATCACGATAATTCCGCCGGTATGGGTGTCGGTAAAGACACGAACTACATCGAAACAAATGAGGGTAAGCTGGTGGACGCCAAGGGTGCGATTGCCCGCTATGTACGTTTATACAGTAACGGTAGCTCGGCTAACACATTGAACCACTACACTGAAGTGGAAGTGTACGGCCTGCCCTTACCCCATAAAATAACTACCCAGGAACCTGCCAAAAGTCTCACTCCAAAATCTACCCCTGAAACCACATCAGTCAACCAGGATACAAAACCCCAACCAAACTCATCCAGGGAAATTGTACCCTTGGATATTCAACTGCCACCTTCGTGTTTCCAGGGCACACCAGAAAATTTGACTGGTATACCCAATCTGGAAAAAAATTCGAATAAACCCCGTCCACCGTTCCTTGCACCTGTAGGTACCGCAAACCTCGCTCGAGGTCGTCAGGTCTTGTGCAGCGATGATGAACCCATTATTGGTGATATCGAATATATTACCGATGGTGATAAAAAAGCCCTCGATGGCAGCTTTGTGGAGTTGGCCCCGGGCCCGCAGTACATAACTCTGGATCTAGGAGATTTGTGTCCTATATATGCAATTCTGTTCTGGCATTACCACAACGAGGCTCGGGTCTATTATGATGTAGTTGTGCAGATTGCCGATGATGCCGATTTTATCCAGAACGTGCGGACTTTGTTCAATAATGATTTTGATAATTCCGCCAGCTTGGGTGTCGGTACCGATATGAACTACATAGATTCCAACCAGGGCAAACTAGTGGATGCTAAGGGTGAAATTGCCCGCTACGTTCGCCTCTACAGCAACGGCAGTTCGGCTAATGATATGAACCATTATACTGAGGTGGAAGTGTACGGTCTGCCAAATCAGAAGAAATAGTACTTGTCTATCAAGACCGGAAATCCAATGAAAAATTTCTGGTATCCAGATGTAATGTAAACTATTCTTACGGCTTAGTTAGCGCCCCCAGGTTTTCCAGGCACAACTGTGACCAGGTTTCCATTTTGTCCTTAATTTTTAATAATTCCGCTTCGGTCATAAAATTAAGCTGACAAATCATCTGTTCGCGTTTTTTCACCTTCGGCTCTGCCAACCGCCAGAAGTGAATAATCCCCAGATGCACCTGGCCCACCTCGTTCGAGTCATCATTCAGGAGGCCCACAATTTTGTCTTTATATTCGCACTCTACCTCTATTTCTTCGGCTACCTCGCGGGCCACGGCGTTCTGATATATCTCGGTATAATCTTCATAGAATAGGGGCATCTGATCGTCGCAAGGATTTATATGCCCCCCGATCCCGATCGAGACCTTATCGACCAGCCGCTGTTCTCCCGCCCTTTTACCCCGTTGATAGCACAAATATTTATCCTCATATCCCATGATTACGTAGGGTATCAACTGCTTGAACTGCGGATTCTTCTCCGCCTGGGGCCGTTCCAGGTATTCCAATTCTTTTCCCCGCAGCAGCCGTTCCAGATATCGTTCTGTTTCGAAATTCACTCCGTGAAACGCACCCAGTTCTTCATATACGCTTCGTTTTACAACCAATACTTCTTCCACATTCGCCATCTATTAAAATCTCCTTTATTAACTTTCCTAACCGATTCTAGGGCTACATTTGTCCCTGTCAATCCCGAAAAATGTTAGACTTTATCAATACTTACTATCGCCCCCGGTTTGGCTTGAACATACGGTATAATATTGATATTCTGTTAGTAGGAAAGTTTGCATATATGTTTATCAGCTTTGAGTTATGCTATTATTAATCAACTCTAATCGTATGCAGCCGCCCATCGCCCCGGTGGGCCTGGACTATATCGCTTCTGCCGCTCAGGCCGCCGGCATTAAGGTCGAGATTCTCGATTTATGCCTGGCTGAAGATCCTTCCGCCGCCCTGAAGCAATATTTTGCCTCTCATCAACCACGTCTTATAGGTATTTCCTTTCGTAATGTGGACGATTGTTTTTGGCCCAGCGGGCAGTGGTTCGTTCCTAAACTTACTGATCTCGTCAATGCTATACGCAATCTAACCGACGCTAAAATCTTTCTTGGTGGTGTTGGTTTTTCCATCGCTCCCGGGCGGATCCTGGCCCAAACCGGAGCCGATTTCGGTGTTCATGGAGACGGCGAACAGGCTACGATTGCGTTATATCAGCAAATACAAGGTAAACAGGACTTGTCTAAGGTTCCCGGCCTGCTTTTCAAGACCGACGGCCAATGGCGTCATAATCAGCCCGCTTGGCCTGAGCCTCTCTCTGTACCTACTGCTCGAAGTTTCATTGACAATCGCACCTATTTCCAACGAGGTGGTCAGATCGGCCTGGAAACCAAGCGCGGCTGCGCCCGGCCCTGTATCTACTGCGCCGATCCCCTGGCCAAAGGCAACACCTTCCGCCTGCGCAATCCCCGGGAGATAGCGGATGAAGCCGAACAACTCCTGGCCCAGGACGTTGATTGTCTTCATATCTGTGACGGCGAATTTAATTTACCACGCTCTCATGCCCTTGCTGTTTGTCAGGAGTTTGTCCGCCGCCGGCTCGGCGACCGCCTCCGCTGGTACACCTATATGTCTGTTACTCCCTTCGATTCTGAATTAGCCGCACTTATGAGAAAGGCCGGATGTGTGGGCATCGATTTTACCGGCGATGCCGCCTGCCCATCAATGCTCAAAGAATACTGTCAACCTCATATCCCTGCCGATCTTGCTTCGGCGGTTGATCTTTGTCGTGAAAATAATATCACTGTAATGGTCGATCTGCTTCTGGGTGGTCCCGGCGAAACTCCTAAAACCGTCGCCGAAAGCATCAATTTTATGAAGCAAATCGCCCCCGATGCCGTCGGTGCTCCCCTGGGCCTGCGCATCTATGAAAACACTCCCGCCGCTCGGATCATCCGTTCTCAGGGCCCCCTGGAAACTAATCCATCGCTGCGCCGCAAGTACTCCGGCGACGTGGATTTTCTCCGGCCTACCTTTTACATCTCCAGTGTCCTTGGCGAACAGCCCGGCCGACTCGTTCGGGATATGATCGGCGACGACCCTCGCTTCTTTGCTCCTGAGGACGAAGACGTAACCGATTCCGATCACAACTACAATGACAATACTCCTTTGGTCAACGCGATCGCCGGCGGCGCCCGTGGCGCCTTTTGGCACATCCTGCTCCAACTGCGCACCTCGAATAAATAACCTTGTTCCTAAGGGAAAAAGATGTTATGAATCACCTGAGGATGTTTGTATGTTTTTTCAAAAACAGATCATCGGATATCACTAACTTATATCTATGAAATCCAGGCTTCATATACTTATATTTGTCGGTATCGTGCTGGGTGCTCTTTGCGGTTTGGCCTTGAGTGAGTTGGCTTCGGCCGATTTTCGTGATAGGGTAATCCCCGTTTTGGATCTCTTTGGTAAAACCATCTTCGTCGGCGCCCTTAAGATGATTGTCGCTCCCCTTATCTTCTTTTCTATCATGTCCGCTATCACCAGCCTTGCCACTACCGGTGAGTTATGGAGTCTCGGTTGGAAAACGCTATTATTTTATCTCATTACCACCTCCATTGCCGTCATTATCGGTTTATTTTTTGTGCTTACCATCAAACCTGGAGAAAGTGCCAATCGTGATGAAATCCGCAACCGTTGGCAGCAGCAGCAAGCCCGGCTCACCCAGGAATTCGCTGAACAGGAAGCCAAAATAAAGCAGACCCAGGAGCAAACTCCTCTGATGATCATTAAAAACAATCTTGAAAAGATCATCACTAACCCCTTTAAGTCTCTTGCTGAAGGGCAATCTTTGGGTATCATCTTTTTTGCCATCCTTTTGGGTATCGCTCTGATTGTTATCGGCTCGACCGCCCGGCCTGTCATCCCCGTCATCCAGGGCCTCAACGCCGCCATTATGAAGCTTACCGGCTGGATAATGGCCGGTTCCCCTTTGTTCATCTTTTGTCTGGTGACTTCTCTGGTCGGAAGTATTGGTCCCGCTGTCTTCCACACCCTCTTTCAATATATTATTGTTGTCCTTATCGGTATTGCTGTTCACGTTGTTGTCCTGCTTACAATCTGCCGATTCGTGGGTAAGGTCTCACCTTTGGTCTTTCTCCGTGGTATCCGGGAGGCCTGGATGATTGCTTTTGCCACCCGTTCCAGCGCCGCTACTTTGCCGGTTACTCTGGACTGTGTACAAAACAAATTGAAAGTATCTCCCAAGACCGCTGAATTTGTTCTACCCCTCGGCGCCACTATGAACATGGACGGCACAGCACTTTATGAAGGTGTTGCTGTTATCTTTCTCATCCAGTTATTCGGAGGTATGCCCGGCGCGGAGATTCACCTTTCTCCCGTTATAACTTTTGTCATATTTATCACCGCCGTTTTGGCTTCGATTGGTGCCGCCGCCGTCCCCGACGCCGGCCTGGTCACTATGGTCCTGGTTGCCGGCGCCGTTGGCCTGTCCGCTGATTACATCCCCCTGATTTTTGCTGTGGACGCCTTTCTGGATATGTTTCGCACCTCGACCAACGTTCTGGGTGATTCCGTCGGAGCTATCGTTATCGACCGACTTGAAAACTCTAGCTCATCACCTTAAGCATTTTAATTCCCACCATTTTGCTTGTGTTTTTACCCCCTTTATGGAGTAAGGTGTCAAGTTGCTTTGATTTTCTCCAGCACTTCCGGTTTACTATGTGATGCCAATTGCCTGTAGTTATCATGATTGGGATCAAATCGGCAGAAACTATGATAATCACATCGAGAACAGGGCGTCTGTTTATTTTCTAAGCGGTAAGGCCTCACTTCAATTTTTCCGCTTAAAATTTCGTTGGCAAATTGCCCCAGCATTTCTCGGCAATGCGCCAATAACAGTTCCATTTCCTCCGGCTCTAATACCCCCGAACGCTTGACGTCCGAAATACTGCCATCTTTTGTTAAGCGAAACTTGAAATAAGCTGACCATTCTTTCGGTTGCACTTCCTTGTCTAACTGACCCAGCCACTCACGGCTGAAAATCCCGGAAGCCTTATGCGGCTTATCTTCCAGGCCAAATTTACCTGACAACACTTCTTCCGGAGGACTTTCATCATGTGATTTACCGCTCTGCCATACAGGCAGATACAGCGCTGCCGCCAGATCGGTTTGAACTGTGGTTTCTGTTTGGGCAGGCTGATAATTTTTCAGGGCCAGCAGATAACTAACCAATTGCAGCGCTAAACCGTGATAAAACTGAGTAAAGTTAAACGGCCGGGCTGTAGATTTATAATCCGTTATGCTTAGCCCCGCTTTGCCGTCTTCTTTCAAACAGACATCCACCCGGTCGATCTTGCCTCGCAGCAAAAGCTTTTTACCCAGGCCCAGTTCAATTTCCGGTGCGGCCAGAGGTGACTTTGGTCCAAATTCCAATTCACCTTCACGTTGATAAAATTCCCCTGCCTTTGCGCCGGCCCGGAGGGACCGGCAGAACAGCTCCAGCCGCTTGGCCGCTTCCGCCAGTAAAAATTTATTACGACTCGATTTTTCCCGCAATCCGGTAAACGTCTGATCATGCCTGATTACCAGCTCGATTTCCTCATCGACTATCTGCCGGATGTTTTCGTTAGTCAGATCCCGCCAGTCAAGCCCCTGTTTGTTCATGTTTAGAAAAATCTTGTATAATACATTGTGATACAAGCTCCCCATATCGGGCGCCGTCAGTTGTAATTCCTCCCTGGGTTCGATCCTGAGAATAAATCGCGCAAAATACTGGAACGGGCACGCCGCATACGTTTCCAGACGTGACACACTGCTGGCAAGCTCATTCGCATATAAATGATCTACAATAGTTGGTTTCAGTTCCGCCCGATTGTTATAAGTAATCCCGGCTAAACCTTGTTGCAGTTTTTTGCTCCATACCTCCTGGCTACAGGCATAACTATAAAGTTGCCCCCAGACCGGATCTATCTGCTCGCTATTCTTACTTGAGATCGAAAGTGCCCGCGCCAATTGTACAGTCAACTGCCCCGACGTGGCTATCTGGTGTAAATTCGGCTTACCCAAATCTTCCGTAAGTCTCACCAGCCTTACTCGATCCACTGCCTCATAAATATCTTCGATAAAGGATGACGGATTCAGTTTATTACCTTTTTCATCCGCCAGGGCATAGCTCACCCACAGAAATTCCCTTGGTCGGGTAAGGGCGATATAGGCGAGATATCTTTCCTGCAACAGTTTTTCCGTGCTCGCCGGCCCCAACTCAAAACCACTTTGCCGCAACTGTTCCCGTTGAGGATCGGTAAAGAATGCGTCGGGAACTGACAGCTGGGGGAATTTCTTTTCATTTACCCCTAATACAAAAGCAGCCCTGATTTGCGGATGCCTTGATCTTTCAATCGTACCCACCAGCACCTGATCCAGTCCCGGTGGTACCAGTCGTAAGGTCATTTGCTGCAGTGCCCCGCATAATATCTCGTTATATTCATTCAGGGTAACCGAGCAATCCCCTAAAGCTGTAACAATATCATCAAAGAGGTGCATCAAGTCGTTATATATCTGCTCATGCACCTGTGCCTGATCTAACTGCCCTTGTTCCAGTTCCTCGCTATACCACTGGTTGAGAGTTTCAGCTACCTTAAGTCTTTCCAGTAATTCAACCACTCCGATGGTAATTTCCCTCACCGGAAATTTCTTCTCCGGCTGATATTCCTTACCATATATTTTTTCCCGCATCTGCAGCAGTGGTTTCAGAACTCGACTGCGAGACTCAGCTCCTTTATCTTCATTGTTTTGCTGATTGCTCCAATGCTGACTATCCCACCAATCTTTACCTTGTATCCCTCGTGCCAGACAGTAATTTTCCAGGGCATCAACTGTCTCTCGCAACACCGGCACCAGATCACTCTTGAGATAGTAAATCACGTGTTCCGTATGGAAATTACTTTCCAGAACCGATAGCGCCCCGCGCAGCAGCATGATCAAGGGATGATGATGGACACTGTGCCTGCGATCGATGAAATATGCGATACCATAATCGGCAAAGACCGCTTCTATTAAATCCTGATAGTCGCCAAAATCACGCAGTATGACGGCTATCTCTCGATATCTATATCCTTGGTCCCGGCACAATCTCAAAATATGTTGAGCCGCTGTTTCCACCTCTCTGCGCCGCTGTTGCGTCTCCACCACAACTATATCCCTTACCGGCATATCAGTTTCACCAACCTCTTCCACAAATTCCCCTGAGTCGGTTTTTCTTTCTGTCGTTTCCCTCAGAAAATTCTGCTCCAGTTGAGCCAGCCCTTCCGATTTTTCAAATCGAGGTAGCAGGGTTTGTGCTTCCTGGTGAGCAGGCAGTATTATTACCGATTCATGTTCAACTTTATCTGCAAGATCCCCTTGCAGCATTACCCCCAGACGCTGATAGGTCTGCAGGATTGGATGAAATAAATCCATCATATTGAGCGGCTCATCAAGACGATCACGGGCCACCTGAAACTGCTCACCACCCGGATCCAGACAAAGGCTGATCCGGGTTTGTTCTGCTGTACAGATCAGGGCCGTCAGAGCATGATATTGTTGTGGCGTAAAGCCTGCAAAACCGTCCACCCACAAATATGCCCCCTGCAGAAAATCAACCTCTCGGCAGCGCTGCGTCGCCAGATCCAGATAATCATCCGGATCCACAAACTTTCCCTCAATATAATCCTGATACCCCTGGAAAATCAGCGTCAGATCCGCCATCTTATCAACTAGTGGCCCCAGAGCAGGATCGTTTTTCTTAAGAAGCTCCTCTATCTGTTCGTTTAGATGTTTCGGTGACTGCCGATACTGACGCAGCTCACTTATGATCCTGCTCAGCTGTTTGATAAAACCGCTTCGGTCCGTCACCCGGTGGAATATTTTTAGCTCCCCTTGCCGCTGCTGCAGTAACCGGCGCAGAATCATCTGCTTGCCGAACTCACTCAGAACTGGAAATCCCGGCCGGCCCGCCTCAGCCAACACCATCCGCGCCCAGCGTTCAAAACTCAATATCCGTACCCGATGATAACCTTCTATCTGTTTATCCGCCAGCAGGGCCTGTTCCATCTGAAAAGTTGCCTGTTCCGGCACCAGCAGGATTAGAGGATTGCCCAGCGCAGACTTGATCAGTTCTGTCTTAATTGACTCCAGACAATAATGCGTCTTGCCGCTGCCGCTGCGCCCCAGGATAAACTGAATGGTACTCACGTATTTAATTTATTAGCTGGTTTATGATTTGAATCACCACACTTACAGGTTTTTATCTTTACCCATTATTGTATTTTGTTGCTGCTTTCCTGCGTTTATTTGTTATTTCCATGATGACGATTCCCGCCGTCAACCCCAATACTCCCAGCAATAGTACTTCAACGGGAAATCCATTTTGTTCCAACTGGATATCTTGAATGTATTGCTGAATTTGCTGAGGTAGATGTTTTGATTCTATCAAGAGCGTAGCGCTATTATGCATACAGTGAAACAGCATCCCGGTAAAGATAGAGCCCGACCTGATTACCACATAGGTAAGCGCCATCCCCAAAAGGGCCGTCGGCAGCACCCGATACACACTCACATGAAACAGCCCGAATAAAATACCCACAACAATCACTGTTCCCGCCTTGGACATGCGGCTTTGCACTCCTGCCAGAATGGCCCCGCGAAAGAGAACCTCTTCACAAATAGCCGGCGAAACAGCAAAGGCTAGCAGCAAAATCCATAAATTCTGCAGACTGCCCTGTTGAGCTTCAAACAATTTGTTCAGTTTTTCGGAGAAACTTTCCGGTATGGGAATAACCTGATTCTGCCAAATAAATATTTGTAAAACCAGGATAAACATCCCTCCCGCCATCAGTACAACGCCCACCAGACTTGCCCAGGGTGGTTTCTTAAGACTCAAACTTTCCTTCAGGTCCACACGCACGAACCATAAGATCAAAATTGTCGGTACCAGCAGGATCGCCCACTCTGTAATAAAAAGACCACTTATAATATTACGTTCTTGTACGTACGAACCCAGATAAAATAGCAGCAGCAGCATAAAAGTGAACAGCGCCAGGGACAGCCCGATTGTTGGGTAGGTACGTGGCACAAACTCCGAACGCCGCAGTGTCAGCGGAAATCCTTTTTCTTCCGATAGAACTATATCTTCCCTTTGAAACAACCATGTTGCTACCACTAATCCCAGTAGTGCATACACACTCGTACTTAGAAAAACCCCAAAAATCATCTCTACCGCACATTTTCCGATGAGCAGATCCTTTACCAATAGGGCCACATTGGCAATCGGTATGAACATCGAGCTGGGCGTAAGCTCCATTCCCGGCATCCCCGCCAGCATCCCCGGCAGCATTATAGCGATATAAAAAGGCGACACGTAATTTTGTGCTTCCTTAAAGCTCCGCGCAAAAAGCGCTATCGACATCATCACTGCACAGATAAAAAACGCCAGAGGAATCAGTATAAAAAATATCAGGGCGATATTCCCCCCCGAAAGCTGTGTCAGGCTCAGGTTCAGTCCTTCCGACCCTTTATCCATGCCCGCCGTCACCTGCGACAGCATAAACAGCACGCTTAACACCATGCTCGCCAGATTCAAAAAGGCGGTGAACAGGGAGATACACAGGACGGTAAGAAATTTCCCGTACACTATTTCCATCTTGGACGTAGGTGTGGACAGCAGTGTTTCGAAGGTGCCCCGTTCTTTCTCTCCTGCTGTTAGATCGATCGCCGGATAAAACGCTCCCACCCCTAACATAATAATCAGTATCATCGGCAAAAAACGGCCCAGTATCGAACCGGTGGTTTTTTCCGCCGGGGCTACGTTTTGATCGGTTATATTGAGCGGCCGGGCGAACTCCTTCTCCAATCCTTTTGCTTCCAGCCGTTCCTCCAGCAAACGTGTGGATTCCTTCCGCAGTCCATCCCGGATACGATTGTGTGCTTTTTGGGAGTCCTCTTCGGCCTGGTCGTACCGTAAAATTATCCGGGCCGTATCATTCCGGGCCAGAATCTTTTCCAGCCCCTGCGGCACCACCACTACCGCGTCCAGCTTTCCGGTGCTCAATTGTCCATTCGGATCCTCAGTCTCTACAATTCGCACCTTTTCTAACTTTGCGATCCAATCTGCTACTGGTTCGCCTGCCTGTTCTATCCCGATCGGCCCGCTCTTGTCTATTTTATTGACGGTCTGTTCGGTGATAACCGCCACCTTAGATTCTTTCTTCTCGATCTTGCTCTCCATAACCAGAGCAACCTGTCCGAACAGAATAATCAGGGCCGGGTATAAAATCACCGGTATCCCAATCATCGCGATCAGGGTTCGCTTATCCCTCAGCGTCTCCAGCAGCTCCTTGCGAACTATCGTATTTACCGTCCTGAAATTCATATTGCTTGCGGTATCTTTCTATCTACTAATGATAAAAACGCATCCTTTAAATTATCTTTCTGCGTCTCTTGTAAAATCATTTCTTGTGTTCCCTGCATCAGGATTCGACCCTGATGGATAAATCCCATCCGATCACACATCATTTCCGCCTCCGTCACATAATGAGTGGAAAAAATGATGCTGTGACCCCGTCCTTTCGCCTCCAGAATAAAATCAAGTATGGTACGACTGGTCATGATATCCAGGCCCAGGGTCGGCTCGTCCAGAATCAGTACCGCCGGATCGTGCAGAATAACCCGCCCAATCGATACCTTTTGTGCTTGCCCCGTTGAATAGCCTTCGCATTTACGATCCAGAAATCCCCCCATCTCTAATAGTCCGGCCAGTTCCTCTATCTTTTCTTTTATCCGTTCTTCCTCCATGCCATAGAGTCTGCCGAAATACCGCAGCATTTCCCGGCCTGTTAGCCGTCCGTACAATTTGGTATTACCCGACAGAAATCCGATTTGCCTTCTGACCTCTTCCGGCTGCTCATCTGTGCGGAGCCCGCCTACCAGGCAATATCCCGAAGTAGGTGTTATGATGGTTCCCAGCATCCGTAAAAGCGTTGTCTTACCCGCCCCGTTCGGCCCCATCAGCCCGAAGATTTCCCCTCTTGCTACGGCAAAGCTCGCTTCGCGCACCGCCTCGACTACTTTACCCCGGCCCGGGTTAAATACCTTGGTCAAACTCTCTGCTCGGATCATTTCTTTTATCTCTGGGGTTTCCATCCTCACAACATATCAAAATCTTCCCTTCTCTGCCACTACTATTAATACTCAATCTATTAGTATAGCTTAACTTTCACAGTTTTTTATTACGCTTATCGGCATTGAAGGTCCTTCTCTTACTATTATGTCAGAGTAATATTAAACAAGAAATGGAAGTGATTCTTCAGACTCTGTGGCGCCTGGCTCCGGCGACTGGTAAAACCTGTAAGTAAAATAATTGACACCCCGCCGAGTTGGGGCAAATGGGTCAAAGGCGTTATGGTTTCGGCCCGCCCGTTACCATATTTTGTTCCACCCTTCACAGATTAAAATTTTACATTTATCCAGCTGGTATTTAACACATTGTCGATGGTCGATTTTTGGCCCGATTTCAAAATCGTAACATTTTCAAAATGAATATTTCTTATCGGCTTGGCGGGTAAGCCCATCATACTGATTGCTTTTTCCTCTGCTACCTTACAGGATAAATTTTTAATGGAAACATTTTCAAATAAGGATGGCGCATTCCCACCCCTGTAACTGTGATACTGGTTCATGAAACTAATGCACGTTTTTACATTATCGATTTTAATTCCATTTAAAACTATGTTACGAACATAACCACCGCGATCCCTATTCGATTTAAACTGAAGCCCGTATTGACGAATCTTTTTAAAAGTAAGATTTTCCACATACACATTTTCAATCCCACCTGATACTTCACTGCCAAACGAAATGCCGTGCAAACAAATATCAGAAGCGCAATTCCTGATTATGATATTCTTGCAGGGTTTGTTTACCCGCCAGCCATCCTGGTCACGACCGGATTTTATGACAACAAAATCGTCGCCGGTGTTAAATTGGCACCCCTCTATTAAAACATTGGTAGATGAATCCAGGTCAACCCCGTCGTTATTGATAAAATTACTGTCAACGGTAATATTTCGAATAGTCAGATTGTCGCAATAAGTCGGCTGGATCAACCAGAATGAACCCTTTACAATGGTAAAATCTTCCAATAATATATTTTTACAATTGACCATATGAATCAGTTGTGGTCTTAAAAAATGACCCTTGCCAAACACTCTGGTTTTTACCGGAACAATATTCTTCCCCATTTCACGCAGTCTGTTCAGGTCTTTACTCTGTAGCCCTCTCCAGTCCCTGAAACTATTCTTTGCTGTGCCGTTTCCGTCAATAATCCCTTTTCCGGTCAGGCCCACATTTTCAACGTCGTGGGCATAGATAAACGGAGAATAATTATAGGCTTCGACTCCTTCCCAGCGTACAAAGACAACAGGCAGGTAGTCATCGGGATTTTGACTAAACACAAGCCTCGCCCCCTCTTCGAGGTGGAGATTTACGTTGCTCTGAAGCAGAATCGGTCCGTTACAGAAGTATTCTCCTGGTTTCAGAACGACCTTTCCGCCTCCGGAAACCGAACATTCTTCAATCTTTTTATTGATAAGATTATTCACCTTCCCTTTGCGGACATCGTCAGGACAAATTGAAATGATATGATCCGGGAATTTAGGATCTGAAATATTTTTCAAAATCAATGAAACATCAACGAAAGACTTGAAATTATTATTCGAGGCGCATTCCCCTTGCATTCCGATGTAAAGCAGAGATATAATTAATGTCAGGTTTGTAGCTTTGTTCTTCATTTTATTTGTTTTTCCTGTCAAAATAGATCGATAATGGCAAAATATGTGGTGATGAACGCAAAAACAATCACTGCGACCAGCCCGATATTCATGAGCATTCCTGTGCTATTTTGTTTCATCAAGGGCTTCCTGTTAATTAAAATGAAAGCAGGAATTGCCACTGCCGGTAAAATGCATGCCTGAAATGCCTGAGAAAATACCATCATCGCCGGTGGACGTTTATCTACGATGTGCATCCCAAAACAGAACAGAATACCAACCAACCCAAGAATTCGAAATAACGGCGATTTAATATTACGCGGCTTACCGGTGTAGTCACAAATCAACCAGGGCGCAATCAGAATTATCGGAAATACTGTTGACAAGCCGGCACCGCTAATTCCCAATATCAAAATAAAGGCGGCATACTTACCTCCGATGGGTTCAAACAGCTGGATCATTTCGACTGTGTTTGTAAGTTTCAACCCTTGTACGTGTAGTGTGCCCGCAGCAACAGCCATAATTATCGCACTTAAAAATAACATCATGGAGGCGGATACCAAAGCATCTTTTTTTTCCGTATTCAAATCTTTAATGGTCCAGCCTTTTTCCGCAACCACAGTGCTGCGCATAATGAACACAGCTGCCGAGCAGGTTGTTCCCGCCATCGCTGCAACCAGTTGGAACGCGCCGTCCTGTTTAGGGATGGAAGGGACCAGGCCTTTTAGAATAACCATCACATCCGGCTTCACCATAAAGAAAACGATAATAAATGAAACACCCATCAAAATCACAAAACCGGTCAATATTTTTTCGAACACTTTGTACTGACCGTACCACAAAAGAACATATAAGCCTATTACCAAAATCGACGTAATCCAAATTGGATTAAAACTAATATCATCCGAAACCAACCTGGCCCCTTCATGCAGCAATTCGGTGACAATTCCCATAATCCCCATCAAGGCTAAAATTTCACCAATTATCAAAGCTGCTAAAATATAAATGGCAAGGATGTCTCCGAATTTGAAATTATGCCTGATATTGAACAGAGCTGTTTTTTCGGTTGTTAACGTTAATCTTCCATAGGCAACCATCAGAATGTAGGTAAATACACATGATAAAACAATCGCCCAAAATAAGGTCATACCGTATTCAGCGCCGGCTTTGGCCATGGTTGTGACACTGCCTGTGCCGATGTTATAGCCGATTAAAAATAGTCCCGGCCCTACAGCGCTCAAGCCAATTAATATTTTCCGGAAAATTGAAACCGACGAACTTGATTTATCAGTTACTTCCATAAAAAACCTTTCCAGCAAGAATAGTTTTCTGGGGCTAACATTTCCTGTTTAACTGTTTGCTGAACATCATTCCTTCTTGCAATACTAACATTCATGCCGATAGCAATCATAATAAATTCAACTTGAATTATCAAGTTTGCTTTCTCCCATAAGGTTCCCCAAATCAGAACGGGTTAATCGCCTCCCACAGCAACCTTAAGACCTGTCCTGTCATATTCTTAATTTATTGTGCGAAATCCTGGTCAGAATATTCGACAGGCAATAGCGCAAAAGCGTACCATAACGCAAACGAAATTGGTTGGTATTGGTGCCATATCTACACCAGATTTAGGTGTGTTGAATCCCCGTTTCTATCCCTTTACCGTTAGTTGGTGTAGGGAACGGTTCCGTTTTTATCGACCTTATAGCCCCATTTTTTTATGTAAACCGAGCCGGTCTGGAATTTGTCCTTTGTTTTCCGCAGTTTTTCAGTCAGGAGCTTTTCAAGCTCTTGCTGAATATCCTTGTAGGATTCATTATCACAGAGGTTTTTTAGTTGATAAGGATCGGTTTGGTCATCGAAAAGCAGCCACGGGCCGTTCAAGTCGCGCACATACGTATAGCGGCGGGTACGGACACCTCGGTATTCCCGGCCGCCTTGGCTTCGGGTCCACTGACCGAAGGGAGACGCACAACTGATCAGAGCAGCCTCGTTGTCAGGTTTTTTCGTGCCGCGTATAACCCCCGAAAAGTCTTCTCCTTCCACCGTCCGGGGCACCTTAATGCCGCTTAACCCCAGCAGGGTAGGCATAATATCAGGGGAATTAATGGGCATGTCGATCTTACGGCCCTGCGTACCCAGCAACCCCGGATAGCGCAGCAAAAAGGGCACGCGAATCGATTCATCATAAGGTCGCTGTTTCTTTTGTTGCCCCTGCGAGTAAAGCATATCACCATGGTCGGAGGTGAATACCAGAATTGTATCCTTCTCCAGATTGCATTCTTTTAGAGTTTGCACAATATCCCCAATGCAATCATCCAGGGCCTTGATATGGGCGTAATAGCCGGCCAGATCCTTACGTGCCTTTGCCGCCATTGCCTGCGGAACATTGGGACGCAATTTGATCTGATCTGCCTTGAACATATCCTTGTATTTTTGCGGAGCGGTCTGATAGGGAGCATGCGGCGGACCCCACGATAAAAACATGATAAATGGTTTATCTTTCATTTGTGCCTGCTCACGGATGTGACGCTGGGCCTCGTGGGTTTGGGCGATGGCATCATAGCCGTCCCATTTGAGCTTGATATTCTTGTCCCCAAAGTAGTATGAGTTGTTATAGTTATGTGTGCATTCCAGAACTTTCCAGAACTGAAATCCCTGCCTTCGTTCACGCGGGATAAAACTGCTGCGGTGATAGCCGCTTAAATGCCATTTCCCGATATATCCGGTTTGATAGCCTGCCCGGCCATACGCCTGAGCAATGGAGACGGCATCATTATTCAAGGTCACATCATTTAAAAATACCCCGTGTGTAAGCGGATAGCGCCCCGTAATTAGACTGGCGCGATAGGGACTGCAGACCGGACAGCCCGAAACAGCGTTGGTAAAATTGATACTCTGCTGAGCCAACTTATCGAGATTTGGCGTCTTGGCATTCGGATCACCGCTATAACCCGTTGCCTGTGCCCGCCATTGATCCGCCAGCAAAAAAACCAGGTTGGGCTTGATTTGCCCTTGCTTCTGGAACAAACCGCTCCTGCCACATCCCATCACCAGCGCAGCACCTCCCCACGCCGATGCCTTTAGAAACTCTCTCCTGCCGATCGACATTTTTAAACGCCTCCCTGTTTATAACGAAGCATTACACTTCAAAGTACAACCAGCTCAGTGGGAAAATGCTTTGGTTTATTTGCCGGGATCGATGACTTTCACGGTGTCGGTACTTATGAATTCGCTGCCGTCCGTAAAGAGGCCTTTTACGGTTAACTCCACATTATCTCCAGGAGTAAGTACTTCGTTTACCTCGGCTCGATCGAAATAGACCATAATTAAGTGGGCACCGTGTAATATTTTGGTGGCATCCAGGTCCAGAGCCACTTGGTCTTCCAGGATAATGCTTTCTGGGTCAACCTGGTTCATATCTGTAGTAATGGGAAACCAAAGTAAGGCAATAATCCAATTACCGTTACTTTTCAGATTTATAGCCTGGGGCACTATTTTCATTCTGAGCGGCATGGGCGGCTGAGGAATGGGGGCGTTGAAGATTTCCCAATCTTGTCCGTCCCAGCCCTGCCAGAAAACAAGAGAATCGGTAATTTTAGGATCAACGTCGTTGGCATCATTATCGGTTAGTTGTGTAACTGAGTAGCCGTTATAGACGAATATTTCCCAGTCATGTCCATCCCATCCCTGCCAGACAATATGTCCTCCTGATATATTTGGATTAATATCATCGGTGTCATTATCAGTAAGCTGCAGTATAGATCCTTCTTCATAGAGGAAGATTTCCCAGCCGTCACACGGATCAAGTCCCTGCCAGGCCGCGCAACCCCGGCTTACCTGGAGGTTTATGTCATCTGTAGCATTGTCAGTGATTTGATCTACCATGGGACTAGCGGAATATGCTGGGGTGCTCAAGCCATATAGAACCACAAAAAGCAACAAAACAAAAATTCGAATTGAGGTGTTCATTCTTTTTCTCCTGGTAAATGTAGTAAAAGGTATGAATTTATGATAGCTCACAAGCTATTATATCGTCAAATATGGCCCAAATCCAGAAATTATGCGATAAATTATAAAATGGCGGGAATATAGGTTTGAGTGCGAAAATCCTGTAGAATTGACACATTGACCAATTCTAATTCGCTCGGTTTAGTATATTTTCAACTCAGGCCTGCACAGTAATAAAACAGGCAAACTACCAGAAAGACCACTGACGGAATGAAGCTCAGAAATGCCACCAGCCAGGCCATCGAAAAGACCGGTAATAAAATATAGGAGGTCACCCGATTTGCCTTGTTGTGATATTTACCCCGTTTTATACGCTCTAAACGGGCTCGGTATAAAGCTGCACAAATCAGGGTAAAACATGTGGCACTGATTCCCAATACTATCACCAAATCTCCACCTGGACAGCCGAACACTAAAAATAATACAGCAAAGCTCACCAGCCAGACCCACCCCAGCGTCACCCACCAGATCATCTTACCCACAACTCGATTTCCGAATCCCACATCCTCGTTATATTTAACCGGAATATTTCTATTTGCGAGCCTTACTATACTGTTCATTCTGTCCTGCCTTCTTTGGGTTCGATTTTCTTAATCGGGCAAAATTTACATAAAAAAACCCAATGGAGAGATTTCTGACTCTCTCTCCACTGGGAGATATACATTTCTTTCAAATTGTCTGTCTTTTATATACCAGAAATCCCCGGCTCAGTCAAGAAATTTTTGATAAATAATAAAAAGTCACAATTGTGGACTGCATAAACCGAATTTACCTATTTTATCGGAAGTAGCGACTGTAACGATTATAGCAATTATAACGATTGGGTCTGGCAAACGGCTGGTATTTTTCGACTGTTACCCAATATGTCCTTGCGATGTTATGTTGCTCTGGTCATAAAATAGATAGTTGTTTTTTCAATTATTACTCTGAGCCGGATGTAAGGCTCAAATTGCGTAACCATTTGTTTATCAATGTGTTCTGCCAAAATGATTATAATTACTCATCAGTCTCCGGTGGATATGATTTTGGGGATCTATTATGTTTACCTGTGATGGTTGATTGGTCCAGTCCGGTCAGTTTGAATAAGTCTATATATTAGGCGATTTTATAACTTGAGCAAGTATAGGGGAGAAAACGGTTGAGGGGGAACAGGGTTGCCCTGCTCCCCCCAACTCACTAATAGGATGGGAGAAAACTCTTAAGATTCTACGGCTGAATATCCCTTTTGGTGCATATATTCCACTTATTATCGGAATAAAAGTTTTAAATATATATCATCATAGATCAAAACCAGCCATAAGAGTTGTTAACAATAGGACTGACCTTTACTAAGTGCCGAAAAGTACAGCGCTTATATTTAATTAGTATTTCCCCGTCCGGCTGGTCCTCGAAAAGCATATCCTATGATATGGTCCCACCAAAAGATCCTTCCCATATTATTCTCTAAGCTCCGCAGATATGCATTATACCAACACACGGTTTATAATGGTCTAAAATGTGGATGTATATTGCTTAACTTTCGCAGTTTTCTATTACGTTTATCGATTGTTAAAGGGTCTTCATATAGCCGTTGATATTTTTTGCTGATTTCGAGCAACCCTCCGAAAAATCAGCTATCGGCATCCATAGGCCCTTTCTGACACATCTATGTTACTTTGGTTGTTGTTAGCTCACGCCGCGCACTCGCCGGGAGCAGGAGTTTATTCGCTCAAAATCTTCTTTGCTCACGTGCTCGGGCACACCACCGGAATCCATAAAGATATAACGGACATATTTTCGCGCCAGTTTGCCCATCTTTTCCAGGTATTCTTCCTGTTGCTGACCGGGCCAGCTCCAGAAATGCGTCGGAAAACCGCCTACTACCACAAATTTGTCGGCATATTTTTCCAGCACCGCTTCGATATCGTGGCCCTCCTCTGGATCGAAGGGATTGATCATATCGAACCCGCATTCCACAAAGTCATCCAGAATTGGCTGGATCGCCCCATGCGAGTGTAAATGTACCGTAGCCCCTCTCTCATGGGCCAACTCGCAAACTCGCCGATGCCACGGCTTGATCAAATCCCGATACATCCCCGGCGATATTAACAGGTTTTCTTTTGACCCTAAATCATCGCAAAAGACCAGACCGTCCAGACCAGCATCCAGCATCTTCGCCGCCGCCTTCAGATTCCATTCTCCCAGACGACGCAGACACTCCCGGATAAAATCCTGCTCCAGCGCGATAGCCATGAATAATTGCTCGTAATCCATCAGAAAATAATGCAGCGCACTGAATAGGCCGTTAAGAGAGCCCACTACATATTCCCCTTTTTGGTGGAGATATTCGGCATCGCTCCGCAGTCCTTCGTACCGGCCTGGATCATCCGGATCAGGCAGGATCAGTTTTTCCACGTCGTGATTGTCATTTAGCGGATGATCAAAAAAATGATAAAAGTGCGGCTGAAACCGCACCTGCGCCTTAACCCCTGTTTCATATTCGAGGATGATTTCCTTTTCGTTTTTTTCAATGACTCGGCAGGCAAACTCACCCGGTAACCCATGCCCAAACGCTTGATTGGCCCCCGGTCCCAGCATCGACATCGATTGGCCGGTATAAAGGTTAAACGCCACCATTTTATCCAGTTCCGCCGGACCGATCCCCGAAAAATCAAAATCATCAGGCCGGTCATATATCCACATCGGTTTATAATGACACTCTTTCGGAGTAAGTCTCCTTGCTAGTTCCGCGTTAAAAAATCCCATCCATTGCTGTGCCACCGGAACATCCCTCTCTCCCGCCAGGATAGCCTTGATCCATTCACGTCGATTCATCAATTTGCCCTAAAAAATAATAACACTTGTAATTAAAAAAAAGACTGTCTGTTCCAAAACCTTGAAACACACAGCCCTTATACTCTTTACTAGCTTATTTTTAAATCAAAAAAACATTGATTGTCCGAATGACAATTATTTTTACGACTTAGTAGCTATTTATACTCTTTGTTTCCTTCGTTGCCTTTTGCCTAGAAAGACCATACTCCCCACCGCCAAAAGAATCATACTGGACGGCTCCGGAACCATATCCATTTCGAATGCCAAACCCTCTCCCGGCAATTCATACCACCATCCTATATCTCCGCCCCCGTGCGCATATCCCTTTTGCACCGCATTACTGGGCAGATAACTTACAATGCTGTTTTGCCAGCCCCACTGATAGGTGGGCTCATCGATAATTGATTGCATTACAGGTTCTTCCGCCCGGATGGATATCCAGTAAGTCTGACCTTCTTGTAGATCCAGATTAGGAAAATCCACCGCTTGATCTATATCGACTTCGTATTGAAATACCGTCTGGGTATAGCCGGGCCCATTAATAGTGGCATAATAGCTTTCGGTAACTTCCGTACCTATATCAAAGGTTGCATTATCAATCATACTGGCTGGATATGCCCATAGAGGTACTTCACCTCCTGCTTCGTTATCAGTATAAAAACTAATACGAAATTTGGATATCAAATCCGGAGGAGTCGGGTCCGGGTCACTCCAATGGTTGCTGTAGTAGAACGGATACTGATCATTCGTTTCCGTCCGGGGATTCCAGTACGTACCCCACCAGCGTATCTTGGCAATGTCATCAACCTTGGTCAGGACAAAGTCATCAGCCGCATCGGAAATCGCTCCGGGATCATGACTTTCCGACGCATAAGCGTATCCTTGCAGAGGTGTAATGTTTGGCTGTTGTGTCCAGACAACATCGTTTGCCTGACTTACTCCTAAGCCGAATATCAAAGGGGAACACATAAACACAATGACCCCAACGACTCTCAATTTCATATCGCTCTCCCTTACTCTCCTACACCTCTCGTATCGGTGTGATTTATAGCTTGCATCTGCAAGTACAAATCTCCCCCTCAAAGCACCACCCTTCTATCCATCTAGTGATGGCCGCAGAACTTATCTGGACACATTTATATAGATAGAAATTCCCTTGGTACTTTTGGTACGAAAAGTGTCTTCTCTCCAACACTCCATAAAATATGGGGTTAATATTTAGGCGGGATGGTTCTCTCTCCCAAGAGGCCCTCCCTACATCAGGTAATCACGCGTCACACACTCTCTTTTCCGACAGCAAATTACTCACCGTTTGACTGTCAACACACACACGCACTATACCTTTTGTTTAGGTTTCACTCCTCCTGTTTGGACCTATAATGTATTACAAAACGAGAATATTTGCAACTGTTTTTCGAAAAAATTGTTAAGTTTTGATAAGAAATCATCAGTTTCTATAAGAAATCATTCAAACTTTGCGTTTCTTATCCTTCCCATTTACTCCAAATTAACAAAAAATAAACCATATTTATAATGATTTACCATCCATTTTCACCTCATAATTTAACCTCCCGCTCATGGTTTTGGGACGGTAATTATCGTAGGGACCATTAGTTATAAACCTTACCCATTTATATCTTATGCAGAACCATTTATGTTTTGTGCAGAACCGTTTATGTTTTGTGCAGAACATTTTATATGTTTGTTAAGAACCGTTTATATTTTGTTAAGAAATCCGACCGTGGATTCCATAATCCGCTCTCTAAGCGACTTCTCCTGTTTATCCGAAGTTTTCTGTTCCAGATCTTCCAGATTGGCCCGGCAGAAATGGCAGCCCAATTTATTCAGATGAAAGTCAACATAATCATACCAGTGCTTATCTAGCGTATTTAGTAGATAAGCACCTATGGTACTGCGTTTGGGGCAGCTGAGGCGTTGGCTTTCCCAGATTTCGGTTAGCATATTTTCAAACTGGGCCGATTCCGGATCGACGGTTATATTATATTTTGCCACCAGATCGCGTACCTGTTTGAGACAGCGATGTTTAATCACCGCGATGTTTTTATCACTTATTTTACTGGTCTGGGCCGCATCTTTGTTGGAAAGTTGGCAGTAAAAGAGCATCTCCACGATTTCCAGATCGCGAAAATTCAGCGACTTCTTAAAACCGTTCACCAATTCCCGTAATCCCTGCACAAGGGCCTCTTTCTGCAAATCGTGCTGCTCAGCCCGACGCACATACCAGCTGGCGGTTGGATCAGCGGCGCTGATCTGCTCAAAGGCGTCCGAGGAGTCTTCATCGCCGGAGGCGGTTTGATATATGTCCTGCAGAAGACAAGTTTTGCGCGATCGCTTGCTGCGATAGGCATTGATAATCTTGCGCCGGAGTATCGTAAACAGATACGTCTCCAGGCTCCCCTCGGAGCGGAAAGATTTCAATCCCTTAAGAAAGGCCAAAAAAGTGTCCTGAGTGATATCTTCCGCATCAGCCCGTTGCGGGAGTTTGCTGCGCGCGAATGCCAGTAACCGCCCCTGATAACGCTGGACCAGTTGCGACCAGGCCTCAGCCTGGCCCTGACGAATCTGATCGAGCAGGTATTGTTCAGCCTGGGTGATTTCGCTCATGTTAGCCCTTCAGTTAACCACCCAATTTTGATACCTGCTTTTCAGATTAGCGTCAAGACCAAAAAAACTCCCGCTGCAATCAGCACCACCACCGCTACCCGCAACGCCCAGGTATAGTAACCTCGAGTGGCCACGTTTAAGAAGGCATAAACCAGACAGATCAAGACCGTCATACCCAGTAGGGAAGATATCCTATAAATCCAGCTTTTTTGTGCCAACCGCCTAAGTGACAGTTTTTTATCCAATAGAGCAGTCAATTTTTCCTCGGAAGCGTCCAGCAGCACAGCGTCCCGGCAGATAGGCCCGGACGAGCCGGCGAAACTCTGGCAAAAGTGATCCAGGTAGAATTTTCCCTGTTGTAGATCACTGTCAGTGATGTTGAGAGATTTAAGTTGGGGCACCCTTTCTTTCAGTAGCAAGCCAATCTGTCGGGCGGCATGTCGCGTTGCTTGCTGATGCGCAGCTTGATAATTGGTACAGGTTCGTTGCGAGCGGGCCAATATCCAGTGGTGGGAAGGGTAGCGATTTGCAAATTCTGAGAAGTTGTCTGCCCAGGGTTTTTCCACATATTTAGTCTGAATGGAATTACTCCGACCGGAAGTAATAACTCGAGCTTCAACATTTCCATGTGAGAGCGTATGTTTAGACCAGGGGGCAGGCTTGGTATCTGGATACTTATCAATACTCAGGACGATTTCAACCTCTCCCTTATTTAGAGCTTTCGCTTTATCTGTAATGAGACAACTCACCTGCATTTTATCCTCGATGGCCCGGGCGAATTCATCAAGGTATTCCTGATTGGAATCATTTTTAATTAGTAAAATCTGTTGGGGGGGATCCTCACTTTGCAGCACTGTGCGTATAGGCTTTTCAATTTGCCTGCCCAGACTGCGCACCGCCGCCCGCACCGAAGGATATACATCCGCCTGAAACTGCTCATCTAACCCCGACATCCACACGGGTGGGATGTCAGAGAGGTTACCTGATAGTTCTTGATATGAATTACTATCCGTAGATGCCGCAGTGGGGAGAGATTCAATTTCTCTATGATATACAGTCTTCGGTTGCAATAAGATAAGCAGGCCGACGAAAAGCATAAGCAGTAATGTTCCGCCTGCAATCCAGCAGCCGGTCTTGCCACCCTTCTTAAATAAAAGGACTATACCTATTACCAATCCCACCAGCAGGGGGGTAAGGATAGAAATTGCGGGAAGCGCTGTAATGGTCCTGAGAGGTTCCATTTTCAATATCCTCTAAGTCACGGTAGGAATATTTTCGTTTTACTAGTCGAACGGTACGCCGATTCCGTTTGCCGGACCGGTTGGCAACGCAGATTTTCGGCCCGCCGGCGGCCAGGATAGCACAATCAAAGAGATTACGAAGAAAACGGCCGCCATTATTGCCGGGTCCTCCTTACTTTGCATGAAGATCATATTAAGGGCCCGGCCAATCTCTTCCTGGGTAATAAGTCGGTTAATCTCCGGCGTATATCTCTCTGGTATGGAATCGCCCAGCAGAACCAGCGAAATCAGGAAGCCTCCAATACCCAGTGCCGCCCTTACCAGATGAGCCGCCCCGAATTTACGCCGGGCAATGATGAATAGCGTCAAAGCAAGCAGGAAAAAGATGGTAGTTATCACGAAACCCATCCGTTCCAGGATACTCGGCCAACCGGGACCATCGAATAATTTATCCAGTTCTTCAGCCAGGTCGGGATCGAACACTCCCGCTGCCATAAGGGCCGGCACATGAAACGCCAAAACCAGACCCATCAGAAAGCCCAGTACCATAAATATCGTACCCAGTGAGGCAAATAAATAACCTGCTAAATCAGCAGATTCCCGGTTCATGATAACCTGGGAAGATGCCCCGGATAGAGGATCTGATTTCGGTAGGGGGGTCGGTGACGTCTGCTCTTGAGGTGCCCCGTTTTTTTGTTCTCCAGCGGCTTCAGTTGTCCCATTTGTGCCATTTGTATTATTGATCGCCATCGGCTTGATGATGTCCTTCAATTCCCGTTCACTTTCCCATATCTTTAAGACACGTCCGTCCTTATCTCTAAAATTCCCTGCCAAAATCATAATTACATCGATGAGCTGGCCGATTCCGAAACAACCAAAAGTTACCAACCACAGGATTCCGGTGCCGATTTTACCTACATAAAACCTTTGCAGACCACCTACCCCGACAAAGAAAAATATTCCCGATAATAATAAGGCCCAGACACGTTTATAAGGTGATATTGCCTGATTATTGTATAAAGCCGTATAATTCATTTGTAGCTTGTTGATAGGTCCCTCGATCAGGCGGTTTGGAAGAAACAATAATACCAGCGCTGTGATTGAGGGAAAAATAATAAAGATCAGCGCTATAGCTGTTTCATCTCCCAGCAGGTTCATCATCCCCAGGCACATCGAGGAGATAAATATTATCTGGGCCATGGCCAGCAATAACACTGGTTTAATTAAATAGCTGTACCAGCCACTATAGAAACGACCAAAGCTTTTCATCAGGCAGAAAAAGGCAAAGAGTAAGCTGCCAATACCAAAGCCAATTGTCAGAGCTATATCATCATCTGACATGTTCACCACTCCCGCACAAATCAGAAGTGTCATAGCCGTTCCCAGCAGGAAAATAAATCCCACCAGCCAGAGCATGCGCATCCAGGTTGGTACTGCTCTTAGTTTTCCGTTAAGTGCCGAAGGGGCTGTTGGATGATGGCCATTGTGGAAAGGCTGATGTGCTCCCGGATAAGCAGGCGTGGTAGGTGAAGGGGGCGCTCCGGCCGGCTCCTGCCCGGCGGGCTCTGGGGGCACGTATGGTTTCAAGGCGTTAAAATCCGCACGGGCCTCGACAGGAATATAGGGACTGGATATCTGCACCACCAGTGTCGTACCCGCTAAAACGCCCATCACCAGTGGTGTCAGGGTATGAATCCCCAAACCCTCGTCCATTAGCAGAGCGGCAAAGAAACCCATCGCCCCCAGAGCTACGGCATGACCCAGAGCTACTCTTACCTTCCGATCCGGTGCGGTAATTTTCCACCAATTCATAAAAGCCAATACTATTAAGCAGATAAAGGTGTTCTCTGAATGACTATTATCAAGTGCGAATGGCCATGACATTAAAACTGCAAATAAAATCCCAAAAACGGTGGCAATAAAGTTACGCGGTGCGGAAGACTCCAGGGTGACGAATAGCCGCCAGCGGGCCAATAGAATTCCGAAAGAAGCACCGCCGATCATCAGGAATCCTGTCAGACCCATATGAAAAGGATCCCGATGACCGAATATTCCGATACCAAAGGCCACTACCACCGCGGTTATAAAGGCCAGTATCCGGCGCTGGGCTGGGGTTATGGGGTCGTAGGCCGAAGCCAGGGCATAAGGATGACGAGGTCGCTTCTTACGAAAGGGGCCCTGGAATCCACCGGATATGTCGTGGGCCACACGTTCACCGACTTTACCGATCCGTTCGCCGGCGGCTTCCACCCGCGCACCGATAGCGGCAACTTTCTGCCCCATATCGTCCCAGTTGATTCTGTTATCTGCTGAGCGATTTTGATCTGAAGGCATCGGCGGTACTTTAGGCGGCACAGGAGGCGGGGTCGCGATGTTTGCCTTGCCCGCCACCTTTCCAGCCACCACCGACAGACTTTCCGGTGAAAATTGTGAGACACTATTGCGAATATTTTCCGATCCGAAAACATCCTCGACCATCTCCCGGACCGTTTGATAGCGGTCTTTGGGATTTTTGGCCATTGCCCTACGAATAACCCGTACAAAAGGCTCACCAATATTACTTAGGTCCGGCTCCTTTGTCATATGCTTCATGAGTATCTCACTGGGACTGGATCCGAAAAACGGTACCTCACCGGTCAGCATCTCATACACAAGCACTCCCAGGGCATAAATATCGATACACCGATCATAACAGCCCGCCCCAATCTCCGGTGCCATATAGTGAACCGTACCCACGGTGATTGTTTGTTCGCTGTGCGTTCCGGTATTGATCAATTTGCTCAGGCCGTAGTCGCCGATCTTGACATAACCATTTTCATAAAAAATATTACCTGGTTTAAGGTCGCGGTGTACTATTCCGCAGTCATGCAGAAAAGACAATCCTTTTGCGATCTCCCGCAGGAAGAAGGCCGACTTCTGTTCGCCCAGCCCCCCGGGCGCCTCCTGGAGCAGATCCCGCAGGGACGGACCGGAAACAAATTCCATTATGACAAACGGTTTACCCTGGGCGTTATGTTTGACGTCGAAGATGGTGACCAGATGCGGACTTTTCAGATTCATGCACTGACTGATACCCCGTAGCTCGATCTGTTCGTAATTCTGAATTTCCTTGAGAGCTACCTGCCTGCCACCCTCACTCAGGGCATAGTACACCTCCCCAAAGCCACCTCTACCGGCAGCCCTTTGTATCGTATAGCCTTCCAACGGCTGATCGCCGTATTTATATTGATAAGACACCATTTTAACTCGCCATAAAGGATGTTTATCTTTTATATTCTGGTTATTACCAGGGAAATATCACCAATTTTAATTGGTTTCTCCAGAGGCAGTGGACAGTTATGCTCTTGTGTTTTGCCTTCGATCTCTATTTTTTCTTTCGTTCGGCAGTGCATTTCTCCTTCCTGCAGATACAGGGCCCAGGGCTCCAGGCTGCGCTGGGCTCGAATATGGGCCGACGTGCCAGGCCCCACAATTATTTCACGATCCAGTAGAATTGCCTGACGGATATCCAATCGCGGATATTTAGTTCCGGTAAAGGCAATTCGAGCCGTTGTACTCGCCGCGTTGGGAAGTTGAAACTTGAATTGGCACCTCTGGGAAAGGCTAATATTGTCGCCGTCCATCAGAAGTTTATCTTTAACCGGTTTATTGTTTATATGGATTGGATTTGGCGTACGGATAAAGTAATCCTCGTCGGTTCTCTCTATGGTTACTATAGGTGTGGTAGGTTCTGTAACTAATCCTATACAAGGTTGCTGCTGGGAACTGACCGGTCCCACCGTAGCCGGATTATCCCGTACCACCAAAAAACTTCCCACCCCATCAATCTGAATAACAAATCGCCAGGGCAAATGTGTTTGTGCTGGCATCCCCATTGGCTTAATTTCGGATCTATTATCCTTCATGATTTTTCCACCTGGGATTGTCGATGAAAAAGTACTCTCTCGATTTTCTTTTAGCTCAGGTGATTCCATCCTGCTGGGCATAATCCAACCCAGGGGACCCGTCCGCAGCTTTTCCAGGCTGCCAGCTGCTTGTTCGAGATCGCGCAGGGCCCTTTCCAGCCACTCGGCCTTGGGTAAAATAGCTTGTAGCTGTATCAAAATTTGCGCCGCCCGCCGAGGCTGCCCGCTTTCCGCGAGTTCCGCAGCTCGAGTTAATTGTCGAACGGCCCGTTCCAGTTCCTGCAATTCCAGTGATTCCGATACCAAGGGCCTCATCAGTCTTAAAAAAGACTGCCCCTGATCGATGCGACCCTGCTGGACGGCGCCGCGAATTTTTCCCATCGCCAGACTGTTTATTTTTCTTACCAACTCGGTGAGTTTCGAATTTTGCTGTCGAACTTGTTGAGAAGTCAGCAGAATCAACTCCACCGCGGTTTTTAAATCGTCTTGCGTTAAGGCGTCTTCCACTCGCTTAATAATTGCTTCGATTTCCATACGCTGTGTCGCAGCCAGTTCTAAAAGTATGTCGGCAGAACCCCCGTCACCTGCTGCACCGTCGAGAATCTGTTCACCTACGGAATACCATCCCTTATTGATATGTTCACGGGCCTGGGCCAGCTTCATACTGCGTTGTCGTTGCTCGTAGCCTCTACCGTTACCCGCCTGCATAATCGCCGTCCTTAACTCGGCAATCGAGGACAAATTCCCAGCCAACTTCTCCGCTTTATTGCAGTCGGAAAGTGCCTCACCAAAGCGTTTTTGGTTTAGATGTTCGCATCCGCGTTCGACCAGCGCTTCGGCTAAGCTGCCGATGAGCTGTTGGCCCCGCCGGTGCTCTCTTATCTGGTCGTCCTGCACCAGCTCATATGCTTCGTCCAGTCGGCCGTCAGCCAGGGAAGTCTCAGCTTGTTTAATCCGCAATATCAGCACCGATCAAGCTCCCTTGGGTAAAATGGTTCCACTGACGTTCAGCCGGCTCCTCTCAGACGCCTGGGCGGCTGGTCCCGTAACTTCCCCCCATTTTATCACATCCCTGTCAATTTCGCAAACGAACTCTTCTGCCGCGCACCCAATCAGGCCGGTAAGCGGACGCTGCATTTACAAGCTGTCTTCCGCCCGGCAAACCTCATCAGTATCTGCCGCCTTTGCCGCTTCATTATCTTGTTGACTCGGCTGGAAATAATCGTCTATCTGTTCCAGCAGATCCTTCTCATCAACTGTATCTACCGGAATTGACAACTGCAGACGGTTTTCATGAGCCAACACCCTCTCCGCCACATCCAGACGTTTCTTGATATCGCCGATGAGTTTCTCTGTCTGAGCCAGCTTACTGCCGTCGATTTGAACCGTCGAACCAACCGCCGAGGCCTTTAGTAAATGGAATCTGCTCGTTAATCCTTCGATCTTATCTTCCAGAATCCGTTTTTGGGACTTTGTCCTTTCCAGCAATTGCATCGCGGCATACAGTGATTTCTCACGAGCCGCCAGCAGTCGCTTTTTACCTTCCAGGACAATCTCCGCCTCTTTGAACTGTTCAAAGCGCCGCCCCAGATCATCTTTCACCTGGTCTCGGCTGAAGGTATGTCCGCCAAAAGTATAATCGGCATACTGCATATCCAGCGACTGCCGTAACTTTTTGATTTGTCTGCCGGCGTCCGCCATATACTCTTGGCTGTCGTTTATGTCGGTTTTAAGGTTGGCGATCTCCACTTCTTCCTGAGCGATCAGCCTGACATTCGCATGCATCTCAGGGATCACATCCTCCAGTTTGTCCCGGGCTCTTTTCAGTTCGAATTCTATCGGCACCGTGCTCTTGACGGCGCTCCGGACGGACTTGGCTGAGCTTTTCGCATAGCTCAGTAAATCTGTGCCAAACAGAAAAGCTAAAACCACACAGGCCGCCACACCTAAAATCAGCCCTCTTTTCAACCATTTGGTAACCATCACACAACTCCTTCTGTAAGAACCAGTTAACTTTCACTCAGATGGGCCTGTATCGGCCACTTATAGGCAGTCACCCCCGCCCGGTCGATATTTCAAGAATTTTGACCGCAAAAAGGCTTTTTTTATTACAAGACTTATTTTATATATGTCCCACCCCAGAGATATCAGGGCCATAGTCAAATTAGATAAATTAAGAGAAGAGCTGATGGGTCATTTACTGCTGAAATTCACTCTGGAAATAATCCATTTTTAGCCGGTAAACCCGCTTACCTAGCGCTAAATGCCTTGCAATTTATAGGTATTTCTGGTAAAATAAATTGCTTGGCACATTAAGGTTAAAATCAATCAAGATTTGCTTTTCAGTTATTTTTTTTGAATTGTTTTTGGGAAATACTGTTGTTAATAGGACCGACAGATGAACACTTTAAAGTCATTGTTAAAAAGCAAATGGGGAACGAAACCAAACACTTCCGCTAAATCGAACTTGGCGCTGGAGCCCTTGGAAGCAAGGGTCTTGCTTTCGGTTGAAACTCCCCTGCTCGATTCGGATATCTTTGGACCAGTCTCTCCTGACAGTGGTAATGACACGCAAGAATTCGACAGTGCCCTTGCCCTGCCCGGCGCAACTACTCTGGCTGCCACGCAGGACCAGGAGCATGACCTCATCTTCCGTGAGCTAACCACGACTACGATTACAGTTCCAGTGGATAAGTATATCGGCCAAAAGGCCCTGCAGGCTATGATGCAGAATGTCAGTACCGAATATATCAACAGCCCAACAATTAAATACTATCTCTCCACCGATCAGGTATTCGATGAAAGCGACACCATTTGGGATGCTTATATCAGCTATGTTCGTCCCGGCCAATATTTTTACATCAAGCCGAACGTAAACCTCTCTGCCATAGAACCATTAAATCCGGGTACTTATTATATCAAGATTCAGGCCGAAGATAACTGGAGTGATTTGATTACACTTAATGTTGTGGGTGCGGACGCCAAGCCGGTAATCGAAATCAGCAACGTGCAGATAAGCCAAACAAGTTTTCAGCAATGGGAACCTTACAAGGCCACCATGACCATCACCAACACCGGTACCGCCGACTATATGCAAGATGTAATTTATGATGATGACGAGCCTCCCGCCTTCCGTCAATGGCAGCGTTATTGGTACCCTGATGCCGAACCTCCCTACTGGTCCAACTGGGGAGGGGGTCATTATTTCGAATTAGATTATAATCACAATTATACCAGTGATCTTGATTATATACCTGTGGGCCAATCGGTGGTGGGTATTTTCATCGACCGTGCCTTCTGGAGCGGTGAAAATTCCCAGATAAAATATCTCAGCGACTACTATAGCAACGTAACCGATCCTCAGAATGACACCTTCAGTCAGACGTTTGACGTTACCGTCAGCGGCGATTACGGCTACGACCGAAGTTGTGATGTCAGCGCCACCTTGTCCCTTGGTGGTGATACAGAAGTATCACCCGGCGATAGAATACCGTTTGAGATAACCGTTACAAATAACGGTGATTTATATACCTGGGGGCAAAAGAATATTTCTTGGCCTAACGGCCAATATATTTCACTGGTTCTCTCCAAAGACGAAATAATCGAACCGACAAGTTATTCAGATACCAACATAATAATGCATAATGACTGGTATCGCGCACCCACCCTTATGCCCGGGGAAAGTTACAGCTTTACCGGCGAGATCGTCGCTCCGGGCGAAGCGGGAACTTTTTATGTAGCCGCTCTGGCTGACTCCGGTGGGTATCTAACTGAATCCAATGAAGATAATAACCAAAGCGTTCTGCGTACGTTTACCGTGACCAGTCCCAAACCTCAGGCCGAGGTAACTTATCCCCCTGCAGATGAATTATTAGACAATCAGGAACTTAATGATCCCACTAAGCATTATATCGAATTGACGTACTCCAATACCGACGAAGATACCGTGGACGGTGACGAAATTTCCCTGGCGGGAATCGGGGCCGATGATTTGCAGATCGGCTCGATCACCAAAATAGAAGACGGCCGCTATCGTTATGAGGTTGTCGGTGAATATAGTACCGGACCTGTCGAGGTGCAGATTCAGGCCGAAACTTTCACCAATGACGCCCAGGAACCCAACGCGGCCGAAACCGTAAGCTTTCTGGCCCTGCCGGACCTGGAACCATTTGTGTTGACCTATGACAAAAACAACCTCACCTGGGATGGGGCCCAACAAAAGTTCAGTTATGTCGGTCAGGCTTCGCTGGGGATGCGCAACGGCGGTACAGTTGATCCTCTGATTACAATTGATGGAACGTTCAATTATGATGATCTAAAAATACATTTTGCAAATGTGACGGTGACCAGTGACATCGGCAATATCAATGAGCCGCTGGTCACTGGAACTTTCGACCTGGACCTCAAGGAAAAGGGCTGGTCCACGATAGAAAAGCTGCCCAGTGAAATGCTCGTTGCCGGTTGCCTGCTGACGATCGATAGTGTCGTATTCCACACCCCGGCGGGCAGTCCCACCCAGATCGAGATTCAGGGGGCAATAAAACTCAATCCGGGTATCGCGGATGTTTCCATTATCGTCGGTGGGCCACATAAGATAGTGATTGCTCCATCCGGTGTCAGTGTGACCGGCGGCGAGATGACATTTCCGGATAAGGAATTCAAACTGCTCAATACCGTTGATGTAAAAAGCACCGGTGTGAGCGTAGAGTATCTGGCCGCCGAACCTAACAAAACCCCCACACCTCTGCCGGACCGTCTGCGTATCCGCGGCAAGTTCGAATTTCCCGAATGGTGGAAAGCCACCGCTGATCTCAGCAAAAACACCGTCGATCCTTCCAAGGATAATTATATCGAAGTTTCCGCCAACGACGCCGAAGTCAAAGGCGCCTTTTCCTTCGGTGAGATTGACTGGGGACTTTGGGCGATCAAAGAATTTAAGCTCACCGTCGATACCAAACAGCAACTCTGGCAGGGCGATTTGGCCTTTAAGACTCCCTTGTCCAGCAAAACTATTGTCGGCGGCGCCGGTATTATCCAGGGAGAGTTCAACTATATCGCCCTGGGTGTGGATGATCTTAATATCATGATCGGTACCAGCCCCGTCTTTTTGCAGAAGATCGTCGGCAACGTCAACCATATCTCCGACAAGGATAAAGAGCCCATCAGCATCGGCGGCCAACTGGCCTTTACCGCCGGGCCGGAACTGGAGTTATGGTTACCCGAGCAGCTCGGCGGCAAACAGGAAGGTTCGCTTGCCAAGCTCGAACTTGAAGGTGAGATCAATGTTAATCAGGCCAAAGGCTACGGCAAACTGACCACCATCGGCGATCTGCTCACCGGTGAAGTTACCGCCGCCATCGACTACAGTAAAGTAACCAAAGATCCCAATGCCGGCTGGGGCAGCATCCTGGTAACCGCCAAGGGTGAAATGAAAGCTCTGTGGGATATGTTCGTCGGCCAGGTATCACTTACCATGGACTGCCGCACCGAAACCAGACTGGCCGCCAGCGGTAACGGCAAAGTTTCAATTCCCAAATACGTACCCTTATGGGGTGGTGCCGAAATAGCTTCCGGTGAAATGTTGGCGAAATATAACGACGACAACAACTATAAAAACGATTACCTTGCCGCCTGGGGTTCGGTTGTGCTGCGTAAATTCGGTAAAGCTTTTAAATTTACTACCGGAGCCAAGATCGATTTTGAAGGCAATACGACTTTGTTGGGCAGCCGCGGCGCCGCCGAGACCAAACTATCTTATAGTGATTTCGAACAGAGTATCCTTAATCCTCCCGCTCCAACTACCACCCTTCAATCAGCAAAGCTGTTTTACCTGGCCGACTTTGCGGATCCGACCGGCATGCTTTTGGCCCTTGACGGCGAAGATCAACCCGACGCCGCTAGTGCCTTTGACATAGCGGCAGATTCTCCCTGGGCCCTGCTGACTGCTCAATGGGATGAAGGTATCGATGACGCCGAGCTCATCGTGATTGCCCCCGACGGAACGGTATATTATGAAGCCGATATCCAGAATAATCCTGAGATGATCTTGCTCGACCAGGATTACATTGACGCCAACCCGGATTCCAACCTGTCCGCACTGCCTGACAATACCAGGGGGCTATTGATTATTAATCCTCTGGCCGGTCAATGGAAAATCATGGTTGATTCCGACAGTAGCACGATTTCAACTCCCGTATATTCCGGCCTATTCAGCACCCCGGCCCCGGAAATCACCATAACCGATGTGCAAAGTGATGGCAGTAAAATTGACATTGATTATACCGCCACTGATGCCGACAATAATGCCGCTATCAGCTTATATTACGATACCGACGGTGAAGGTAATGACGGTATCTTGATTGTAGCGGGCTTAACTCCCCAAGGTGCGGACTCCTACACCTGGAAACCAGATGAAGTCATAGCCGGTGAATATTATATCTATGCAGTTGCCGAAGATGAGGATAATGCACCTGTTGTCTCCTATTACGCTAGTCCCGTTCAGGTCGAAGAAGCTCCCCCCGCAGTGGAAGTTTCCCTGGGAACCGGCGCGTCAAGTTCAGTTGCATTTACCGACCCCGACGGCACCCGGGTAACGGTTAGACTTATCTCAGCTACAGCCGAACTTAGTATCATTGGTGATATTGATAGTACAACTACCACATTCGGGACGACTACTATACACGGCAGCAACCTGGAGCTGGACAACATCGATATCACCGGCGGATCGGGCATCTTGATGATTTCCGCTTCGGGCGGCGATGGTACCGCTCAGCTCGGTGGTATCACCGGTGAGTCGCTGAGGATGGTAATGGCCAGACAAGTAAACCTGGCAGGTGATATTGATCTGGCCGGCAGCTTGGGCATGATGATGATCGGCAATATTGAAGATAACTCTTCGGTTACCACCGGTCTTGGCGCCAACGGCCTGATGGTTATGGCCGGTGATCTGGGGGAAGTGGATTTTGATATAGCTGATAAAATAGCCATGTTCCAGGCTACTTCTTTTGCCGGCGGCTCACTCATTGCTGATAACATTGGAACGGTTATGCTCAGACAGGGCGATTTTAGCGCTGATGTGACTGCCCGCAATGGTGATATCGGTATGCTCATGGCTGCCGGCGACATAACCGGCCGCCTCAACGCCCAGAACATCAAAATGATCATGGCCCGCAACGGCAATGTGACCGGTGTACTGCGGGCAGCCACTGACATTGGCATGGTGATGGCGGGTAATCTGAACAATGCCATTCTCAGTGCCGGTCACAATATCAGAATGGTCATGACCGGTGATATTATCGACTCGTATCTGCTGGCCGGATACGATATCGGTAGTGATTGTGCTTTTGGACTCCAGCAAACCGGTGGTGGCGATGCTCCTGGTAGTGGTGATATTGGCATGACGATGGCCAGTGGTACATTCTCGCGCAGCTATATTGGAGCGGGTGTACTGCCTTACGCGCCTCTGACCAACCAACTACCCAGTGTAGGTCTGCCTCTGCAGGGCAAAATCGGTCTGGTGAGGTTTGGCAATATAGATTATGACTGTGACTTCAATTTCGGCTTGTTTGCAGCCACCAGCATTTCAGGTTTGGGAACCTCATTAAATTCCCAGCCGCCTTTCCTGGTAGAAGTGGTTGGTTAACTTAAGGGAAGCGAACCATCGTTTACTGGTGCCCACCTCTGATATTGTCGATGGCTTCTTGAACACGTGCTGCGCCATTGACTACCCCTTTCTTATTTTTCTGGATCGTACTAAAAGGCACGTTTTGGGGAATTGCTTAAACACTATTAATCAATCTAACCTTTGAAAACGCCTTCCAACAGAGGTTTGCGAATGATTTTTTTACCGCGAAAAAACCAATCGGTTGTCATGTCGGCGCTGCCTTTGGGAGGAGAAAGCTTGCAGGCGTATTTTTCTGCGAGGGGAGGCTTGGCAACAACCAGGTCAAGTGGAACAGCCGAGTTTTCATTCACAACCGACCAGTGTTTATTATCGGGATGAATATTGGTCCACCCGTGAGAACAGGGAGAAAAATCTTTGGTGGCTATATATAATTTCTGTCCTTTATCGAGAATAACCGGAACTAATCCTTCGAATTCACCTTTCAAAGCCTGAGGAATTTCAAATTGATCTGCTAATTTTTCTCCCATTTTTCGGGCTGTCGACAAATATTTTCTGGATTGATTGACCGGATGTTCAAATGCCTTGGAATCAACGAAAAAACATATCTTTGACTTCTCGAATTCGATAAGTTCCGTAAAGTCTTCCAGTTTGGCGGGTATCATGTCGATATAACCCTTTTCCTCCCAAAGACTGATCGGTGTTCTCCTGGCATCCCTAATCATAGCATAGGTCCATTCGGCGGGCCATGTCCTATCGGGAGGCTCAAATCCGCACAAGATATCCTTGGCATCAACTGTACCAGGAGGTACATTCTGTCCCCCTGAATATACGTCCGGTTCAAATACAAAAACATTATTGTGGGCATGTCGTACCAAAAACGGAGATACTAAACCTTTGTTACAGACGGCATCATTTATGCCCAGATAAATTGCGATTACCGATTCTGGAACTTCCGGAATTAAATGTGCCAACTCCAACATATTAATGTCTTCATCTGCGGAGAAATATAACGGTTCGGCGGAAAGCAGCGCGTAAGCATTTTTAAGAAAATCCTCATAATCTTTTACGGTCAGATTTGAATTGTCGGGAACAACTATCTTTCTTTTGAGGGTTTTCATAATTGCTGTCCCTATATTTAGGCATTGGTTGTAGTATGTTGAACAATTTCCATGGTTGCTTTGACTATATCATCAACTTGTGGAAGATAAAACTTTTCCAGAGGAGGAGAAAAAGGCACAACGACATTCGCGGCGGCAATTCTGCGGGCCGGTGATTTTAAGCAGTCGCTATATTTTTCCAAAATCACAGCCATGATTTCCGCACCAATGCCGGATCGTTTGGGACTTTCTTCAACAGTAATCACCCTGCCTGTTTTCGTTATGGAGTTGCCCACTGTTTCCCAATCGAATGGCACCAAGCAGCGTGGGTCGATTACTTCGGCGCTGATCCCTTCTTTTTCGAGCTGCTCAGCCGCCTGTAAAGCACGATGCATCATCAGCAAGGTACCAATAATCGTTACGTCTTTGCCTTCTTTCCGTACCACCGCCTGGCCCAAAGGAATAATGTAATCATCATCCGGAATATCACTGGAGGCATCAATCGCACCGCCTTCCGCACGAGCTCCTTTGGACCCGTAAAGCAGTTTATGTTCAAATATCATAACCGGATCATCACTGCGAACAGCCGTTCTCAATAGACCCAAGGCATCATATGCCGTTGCGGGGCAGACGATTTTAATCCCCTGCAGCGGCATAAAGAATGTTTCCATATTTTGGGCATGTTGGCTGCCCCTTCCGGTGACTCCAACCGGTGCCCGAATTACCATTGGTACAGTCAATTTGCCGCCGGACATATATCTCATCTTGGCAACGTTGTTGCAAACCTGATCCATGGCACAGAACAGAAAATCACTATATTGAACATCCGCAATCGGTCTTAATCCCATCAATGCAGCCCCGCAGGCAACTCCCATGAATCCGTTCTCGGCAATCGGAGTATTAATCATCCGATCGGGAAAATCTTTTTCCAGACCCAGGGTAACCGTAAATGCCCCACCCCATCCGCCGGGAATGGCAATATCTTCACCGATACAAAATACCCGCTCGTCACGCGCCATTTCCTGCCGGATGCCTTCTCTTAATGCTTCTGCAATTCCAAGTCTTCTCATATGGCCTCCACAAACATATCTTCCAAGGCGTCTTCGGGTTGAGGAAACGGGGCTTTTTGAGCCTGTTCAACAGCTTTTTCAATTTCTTCTTCAATCAAGGTATCGATACGGTCCAGCTCCGACTCTTTGACTTTCTCCTTTTCTAAAAGATATTTCTTAAAGCGGCCGACAGGCTCCTTTTCTTTGGCTTTTTGTCGTTCTGCCTTGGGTTGATACAAAGCCGGATCACGACGGGAATGCCCCGTGATTCGGTACGTCATTAATTCCAGTAAAGAAGGTCCCCGGCCACTTCGAGCGCGATCCACAGCTTCCTGGGCTGCTTCATAGACTGCAATCGGGTTGTTTCCATCCACCGTTACCCCCGGCATTTTATAAATTGACGCCCGTTCGGATATCCTTTCCGTTTTTACCACCATTTCCACCGGTGTAGAAGCTCCATATAGATTGTTCTCTACTACATAAACAACAGGCAGATTCCAGATAGCCCCCATGTTTACTGCTTCATGAAAGGCACCTTCATTGGTCGCGCCGTCCCCCATAAATGAAACCGCAACTCTTTTCTCTTTTCGCATCTTAAAGGCCAGACCCACCCCAGTTGCCAGGGGAATATTACCGCCGACAATCGCAACCGCCGTAATCATACCTTTGTCAAGGTCGCCGATATGCATGGAACCCCCCTTGCCCTTAGAGCAACCGGTTATCTTACCAAAAAGTTCATCCATCATCGATTGAAGGCTGACACCTTTAGCTAACGCATGGCCGTGAGGACGGTGTGTGGAGGTGATTACATCATCCTTGCTTAGCGCCATGCACACACCAGCGGCACTTGCTTCTTGCCCCTGACACTGATGAATGGTGCCGGGCATTATACCTTCTAAGAATAGAAACTTGACTCTTTCTTCAAACTGCCGGATGAGTACCATTTTTCGGTACATCTCCAGCAGAAATTCCTGGGAATACCTTTTCATTGACATTATTTCTTCCTGATAATACTATTTTGCGACCGTCTCATTTGACTAACCCACAAGGGCAATTACAGATCCAACTGAGATTTCATCACCTTCATAGAATAGCTGCTTGAGCAAAACACCTTTGGCAATCGACTCGAGTTCTGTGGCAGCCTTGTCGGTTTCCACTTCGCAAAGTGCATCGCCTCGATTTACTTCATCACCCACCTGCTTCAGCCATTTTAACAAAACAACAGTTTCGACATTGACGCCCAAATCCGGCACCTTAATTTCTACCGCCACAACGTTTCTCCTTTTCAAAATTAATTTACCAAAGTAGCTTCTTTTACATACAAATAATCAATCTGATACATCTGGAAGTTAAGATATTCCGGGCTTTCCTCTTTTCTGTTTTTTTGTTTTTCATAATTATTGCCCCCTTGGCAAATTTTAGAAAAATCCTTTCCGAAGCCTTTCTTTGCGTAATGTAAATGGTGATATAACAAACAGTTACGCCTGATAACAATAGGGCTTGTTTGTCGGCCTGCGAAAATAGGACAAGCCTATGTCATATTTTAACCATATAATGTAACATGTCAATGCAATATGTGAAAAAATTGTTATTATAATGTTGATATATATCATTATTGTGATATATATTACCATATAGCCCTTTAGAATTGTTTTATGGAGCCGTTAATGAGCATAAGTAAACTATCAGAGTTGTTAAAAGAGGCTGAATCCGGGCAATATGCTGTCGGATATTTTGAAGCTTGGGATATGTATTCCTTTGAAGCCGTTGTCGAAGCCGCCGAAGAAGAGAACTCGCCGGTAGTATTGGGTTTTGGCGGAACAATGATGGAACAAAATTGGTTGGAAGGTTTCGGGATACAACCTTTGGGGGCATATGGTCGGGCTATCGCGGAAAAAATAAGGGTTCCGGCAGCTTTCATATTGAACGAAGTACTCGATCTGCGACATATAGAATTAGGTGTAACTGCCGGTTTCAATACAGTTATGCTCGATAGCTGTCATCTTCCTTTTACGGAAAATGTTGTTATATCCCGAGAAGTTGTTAGACTAGCAAAGCCTCATGGTATTGAGGTGGAGGCTGAATTTGGAAGGTTGCCCAACTATGGAGAATCGGCCCAAGGCACTCTTACGGATGCAATAAAAGCTGCCCAATTTGTAGAGCAAACCGGTGTAGATTTTCTGGCAATTTCAATTGGCAATGTCCATCTTCAGACGGATGGTGAATCAGAAATTGATATAAACAGATTAATAAATATTCGAAAAGCGGTTCACATACCACTGGTAATTCATGGTGGAACAGGATTCCCTTGGGACAAAGTGAAGGAAGCTATTAGTAATGGAGTAAGTCTGTTTCATTTCGGAACACTTATGAAAAAAACATTTTTTGAGCAAATTAATGTTACCCTGAGTCAAATTGACAACCATAAGGTTGATTATCAATTGGTCGTCGGCTCGAGAAAAACTCAGGATATGTTTTCCTCTGCCAAGAATGAGTTAAAGAAGATCATTAAAAGATATATGAATATTTATGGCAGTTCAGGTAAAGCGTAGTTGATGTATTGCGTATAAAAAGTGAGATGTTGGCGATCACTGCAAATGTATAAATCATTGTTCATAGTGAAAGGGAAATAAAATGCCGGAAGTTGATGTAAATAAGAGAGAAAAGAATTACTATACTGATATTCCCCAGGAAACTGCCGGGTTCTTCCTCAAAGGCAGCGGAAATTTAGACTGGGGCATGAAGCATCGTCTTGCCCACGTGTTCAATCCGGCTACCGGGCGTACTGTCATGCTGGCGTTTGACCATGGTTATTTTCAGGGACCGACGACGGGTTTGGAAAGAATTGATCAGACAATCGTACCGCTGGCGCCGCACTGTGATGCACTATTCTGCACACGAGGTATTCTCCGCTCATTGATCCCGGCCGATATCCAAAGACCGGTGTTTTTGAGAGCCAGTGGCGGCCCCAGTATCTTAAAAGAGCTTTCGGACGAGCAAATCGCCCTGGACATTGAAGATGCCATTCGTCTCAATGCCTCTGGAATCGGCATACAGGTTTTCATCGGAGGGGAATTTGAGACCCGTTCTGTGCACAATATGACGCGTTTGGTAGATATGGGCATGCGCTACGGTATTCCAGTCATGGCAGTTACTGCTGTGGGTAAGAATATGGTACGGGATGCGCAGTATTTCCGTCTGGCTTGCCGTATGTGTGCCGAACTTGGTGCTCATGTGGTCAAAACTTATTTCGTAGAGAAAGAATTTGAAACCGTTACCTCTTCCTGTCCAGTTCCGATTGTCATGGCCGGCGGTAAAAAACTTCCCGAGCTCGACGCCCTGACCATGGCCTTTAATGCCGTACAGCAGGGGGCGGCCGGGGTGGATATGGGGCGCAATATTTTTCAGTCAGATGCTCCGATTGCCATGATGACAGCCGTCAACAAGGTCATCCACGAAAATATGAAACCCAAAGATGCGTTGGATTTATTTAATACCCTGAAAAATGAGAAATAATGAATAAGCAGGCAATTTTTGAGAAGCTCAGGAAAACATCACCTCAATTAAGTGTCGGTATTCTAACCGCGGACATGATGAATCTGGGCGAGGAAATACCGTATTTGATGGTAAAGACGCGGCTGCAAACTTAAATATTATTATGGAGGCAATAAAATAATATGCTCTTGCAAGATAAAATTGCTTTAGTAACAGGCGCAGCCGGTGCCATCGGTTATGGGGTATGTAAAATGCTGCTGGAAAACGGCGCAACCGTGATAGCGACCGATCTGCCGGGCCCGAAGCTTGATGATTTTGTCGAGGACCTGAAACCAGCGCCGGGACGGGCTCTGGGCTGGCCGATGGATGTGACGAAGGTGGAATCCGTTGCCAAGGCGCTGGATAAAACATATATGCAATTTGGGCAACTTGATATCCTGGTTCATAATGCCGGAATTGCACATGTCTCCAAAATTATTGATATGGACATTGAACGGTTTCAATTCTTGGAGAAAGTTAATGTTGACGGCACACTGATCGTGCTTAAAGAGGTCGGACGAAGGATGATTGAAAAGGATAAGGGTGGCGATATTGTGATTATGTCCACCAAAAATGTTCCTTCGCCCAGTGCCAGCTTTAGTGCCTATAGTGCGACAAAAGCAGCCTGCCATCAACTGGGAAGAATTGCCAGCTTGGAATTTGCCCCGCATAATATCCGCGTTAATATGGTTGCTCCGGATGCAGTCTTTTCCGAGGGAAAATATAAATCGGGCTTGTGGGATTTGGTGGGTGAAGACCGTATGAAAGCCCGTGGTATCAACGAAAAAGAGCTGCATGAATACTACCGAAATCGCAACCTGTTAAAAGCTGCAGTAACCGGCCGTCACGTGGCAAACGCCGTGCTTTATTTTGTCTCACGGCAAAGTCCGACCACCGGCGCCACCCTGCCCGTTGACGGCGGACTACCAGATGCAACACCCAGATAAACACGTGGGATTGCTGACATTTATCCGGTCTTGAAACTTCATATTAAACTGCTGGCGGCATACTGGAATCGGCCGTTGATGTTTATAATTATAATAAAGCTCTACCAATATCATGAGTTTGTACCTGATACATGATTAAGGATGTTTTGGAGATGAAGAAATACGACATAATGGCGGCTGGACACCTGTGTATCGACATTATACCTCTTTTTGCGGATTCGGGCGTGAAAGTTTTTGATGACATTTTGACTCCGGGCAAACTTGTTAATGTGGGTGAGGTTAAAATTAATACAGGAGGGTCTGTCTCTAATACGGGTATAGTCATGAAAAAACTTGGCTTGAACGTATGTTTCTGTGCCTGTGTGGGAGATGACGCGCTGGGCAGAATAACGACAGACATGCTAAAAAGAAACGGCAGCGCTGAGGGAATCCTTGTCCGTAACAATATCCCAAGTTCTTATACAATCGTAATCTCTCCTCCGGGTATTGACAGAGTGTTGCTCCATAATCCGGGAACCAACGATGATTTTACTTTTTCGGATCTCAATCCTGATCTTATCAGTCAATGCAAAAGTATCCATTTCGGCTACCCACCACTAATGAAACGAATGTATCAGAATGAGGGTGAGGAGCTAATGAAGTTTTTTAAAATATCCAAACAAGCCGGAGCGACTACCTCCTGCGATATGGCTTTACCGGATCCGGATTCCGAATCCGGTAAAGTAAATTGGCGGCAGGTGCTGAAAAAAATTTTACCTTATATTGATATTTTTCTTCCTTCGGTTGAAGAAGCATTCTATATGCTTGATCCCCAAAAATTCCTGGAAATGAAAAAGCGATACAATGGCGCCGAGCTGCTGGGCCATCTGACACCTGAAGATTATTCACGATTTGCAGATGAAGTATTATCTATGGGGGCAAAGATCGCCGCACTTAAGGCCGGATACCGGGGATTTTATGTCAAAACACAGGGCAAAAAAATATTTGATTCCATGGGACTTGCTAAACCGGCGGATTTTGACAACTGGTCTAATCGAGAACTTTGGGCTCCGGCATTTGCAGCGGATAATTTTGCTACTGCCGCAGGTTCGGGAGATTCGTCGATAGCAGGTTTTTTAACTGCTTTTCTGCGTGGTCTTTCTATAGAGCAGTCTTTAAAGTTCGCAACTTGCTGTGGTTTGCAGAATGTGCGCGTCCCCGATGCCGTCAGTGGCGTGAAAAGTTGGGATGAGACAACCGCTATACTAAAGAGTAATATGCCGATGATAGACATTGGCTGTACGGCTAAAGGCTGGAATTTTTCAAAAGAACATCAGCTCTGGACCGGGCCGAAGGATCAGTGTTGTAATTAGAAAAAAGTTACCGTAAAGATACAATCCTGATTAAAGGTGCCGGGCTCTCACCAGACATTTCAATGCAAGTCCCGGGCCACTCTACACTTATGGTGAATCAGAAGGACTATACTGGGGAGTTGACGCAGCAACTTAAAAATGATATAAATTCCATACCAGCCGTGGGATATCTAACAAATAAATTTTCGCTCAAATCCCGCACATTTAGGGGTTTTCAAAAATCCTAATTGATGTAACCTATTGTCAATAAAGACTTGGAGGCGTGGCCGAGTGGTTTAAGGCGACGGTCTTGAAAATCTTTCCCAAAATCCCATTATTGCTGTAATTATGGCTATTTTCAAGATTTATGTTCTTGCCCAAAGCCGCTGTTTGCTGCTAAAACCGCTGTTGTGGTTGTCGCGACAACCGCTCTGATAAAACGTGTTTTTCACGCTTATAGGGATACTTCACAATTTTACCTTACTCCCACACTCTGCGAAATATGCCCCTTTACCAATCAAAACATGGTCACACTCTGGCCCCCCCCCGGCCAAACTGGACAATTCCTCGATATTGCCACACTAACATCGATCAGTTTTATAACAGAAGCTTTCTATACATCAAAAATCTCTTGCATAACCGCAAGACCAACCGCCATCGACTGTAAGAGTTACACCGGTGATATACCTGCTTTCCTCACCAGAGAGAAACAATACGGCATTGGCGATATCATCAACCTTTCCAAAGCAACCCATGGGCACATGAGAAAGCATTCGCTCCCGCATTTCTACTTGGGCGGCGTCTTTGTTGTCGAAAAGATTTATGTCCATTGATATCGAGCCCGGCGCAACGCAATTAACGTTTATACCATAAGGCGCAAGTTCCAAAGCCATTGCTTTGGACATATTGTGCACACCACCTTTGGAGGCGATAAAGCCAATTTGATTGCGTGCTGGAATAGATCCCAAAACCGATCCGATATTGATAATCTTTCCGCATTTCTGCTTTATCATTACTTCAGAAACTGCCTGAGAACAATGGAAAACTCCCGTAAGGTTAACTTCCAGAAGCCTGTCCCAATTTTCCTGGGTAAATTTATCGATGGTAGTTCTATCTTTTTTGTCAGCGCCGACATTTATACCGGCATTGTTGACCAAAATGTCGATTCTGCCGAATTTGTCAACTACAGTTTTGACCATGTCTTCCACATTCTGGCGATTGGTTACATCTAATCGAATAAACAGACAGGTACCACTGGCAGATAATTCTTCGACTGTTTTACGGCCTTCATCTTCCAAAATATCAGCGCTGATAACTGTCGCTGAATTATCTATAAGTATTTTCGCGATTGCCCGGCCGATTCCCCTTGCTGCCCCTGTAACTACTGCAACTTTGCCATTTAGATCAATTTCCATAGTGTCAAGTCCCTAAAATATCCAATAAAATCAGGAAAGATTTATAAAAACTCTGAAAAAAACAAACCTGTTTATATTTATTATTGCATAAAAGCAAATGTTTACAAACACCATATCCTGCAAATACATCGCCATATTTTGCAGCCAAGCGGGTGGCTTTCTCTACTTCCTTTTCGTATTTTGTAAATCCAGAGGCAGTGAATGTACGGAAATGCTATAGCATACCTGTTAATAAATAATGAATTGCAAAAGCGTAGTGATGGTATTTAATCACGTTTGTGGAGGATATTGAAGCCGTGTTGCTTGCGATACTCCCGGGGAGTTAATCCCATTTCATTTTTAAAGTATCGTGATAGATGGCGATCATCGCAGAGACCCATTTTTATGGCGATCTGCGACACGGTCATATTTGTCTCCAGTAATAACTGGGCAATCTTCTCACAGCGGACACGTGTAATCTCCGCATGAATTGACCGGCCAATAGCTTTGGAAAATCTATTGTACAGCCTGCGTTGTGACAGAGTTGTGGAGTCCACTACATCTGAAACCTGCATCGGTTCTATACAATGTTCACGGATAAATCGCAGGGCACTTGCAACTTCAATATCGTCTATAGCTAAAATATCGGTTGACTGTCTGGGTACAATTCGGATGGGCTGGGCAAGAATCTTCTGGTTGTTCATTTTTTCACCAGCCATCAATTTGTCCAGCAATTCAGCGGCCTGATACCCGGCATATTCATAATTTATATCTATACTTGAAAGAGGGGGTAGACACAGATTACAAACCAAATCGTCATTATCTGTTCCCAGGACAGCTACTTCCTCAGGTATATGGATACCAGCTATTTTGCAGGTTTCGATGAGCTCTCGCCCTCGATAATCATTACAGGTCATTATCCCCACAGGTTTGGGTAGTGAGTTTAACCAGTCTGCAGTCAGGTTTTGTTCCTTTTTCCAGGACCGCTTATCTTTTGGTTTTGATGGTAGGTACGTATGAGCTTCAAATCCGCTCTGAGCAAGCCTTCGGCAAAAACCAGCACAACGGTTTTGTGACCAGAGCGAGTCATTAAAGCCACAAAAAGCGAATTCTCGCAAACCACGTTCAATAAAATGCTCTGCCCCCATTTTACCTATCATTTCAGAATCTGCGCCGATAGTTGGTAATCTCAGATTGGGTAGTTTGATAGTGCTGCCCACAATAATTGGTAATTGTATGTCAATAATTTCGTCGACTATTTCCAAGTCGCGCACGACAATACCATCAGCATCCACCCCACGAAACCAGTGCAATTTACCTTTTTTCTTAGGGGCTTTTATATACTCTGGAGCTTCCAGAAAAAATCTCCAAGGGCCGTGCTGAGCAGAATATTTTGTAATACCCCTTAAAAATCTACGGCCACACTCTGTTGAAGACTCAATTAGCAGTATTACTTTCTTGGAAGCTATTGAACAATCTCCTTAAAGTCGATGGTTTAATTGAAGATGTATGATGCTCTGCTTATCAATTTTTTCAAGCGAGAAACAGGCTAAATATTAATATCATATTACAGTTATATCAAGTGTTTTTTTGTCATATGCCGGGGATCCGGGTACCTTGCATGTTGTACTCTATGCGTTCAACAAATTCGTTGTTATCATAATTTTGTGTGCTTGTTGGCGTCATGATTCTGCTGAAATCACAAATCAGCTACTTATTTATATAGTTGCAGAATATGGGGATATTTTTGCAAGAAATGGTGTATGTAATAGTCTTTGTTTTATGCGATAATCTAAGCAAGCAAATGATTTTATATCTTTAGGTGCCATGCCCAAGCAAGGATTCAGTGTGTTGAGGGCAAACAGTATAAAATTACTACTACGGGATGACAGATTGTGAACATCTTTCCTAAGAGGATAATGCTGAGGGTTATATAATAAAGAATTATCAAAACAAGTTAATAACAGGAATACTTATTCTGTGTTGCCTGGTTCTTATGGCGCGAGCGGAACAGGATGTCGGTCAAAAATCAAAAAAAGCTAAACCCGCCGCCCCCCGTCATATTACCATAAAAGAGTATGTTTCATATCCACCGATTTTCGCCATAGCAGCAAAGACACTGGACCCCATGGATATTGTTAATGAAGCATGGAAAGGCTGGATAAGCAAACGCGGGATTCCTTGGGGCATGTTACCGGGTGGAATACCAACATTAAGATTAAGTTTCGATTGCAGGGTGCTTCCCTGGCCCAGTATTAAACAGCATAGTGTGGATGGCCCGGATAATAACATGCGTTCTTTAGCGGCACACGCGGCATTGCATTCAATGTTTCCCGAACAGAAAAAAAATGATCCCTACGAAATCGGGCAGATTGGCTATCTGTTATCTTGTACAGATCCTGACTGTGGTATTCCATACAGTCCGGATTCCATGCACCGTGGTTGTGCCGTAGGGCATGGTGAATTTTGTAAGAATCTGATATTAATGTACGAATATACCGGTGTGGAATGGTATAAAAAATGGGCCGAAAAAGCGTTAAATACATTAAAGAAGTATGCGATAATTGAAACTTGGCCGAATGTCGGAAAGGTTGCTTGGTATCCCCAAGGAAGTTTTGCTCCCGGTGACCCGCCTGCCAAAGAAACAAGTGATCCGACCATGGGAGGATGGCAGCATTTGGCTGTCGGTTGGAATACCTGGGCTTTTGCTGAATGGTATAGTGTGACAGGTGATGAAGATGCGCTTGATTTTGCTGAAGCTTTAGCAAATCGTCTAATGAACAGCTGCGATCCTAATGGTAATGATGGGAGTCTTCGGCCTGACGGTTCTTTTGGCGGTAATTCACAAAAGAGTGTGGCCAGTTGGCATATGCACGGCCATACTCATTGTCTTCCGGGCCTTGTTTTACTGGGTGAACAGCTTATTAAAGCTGGGCGAGTGGAGAAAGGTTTGCGCATAATAAATCAGGCACACAAAACATTCGACTGGCTGTATGACCCGGTTCACAATCCGGATGCGGGCAGTATAACCGGTTGGCTGAGCGAATGGCTAATGGTAGCGACCGGTTGGGAGAAACAGGGTGATTGTGAAGGGTGTACGGTAGGGGATGTGGTTCAAACAGCTGCTGCTCTGGGGGCAGTTGCAAAGCTTGATGCCAGTCTGGCGGGATTTGTTGACTATTATGATCGAGCGGAACAGATATTCAGAGGTCAGTTGGTGGAACAGCGGTTCAGGTTGACTCCGGCTTACCTTGCGGTGTTAAAACAGTGTCTCCAAAAAAAGATGGACAAAGATAAACAAAAGACAAGATGGGAGGACGCTAGCACCGCAGGTAATCATGCGCAAGCACGAAGTAATCAAATCGAACAAAGTGTCGAAACTTTTCCACGAGGCGAACGTGATGTGATACGGTTTGACGGTAATGATTATCTGACTTTAGATGACAGTGCTGCTTTGCGATTAAAACGATTCAGCATTTACGCTGTTCTTGAAGTTGTGGCTGGAGGTGACCCTCAGACATACTATTCCAATTATGATAACCCGATTAATTGGGGTAAAGGCATCAATCTTTCGATTGGCCCGCACGGCTCAGTGATATTTTTAACTACAGACGGCACCGAAAAAAATTATGATCCGTTATCACCTCCAGATGTTTTACCTGAAGGGTATCATATAATTACCGTAACTTATGACGAAAACAACAAAAGTATTTATGCTGATGGAGTTAAACTTGTTTCTTCGAAGAGTAAGGGGCTTGATTATGGTGAAAAATCAGTAGCTGCTATTGGTGCTTTGCGAGAGTTTGGTTTCCTTCTTCAGAGCGGTATAGCTGAGATAATAATTTATGATTCTGTTGATAACCGGCAAAAATCAGCGGTTGAGAGCTACCTGAGCGACAAGTATGGGATTGATACTGATACACCGGTAAAAGACAAGACTTTTGATATGGGCAATCCTGTACTTTGGCTCAAAGCGGATAATGGACTTCAAAAAAATACTAACCCAAAGATTGCTTCGGAACAAGCTCAGGACCTGGATCACCGTTATGCCCAGGCTATAGAGACGGCAGAAAGGATGGTCGGTCAGCAGCTTGGTCTGTGCGGTTTTCCTGATTGGGTTAATAAACTACCTTCTGATTTAGATCCGGACTTGCCGGGGATTCACATGCAGGGCTGTTGTGCGGACGCCACTATTCGCGGCGCGAATGCTATTTGGTCGCAAACGGTAACCGGAGATGAAGAAAAGACACGAGTCAATATGGCCTTTAACAGGAAATCATCACTTGTTGATGTGGTCTCTTGCCTGCCATATCGTGGTGAGATTGATGTCAAAGTGAAAACCGCCCGAAAAGTACTGGTTCGAGTTCCTCAGTGGACATTAAAGGAAAAAGTCATAGCATATTTACAGCGAAAGCCAATTCCAGTTAAATGG
>Ga0272443_10000424_pt1 | contig 79866 bp, 64 predicted proteins | sample SSMAcet12_FD_193581 | JGI IMG/M metagenome (GOLD analysis project Ga0272443, IMG submission 193581) | Marine sediment archaeal communities from Little Sippewissett salt marsh, Falmouth, MA, United States - SSM-Acet-12 | ecosystem: Environmental > Aquatic > Marine > Wetlands > Sediment ...
GATGACACCCAACAACCAGGCGACCAGCTTGGCTGACCGTGGCCCGCGAACGAACCGGCGCGTCATGAAGTCGGCGAAGGCCTGGGCGGCCCCCGTCCGCGACCAGATCCCCATGAGCCCGCCCAGCAACCAGAGGTAGAGGACCAGCACGGTCGCGGCGTTCTCGGCTGCCAAATGGGGGATGAGCACTGCGTCGGTGATGTCGTAACGGCCCAGCAGCAGCGCGCCGGCCGCCACCCCACCCAGCAGGGCCGGCAACGGCTCGCGCGTCAGCCAGCACAGGCCGATCGCCATGACGGCCGGCAGAAGCGACCAGTATTCCCAGTGCCGCCGCGCCACGAAACGATAGTATGCGCGTTCATCCGGGTCGGAGGGGCTCTCGACGTAAACGATTTCCTCGGTCACCGGCGGCGCGATGGACCGCTCCCGATAAGCGCGCATCGCCTCGGGACCAAGCCGCGACTCTTCGAGAGGGACGGCATCGCGAACGGGCCGGGGCCGGCCCTCGGTCACGTAAAAAAGCTTGCCCTCCACATTGGGGTGAACGTCCAGGGCGATCCTTTCGACAGTCCAGGTGGGCGGGACGGCCCAGCCCACGTACCCTGCGGTGCCCATCCCAAGGATGAACAGCCACATGGCCGGCCGGCTCAGGAGCGTGGTCCATCGAAAGGGTCGGCTCACGGAAGATCCTTTCAGGCTGCCGTGATGACTTTGGCAGAGGGACTCCCGAAGGAAACAATCATCGAGACGCGGAGCGTACAACTTTTTCAGAGCAGTTCGGTCGGCAGTGTATCGTCCGGGATCGGTCCTGTCGCGTTTGATTCCTGATTCGGAGATGCCTTATTCGTTTCCCGACGCGCTCGAGAAGAACGGAGGGTTGCGTCGGTTTTTTTGCGTCGCGATGCCTGCGAGGAGGCCTGGGCCGGCACCGGTTTCGCCTCCCCATGGGCTGTGTCGGAGGACGTGCCGGCCAGCTTTTCCGTCTCGTTCAGCCAAGCTCCCAGTCGGTATCTTTCGAGGCGGTAGGACAGCGTTCGGCCACGTCGTTCGACGGCCACCAGACTCGCCGCCAGCAGGCAGCGCAAGTGGAACGAAGCCGCGTTGGATGCCAGGCCGACCGACCGCGCCAGTTCGCCGGCCGACTTGGGCCCGTCTCTCAGGACCTGGAGCATCCGCCGGCGGTGCGGATCGGCCAGTGCCTTCCATACGAAATCGAGGTCGCGCATAATTCAACCTCTCAACATCTATTGAATTATACTCGTATGCGTTACCCCCGTCCAGCTTTTTTGGGGGAACTCGACTGCGAACTGCGTGCATCCCATGCGATCCCAGCGCAGTCATATCCGTCAGTCGCTTGAAAAGAGCGTTACCTGAACACTCCCTTTCAGGCTGAACCGCCTCGCAGCCCTACTCATCTTCCGGCGATGCGGTGGATGGAATCGCGATCGGCTCGATTTCACTGGCTGAGCCGTCGAGCACGAGCTTCACGATCGTAGCGATCTCCCGGCGGTCCCGCCGAGCCACCGCGATCTCGATGGTATCGGGCATCTGGTGGACGTTTACGGTCCCTCCGGTCAGCAGGGAGGATTCCACTACCTTCCTCGGCAGAGCCGGCAGGATGAGCGTGTCGTTCTGCCAATCGAGGATGTGCACGTACACGACGTTGTCGCGATAGGTGCTGGCCAGGTGGGCGGCGGTCTTGTAAGGCCCGCCGCGGGTCCCGTAGATGCTCTGGCCGTACTTGTCGAGCCATCGACCGATCTCCAGGAGCCGCTCGACCTGGCGGGGCTCGATCCGTCCGTCGGGCATGGGACCGACGTTGAGCAGCAGGTTGCCGTCGCCGCCAACGACCTGGATGAGCGTATGAACGCACTCCTTGAGCGATTTCATCGTATCATCGGGTTTCCAGGCCCACTGCCGGCAGATCGTCATGCAGGTCTCCCAGGGTCGGCCCTTCTGGAAGCTGCCGATCCGCTGTTCGGGCGTGTCGTAATCGCCCGCGTTCAGTTCCGGGTTCTCGGTCATGCCCGCCATGCCGCGACGGCCTTTGCTGATCCGATTGTTGATAATCAGATCAGGTTGTATGTCCTTGAGATAGGCGTACAGCGCGTTGCCGTGCTCCCGCGTCCAGGGTTCCTCCCATTCGCCGTCGAACCACATGAGTCCCAACGGGCCGTAGTTTTCGATGATCTCCCGCGTCTGGTTCTTCAGGTATTCGTAGTAGCGGGGCATGTTCGGGTTGGGCTTCTCGCTGCGGCCGCGGGGGCTGCCCATGGGATAGTCGGGGTGGTACCAGTCGCAGATCGAGTGATAGGTGCAGAACCGCACGCCGTGCCGCTTGCAGGCGTCGGACAGCTCCCGGAGGACGTCCCGTCCGAACGGCGTGTGGCCGATGTGATAGTCCGTGTACTTCGACGGCCAGAGGCAGAAGCCGTCATGGTGTTTCGAGGTACTTCATCCCGGCGTCTTTGGCGACCCGCACCCAGGTATCGGCGTCGAATTGCGTCGGGTTGAACCGCTTGTGGAGCTGGTCGTACTCTTCAATTGGAACCTGGTTCCCCCGAGACCAGCCGATCTCGGTACCCTTGAGGCTGACCGGCCCCCAGTGGACGAACAGGCCGAATTTCGCCTCCCGCCACCAAAGCATCTCCGGTTCGCTGGCCGCCAGCCGGGTTGGGCGATCCATGCCGTCGTTGTTCGCAGCATGCACCCAGAAGGCGCCGCAACCAAGGGACAGGAGATAGACGCCGATCGCGAGACGCTCCCGGTACGTCGTTGCTGGCATGGTTAACTCCTCCTCGTGTGCGGCCGATGGTCGCACGGTTGTTCATTCTGGACTTGAACCGTCGGTGGTCCGGTCCCGACGATTCGGGGCCGAACCCGCATCGCACTCGCATCCACGTTTGCTACGCGATAAGTTAGCTTCCAACCGCTACTTCCGTCGTTTTCGCCTTCTTCTGACCCCCGAATGCTGCAACGATAGGTAATTGCGTTCATATGTGTCCAGTATCCGAGCAAATTGATCATCGCAGTAGCCGAAGGCCTGCTCAGTTCGGCATTTCGAGAGAAGTCGACATACCATTTTTTGGGGCAGCAGAACACATAACTTGCTCTGCGTAGCGTAGATCTCCCGAATCCACCCCAACTCGGTCCTTGACGGATTCTCTTCATCTGAACGAGTTACTATGAAACCGGCTCTTCCGTAAGGACCATGAAGATAGGAGCTGAGCTGGCGGATTTCAGGTGCTGGACTGAGTTCGTCATAATTCTTAATCTCAAATACAACCTGTCGTACATCATAGTCTTCCTTCAGGCGTCTCCAAAACCCCGACTCGGCAGAAACGGTTGCCACAATATCGCGCCTTTGAATTCCATCTCGGTTAGGGTGTAATTGAAAGTATGTGAGCTGTTCGGCAGTGACGATAGGCAGTGTACTCAAACACCAGTCCTCGAATAGGGATGCTCCCTTCTCCCCTTTGGGAATCTTTCCCAAGTACGCCAAATGACTACCAATAGCCTGCCTACGCTTTTGGAGGTGTATTGACTTTGCTCTTTCCTTTTCCGGTTTCGCATCGTGCTCGTCATGGATCTCCGGAACGTCCGGCAATGCAATTCTGGACACACAGTTCAACGCCATCCAGTAGCAAGGGTGAACGAGTACCCTGTGGTCTCCCTCCATTACACTTCGATTGGCAGATGCTCCATCGTGGCAGAATTGAAATCGGTGGCCCGCCTCATCCCAAAGCCCGATAAACCCCACTTCGTATAATCCCTGGACAATAGCCTCTGGCGTTTTAAGTATAGCGGACTCCTGCCGGGCCTCGGGGGACAATTCCTCTCCTTGGATAGTGTTCAGAATAATGTCCAACACTTCGGACATAGCGTATTCAGTCTTTCCGCTCTCAAAGCTAGCAGTCAAACTCTTCAAGAGTGGAAAGACCACGGCATATTCGTCCCGCAGATCCTTCAAGCGTAGGTCGGATATTCCTTTTGCCGCCTCGAGAACGTCATCGTCGATGATCTCTGTACGAGCTGATCTAGCGGCAACGAGGAATGCTCTATTCAGGAGAGAAAGAATATCACGTGGTCGGAATAGCGTGTACCCCAAACATGTTCTGAACCCCTCACGACCTTTGATCTTACGGGCGGTAACACGATCCCATGCCCTTGCATCAGGCGTATCCGCTGTCAGCCCAAGAGCGACTCGAATGCGCGCGCACACCAAGTGTAGCAGCGAGTCTTCATCCCAGTAGAGGCGAAGGTGTGATCCTTGTATGTTTCTGGAGTAATCAGGATCGTGTTCGGCAATTGAACGGTAAATGTTGTCCCGCAGGAATACAGTGGGAAGAAGAGGGGAGTCCGCTGAGGCCCAATCAGTCGCTGCGAGAAGAAGGCCGCCTATGACGGCAGCTGAGGGAATATCCGGCACCCATCCTTCGTCCAGGCGATCAAAAAGAACCCGTGCGCGGAGCCGGCTGGCCTTAAGTGCAGCAAGTGTGTATGTCTGAAGACGTTCAGTTTGGAGCACTTGGTCAAAGTCCATAAGTGAGAATTGTGGGGGGTGAGCTCTGATGGTATTTCGTACTAGATAGTATAGGCGCTCACAATTGGTGGCACCTTGGACAGTGCGCCATCTCTCCTCAAGTTGCATCAGGTTGCTATGTTGATTACGAACCCTCGTGAATCGATAATGAGCCTTCAAATGATCAAGGACTTCATGAAGGACCAGAGTTCTCCAGACGATTCTTGAGAATCCCCGGATTCTGTTGTAAGTATCGCCAAATTCGAGGGCACACGATTTGAGGCCGTCGACCTCCTGCTCCTTAGGCTCAATGCGGATGAGCAGCTCAGAGCTATCTGGAGTCCAGTGCTCAAGCAGCTTTAGGAAAAGAGCACTCTTTCCGGTCCCGCGACGCCCGACCACAATGTAATGATCCAGCGTACTTACCAGGGAACGGTACTCTGGCGTCTCTATCCACGCAGCCGAGAGCATCCGCTGATCAGCTTCTGCGCGGTCGTTGCCAAGAACGTTTCCGACGATTCCCTTCGCCATGATAGAGCAAGCCTAAAACGAATGGCTGAAGTTGTCTAGCCAGCAAGGAGGTTGCAGAATTTGGCCTTCCGCGAGGGCGAGCTCTTGAGTTTTCATACTATTGAAAGCGGAAAAGGGCGACGGCAAAGGGTCGGGGACTTCTATTCCACCGGTCCGTACCGGCCGCCGGTTCACCACGCTCGTGGCACTGTTCGAACCTTTCCCTGCCAACAAGCTTCTGGCCATGGCGCGCGAGCTTGCCAAGCAGGGCGGGCGCGTGGTGTGGTCCGGGCCGCCTCCCGTTTTGACGCGCGATGCGGGCGATGCCTTGACCGCCTGGCGTGATCTGTTCGGCGTGGATTACACGCCGGGCTGTAACGAAGGCCTCATCGGGCCGGGGCGTCGCATCGCGTTCGAAGGCGCGCTGGCCAACGTCGAGGACCAGGTCGTGCTTACCGATTTTCTCGTGGATCGGCTGTACCCCGTCACGCCCCGGGAGGGAACTACCGTTGCAGGGCGTAGCAAGGACCTTATCGTCGCCACGCACCGAAAGGTTGCCGAGAAGGGCTCGGTCACCTTCCTCGGCTACCGTCCGCGCGACGACCAGGCAGCGAGCCTCGGCTACGAAACGCGCAACTGGTTCGAGGTACTCGATGCCCTCGGCGCGTATCCGCCTACGGGAGAGTTTGCCGACGTGAACGACAACACCGAGCACGTGTCGCGGACGACGCCCGTTTACGCGTGCCGTTTCCCGAACGGGGCGGTCGGCCTGGCTCCACACTTCCACGACATGGAGGAGGGATGGCCCGGCGGTTTCGGGCGCGACCGCGAAGCTGACCAGAAGTATCTCGAGGAAAACCCGCCGCCGTCGGACGCGCTCGTTCTCAAGGACTTTCACGTCAATGGTCACGTTGTCGATTATTCGGGAACGCAGGCGATGGCCTTCCGGATGAACGCGTCCGGCGAACTCATCGCATTCGCAGGCGGCCGTGCCACCGAAATCACCGTCGACGGCCGGCCGTTTGTTTTCGCGGATCGACCCTTCGGGCAGGTGGCGTGGGGACCCGTCGAAGAAAACCGCCGCGTCGAAGGCGGCGCCGTCCTCCAGTTTCTCGTTCGCGGCCAAGGGACGCTCCGAATACCGCTTGTCGGTGTGCCGCACGAGGTCGAAGCCGTCCTCCAGGGCCGTACGCCCGGCAGCCGTGGCGAGGTTTTATCCCATCGCATCGAAGACAACGCGCTCGTCATCGAGATGCCCGCCGGCGCCTCCGGACGTTGGGGCTACGTCGTGCCCAAGGCGGTCCGGCCCGAAGGACGAGGGGGTTTGTAAACTCGAACGATCGATTATGATTTCACCGGTAAATTGTCCCATGCAGCGCCGGAAGCCGATCGCCTCCTCGTATCGTGACGAAGCGGCTCTCGGCCGGAAGGAGGACGATCGTGAAACTTCCAGTGTCGCGAGTCGCGTGTTTGTTTTTGTTGTCTCTGATCCTGATAGCGACAGGCTGTGCCCGTCCGCGATACGTCCACGCCGTCTTTTTCAGCTTCAAGGAGGGAACCCCGCCCGGCGCAATGGACGCGCTGGCCACCGACAGCGTCGAGCAGTTGTCGAAAATCCCGTCGGTCCGGAGGATTGAAAGCGGGCCGCGGGACACGGAGGCCGTCCGGGGTGTCAATGTGAACGACTTCGACATCGGACTGGTCGTTTATTTCGACGACAAGACCGGCTACGATCTGTACGAAGAACACCCCATCCACGAGGAATACGTGCAAAAGCATCGGCCGAACTGGTCCCAGGTACGCGTGTTCGATTTCGTGGCGAAATAGCGGGTCGGGCAGGTCAATGATATGCCCTACATCCTGCACGGGTTGGGGGCAAGCCGCGCGCACTGGCTGACCCTACGCGCGTCACCCCTTCACGCCGCTCTTGGGTATCCGGGCAGACAATGCGTCACGCCGGCGTGTCGGATCCCCGGTGTCATCGGACGATGTGTCAGAAAATTGCCCCAGCTTCTCGCGGACGGCTGCGGTGATGCCGGCCGGATCGATCCCGCACTCGGCCAGTTGCGCGGCACGGGAGCCGTGCGCGATGAACCGCTCGGCCGGGATGCCCAGGCACGTGATGCGATGCGTCGGCCAGTGCATCGCGGCGGCCGCCTCGAGGACGGCTGAGCCGAACCCCCCGGCAATCGAATGATCCTCGACGGTGAGCACGGGCCGATCGCCGGCCAGCAGCCGTCCGAGCATCGGTGTATCGAGCGGGCGGGCGAACCGTGCGTTGACGACGCCGACGGACAGCCCTTCCGTCGCCAGCGCCCGAGCGGCTTCGACCGCGGCGGCGACCGTCGAACCGTACGCGAGGATGGCCGCGTCGCGCCCGCTGTGCAGCACACGCGCACGGCCCGCCTCGAACGGCTCGACACGGCCCGGCGACGGCGGCACGTTGTCGCGCGGGTAGCGGATGGCCACCGGCCCCGGCTCACGCAGCGCGAACTGCAGCGCTTCGTGCATCTCGGAACCGTCCGCGGGCGCCACAAGGGTCATGTTCGGTAAACCGCGCAGGTAGGCGATGTCCAGAAAGCCGTGGTGGACGGCCCCGTCCCCGCCGACCAGCCCCGCGCGGTCCAGGCAGAAGACGACGGGCAATCCTTGCAGGACGATTTCCTGGAAAACCTGGTCGAACGCCCGCTGGAGGAAGGTCGAGTAGATGGCCACCACGGGCCGCAGGCCGCCGCGCGCCATGCCGGCCGCGATGTCGACGGCCGCACTCTCGGCGATGCCGACATCCCGGTAGCGATCGGGAAACCGCTCGGCGAACCGGTCCAGGCCCGTGCCGTCCGGCATGCCGGCCGTCAAGGCCACGACCCGATCGTCCTTCTCGGCGGCTTCGATGAGCGCGTCGCCGAACACGCGGGTCCACGGCGTGCCGGTGCGTTCCTGGAGGGTCACCTTGCCGTCTTCGATTCGGAACGGGCGGGGCGAATGGAAACGGCCCGGTTCGGCCGTGGCGAAGTCCGAGCCCTGCCCCTTTTTCGTGTGGATGTGCAGGAGCACGGGGTGCTGCACTTCGGCCAGGTGACCGACAAGCTCGACGAGGTGCGGCAGGTCATGGCCGTCGACCGGCCCGACGTAGATGAAGCCAAGCTGCTCGAAGATCTGGTTCGGCGAAAAGGTCGCCTTGATGCCTTCCTTGAGATGGTCAAGCGCATCGTAGACGGATCGGCCCAGGAGCGGCACGCGCGGCAGGACTTTCTGCGCGCGCTGCTTGACCTCCTCGTAGAGCGAACTCGTGCGGAACTTGGCGAGGTATTCAGCCAGCGCGCCCTGGCTGGGGGAGATGCCCCAGTTGTTGTCGTTGAGAACCACGAGCATCTGGCGGTCGAGCAGGCCGGCCTGGTTGAGACCCTCGAAGGCCAAGCCGTTGACGATGCTCGCGTCGCCGACGAGCGCGACGGTGCGGGCGTCGCGCTTCAGCATCCGGTCAGCTTCGGCCAGGCCGACGGCCGAGGCGATCGCGGTGCCGGCGTGTCCGACCTTGAACACGTCGAAAGCGCTCTCGGCCGGATCGGGAAAGCCGCTCAGCCCGCCGCCCTTGCGGAGCGTTTCGAACCGCGCGTTTCGGCCCGTCAAAAGCTTGTGCGGGTAACACTGGTGCCCCACGTCGAACAGCAGGTGGTCGTGCTCGAAATCGAAGCAGCAGTGCAAGGCGATCGTGATCTCGGTCACGCCGAGGTTGCTGGCCAGGTGCCCGCCGTTGCGCCCCACGACCTGGAGAATGCGCTGGCGGATCTCGCCGGCCAACTGCGTGAGCTGGTCGGACGACAGGGTCCGCAGATCCCTCGGATGCCGGATAGTGTCAAGGATTGTCATCGCAGATGTTTCCCCGCTGCGGTCATCACCGACTCTCTCCCCGCCGACGCGTTGTGTGCCTTCCCGCGAATGTTTCACCGGTCGCGCTGGATGACGTAATGCACGAGCCGGCGGAGATCGTCCGCCGCGGGCCCGAACCCGGCAAGCGCCTCGATCGCCCGGCGGGCGGCCTTGTCGGCGGCGTGGCGGCTTTGGGCAACCCCGACGGCGGCCGGGTAGGTCTGCTTGCCGACCTCGGCGTCCTTGGCGACCGCCTTGCCCACGACGGCTGCGTCGCCGATCACGTCAAGCAGGTCGTCGGCGATCTGGAACGCCCGGCCGAGCGCGTCCCCGAAGCGGGCCGCCGATTCTATTTGTACGTCGTCGCCCTTCGCGCAGATCGCCCCGAGCCGGGCCGCTGATTCCAGCAGGCGAGCGGTCTTGTAGCGGTGGATGGCCTCGACCCGCTCGATTTCCACGGGCTCACCTTCGCCCTCGATGTCGCGTACCTGCCCGCCGACCATGCCCGCCCAGCCCGTGCCGCGCGCCAGCTCGAGGACGGCTGCCCGTGCCGTGGGGGCGTCCGGGATCCGCTCGGTAACAATCTCGAAGGCCAGTGCGAGCAAGCCGTCGCCGGCCAGAATCGCCATCGCCTCGCCGAAGGCCTTGTGGCAGGTCGGCCGGCCGCGTCGAAGGTCGTCGTCGTCCATGGCCGGCAGATCGTCGTGGACGAGAGAAAAAGCATGGACGCATTCTATTGCCACCGCCGCGGGCGCTGCGTCGGCCGCCGTCCCACCGCACAGTTCGCAGATGCGCGTCGTGATATAAGCCCGGACCCGTTTGCCACCGCCCTGGACGGCGTAGCGCATCGCCTCGGCCAGCGAGGGGGGCACGTCAGGGTCCGGCGTGGTCATCGCGGCCAGCGTCGTCTCGAACCCGGCGGCCCAGGCGGCCAGGTCCGCAGCGGTATCGGTCTTCTGCGTGTGGCTGGTTCGGACCATCGTTTGTCTCAGGCATCCTCGGAGGTTTCTGGGAGGCCCTGTCGCATCGTGCGGACCTCGGTGAGCCGGTCGGTCCGCCGGGCAACGGCAAAGGCGGCATTATAACGCAAACGGGCCGGTTTTTCAGAGATCCTATGCAAGAGGAAGAGCCCCCCTGGGCTCGCAGCAGAGCCGTCCAGCGCGTATCATGCCCCCCCGGACGGTCGGTATTCATCCTCTTAGGGGCGTGGCGAAGCACGAGGCGGCCATTTTCCATGAACGAGTTTTATCAGAACCCCCTGGTAACCCGTTACGCTACCCCGGAAATGAGTCGGCTGTTCGGGGACGCGCACCGGATCGGTACGTGGCGGCGTGTCTGGCTGGCGCTGGCCGAGACCCAGGCCGAGCTGGGCCTGCCGATCACCCGTCGGCAGCTCAACCAGCTTCGCTCGACACTCGATCGGATCGATTGGGATCGCGTGGCCGACCATGAGAAGAAGCTGCGGCACGACGTCATGGCCCACCTGCATGCCTGGGGCGATGTGGCACCCGACGCGCGTGGCATTCTCCACCTCGGCGCGACCAGCATGGACGTCGTCGACAACGCCGACCTGCTCATCGCGCGCGACGCCCTGGGGCTGATCCGCGACTGGCTCGTCAACGTGATCGACGCCCTGGCGGGCTTCGCCCGCAAGCACCGCGCGCTGCCGTGTCTGGGCTACACGCATTTTCAACCGGCGCAGCTGACGACGGTCGGCCGGCGGGCCTGCCTGTGGGCGTACGATTTCGTGCGCGACCTTCAGGAAATCGAGGCGCGGCTCGCGGCCCTGCGTTTTCGCGGAATCCGCGGGGCGACCGGCACGCAGGCGACCTTCCTGGCGCTGTTCGACGGCGATGCGCGCAAGGTCGATCGGCTCGAAAAGGCCGTCGCACGCAAGCTCGGCTTCTCCGAGTGTGAGCCGATTACGGGCCAGACCTATACGCGCAAGATCGACGCCCAGATCGCGGCTTCTCTGGCGGGCGTAGCCGTCAGCGCGCACAAGTTCGCCAACGACATCCGCCTTTTGGCCGGCTTCAAGGAAATCGAGGAGCCCTTCGAAAAAACTCAGGTCGGTTCGTCGGCCATGGCCTACAAACGCAACCCGATGCGTTGCGAGCGAATCACCGGCTTGGCGCGGTACGTGATCTCGATAACGACCAGCGCGTATCAAACGGCCGCCGAGCAGTGGTTCGAACGCACGCTCGACGACTCGTCGAACAAGCGGCTCGTCGCGGCGGAGGGTTTTTTGGCCGTCGACGGTATTTTGCGGATCGTCACGGACGTGGCGCGGGGGTTGGTCGTCTACCCGAAGGTCATCGCGGCCCGCGTCGCCGGCGAACTGCCGTTCATGGCGACCGAGGAGATCCTCATGGCCGCCACGACGCGTGCGAGCGGGCCAAGCCGGGCAGGCAAGGCGGCCAAGGGGAGCGCGGGCGACCGGCAGGCGCTTCACGAGATCATCCGCGGCCACTCCCAGGAGGCGGCCCGCCAGGTGAAGCTGCACGGTCGGCCCAACGATCTCATCGAGCGGCTCGCAGCCGACGAGGCGTTCGCCGGCGTCGACCTGAAGCGCACATTGGACCCGAAACGCTTCGTGGGCCGGGCACCCGAACAGGTGGACGCGTTCCTCCGCGAAGTGGTCCGGCCGATACTGAACCGGCACCGCGCCGCCCGCGGCCGGCCGGTGGCGCTGCACGTGTGAGCGAACAAACGAAAGACGATGCAATGTCAATCCAATTTCGGGAAATGAGGAGAAACGCCATGACAACCTGTAAGACGCTGGCGGCGGTGGGGATCGGATGCGTGATGGCGGCAGCGCTCGGCTGTGCAGCGGGTTCGCCCTTCGGACCGCACCTTCCGGGCAACGAAAGCTGGGAACTGGCAACGATCCCAGGGGGTGTGGCCAGCCGTGCGATCACGTGGGAAAACCCCACCGGCGAGCCCGGCGAGGGAGGCAAAGCGGTACACGAAACGCTTGGACAAGGCCGCAAGGGCTCCCCGTGCGTCACCAACATTGCCGACGGGCAGACCGTCACGCTTATGGACGTTGCCGGCCCGGGCGTCATCCGGCACATCTGGATGACCTACGCGCCGAGGGATATCCGCGCCCACCGCAACATGATTCTGCGGATGTATTGGGACAACAGCGAGGTACCCAGCGTCGAGGTGCCGCTCGGCGATTTCTTCGGCCAGGCGCACGGCCGACCGCAGAACTTCAGATCCGCCTATATGACCTCACCGCAGGGCAAGGGGTACAACTGCTTCTTCCCAATGCCCTTCTGCAGTCGGGCTCTTGTCACGATCACCAACGACATGGGCGAGGGGCGAAAGCTCGGCGCGCTGTTTTACCAGATCGATTACGAGCTGCACGAGACTCTGTCGCCGCGCGCAGGGCGGTTTCACGCGCAGTTCCGCCGACAAAACCCGACGGTGAAGAAACAGGACTTCGTCGTCCTCGACGGCGTGGAAGGGCCGGGTAAATTCGTCGGCTGCGTCATCGGTGTACGGGCGCTGGGTCCGAACTGGTGGGGCGAGGGCGAAATGAAATTCTACATCGACGGGGACACCGAGTTTCCGACGATCTGCGGGACGGGGACGGAGGACTATTTCTGCGCCGCCTACGGGATGTACGAATACCAGACGCCCTACCACGGCTGTACGCTGATGCACAGCGATGACTTCTTCAAGCATCCGCTGGTCAGCATGTACCGCTGGCACGGCCCGGACCCGGTTTATTTCCAGAAAGAGCTGCGGGCCGAGATCCAGCAGATCGGCTGGCGTCGGGGAGGGTTGTTCGAACGGAGCGACGACTGGTGTTCGACGGCCTACTGGTACCAGCTCAAGCCGAACTCCCAAAGGCCGACCCTGCCCGATCGATCGGCACGGACCGCGAACCTGATCGCGCCCGAATAACCCTTCGGCCAAAGCGCCCGATGGGCACGGGAAACGTCGTAACCCCAATGAGCCGCTGTCTTTAGCCACGTGGCCCGGGTAGTGTGCGGGTGCGCCGAGGCCATTGCATTGCTTCTGCGCCCTTCTTATAATCTGTTCAGGGGACTGAGCCGCACAGATCGACTGCCGACCGACTGCCAGTGCTCCACACCGCCCGGGTGGGCAAAGAGCCGATTCCGTCCACGGCCGGCCGCTTTGCTCTGTATCAAAGGAGGATGCACGATGAGCGAGCCCTTTGATGGAAAGGCCGTCTTAGTCGTGGATGACGACCACGACATTCTGACGGCCATCGAGATGACCTTCAAGGATGCCGGCGCCGAGGTGATGACGGCCACGGACGGGACGACGGCATCGACGATGGCCCAGGAAAAGAGCCCGGACCTGATCGTTCTCGACGCGATGCTGCCCCAGCGGAGCGGCTTTCTGGTTCTCGAAAAGCTCAAGGCCAAAAAGCCCCGCGGCAGCAAGCCGTACGTCATCATGATCACGGGCAACACCGGTAAACGCCACCAGATGTGGGCCGAGTCGCTCGGCGCTGACGACTACATCAACAAACCCTTCCGCATGGAACGACTCGTCGAGTCCGCCAGGAACCTGCTGGGCAGGGATCAGTGAGCGACAGGGGGACGAAGCGACATTGTGGGCGGATGAGTAGGTGCCTAAAATAAGTTAATGGAACGATCCACCGTCGCCATCGTTCGAACCAGTCCAGCCACCGTGCTGGCCGACTACCACCGGGTCATGGACCTGGCCGGCTACCGGGACGTCATCGACCCGGCGGCTGACACCGCCCTGAAGATCAACATCTCGTGGCATTTCTTCTATCCGGGCTCGAGCACGACCCCCTGGCAGCTCGAAGGCGTTATCCGCGCGATGAAGCGGGACGGGTACGACCCGGCCCTGATCCACGGCTGCCACAACCGCACGGTCGTCATCGACGCGCACCTCGGCGAGCGCGAGAACAAACAGATCAACGTCGTCGAGTCCCACGGCCTGCGGAACGTCCATCTCTACGAGGGCGAGGAGTGGGTCCACATCCGCGACGCCGTGGGCGACCTGACGAAGGAGTTCCTCTGTCTCAATGATGTCTACCCGAAGGGGTTTTCGATCCCCCGCCGGTTCATCGGCGAAAACATCATTCACCTGCCGACGGTCAAGACGCACGTTTTCACGACGACGACCGGCGCGATGAAAAACGCCTTCGGCGGCCTGCTTAACGAGCATCGCCATTGGACGCACCCGGTCATCCACGAGACGCTCGTCGACCTGCTGATGATCCAGAAAAAGATCCACCGGGGCGTTTTCGCGGTGATGGACGGCACCTTCGCCGGCGACGGGCCGGGGCCGCGCTGCATGGTGCCGCACGTCAAGAACGTGCTGCTGGCCTCGGCCGACCAGGTGGCGATCGACGCGGTGGCCGCCAAACTCATGGGCTTCGACCCCTTGGCCGACTGCAAGTACATCCGGCTTGCGCACGAGCGCGGCCTGGGCTGCGGCGACGTCCGCCGGATCCAGGTTGTCGGCGACTTGGAGGCGGCGGCTGAAAACTGGCATTTCGACGGACCGTTCAAGCGGATGACCTTTGCCAGCAGGATGCAGCACAAAATCTACTGGGGCGGCCTGAAGAACGCGCTCGAGTGGTCGCTCAAAACGTGGCTGGCCCCCTGGGCCTACATCGCCAGCGTGCTCTACCACGATATGTACTGGTATCCGTTCAAGGGTCGCAATCCGCTGGAGCGCATCCTGCACAGCGAGTGGGGTCGGTTGTTCCACAATTGGGAGAATCTTACGCCGACCGACCAAGGCTGGCCGGACGTGGGCACAGAACCCGCCCGGCTGGATCGTTCGACGATGCGGCTGATCACCCAGGCGATGCGTATTTTGGGCACCTGCGTAGCCGAGGCGCCCGAGACCGCCCGCCTTCGCCGGCGCAAACATGTCCCGGTTCCCCTGGAAGGGTAGGGGCGAGCTTGTGGGTCACATCCCCGGCCGCCGCTCGCCGGCCGTCACCTTCGCGACGGCGCGGTTGGCCAGCATGCCGATGATCACGACGACGACGGCCAGAGCGACAAGGCCGCTGACGGCGAACCAGGTCTGCTTCGTGTTGGCCAGTTCGAGACCGGACAGTTGGGCGCCGATGAGGACGGCCGCCGCCGTCCGCGGTGCGATCCCCAGGACCGTACCGATGGCGTAGGCTGTCGGGCGAACGCGCGTGGCAGCCATCAGCAGGTTCGTCAGGGCGAACGGGGAATTGGGCGGTACGCGGACGAGCGTCACGATCAGCAGCGTTTTCCAGAAACCCCCGCCGACGAGCGCGTCGTACACCGCCTGCCACTTGGGGTACTCGCTGATGAGCCGCAACGCCCGGTCGCCGGAGACCCGCCCGGCGATCAGGTAGCCGATAAGCGATGCACCGAGAATGCCGGCCAAGGCGGCCGGTGTGCCGACGGCGACGCCGAAGACCCATCCGCCCAGCACCGCCTGGATGTGCGTCGGCAGCAGCGCGAAGCCCGACAACAGCGCGAAGCCGCCCACGTAGATCGCCACGGCCCAGGGACCGCGGGCGGCCAGCCACTCGCCCGAGGCCGACATCGAGCTGCCCAGAACGACCAGTCCCACGAGCGTCAGGACCGTCGCAACGATGGCCAACGGCACGATCGGCCCGAGCCGGCCCAGGATGTGCTTGGCCGCCTTCATGTCGTAAGCGAGGGCAGGCTGGGGCGCAGCCGCTTCAGCCTCCGGCGGGTCGGCCGGCGGTCGTGGGGCGTCTTCAGATGGAACAGTGGGAGTCACCACAGTAAGCGTAGGTCAGCGGGACCACAGGGTCAACACGGCGGCGCGTGGCCGCCGCCAATCCGTCAGGAGCGTATTCTCTCAGCCAGCCACAGGATGTTCCGGGCCAGCTCGTCGAGCGTTTCCAGCGCCTCGGTGTCGGCCGCCAGTTCGCCTTCAGCCAGGGCGACGCCGACGTTCCAGTAGCCCGAGCCGGGCACGACCATGCCGTTGATGAGGAACCACATGTTCAGCTCGGCGAAGGTGAACAGTCGACCGGCGCGTCGTGCAGGCACGACGGCCGCCCCGATCTTGCGGTTCAGAAACTTGTCACTCACCCGGCTGACGAAACCGACCCGGTCGAGGTAGATTTTCATCTGGGCCGTCAGCGACCCGAAGTAGACCGGCGAACCGAGCAGAATAACGTCCGCCTCGCGGGACAGGTCGATCAGCGCGTTGAGGTCGTCGCCCCGGCCGTGGCAGTAGCCGTCCTTCTGCTCGGCGCACTGCATGCAGGCGATGCAGGGTTCGAGGTCGTACTTTTCGAGGCAGATCTCCCGGACCTCGCCGCCGGCCTCGGCCAGGTGTCCGCATACCCGCCGAAGCATGGCGGCCGTGTTGCCTTCCGGACGCGGGCTTCCATTGACGCTGAGGACCTTCATGGCCAGCCTCCTGCCTCGTGTTTTTGTCTTTCCTGCCGGCATTCATCCATTACCGGAACGCCGGCCAGCCGATCCTCAAAAATAAAACATCTCATGCCATGCTTCAATGGTCAGTGTTCCCGTGCGGTTCGAGAGGCTCTCGTCTGTCGTGTGGGGATCATCGCTCACGGCGCGACGAAATCGAAGACCCGAATGTTCACCCAGTCAGCCTGATGCTTCCGGACGAAATCGAGGTGGATCGGATGTTCGAGATAGGCGTCGCAGCCGGCTTTGTCCGCCAGCAGGACCACGAGACCGACGTGGAAGGCGGTGTCGTTGACATCGCGCCCGGCGCCCGGGTCGCGCCGGCCGCAGTGAACCTCCCGGACCGTCGGAATCCGGCTGAGCATCTCGTGGGCATCGCGCACCAGAGCCTCGACGTCGGCTTCGTTTTTGCACTTGAAATAGACACCATGAACGTAAGTGGGCATGACGCTCTCTCCCGGCCTCGGTTCGGGACCACGCTGCTGTACACACTCCCCGCGGCGCTGTGCGTGCTTTCTTCGAAGACGGCGTGCATTTTACCCGCCCGGCATGCCGGTGTCCTGCCCGCCCGCGGCTGACGTGTGCGGCCCATGTTCTGTCCGGGTACAATCCGGCTGCGGTCGATGGTTCAGGGATGGGATGGAATGGGGCAGCGCGTCCATGCAGATGAGGTGTTTTTCATGCGATATGCACTGGCATTGGCGATGGCCCTCGTGCTCAACGCGACGGCCAACCTGATGATGAAATTCGGTGTTCGTCGGCTCGGGGAAGCGACCGCGGCAACCGAGGGCGGCGCGACAGGCCTCATCCGCCTGCTTCTCAGCAATTGGATCCTTCTGGCGGGTCTCGCCTGTTTCGCGATGAATGTCTTTTTTTACACCTACGCACTGTCAGCCATCAAGATCAGCATCGCCTACCCGATCATGGTCAGCGGCGGGTTTGCGATCATCGCCGTGGTCGCCTGGTTCGCCCTGGGCGAAACGCTGACGTGGGGCCAGTGGGTGGGAATCGCCATGATCCTCGCGGGCGTCGTGCTGGTGGCCCACCAGATGCAGCCGGTCAAGGCGGGCTAGCACCGTTTCTCAAGTGAGTGATCTTCCTCGACCTTTCTTCGTCCTCGGCCTTTTGCACCGGCACGACGGTAACGTATCAGGATGCGCCGGCTGAGCGGGACAGAAGCCTCTGCACCTTGCCTAGGGCCTCAACAATGTCGTCCATGTCCTTCGTGTCGGCCAGCAGGAGCGGCTGTGTCAGCCACAGGGAGTTCGCGCAGACGCGAGCGGCGTTCGGGCACGGCAAAACGCGCACGATTGGCGGATATATTTTTCCAAGATATTCCAGAGCAGGTGTCTCGGACAGCGGTGAAGTATAGCCCGGCGTGCAGGGCACGCCCTCGGCCGCCAGCGCCTCCACAACGGCGTCACGCGGATGGCCGCCGAATTGGGTCGTATCCAACTGCATGCAATAGAGGTGGTAGGCATGACGGTCGCACCCAGCCCCCTCGACCGGCGGGGTCACGCCGGGAATCGCGCCAAGCTGCTCGGTCAGGTAGTGGGCCATCCGCGCGCGGTGGTCGGTTTCGGCGTCCAGCGTTTCGAGACGGGCGGTCAGCAGGGCCGCCAGGTATTCGCTCGGCCGATAGTTCCAGCCGAGACGCGGGTACTCCCACTGGCCGCCGCGCGGATCGCGTCCCACGTCCATGAAACCCGAGACGCGCGCATCGATCTCCGCGTCGTCGGTTGTGACCGCCCCGCCTTCGCCGCAGGTCAGGTTCTTGGTCGACTGAAAACTGAACGCGCCGGCGTCGGCCAGCGCGCCGACGGGCTTGCCCTTGTAGCGCGCTCCGTGCGCCTGGGCGCAATCCTCGATGACGGCCAGGCCGTGCTTGCGGGCGACGGCGTTGATCGCGTCCATGTCCGCCGGGTGGCCGGCCAAATGCACGGGCAGCACCGCGCGCGTCCGGCCCGGCACGATCGCCTCGGCCAGCGCGTCCGGGTCCATCGTGAACGTCTTCGGGTCGATATCCACGAATGCCAGCGTGCAGCGGCGGTCGAGCGGCGCGCTGGCCGTCGCGATGAACGTGTAATTGGGCAGGATGACCTCACCGCCGTCGCCCCAGGCGTCCAGGTCGAGGACCGCGGACAGTGCTGATCCGATGGCGTCGGTGCCGTGGACGAGCAGCCGACCGTGCTTCGCGCCGCAGTAGCGGGCAAAGCGCTCGGCGAAGGCCTTGGCGCGGGGGCCGGGCAAACCTTCCACGTGCGACAGGTACACCTCGCGCAGCGCCGGCGCGACGCGGTCGCGCCAAAGCGCTTCGCTGGCGATCGGCCAGCGCGGCCAGGGACGCTGCGCGGTGTCGCGGACGGGGGTCCCCCCATCGACGGCCAATTGCTCACCCATGACCGGTATCCTCCCTTCCGTGTTTACGATTGCACGCGGGCGTCCGCCGCCTCGATGAGCGCGCGGACCGCTCCGACGATCTTGTCCTCGATGCTCTCGGCCAGCCGGTTCGGCTGACCATAATAAAGATTCGATGTGTCCGGCTCGTATCCGCCCTCGCGCAGCACGCGCACGGAGGGGATATAGCACGGGACGTCATTGGCGTAGGCTGTCAGCCAGAGCCGATGATTCGGGTGCTCAGCCTTGAGCCGCAATGCATAGTCGATAACGACCTCGCCGGCCAAAAAAACCATCGTCAGATCCCGGCCGAAGGACCACACCTGGACGGGATAATCAAGCGCTTCCGGGATCGACCCGCCGCGATCGAGCAACGCCAGGAACTGGCGGGCGTGGTAGCCGACGGCGCCCTCTTCGCCGGCGCGCCGCTCCCACTCGGCGCGGTCGGGGATGCGTTCGAACGGCAGCGTGAGCCGCGTCACACCGCAGACAGGCCCTCTCCGCAGGGCCACCATCTGGTCGGCCAACAACCGTTCGACCTCCGAGGCCACGCGCTGGCCGTACTCTTGGGCATGTTCGAGTTCGCCCCGCGGAGACGGATTGATATCGCCCGCGAAACCGAGCGTGATCAAAGCGACGGCCCCCGGATACATCGCTTCGATCTGCTGCCGGGCCTGACCGGCCCAGTCGCCATTGACGCGGTTGAGACCGCGCAGCGTCGTGCAGTGGCAGGCATAGTTGACGACGATGGCCAGCGGCCGCCCGTCGCGGCTCCGCGCGACCAGGACGGGCAGCGATGGATCGACGGGGCCGCCCTCCGTACGGCGGTTCGCGCCGAACGTGGCGCGCCCCTGGTTGCAATACAACGTTGCCGGCTCCATCTGCGCCAAAGCGGACAGCGCGATCCGTTCGAGCCGCTCGAACAGGGTCTGCGTGTAGCGTTCGATTGCCTCGGTGTGCGCTTCGGGGATCGCGCGCCCGAACATGTTCGGCAGCGCGCCCGTCACGCACGGTGCTCCATGCGTATGCGTGCAGGCAAGCACGAAGCGTTCCCGGGGTAGGTCCGCCCGTTCGGCGAGACGCTTTGCGAGCCTTTCGGTGAGGGTGGCCGGGATGGCCGTCACCTCGACCGATATCAGCAGCACCGGCGGCTGGCCGGCCGGCTGGAACGCCAGCGCCGCGGCGACGATCGGTTGCTCGACGCCCTCGTTCGGTGTCGTGCGCGACGCGTAGCCGCACAGGCGAATGGGCGATTCGGGCGTGATGTCGATCCGGGCCGTTCCGACACGCAGGGACGGTTTATTCACAACAGGGTCCGTGCTCATCGTTTCACCGCCTGGGTTGCTGGGATCGTGCCTGATTATGACATTTCTCACGGCTCGACGCGAATCTTCACCGTCCTGACCGCGGAGGGACCGACGAGCGGGATGCGCACCTCGATGCGACCTTCGCTCGCCTCGGCGCGTCCGTCCTTACGGTAGGGGTTGTGCGGCAAAGTCGGCCAGTGCACCGAGGCCGTCGTTGGCAGATCGAGCGAAAAACCCGCGTGCCGGAGTTGTCCGCCGACCTGTTCAGCCGACCATTCGATCGGCTCTGCGAACAGCGTGGTTTCCATGCCGCCGGCCGTGGCGATCGGTTTCCCGAGACGCGGCAACAACGTCAGGTGCGCCGCAACCGGAAGTTCCCCCCCGCCCGTCGCCTCGACGACGTATTCGAGCGTGTCGGCGTCTTGAAATCGCAGCAGGACCCGGCATTTTGCCGGCCCGTAACTCAGCGCCAGGCCGGGCGCCGGGTCGGTGATCAACTCGGCGGCCGACGGCACGTGAAAAAGCTCGCCCTTCGGCTCAAAGTCCGGGTTCGTGTCGCCGGGCGCGTGTTGCAGAAGCGATGTATCGCCGACCGTGAAGGTGCTCCAGGCGGGTTGGAGCTTCGTATTGCCGCCGCCGGCAATGAGCCCGACCCGGTCGTGGTAAATGCTGAGAAGGTTCTGGCGGTCCTGGATCCATCGGTTCTTGAGGACCGGCGAAGTATATGCGGACAGGCACGCAAACCACGGTCCCCGGCGGAAGGTGCCCGCCCTGGCCGCGCCACGCTCGATCAGAACGAACGTGTCGTTTTGATCAGCGACCGCAGCATCCTCGGCCAGCGGCCCTTCTTGACCGTAGAGGAGGAACGAGGCGACGTAGTCGGCCCCGAGTGTCTCACCGCCCGCGCGGTCCCACTGCTCGGCGAGATACAGCCTCCCCAGCGGCGTCATCGTGAACCCGACATTGCCGGTATCCACCTGTGCTCGATAGGGGTTCCGCTCATCGATCGTTTCGACACGGTGGCCGTTCGGATAGCGGAAATGGTAATGGAACCGGGCGGATTTTTCGAGGGCGGGCAGGACCCGCTTATCGCCCGATAGCGCGTAGTACGTTCCGAGCGCGTCGATATAAACGGCATTGTAAACCACGACGGGTCCCCGGTGCTCGGACCAGTAGCCGCCCTCAGCCTGTTTCTGGGCAACCTGCGTCAGGAAGGCCGACGCCTGAAGGCACCATTCGGGCCGTTCGAGGACTTGGCCGGCGACATAGAGACCCATCGCGTGATGGGCCGGGATATTATGAACAGCTCGAAGCTGCGTCGCGCTGATGCCCTCGTAACCCAACGTCAACGCCTCGGCCCAGGCCTGCCGGCGAGCAGGCTCCATGTCCTCGCGGATGAGCCCATAGGTGCGGACCCAGCGCGAATAGGTCCACGGCATCCAGATGCTGCCCCACGTGCTGCCATCCTTTTTGCGAAAGACCCACTGGCCCTTTTCGTCGGCGTCCTCGATGAGCGCGTCGCCGGCCTTGGTGATGACCTCCAGGAGGCGCTGGTCCTTGTAGTAGGGGTTGTCGGGGCCGGGTGTGGCGTAGGCGACGGCCAGCGGGTACATCCGATCCTGGTCCCGGCAGATCCAGATGCCCTCGCCAAACCGGCCGGTCGCCTCGTCGAAGGTGCTGAGCAACTCGGGGACAGATTCGACAAGGACCGCCAGGAAATGCGCCTTGAAGTGCAATTCACCGGCCGGCCGGGTGGCGGGAGCCGCTGAGGCGATGAGCGAAGCAAACATACTGATGAACGTCGTCGAACCGGTGACGATCCACATGCGATATCTCCTCCCCCGCGTCCGTGGGCCACGCAAGCAGCCGCAGGCTCTTTGTGCCCGCGCGGTTACTTTCAGGATCACACGAGCATCTTATCGGTCTCTCCACGGGTGGCACAGGCATCTTGCCTGTCCCTCCATGGGTGGGACGGGCACCTTGCCGGGTGGGACGGGCATCTTGCCGGGTGGGACGGGCATCTTGCCGGGTGGGACGGGCATCTTGCCCGTCTCGATACACAACGGGCGGGACGCCCGTACCACCCACCTCCTGCCTGTCCATGCGTTATCCGCTTTCATCAGGGCGAATTCCTCAGTTGTTCGTCGAGCCATTCGTACATGGCCGTCCGTCCCTCGTCGCTGACCGCATGCCCGCCGCTGGCCAGCACGTTGGCGAATCGGTCCTCCCGACCGTAGAGCCGCCAGAGCGCGCGAGTCTGCTCGCCCGCTTCGTAGGCGCTGACAGCCTGCGGGAAAATCGGGTCGTCGCGGGCCGTGTACTGGTACAGGCCGCGCGGCGCCACGAGCCGGAGCACGTCATCCCAATCCCAGTGCGGCAGCCGGCCCTGCTGGAATGTGACGCGGAGCTTGGGCATGTAGCTGAACCAATGATCGCGCGCCCAGCGGAGCCGGTCATGTTCTGCCTCGAAGGTCGCGTACCCGCAACTGGCCACCGTTGCGCGCAGACGCGGATCGAAGGTCGCCAGCATGAGCACCACCTCGGCGCCGAGCGAATGACCGATCGCGCCGAGCCGGCGTGGGTCGACGCTTTTCATGTCGGCCAGCACGTCGAGCGCCCGGCTTGCATCGTAAACCATCCGGCCCATGGCCGACAAATCCGGGTGCGCCAGGTAATGGCCGCGCGTATCGAACGGCCCGAACCGGTCGATCCGTTCGCCGGCCGTGATCGCGTCGGGCGCAAGGGTGACGTAGCCGCGCTGTGCGAGCTCGTGGGCGAAGGCCAGTGAACGATCACCGGAAAGGCCGACCGGTTCGCGCTTGCCTTCCGGAGTCGTCTGGTGCAGGACGAGGACCGCCGGCCGGGGCGGAGCCGGTGTTTCCGGTACGCAGAGGTAGGCCCGGACGCGCTCGTTCGGCGCGACGGTAAACTCGATGAGATCGCGCCGGTAGTGAGGCGTCGGAACGCTTTCGAGCGTGACGACCTCGGGCGCGGGTGGCGGTGTCGTCATCGTGCCGATGGTGCGTGTGATGACGCGCTGAACGATCGCGCGGCGGTGCTCCCACTCGGCGATGCTTGTCGGTGTGCGTTTCAGGTCGCCGACCGAAAACAAGTGCGCTTCGAGCCACGACCAGGCCTGGTTGCGAAGCGTTTCGGGAAACGCATGGCCGCCTTCGAATGCATGCCACGCCAGCTCGTCGGTCGCCCCGTACAGGCCGTAAACGCCCGCCACATCCGTCAGGAGTGCGTCGAGGTTGTCCGTGTTCGGGAAAATCGTGTCGTCGAGGCTGTAAGAAATCCACAGCGGCCGCGGCGCGATCAGCGCGAGGATGTGGTGCCAGTCGAAGGGGATCTGCGCGACGTCCGGCAGGTAGGAGCCGATCTGCGGGATGAGGGCGGTACGGTGCGACCAGCGTTCAGGCGTGGGGTCGGCCCGGAAGCTGGTGAAGCCGCAACTGGCGACGGCCAGCGCGATCCGCGGCTCGAAGGCGGCTGCGAACAGTGTCGTGTAAGCGCCGTGGGAATGGCCGACCGAACCGATCTGGAGCGGGTCCACGAAGTCCAGCGTTTCGAGGTAGTCGATAACGGTGCGCACGTCGGCGATCATCTTGCCCATGAACGACCACGCCGGCTGCCGGCGGTAGAACGACATGCTGTCTTCGTAAGGCTGGCCGCCCTCGGGGATCCGCTGGCCGAAACCGATCATGTCCGGCGCGATGCACACGAGGCCGCTTCGAACGAGTTGGCGGGCGAAGGCCATCGCCGGGTCGCCTTGGACGCCGGTCGGCTCAGCCTTGCCCTGGGCGACCGTCTGGTGCAGACAGAGGATGGCTGGCACAGGGACCTCGGGCGCCGGCTCGGGCACGAGCAGATAGGCGGGAATCCAGTCGCCCGTCGAGCTTCGGATGCGGATGTGACGGCGGAGGTGGTCTTCGAAGCGATGCTCGCCGAGAATTTCGACGATCGGTCTGTCGCCGGGCCTCGTTGCGGCCGGTTCGGACGGTTCGCCGAGGATCCGCTCGATCACTGCAGCGATGTCTGCCCGCTTCTTTTCCCAGGCGCGGATCCCGTCGATCGTTTCGTCGAGGCCGTCCGGGTCAGCCAACAGGGGAACGAGTTGTTTCTGGCCGACCTGCGGGTTGTCGATGGCGGGCTTTGTCCACGTCGTAACGGTTCGCCATTGATCCCACTCGAATCCCGGCCAGGCCAGCGCCGCCCCGGCCAAGGCCAGAACGATCAGCACACTCACTGCAAAGGGATACCTTGCCATGGCTTTATCCAAAACCACCCTGCCATGTTTGGGGCCCGCGTTCCCTGGGGCATGAGCCGGCAACCCGACGTCTCAAGCCTGGGGACGGCCGCTACAGGAAAATGCCGGTGCATCCTCCCCTCTGCCATAATGGCTGCGGTATCGAGACGGGCAAGATGCCCGTCCCACCCGGCAAGATGCCCGTCCCACCCGGCGAGATACCCGTCCCACCCGGCAAGATGCCCTTCCCACCCGGCAAGATGCCCGTCCCACCCGGCAAGATGCCCATCCCATCCGGCAAGATGCCCATCTACCCTGTACTGTACCTTTTGCCGGGGCGAGCGGCGCTTGTCGGGTAGTAACAATTCCATGTCACGGACCGACGCCGAAGATGCGGGAGGCATTCTCCCCTGCGATCGCCCGCAGCTGGTCCGGCTCGATCCGAGCGTGTTCGAGCTTGGCCACGTTGCAGGCCGGCGCGTGGAGGGGCATCCCCGTTCCGAACAGGACGCGGTCCGCGCCGACCTGGCTGACCAGACGCGCCACTGCCTGAAAGCCCTGCATGCAGGCGACCTCGATGTACAGGTTTGCGTAACGGGGTATCGTTTCGCACACGGTGCGGAACTCGGACAGGTAGTTCGGGCCCGACAGGATGACCGTCGTTCCCGGATGGCGGGCGGCCAAGCCCTCAAGGTCGGCGATCGGCAACGGGGCGAACCGGAAGTTCATCATCGGCCGGGTTGGTGCGATGACGGGGATGCCGAGTTCGCCGGCCGTTGCAGCCACCTCGTCGGCAAAGGGGCTGGCCAGGCTGTATCCTTGCAGGAGTTGCGGGTAGAGACGCACGCCCCGACCGCCGTCGGCTACGAAACGTTGCAGCGCATCGGCCCCGCCTTCCCGCATCGGGCTCATGCACCCGATCGGCGCGAAGCGGTCCGGGTACCGGCCGGCGAGCTCGAGCGTCTCGATGTTGGCCTCGTGCCAGTCGCCGTGCAGGCCGCGCAGCGACGTAATGGCCGCCCGCTCGATGCCGAACCGGTCCATAAGGCGCAGGACGTCCTGCCCGCTGGTCTGCGGCAAGGGCCAGTAAGGCCAGTGGCCGAAAAATGCGTTCGCGTCAAACCGCATCCGTCTGCAACCCCATCAAGCGTGCGATGTTCCCACCCAGGATGAGCCGCTTGGCCGCCTCGTCGATGTCGGCCCCTTCGATCTTGGCCCTTTGCACCCACGGGTCGAGCAACGGCGTGTCCGTACCGAAGACGACCTTATCGGCTCCGAGCCGTTCGACGGCGTGCTCGATCATGCCGTTGTCGATCTGCGAGCTGGCCGTATCGAGATTAAGATTCGGATGCCGGCCGGCGACTTCGACAGCCAAATGCCAGTTGCCCAGCGCATAAGGCTGACCGCCCATGTGGGCCATCAGAACGGACGCCTCGGGCACGCGCTGCATCAGGATGTCGCACTCGGTCGGCGTGAAGTGGCCGAGGATCGGGAGCTTCAGCGCGGCAGCCGTCTCGAAAATCGCCGTCGCGCCGGCCTCGGTGATCGGCGACTCCGGGTGCGAGTACATCTTGACCCCTCGCATCCCGTAGTGATCGACGCATCGGCGGATCTCGTCGCAGGCCTCCCGTTCGAGCCGGTGCGTGGGAATCGTGACGTATCCGACGATCCGTTCACCCCAACGGGCCAGGTCCGCCCCGAGTGCGTCGTTGCCCTCGCGCATCGCGTAGTACAGCGCGGTGATGTGCGTGACGCAGATCCGGTCGAAGCCCACCTCGTCGGCAATGGCCACGAGCTGCGCCGCGTCCGCATCGATCTGCAGAAACTGCGACGTGCCGACATGCACGTGGGCGTCGATGATCATCGTGCCTCCTCGGGCTCGCCGATCTCGACCCGCGCGGCCGAGGTGAGATGGTCAGCCAGCTCGCTCATCTCGACGCGCCAGTTGTCGACGTTCGGGGCGATCGGGTGTTGCCGGCCGCGCCGCCAGTCGCCGATCACCCAGAACCGGAGGCGACCATCCTCGAGGCGGCAGCGTACCTGACGCTCTTCGGGCAGATCCACGACGTCCACGAACCGACCCGGATCGACGATGAAGCCCATCCCGATGTCACTGATGGCCTCTTCCTGCCAGCCCCAGACGCCCACGCAACCCTGCTCGGGCAGCGCGAAGAAATCCTCGCGCACGAGCTTGCTCAGCCCCGGCGCCAGTACGACGTTGCCCTCGGCGTCCGTGACAGCGACGCGCACCTCGGTCTCCTCACGCTCATCGTAGATAAGGCAGTGGGTGTGAACGGTCAGGTCGGGCTGGGAGGGGACGACGTTGTGGGCCGTCACTTCGATGGCCGCCCGAACGGGGCCGGCCACGAGCTGGCGCTTCGTGAACGCGACGTCGCCCTTGCCGGCCGGATTCCGCACAAGGTAAGGCTCATCATCGAGATAGAGGGTCAGCCCGCCGATCCCCGGTCCCTTCCCCACGTGCAGCGCATCGATACCCCAGTCGGTCTCCGAGTGGTAGCTCTCCTGGCCGATCGTTGGGTAGATGAGCGTGTTGGTTTTCTTGCCGAAAAAGTCCCACTGCCCCCAGTACATCCGGTAGGCCGTGCGGAGGGACTCCCAGCCGATGTTGGGCGGGATCCAGTCCTCAGCCGTCGCGGTCCGGGCCTCGAAGTCGGGCAGGCACGAACCTTCCGGGGAATAATAAAGGTAAAACGTGTGCGCCCCGTCGTCCGGCAGGTCGATTAGAAAACTCAGCTCCGGCCCCGTCCACGGTTCGACCGTGTCGATCTGGTGGGCGATCGCACGCCAGTCGAGCCATCGCTGCGGTGCGACGACCGCGCAGCAGTTGGGGTTGAAGTCCGGCGCAGCCTCGCGGATGCGCGCGAGCGGGATGGCGATGGGCCAATCGAGCCGGCGGGGGTGGCCCGTGTTGTCGATGCGGACCGGAATGCGGTGCGAAAAAGCGCGGAACGACGCGCCGGAAGGTATCGGCCGGTCAGCCAGCGCGCGCGTCACGATGTCGGCCGCGGCCGCGTAGTCGCCTGAAGCGTATGTTTTCTCCAACTCGTTCCAGGCGTCGTGCGTGCCGAACTTATTCTTGAGAGCCAGCAGCAGCCGATCGCGCACGAAGTCCACGTAGAAGCGGGCGCCGGCCGGACTTTTGCGCATGTAGGGCCCCAGGCCCGCTTCCCGGTACCAGTCATCCAACTCTTTCAGGAAAAAGCGCTCGGTCGGATCCGGCGGCGGATTGTCCAGCGCGACCTTGGCTGCATCGATGAACTGCTGGCTGTCAGCCAAGACGCGGTCGAGCAGGGGAACGTAGAGATCTTTGATCGTCTCCCAGTCGAGCGGAACTTCCCGGACAGTCCCGGCCTGCGTCGGCCAGTCGAAATCGACCGTACCATCGTTGTCGAGATCGAGGCGCCGGCGGTCGAACCGGCCGTCCCCGTTTTCATCCACCCAGGTGTACCAGGCATCGATCGAGCCGTCGTAATCGAAATCGACGTTGATCCAGCCGTCCTTGGCGCCGAACAGGTGAAGACGGTGGTCGGTCTCGTCGAGGTAGAGCCGCATCGGCGCGATCGGTTCGAGACTCACTTCGTAGCGTTTGTTGTGGGGGCTGGTCGACGGGCCGCCGACCGGTTTGAAATTCTCCGAGCCGTGCGCGATGATCCCCTCCCACCGTTCGTTCGGATCGCGGTCGACGCCGGCTTCCGTGTTGGCGTTCATCTCGTCCCAGGTCAGCTTCGCGCGAATCCAGACGTCGGCCTCGATGGCGGCCTGCTCGGCGGCGTTTCGCTTCAACCACGGCTGGGTCGGGAGGCCGCGCAAACTCGTGCTTTCGAGCACCTCGGGTGGCAGGTGCAGAAGATGGTTGGGGTCGGCGTAGGCCGTGATGGAGAAGTCGTAATTGTAAGGCCGCCGGCCGTAGGCGTCGTCGTCGGCGTCGAAGCTGTACCGGATCGCGCGGACCTTGTCGTTGCGGCCCTCGATACGCAGAGTCACCTCGCTGCAGCGGTCTCCGTCCAGATCGTAGAACAGGAAAGGGTTCTCCCAGGACGCCAACCATCTGTCACCGTCGTGCGGCAGGCTGAAGGCTACAAACGTTTCGTCGCCCGAGAAGTGGCATTGATACTGGCAGAGGTTCTGGTAGTAGGTGTAATCGACGTCGTACCAGAGCATGTTGTCGTTGCCGTCGTCGCGCCCCCACCAGGCGCGCAGCACGCCCCCGCTGGAGGGCGGACGTTTGGCTATGTAAAAAAACATCGCCATCTCATCGAGCCCGCCGTCGCCGTTAACATCCTGGTAGTCGATGACGACGTCGACGTTGCCCGTCGCGTTGTAGCTGACGATATAAAGGTCGTTTTTCAGGTCCGGCCCGCCGTATTCATCGAGGTCGCCGTCCTCGTCGATGACCCGTACAAGGATGGGCCGAAGCTTGTCGGTGTGACGCGGATTAGGATCGATGAACCAGGCCTCGTCGTTTTTGCCGTCGCCGTCGGCATCGACGAACAGCATCTTGCCCGGCGGCATCGCCTTGACCTTTGCGACGAGTTCGGGATCGAGCCGGGCCGCGTCGCCGAAGACGCGCTCGAAGACCCGCTGCTTGACGGAGGTCTCCGGCTGCTCGTCTGCGACCGCGGCGCTGACGAGCACGGTCGTAAGTGCGAGGACCCCCGCCAGCAGGGCCGTCCCGCCGCGCGACCGTCGGGGCCGATGCGATTCCGTTGCGATTTGACGTTGAAGCGATGTCATGGCCTTACACCTCCTGGACAGCCTCGTTGACGGCCGCCAGCGTTTCCTCGACGTCCTGGTGCGTGTGGGCCGTCGAGACGAACCACAGTCCATCCGGAACCACGCGCACGCCGCGCGCCTGGAGCGCGCACCAGAAGCGGCCGTACGCCGCCGCGTCGCGCCGTGCGAAGGAACGGTAATCGACGATCTCCTCGGGATCGTTGAACGAAACGAAAAAGACGGTCGGCATGCCGCGGAGATGGACGTCTTTGCCCGCGTCCCGCGCCGCCTGCTGGATGCCTTCCATGAGCTGTCGGCCCCTCGTGTGGGCGTTTTTAAGGGCCGCTCCGTCGTCGGCCGACAGCATCAGCAACGAGGCCAGGCAGGCTGCCATGCACGGCCCGTTCGAGTTGTACGTGCCCGAATGCGTGACGGCGAGTTCGCCGAAGGCTTCCATGTAAGAGCTTCGGCCGGCGAGGGCGCTGACCGGGAAACCGCCGGCCATCCCCTTGGCGAACGTGGCCAGATCCGGCGTGACGCCGAAAAGCTCCTGCGCGCCGCCCGGCGCGACGCGGAAGCCCGTGATGATCTCATCGAAGATCAACAGCGCACCGTTTTCGTCGCAGAGCCGGCGGAGCCCTTCCAGGAAACCCGGCGCCGGCATGATCCCGCCCGTGTTGCACATGATCGGTTCGGTAATGATGGCCGCAATCTGACCGCGGTGCCGGGAGAATGCCTCCTCGACAAGCGACAGGTCGTTCCACGGCCGGATAACGAGGTGCTGGCCGTCCTCGGGCGGCTGCCCCTTGCTCTGCGGCCAGGGCGCGGGCGCTTCACGCGGGCCGATAGCGTCCAGCGGCGGTGCGTAATTCCAGAAGATGTTGTCGAACCAGCCGTGGTAATGGCCTTCGAACCGCAAAATCTTTGACCGGCCCGTGGCTGCGCGCGCCAGGCGGATCGCGGCATGGACCGCCTCGCTGCCCGAGGTGGCGAACCGGACCATCTCGGCGCAAGGCACGATCCGGCAGAACAGTTCAGCCGCTTCGACTTCGAGCGCGTGCTGGCCGGCGTACATCAGGCCGCGATCGAGCTGGGCCTTGACGGCCTCGATTACCGGCTCGGGCGAATGGCCCAGCAGCAATGGCCCGCGCGCCAGCACGTAGTCGATGAACGCGTTGCCGTCGACGTCCCAGACGCGCGAGCCGCGCCCGCGGTCATAGAACATCGGCACGGGCTGCCAGTTCTTGCGAACGTTGCTGTGGATTCCCCCCGGCGTCGTACGGCACGCGCGCGCATAAAGTTCCTTCGAGCGGTCAAACAGGATCACGTGAGTACGACCTCCTTTCGGGTCCGCGATGATTCGTAGGCCGCCAGTGCCGCGGCGACCGCCTGGCGGCCGTCCCATCCCGTGACCACCGGTGGCCGGCCCTGCGCGATCGCGTCAATGAAATCCTGGCATTGGAGGCAGTACGATTCGAGCCGGACCGGGTCGAGAAAACCCTTGCCCTGCCAGTCGATCGGCGCCTGGGTGGCAGCAACTCGCCACTGGCCTTCCGTTGCGACCCGCAGCTCGCCATAGGAATCCACGTCCATCAACCCCTTCTCGCCGATGAGCCGCACGCTGAACTGGCTGTTCGGAAACGAGGGGGGCGGCACCTGGTAGCAACTCCACAACATGGCGTCCGTTCCGTCGGCCAGGCTCATCATCACCATCGAGGTGCCCTCGACCTGCACGTCGGGCTCGATGCTCGTGCAGCGTGCGTAGACGGTGCGGATCTCCTGGCCGGTGAACCAGCGGATCCGGTCGAAGTTGTGGATCGCGTGACCGAAGAGCGTACCGAGGTTCGCCGGGTCGCTCTGCCATTTCGGCAGGCCGGCCAGCCCCGTCGACACAAGGGCGAGCTCCTGGATCTGGCGGATGCACCCGATCGCACCCTCGTCGATGAGCTGCTTGGCCACGACGTTGCATCGGCGCGTCCGTTGCGTAAAAGCGATCGAACAGAAGACGCCCGCTTTCTCGCAGGCGGCCAGGATCGCGTCGCACTCCGCCACGGTACAGGCCATCGGTTTTTCGATGACCATGTGCTTGCCGGCCGCGGCGGCGGCCATCGCCTGCTCGTAGTGCAGGTTGTGCGGCGTGGCGATGTAGACCCCCTTGATGTCACTGCGGCCCAGAAGCGCATCGACCGACGGTTCGAGTGCAATGCTGTAGTCCCGCGCCAGCGCTTCCGCCCGCGTGCCGCCCGTCACCGCCTTGAGTGTCGCCCCTTTGCAGTACTTCGCCAGGGTCTCGGCATACGTACGACCCATGAAACCCGATCCGAGAATCCCGATGCCGATATCCGCCATGTTGTCATCTCCTTCCATGCGATGAAGGCGCGTCCATTCGATTAAACCTGCGACCCGACGGGGTCCGTTTCCCAGACAACTCGCCACGGGAACCGCCTGGCAAGATCAGGGGATCACGCGCGGCGGGTCGGTCCCGTATGCGTTGTCGCGAACGACGGTCCTTTCCCCGTGGCGGACAGCCTCGTCCGGCTTCACGTGACGCGGAAACCAGTTGCGGTACACCTCACACACGTCCTCCGGCACGCCGCGGATGACGACGGGGGTTTGCGGGGCCCGGAACGTGTTGTTGTGAATGCGGATCGTCGTGCCGGCGATCGTCGTCCCGTCCCCACGGTCGCGCCCACCGTGCATGTCGAAACAATGACTCAACGATGTGCCGAGCTCGACATTGTGCCGCGCGACATAGCCGCAGCCCGGCCGACCCGTACCGGCGATGGAGTGCCGATTGAAATCGAACAGGTTGCATTCGATCAAGGACGAGGACGTGTCGTGGGATACGCCGTAGCCCAGACCCTGATACTGACAGTGGTGGATGAAGTTGTGGTGAACGTGATGATTGTCTCCGCTGATGAGGAAGATACCGGCGTGGCTGAAAGCCGTGATCGCGCAGTTGTCGACTTCAAGCCCGGGGTGTTCGGTTTCGATCCCTCTGGAGACGGGAAACTTGTAATAGTATTCGTGGCCGCGCCGTGTCCCGTCGGGCAGTTTTTCAGTGAACGAACGGCGGTGATGATCGATGTAGCGTTTGGGGTTCGGCCCTCGAATGCGCAGCCCCGTAATACGTACCTCGGGCCCCATGATGTGGATGAGCGGCTTGGTATCCAGCGCGTCCGAGCAGATCAACGCGCCGGCCGACCCGTCCTGGCCGCGGTTGCCGGCCAGGGTGACGCCGGGAGGAATCTCCAGGACGAGCTTTTCGATGTAGCTGCGCGCGGTGCAGTCGATCTCCGTTTCGCCGGGAATGAAAACCACCTGCCCCGGCTCGGCCTTGACCAGCGCGTCGAGGAGTTCCTCGAGGTTGGTGGCGACGAAATCGCCTTTCGCGACGATCCGCGTGTAGCCGACCCCGCCGCCGATCGGGCCGACCTCGTCCGCCTGAGCTCCGTAAATCTTTCCGTCGATTGAAACAAACGTCGGCTCATCGGCACCGCAGGCCGACGCCGGCAGCAGGCCGGCCAGACAAAGGGCAACCATCCATGACATGAACCATCTATGCCCTGCTCTTATCACACACAAAGGCTGGCATGTGAGCGGAAGTGCACCTTTTCGCATGGCTGTCGGACCTCCAGTCGGTGGCAGAGGTTAGGGCGTGCAGACGAGCAGACGCACCTTTTCGAAAAGGCGAATTATACCACGGAACTGCATGCCGGCCACGCGCGCCCCGGCACGCCGCGGATGGACGGGATCAGCCGCACGAGAAAGTCGTCGCGATAGTCGGCCGATTCAGGTGACGCCGCTTTCCAGTCCTGCGCGCGTACGCGGACAACGGATTCAAAACGACCGCAGTGCCGGCAGGTGAACCGTTTCCAACCGCTCCAGCAATTCGCACGCCCACTCGAAATTTCCCTGCCCGTACGCGATGTCCAGCTCCTGAACCAGCCGCGCCATGCCCCAGGCGGTCTGCGAGTTGGCGGACTCGCGGCGCGTCTCCGGATCGAGGCGGCGCAGGTCGTTCGTGTCCGCGTCGGCCAGCACGCGGTTGGCCAGGCCGTTCAGGTGGCGGCGGAGCGCCTCGTAGTGCAGCTCGCGCGCGACGTCCTGGGCGTAACGGCGATAGCTGGCGCTGCCGGCCTCCATGGCGGCCGCCAACCCGGACGGCACTTCGAAAGCGTGGACCCGGCCCATTGCATCAAGAAGCATCTCGTTGGCAGCCATCGCCTCGGGGAGCACCTGCTGCGTGTAGAACTTCGTGAGCGCTTCGTCCTCGAACCGGACAGGCCGTGCGCGTTCGTCCCGGACCGTGGTGACCCGCACGGGGACCGGGTCGTCGCCGAGGTAGACTTCCCAGCGGTCGAAGTAGCCGTTGCCGTCGGTATCAGCCATGCGGATCTCGCCGACGCGGTCGAGTCCCGCGAAGTGGCCGATCTCGATCCATCCTTCCTCGGCCCCGAACAGGTGGATCCGCCGATCCACGCCGCTGTAATAGAGCTTCCGCCGGCTTGAGGCCTGCCCGGACCACTCGCGCCGGATGTTCCAGCGCTGGTTCGGCCCGCCGGTGTTTTCCATGAACCGCCGCTGCCATGTCCAGAAAACGCCCTCCCACCGAAAGTCCAGCGCGTCGGAGGCCTCGTGCCAGGTGAAACCCGTCTCGCGCGCCGGGTAGCGGTCAGCCAGTTTCCGCAGGTCGCCGTGTGCGACAACGTGTGTCACCTGCGGAGGCCTCCGCTTCGGATTGAAATGGGCCGTATCCCCCTCCGGGTACGGGATCGATCCAACGAGGTTGAAGCCGTAATCGTAGTGCAGCGGCCGCTCCGGCCCGGTCAGGTCGTCCACGTCGAAGCTGTAACGGACGTTGACGATCCCCATCTTTCGCATGTCCGGCGTGAACTCGCCGAGGTAGCGGCGGGAGCTGTTGGCGTAGTCGGGATCGCTGCCGGGATCGTAGGACAGCGGCGCCGCGCTGGCGCGGACGGCTACCTCGCTGAATCCATCACCGTCCGTGTCATAAAAGGCGAACGGGCATTCGGAGATCGGAACCCACACGCCGCGTTCGGGGTCGAACTTGTTCATGAAGATCATGTTGTCGCCGTACGGGTCGCTCTTGAAAAAGTCGCCGGAGTACTCGTAGCCGGCCAGGTCCCACATGTGACCGTCGCCGTCCAGGTCGAGGCCGACCCACACGGTACGGAGGTGCCCGTCGACGAAGTAGCGGATATCCATCTCGTCAGCCACGCCGTTGCCGGTGTTGTCGATGTAATCGACGATCCGATCGACCTGCCCGTCGGGCCCGTAATCAACGACGTAACAGTCCGAGTGCGTATCGCCGCCGGTCGCGACCGAGCCGTCCCCGTCGTCGTCGATCACCCAGACGATCGCCTCGACCACGCCGCCGGAGCGGTTTCGAAAACGCTCCCGCCGTACGAGCATCCGTGGCTCGGGCGCAGGGCCGCTGCGGCTTGCCATGTCCTCGTCCATGACCTCGTTCAGGCCGTCGTCGTCGTCATCGACCAGTGGGAACGACTCCCCCGCACACAGCGCCATCGCCTGAGGCCACCAGTTCTTACAGGTCAAGTCGAGTCGGCCGTCGGATCTCATGGCTGTCGCCCGCATCCACCAGGGGCCGGCTCCCTCGTCGCCCACGCGCACCAGCGACGACGGCCCCAGCCCCGCACAACCCGCCGCGCCGAGAAGACACACCAGTACCAACCGCATAGACCCATTAACAAATGCCATCCGATGTCCCCATTCAGATCAAAATGCAGAGGGGTACACTCACGTCCATGCCTACCGGAGAATCTTGACGCCGCGCCCCGCCACGGTGACGGTCCCCCCCGGCGTGTCCACCGTCTTTTCGTCCTCGTCGAAGTTGATTGCGACCGTACACCCGGCCTCGGGCAGGTGAACGACCACGCACGACGCGTCGCCGCTCACCCGGCCGGCCGGTAAAGCTGGCGCCTGGGCCGGGTCGCAGTAGAACACGAGCACCTGCCGCCGGAACTCCTCGTCCGCACCGACGATCCGGGCCCGCGCATACGCGGGCGGCCCGAAATAGAGCTCGTGCGCGACCAGCGATTCCTCGGCCCCGAACGGGTCATCCGCGTAAAGCATCGCGTCGGCATCCGGCGGCCGCCGCCTTTTGGTCATCAACTGGAATGTTCCCTCACCAGCCAGGGCATGGATCACCAGCGCGTCCTCGATGGTCACCCCACGCGTCCCCAAATCATGCCACGTATCCCGGCAGCGTTCCTGCTCGAAAACGTGTTGCCGGCCATCGGTCGAGATCCGGACCTGGCGGTCCGTGAACAGGTCAGCCGCAAGGCGCAACCCCAGTCCGCCCTCGCGCAGCAGCCAGAGCTGATCGAGCGCACGACACCGATCGACCAGAACCGTCGGCCCTTCCGGCAGGGCGATGAGTGCCTGCTGCTGGCGGACCATCGGGAAGACCCGGTTGTCGGGCCGACCGTGAATGACGCGCTTCGCGTGCCGGCCGACGCTGCCCAACGAAGCGAACCCGCCGCCCGGCAGGGTTTCTGTGCTGCTCCATTCGACGTTCTTCTCGTCACGCGTGCCGACAAGCTCGATAACACCCATCCCGTTGTGGTTGAACTTGAGCAGGTGCGGCCGGTTGACCGGCTGCACGATGAGCTGCCACTGCCTGAAGGCCGACCGCCACGAGGCCGACGCCCACCGCACGGGATCGCGGTGCCAGACCAGCAAAGCGTTGGGTTCGTGATAGGTGCCCGTATTGGCGCGATTGAAGTCGGCCTCGCTGGACGGCCCGGGGATCGCGTCGAGATCGATCCGGTCGAGCACCCACAGCGCCTGAGCCAGGCAGCATCCCTCCTGCCCCTCGTACCACGAGAAATCGTTCGTCCGCAGCCGGCGCATCGTCGCCAGCGCCGCTCCGTGGACGCTCCCGTCGGCCAGCGCCTGGCGCTGCTCGATGAGCGCGAGCCACTCGTTGGCCATCCGCGTCGCGTCGGGGTCTTTGAAGTGCGCCGCGGCGAAGACGGCGGCCGGCATGAACTGCGCGTTGCCGTACCCGTAGCTGATCCAGTCGAAGCCCGCGCAGTAGATGAACCGCCCGTTGGAAAACGTCGCCTGCTTGAGCCGATCGTAAACGTACTTCCAGTTGTGCAGGTAGACGTCCGGATCGCGGTCCGTCTCCGGCAGATCTTCGTCCATCAGGTACGCGTAGGCCTGGTAGGCGAGCGGCCAACCCATGTAGCCGGGATGATAGAAACCATGGTGCTCCTGGATGCCGCCGGGCTCGAAATTGGCGCCGCGAACGCGCGCCTTGAGCGGTTTGCCCCCCACGATCTTCTCCGAGGTCATGTCACCGGGGAGGCAGATCGCGTTGAGCGAGTAATCGATGGCTGACCCACGCCATGCCTCCTGGCGCGCATCGCCCGGAAAGGCAATTCGGGCCATCTGAAGCAGCGTCGCCGACCAGGCGTTCGATTCGCCGCAGGAATGGTCCGGCCAGTGTCCGGGCCAGGTACGCCACTTCTTGCTGATGCCGTATTCGACCTGCTTGTCCGCCTCCCAGGCGAGAATGGCGCGCAACTGGTCGCGCTGCTCGTCTTCCAGGCCGTCGAGCGCCAACATGCCGAGAGCGACGGTAAACAGATCCGCGTGCCAGTCGTCGGCGTGCGAGAGCGTCGCGCCCCACTTCTGGATGTCGGGCCGATCGATCGTCTGCACGGCCACATGCGTGCCGAGCATCAGCTTGATAAGCCCGCGGAGCGGGCGGGCAACCTCTTCCTCCGGGTTCGTCCGGGCGAGCCAGTAACCCGCCGCCGCGGCCGCGAAAGTGTTGCCGGCCACGTCGCGGTAGGGGTTGTTGCCCGTGCCCAGGGTGGGGTTCATCGTGTACAGGTCGGTGCCGGGAATGTTGTGAAGATCGCGCGCCAACCATCGGCACCAGGAATCGAGCGCACGCTCGAGCCGATACCGCCAGGCCACCCCGGCCGGCGCGGCATCGCCCTGCGGGAGCTTCTGGGGAGCAGCTTCCGAGCGGCTCGCGAGGGCACAGAATCCAAGTACGAGCACTGTACCGACAAGCGGCCACGGGCCACGATTGCGAGGATGCGACATGGTGGATTTCCGGTTTTCGGGGATGGGCCGACGGTGCGCGCTGCCGGCGCGCGCTCGGAAGGGACGAACGGCCCGGTAGGGGCAGGATACCGGCCCATTATCCAAAGTCAAAAGCCCCCGGCCGCTGGGCCGGGGGCTTGGTCGTTACTGATTTCAACGGACATTCGAATGGTGTCTGCACGGCCGATCAGGCGGACTCCTTGCGGCGGACGCGCTGGCTGAACAGATCCGCTTCCCCGCGGACGACCTGCTCGGTGACGATGTAGCGGCCGCCGTCGCCCTCCTCGGGCAGGCGGAACATCACATCGAGCATCGTGTCTTCCATGACGCCGCGCAATGCGCGCGCCCCCGTCTCGCGTTCGAGCGCCCGCTCGGCGATAACGCGCAACGCCTCGGGCGAGAACTCGAGCTCGCAGCCCTCCATCTCGAAGAGCCGCTGGTACTGGCGCACCAGCGCGTTCTTCGGTTCGGTCAGAATCTGTACGAGGATCGAGGTCGACAGCGGCCCCAAGGCCGTGATCACCGGGAGCCGTCCGATAAGTTCGGGAATCATCCCGAACTCGACGAGATCCTCGGGCACGACCTGGTTGAACAGCTCGCCGAGCCGGGTGACCTGGTCTTCGGCCGCCAGTTCACTGGTGAACCCGATCGTTCCGCGGCCGACGCGCCGCATGATGATCTCTTCCAGGCCGGTAAACGTCCCGCCGCAGATGAAGAGGATCTGCGTCGTGTCCATTTGGATGTACTGCTGTTCTGGGTGCTTGCGGCCGCCCTGCGGCGGAATGTTCGAGGTCGTCCCTTCGAGCATCTTGAGAAGCGCCTGTTGGACGCCTTCGCCGCTGACGTCGCGCGTGATGCTGACGTTCTGGCTCGTCTTGCCGATCTTGTCGATCTCGTCGATGTAGACGATCCCGCGCTGGGCGGCCTCCAGGTCGTAGTCGGCGTTCTGGAGGAGGCGCAGCAGGATGTTCTCGACGTCCTCACCGACGTAGCCGGCCTCGGTCAGCGTCGTTGCGTCGCCGATGGCGAACGGGACCTTCAAAACGCGCGCCAGCGTCCGGGCCAGCAGCGTCTTGCCCGAACCCGTCGGCCCGATCACCAGCACGTTCGACTTGTCGATCTCCACGTCGTCTTCGTCAGCCGTATCCGTGTGCGCGAGCCGCTTGTAGTGATTGTGGACGGCCACGGACAGGCAGCGTTTCGCTCGTTCCTGGCCGATGACGTACTGGTCGAGATAGTCCTTGATCTGCTGAGGGGTGGGGATCGCGTCTGTGGTGTGCCGGGGAGGGCCGGCCTTGCGCTTCTCCTGCCGGATGATGCTGTGGCACAGGTCGACGCAGGTCGCGCAGATGTAGACGCCGTCCGGCCCTTCGACCATCGGCCCCGCTTCGCGCTGACTCTTGCCGCAAAAGCTGCAACTCGTCGAACGGCGACCCGATTTACCCCCACCGCCACTACTGCCACTGCGTGATCCTGCCATGCGTTTTCAGCTCCCTGGCGGTCGGCTGTCCGGTCGATCGTTTGTCGCCGCCGCCCGCCTTGCGTCTCCTGTCTCAACCGCCACCCGGCGCCGCATTCTATCCCCTGGTGTCGGGATTGCCCGCCACCGGCCCGGCACGGGTTTTATCGTCCGCCCATGAACCCATTTCTTAGATCAAAATCGATTCCCGGGCGGTTCCTCTCCTTCCCGTGACGGCGGCGGCGAATCGGCGGAATTCCGTCTCCCGCTCCGGCCTTCCGATCCGTGTTCGCCCCGGAAGGCCGCCACGATCGACTCGCGGAGCACCCGGTACTCCTCGTCGCTGATCTGGCCGACCTGCTTCATCCGGGCCAAATCGTCCAAGGTCCAGGGCTCGCCGGACCCGCGGTCATCGGATCGGAGCCAGCGGTGCCGGTAATACCAGACCCCCCCGAAAAGAATAAGCACCGCCCCCAGCAGCAGGCTGCCCCACGCCAGGATCTGGATCGTCAGTTCATGAAGGCTCACCGCCAATAAATCCGTCACGTCGCGCCCCGCCTCAATACCTCTACTTTATTATAGGGCGAAGCCCCCGATCGGTTGCTCTCGGCTGGTTTCCCTTGTGCCGATACGCCCCCTGTTAATGCATCTTCCTGTAAAATAGAAAGTTATGACTACAGCGTCACTGGTGGAGCAGCTCGGGCCTACCGGTCGGCCTTCCCGACGCCCACGTTTCGAGCGGCTGTTTAGGGTTCCGAGGCGGTGGGCTCGTCCTCCAAGCCGGCGTTTTGTTCGCCTTTCGCCTTCGCTTCCTCGCGGAGCCGTCGCCGGTGGCTGTAGATCAGCATCAGGTTGCGGGCATAGATGAAGCACCCGAACAACTGGCCCAGCATGAAGACGGGTTCAGCCACGTGGACCGCGTAAATGAACGTCATCGCCCCGCCGACCAGGGAAATGTACCAGAACACGATGGGCACGGTGGAGCGTTTCTTCTTCTCGCTGGCAAGCCATTGTACGAAAAACCGGAGGAAAAACACGAACTGGGCGGTCATCCCGAAGACGAACCACGGGTTCCGGACATTTGTCCAGACCGCCTCGAACCACGCCTCGTCGAAGACCTGCGCTGCCAGCGCGGTCGTGGAGGCCAGTACCGACATGGGTGCCCCTATTTGCTGCCACAGCATTTCTTGTATTTCCTGCCCGATCCGCACGGACAAGGGTCGTTCCGACCCACCGAGGCCTTCTCCGAGTGGATCGTTTCCACCGGCTCGATCCGGGGGCCCTCCTCCTCGTCCGGTGCGTCCTGACGCGCCCGTTTCCGCCGGTCGCGCGACCGGTCGAACCGATCGTTGATTTCCCTGTCCCGCAGTACCATCTCGATCACTCCTTGGCCACGCGCTCTGTAAAATCGCTTCTTACTTCGATCGGCCGTGGCATTGCTTGTACTTTTTGCCCGATCCGCACGGGCACGGGTCGTTGCGGCCGACCTTGGGCTCCTCGCGGCGGATCGTCGCGGGGCGGGCCGCCTCGCCCTGCGCGCGCATCGCCGCCTCGCGGTCGCCCCCCGAAAAGCCCAGGTTCGTCGACTCCTCGTGGCGGAACTGTGCCGCGGAAAGGAGCCCTCTCCCGGGGCTGGCGGCCGACGTGCCTTCCGTGGCGGCGGCGGGCTGGCCGGGCGCCGCCGCACCGACCTTGAAGATCAGGTCCGTCACCCGGCTGCGGATCGCCTTCCACATCTGCTCGAACATCTCGCGCCCCTCGATGGCGTACTGGCTCTGCGGATGCGTCTGGTCGCCGCCCATCGGCCGCTGCATGATCGCGTACTTGAGATGGTCCATTTCCAGAAGGTGGTCCTTCCACCCCTGGTCGTAGATCCGCAGCAGGACGTAACGTTCGAGCTGGGTCAGCTCCCACCGGGCCATCTGCCGACCGGCATCCAGGAGCACCGCGCGCGGATCGCCGTCCTGCTTCTTGAGCGCCTTGGTGTCCAGCGCCCGGCCGAACCGCTGCGTCGCCCACTCGACAAGATCGTCGCTGGCCGTGTTCCCGAAGCGGGCCAGCGCCTCGTCGATCTCCCGTTCGAGCCCGCCCTCGCGGACGTACTGCCGGGTAAGCGTTTCGAGCTCGGCGGCGATCCGTTCGACGGACAGGCCTTCGAACTTGTCGGTCGTCCAGTCGGCCCGGTACTTGGCGTTGACCCAGTCGACGATCTGCTGGAGCGCGTAGATGCTGTCAGCACCGGATGTACCGAACGCGCGGTTGACGATCGCCTCGACGGGATAGCGGATCTCCCGCTCGGCGTAGCCGGCCCGGACCTTCTCGCGGATGACGGCCGTCACCTGGGCCTCGGACCCCGTGGCGATCTCGTCGGTCTTGATATCAATGAGAAACTTGTTGCGAACCCAGTCGGCCAGCGCCCCCCGCCCGTAGATCGGATCGAGGTAGACGTTGATCGGCGACAGGTCGATCGTATCGTAGTGGGCGTCGGCCGCCTCGTAGAGGTGCTCCTCGATCTCGGCCGGCGTCATCTTGCGCATCTGGTTCTGCGTCAGGGAGATCGGGAACATCCGCTGAGCCCACTTGAGCAGGCCGCCCACGTCCCAGGACCCCGACGGCTCCTCCTCGTCGATGTACTCGCCGAGCGAAGTGCGCACGATATCGCGGATCTCGTCCTTGGCCTTGGCGCGGATACGCGCAGCCAGGTAATCGGGGTCGGTCTCCATGAGCGCGCCCGGCTCAATGGGCAGATCGAGCGTCGTGCGGCACCAGTCGGCGATCCGCTTGGCGATGTAGTCGTCGGCCAGGAACTCGCCGACGACCTCGGCGACGCTCTCGTCGATCATCCGCCAGATGAGCGTGTCGAGCCGGCGTCCGTCGAGGATCCGCTGCCGCTCCGAATAGAACGCGCGCCGCTGGTAGTCCATCGGCTCGTCCCATTCGAGCAGGTGCTTGCGGGTCGCGAAGTTGCGCTCCTCGACTTTCTTCTGGGCGCGCTCGATGCCCTTGCTGATCCGTTTGTCTTCGAGACTGGCACCTTCGACGAAGCCGAGCTTCTCCATCATCTTGAGCATCCAGTCGGGCATGAACAGCTTGAGCAGGTCGTCTTCGAGCGACAGGAAGAACCGGCTCGAACCGGGGTCGCCCTGCCGACCGGACCGCCCGCGGAGCTGGTTGTCGATCCGCCGCGATTCGTGGCGCTCCGTGCCGACGATGTGCAGCCCGCAGGGCGCGTTTTTGGAACACAGGTGCCGGCCGAGCTCGGGAAACCGCGGGTCGAGCCGGGGCTTGAAGCAATGCGCGCAGCGCGTGGCCGGGTCGTACTCCGGGCAGTTGATGCAGCACTTGGTCATGCCGACGGGAAACAGGTGGAGCGAGGCGTCGGGATAGTCGGGCATCTGTTTCTTGACGTCCGCGGGCACTTTGCACTTCGGATGGACGACGCCCTCGGCCAGCTTGATGTCGGTCCCCCGACCGGCCATGTTCGTGGCGATCGTCACGTTGCCGCGCGGGCGCTTGTCCGTACCGCGCGCCGGCTCGTGGCGATGGCCCGCCTTGGCGACGATCTCCGCCTCGCGCGCGTGCTGCTTGGCGTTGAGCACCTCGTGTTCGATCCCGTACCGCCGTTCCAGCAGCGTCGCGAGCTTCTCGGAGTTCTCCACGCTCGTCGTGCCCACGAGCACCGGCCGGCCCATCGACAGGTCGCCCATGACCTCGTCGTACGTCTCCATCATGAAGGCCACCAGCTCCGTGTCAGCCTCGGAGGCTGCATGGAACCGCGTGAGAGCCTCGTCGAGCCGCGCGCGTTTCCCGTCGCCGTCGGGCCAGTCGGCCACGAGCGGCTTGAGCACCCCGAAAAGGTCGGCCAGCAGGAACGGGTCGTTCGGCCGGCCGTGCCGGTGTATCTCGTGGATCTCCTCGACGATCATCTCGTACTTGTTGGTGATCGTCCGGTAGATCTTGTCGTTGTGGTCGATCCGGTTGACCGGGCGGTTCGTCGGGATGGCCACCACGTCAAGGCGGTAAATCTTCGTAAACTCCTCAGCCTCGGTCATGGCCGTCCCCGTCATGCCCGCGAGCGACTCGTAGAGCTTGAAGAAGTTCTGGATCGTGATCGTCGCGAGCGTCTGCGTCTCCTCCTTGACCGGCACGTTCTCCTTGGCCTCGACCGCCTGGTGGAGCCCGTCCGACCACTGCCGTCCGATCATGAGTCGGCCCGTGAACTCGTCGACGATGATGACCTGGCGGTCCTGGACGACGTAGTCCTTGTCGCGCTCGTAAACGACGTGGGCGCGAAGCGCGTTTTCGATCAGGTGCGGACACTCCATGTTCGCCCCGACGTAGAAGCTGCCGATGCCCGCCTCGTCCTGCGCGTGCGCGACGCCCTCGTGCGTGAGGTGGACCTGCTTGCGGTCGCGCTGGACCACGAACAACTGCGGGTGCTGGATCGCCTCCGCCTCTTCCTCGATGAGCATGTAGGGGTCCACGCGAAACCGCTTGAAGGCGTCCTCGAACTTGGGATGGGCAGCCAGCCCTTCGGGCGGCGAATCGCCCCAGTCGGCCAGCCGACGCGCGGTCTGCTGATTAAGCTCCTGCTGGTGCCGCACGAGCGAGCGGGCGAGGCTGTCGGACCACTTGTAGCGCCCCACGTCGTCGTGCGCCGGGCCGCTGATGATCAACGGCGTGCGCGCCTCGTCGATGAGGATCGAGTCCACCTCGTCGACGATCGCGTAGTCGAGCCTCCCCTGCACCTGGTCCTCGCCCCGCACCTTCATGTTGTCGCGCAGGTAGTCGAAGCCGAACTCGCTGTTCGTCCCGTAGGTGATGTCGCAGGCGTAGGCCTTCTGGCGGATCCCCTCGTGGCCGCCCGGGTCCTGCTGGGACTGGATGTAGCCGACCGTCGCGCCGAGCATCGCGAAGATCGGCTGGGCGAACTCGGCGTCGCGGCGGACGAGGTAATCGTTCACCGTGATGATGTGGACCTTCTTGGATTGAAGAAACTTCAGATAGGCAGCCAGGTGACAGACGATCGTTTTGCCCTCGCCCGTCTTCATCTCGGCCACTGTGCCGTTGTAGAGCACCTGCCCGCCGATAAGCTGACAGTGGAAGTGCCGGTGCTTCTGCGCGCGGTCGGAGGCTTCGCGCACGACCGCGAACGCCTCGGGGAGGATGGAATCGATCGGCTCGCCCTCCCCGACGCGCTGCTTGAGCGCGTCGCTGCGGGCGCGGAGCTCCTCGTCGCTGAGCGCGCGGAAGTCGTCCTCCCACGCGATCACCTCGTCAGCCACGGCGCCGAGCCGCTTGAGGATGCGGTCGTTGCGCGTGCCGATCACCTTGCGAAATACAATGCCGGGCCAGTCCAGGACGCTCACGTCTCTACCTTCCTGTATGTGGGATTGGAATGCTGCGATGCAACCGAATGGGCCGACCGGCGACCGCGCCGCAGCCGCCCCGCCCGCCGTTCCGACGAAGGGAAGATGTCGTCTTACCCGCCCGCGGGCGAGCTGATCTGCATGATGTGCAGCCAGCGGGTCAACGCGACGACGGCCACGCCGGCCGTCAGCGGCAGTCGGCCGGCCGACACGTGGACCAGCGGATGGGACGGCTCCCCGGTCGGCTCGCGACGCACGGCGGCCGCGGAACCGCCCTCGGCCCGCCACAGCCAGACCGCAACCGGCCCGCAGGTGCCCGCCGGCAGGGCGGCTGACACGCGCCGCAACAGCACCGCCACGTGCAGCGCCGCCACGAGCGTCGCCATCGCCATCCCGCACTCGCGCATCCGCGGGGCCGGCGGATCGCACACCCGCGCCGCCGGTCGGTCGGATCCTGTCGAGCCTGTTGCTGGCGCCGCCATGGGCCTCATCATGGCCATGATTATACCACGGGCCGGCAGGAGGCCCAAAGACCCCCCGCCGTCCATCACCCGGAGCCCACGTCAGACCCGCCGACCATCACCCGAAGCCCGTGTCAGGCCCGCTGCAACCTCTCACCGACCGCCGCAGCCGCTCATTGACGAGATTCATGGCTGCTGTCTGACGTCAGCGCGCGCCAGGACGACTCATCCTTGGCAATACCCCCGAAGTCGTCTTGTAGCGGCCGCCCCCTCCGTCTTCGCCCAGCACCAGTTTGGACATGTGCGATTTGCTGTATTCCTTCGTTGGCTCGCAACCCAAACTGGTGCTGGGCTACGCCGCGACTTCGCCGTGGCGGCCGTTTTTCTTGAGGTAAACCTGTCACCGGAAAAGCTCACGCAGAGCCGCAGAGTCGCAGAGACACGCAAGAGCATGTTTTCCGCTGCATTCTCCGTGTGCTCTGCGCCTCTGCGTGAGATCATTTTGAACGGGACGCAGTTTTAGGGCAGGTCGTCGACCTGCCTTTGCCGTCCGGGTGGGACGGGCGTCCCGCCCGTCGTCTGTCATCCTCGTCAGCCTGTAGCGCAGGTCGTTAACCTGCCTTTGCGTTTGTAGTTTTCCTTGAGGTCAGCCTGCCACCGGAAAAGCTCACGCAGAGCCGCGGAGTCGCAGAGACACGCAAGAGCATGTTTTCCGCTGTATTCTCCGCGTGCTCTGCGCCTCTGCGTGAGATCATTTTGAACGGGGCGCAGTTGTAGGGCAGGTCGTTGACCTGCCTTTGCCGTCCGGGTGGGACGGGCGTCCCGCCCGTCGTCTGTCATCCTCGTCAGCCTGTAGACAGGTCGTTAACCTGCCTTTGTCGTATATGGTGACAGTAAAGGACGTATCATAAATATGGCACTTGAAGCCCCCCCTCGGTTGGTGGTATCATCCATCGCAGAGCAAGAGTCGGTCAGCAAATGGAGATTTGTGTAGAATAAAGAGTTGGGCAGCACAAATAACGATTAGGAGATCATCATGAAAATATTCATCAGCTGGAGTGGCGAGAGGAGCAAGGACCTGGCACAAGCGTTTCGAGAGTGGTTGCCTCTGGTCCTACATTATGTTGAACCATGGCTTTCCGAAGCAGATATTGACGCTGGCGAGAGATGGGCACAATCAGTAGCGAAAGAACTTGCCACTTCAAACTTTGGCATCATCTGCGTAACCTCCGAGAATATCACATCCCCCTGGGTGCTGTTTGAAGCTGGCGCACTTACCAAGTCTCTGGAGACAAGCCGTGTGATTCCATTACTTCTCGATCTGGAGTTTAGCGATGTCTCAGGCCCTCTTGCTCAGTTCCAAGCGAAGAAGTTGTCCCGGGCCGGGATTAATGAAGTTATCCAGTCGATCCAGAAGACTGCTGAACATCCCATACCCGAAGCGCGGGCAAAGCAACTATTCGAAGCCCTTTGGACTGAATTCGAGAAGAAGCTTGAAGCGATCCCAGATGATGCCCCTGCTGAGAGACACATGCGACCCCAGCACGAGATTCTTGAAGAACTGGTCGCTAGCGTGCGCTCACTAGATTCACGCATCCGTGAAGTGGAAGACATGGGGAGAAGCCCGTTTAGACGAAGAAAACTTTCTCGCCGAATGCATCCCATGATGTTTCGAGAGTTTCATCACATGGTTGGAGAGCGACCGGACGATCCAATCATGATTCTTGTTGTAGCAAGTATGTTCCGTGATGACTTGCCTTGGCTATATGAACTTGGAGCCGATGCCTACAGGGCGATCAGGTCTAGACATCCTGATGCTGCAACTGCACTTCATCGCTTTCGTAGAGCGGCTAGGAATCTCATGCGTGGCCCTTTCATGGAAGAGTTTGGCATGGACCCAATGATGATGGACATAACTCTACATGAACTGGAGCAGTTCACTGAGCGCCTGGGACCACCCGACGAGGAGCCTGAAGAGACAGATGATGAACCGAAAAAGTAGGGCTGCCGAACAATCGCATGCAGCGGACGGTGTTTCACGCCGCCGCTGATGCTGAGCGTTATGCGCAACACGTCCGTCGCCTTTAAGGTCGACGCAACCCCGGCAGAAGAAAAGGTTGAAGTCCCAATGTCTGACACAATGAACCACGGTACTGTGTACGAGGCAATGCGCCGAGACATGCACGAGATCTCGGAGCGGATCTGGCGCGTCCGCACTTGGGCGACTGCGCTGGTCGCTGCTGCCGTGACGGCCGTTGTGGGAGCGAACTTTTACGGCAGGCTCGCGCTAAACCTGGACCCCGTCGTTTTCTCAGGCCTCGTGCTTTTTGTGGGCGCCCTTGGGAACTTCGCCCTGTGGCACCTGAGTCTGGAATCCGACCGGAGTATTCTGAGGGTGGCATGCTACGTCTGGTGGATTGAGCACAAGGCCGGGTGGGACCATGGTTGGGAGCACTGGGCGTTCTATCGGAGCGTCAAGTTTCCAGGAACCATGTTCGCGCGCGTCGCTTGGGATGTTCAGACTTGGCTCGCAATGGCGTATGTGATCATGCTCGGGTATTTCTGGGGGATCACGAACGTGTTGAATAGCTGGCTTCTCTTGGGGTTTCTGGTGGTGTCGTTGCTACTCTTCATAGTCGGCGTCATCCGTCGCGCCCTTGGGCACAACGCACGCCGCAGGTTCTTGAGAGAGCTGCTAATGTGTGTCGATCACAATTGGCATGACCATGTTAGGCTCGCGGTTGTTGGAACCGACTCTTAAAGGACGGAGACGTAACGACCCTCGAAACAGTCAGAACCCCCTGCCCTGCGGCTGGCTTTTACCGATATCACCGCCGTGCCGGGCCGACTACAGATCGATCTCGATCTCGTCGCCGCCGCGCTGGTTGGACTGCCAGGCAGCTTCGATGTACGCGCAGAGCTCGAGCGTCTCGTCGATGGGAACGGGCACGTGGCCCGTGCGGAACATCTCGGTGATCGCGACGCAGAGGCCGCGGTAGAAATCGCCCTGAGCCGGCCGACACTCGAAGCCGGCTTCCAGCAGAACGGCTGCCCCGTAGCGTTTCGCACCCTTGCGGATGCCCCGCATCGTGCCGATTCGGCCGCCCTCCCACACGCCGACAGCCAGGTCGCCGTCCTCCGTGCTGCTGCACTGCACGCGTTTGCAGCCGCGCCCCATGATCGTGTAGAGGATCTCGACGCCGTGGATCCCGTACCAGAAGAAGCCCGGGTTCGTCGGCTCCAGGGCGGCCGGTGAATACGCGTCGCACCCGAAGACCTGCGGCGCCGTCAGCGGCGCGTCGGCCGGCCGGGTGGCAGCCTCAGGCCCGCGCGTCGCCTGGAAGTCGGCAAAGGCGCTGTCGAAACGCAGCGACGAGGCGCTGAAGCACGGCACCTTCGACTGCTTGATGAGCCGGGCCATTTCCTTGGCGTCGGCCAGGCTCGCGGCGAACGGCTTGTCGATGTAGACCGGCTTGCGGGCTTCCAGGACGGGGCGCAGTTCAGCCAGGTGCCGCCGGCCGTCCACGCTCGTCAGCAGCACGCCGTCGACCTGCGCGAGCAACGCCGGGATCGACTCCGTCATCGCGACGCCGAACTTCTCGCTCAGCTCGGCTTTGTATTGGCTGATACGTTCGGCGCTGAACGACAGGTCCTCGCTGAAGGACGGGTAGCCGGCCACCACGCGGAACCCCTGCAGTTCCTCAGCCGCGTCGGGATCGTGAAAAATCCTGGTAAAAGCGATGCAGTGGGACGTGTCCAGGCCGATCATCCCCAGGCGGAAAACGTCACTCATGGGCTGTGCCTCCGTTCATGAGAACGCCCACCATGATAGCGCCGCCCGCGGAAAGGTAAAGCGCGGCGTGTCGGCCGAGTTGACCGGGGTCCATGACAGTGTGGGCGACGCGAAGATGGCCATAGCCCGTGCCTCCGATCCGAGCCGCGACCTTGAGGAAGCGGAATTATCCGATCCGTACCGCAGTGCCGCCCATGATGCTTGTCACTGCTGCCGGTCGTCTGCCAGCGCGACGAACCGCACGCGCGTGCCGGCTTCCAAGCGGACGGAAACACCCTGGCCGAGCTGTCCGATTGTGACCGGGTGCGTGTCGTGCACGTTGCCGGCCTCGTCGACCTGCTCGACCCGCCAGCGCCCAGCCGGCAGGTCAATCATGACCGGCTCGGCCCACGTCGTGAGGGGTTCAACGGTGAAGCTCTCGTGCGAGGCGGTCACATTGAGCAGTCCGTCGTGCAGCGCGATCCGCGTGACCGTCAGTGTCGGCCAATCCTGCGGCAACCGCGGGTTCACCTCGAAGCCGTCCCACTGCGGCTTGAATCCCAGGAAACCGTCGAGCATCACCTGCGGCACGAGGAGCGATTCGAAAAACTCCGCGTCCAGGCCGAGCCCGCCAGCCGTCCCGCCGCCCTGCAGCGTTCCCCTCTTGCCGTCCGCGTAGTACGCCCGGTAGCCGCCGGCCGCCTGAACCTCGTCGAACCACGCAAGGATTTCCCGGAGCCGCGACCAGGCATCGTCAGGCCCGCGCACGGCCAGCCGGGCCATGAGATCGTGGTACGAGAAGCCCAGCACCGCGCCGCCGTCCTGCACCTGTCCGCCCCACGGGATATTCTCGGGGAAGGGCCAGAAGAAGCCGTAATACTCCACGTTGCGTTTCGTCGTCGCGCGCGGCGCGAACCGCCAGTGATAGATGTCGTCGCCGCGGGAGGTGTCACCTTCGACAATACGCTTGCCGCTCAGCCACGCCATGATCGCCTGCGCCTGCGCCTCCGTGGCGAAACCATAGTAGATGGCTTCGCAGTTCAGGAACGTAAAGCCGTAATCGTGCGATACCCCGTCGGCGTCGATGCCGCTGACGAATCGGCCCGTTTTCTCGTTCCAGAAAAGCGAGCCCGCGTGTTTTTTGACCTCCGCCGCGTGCGCGCGGAGCGCGTCGGGCTCCTGGCGCAAGGGGCCGCCGGGAATGTTCCATTCGGGATGTTCGGCGATTTGCTCTTCGATGTCGGCTAAGACGTTCAGGGCGTGGTAGTAACGGATCGTCGCGTAGGTATCCTTCAGGCCGAAAGGCAAAAGATCCCAGTAATTGTTGCCGATCCCCCGCCCCGGGATAACCTGCTTGTTGCCCTTCTCGTCGAAGACCAGCGCGCTTCGCCCGTCGTGGCCGACGAAGGGCGTCACGACGCAGTTGTGCTCCCGCCCGCCCATCTCGCGCGCGACATAGAGCAGCGCGAGGCGCATCCGGTTGATGTTGTCTCGCAGGAAATTCAGGTCGCGCGTCCAGCGCGCGTACTGGTCGCAGCCGATGATGAACGCCTGGTTGTTGATGTTATGGCGCGTGTCGTACTGGGTGAACATCGCCTGTAAAGTGACCTCGGCGCCCGGCGGGTTGTCGAACTGGACGCGCAGCCGAGTGATCGTACCCGCCCAGGTCGGGCAACGGTGCACCGGGATCATCGTGGAGGAGAACGCGTCCGGGCGAGACGGCGGCGCGAAATAGAAACGGCGCTCCGGGCCGTAGTCGTCGTGCCCGGTCGTGCACCATTCGACATAAGGTTGCGCGTTGCCCAATCCCTCGGCCCGCCAGCGGAGTTGCAGGAACGGCGACTGGGCGGGCTCGATCCGCAGCGGCGGCGTCTCGACCGTCGCCCGGCCCTGCTCGAGCGCGAGATTCCAGCCGTCCTCGTCGATCCCGCCGTCCCGCCCGCCGATGAGGGTCCAGCCGGCCTGGTCGCGCTGCTCGGTGGAATGCCATCCTTTCGGTACGCCCTTCAGTGAAAAATGCCAGCCCCAGGCACCGGCCTCCAGCCCGCCCTGCATCCAGAACGGGAAGGGCCAGCCGTCCTGGTGCGCGATCGAGGCGTGCTGGTGCGTGGCCACGTACCCTTCCGGGTCGATTCGCCGACTGAGAAGCGCGCCGCGCCACTGGTTGCACAACTGTTCATGACGCGGGGTGCCCGGCCAGAGCGACGGTCCGACCATCCACTCGTCCCACAACGTCGCCAGCGGCCGCGCCCGCGCGTAATGCAACCTGTGGAGCGCCTCCAGCGAGGCCATCGGCTTTTCCAGGCCGGGTACGATGAATTTCGGAAAATCCTGCGACGGCTCCTGCGCGCCGGCCGGTCCACTCGCCGCCGCCAGCGCGACGAGCATCGCCAGCCCGCCTCGCGCCCGGCGTCGTCGAACGCCCTCGCGACCCAGACGTTCGTCGTACACCCTACTCGATTGCCTCGACGCTGCTTGTGAACGCATAATCCCACTCGTCGAAATAGAGGTTCCGCCCGTCGACCTCGACCTCGCCGCGCTGGAAGTCCGCTGGCTCGCTCCGCAGCGACTCGGTGGGCGGGTCGAGCGGCGCACCGTAATCGACGTTGACGATCATCCGGTAGGCATCGATGGAGCCGAAATAGAACATCCGCACGCGCGGGTCGTCGGAGGCCATCGGCCCGTAGGACACGTCGGCCGGCAGCCACCCCCACGGTGCGACGTAAAACTCCGCCCAGTCGTGCATGTCGATAAGGCCTGTGAACGTCACCCAGCCTGACTGCCATCTGGCAGGCACATCCGCGTACCGGCACATCGCGATGAACAGCATGGCCTGCAAACCGCAATCGCCCCGCCGCCGCTTCAGTCCCCAGCGCGTGAGGCAGGGGATCGTCGCGTACTCCTGTTCGGCACAATACCGGATGTTCGCGGCGACCCACTCGAAGATTTTTCGCGCGCGGGCCAGCGGGTTCGGGACGCCGACGGTCAACGCGTCGACCGTCCGCTTGAGTTCGTCGGTAAAGACGATGTGCGGCCGCCGCTCCGCCAGCCACCGCCGGCAACAGCCCGTCGATGACGGCTGGGCCCGATCGTCGGCCAGCGCCGGGCAGAAGGCTGAATTGACGAAGCTGTATTCCGCTTCGAACGCGATCGGCTCGGACGCGCAGTCAACGCGCTGTTCGAAGTACACGGTCCGCTGCAGCGCGCCGCGGGGCGGGTCGCCCTCCGTAGCCGTTGGCGCGACCTGGTGCGCTTCCGGGCGCGTCGCGATGAGCTTGACGTCGCGCTGCCGGTTCCACTGTTGTGGAAACGGCAGCCAACAACGCACGCGCTGCCCCGCCTTCAGGCGGTCGGGTTTGACGGTGAGCCGATAACGTACCTTGTGCCGGACCGGTAAGACCTCGGGTGTGCCCGTGCGGTCGGCAGCTGCCAGCGCTTCTTTCAGATGCGTCCGGAGAGCTTGCCAGGCCTGCGTCCGTCGAGCCCCCGGCGCGCCGTCTTTTGCGTCGCGTGCCCGGCGCGCCTCCTCGCAGAACCGCCAGAGGTTGGCCGGCTCCCGCCGGAAGTAACAAACGCGCCCGTCGATCAGGCGATGCTGCACCTGGCCGGTTGCCCGCCAGCGTTCGAGGTCGGCCGCGCTGACATCCGGCAGGGTTGGCCGCAGCCGTTCGAGCAGCGACTCGGCGTCGAGGCTGTAATCGCGACGGATCCGCCGCAGGATCTCGATTCCCTCAGCCCGGGCGCGGTCCGCGTCCGGCTCGCCGGCCGGTGGCGCCGCGCCCAGAAGTTTCTCTGCCTCGGCGAAGCGACCTTTCCCGGCCAATTGCCGTGCGCGCGCGACGTCGGGGTCCGCCGACGTCCAGAACAACGATGCGCCGCTTCCCGAGTCAGGCCGACCTGCCATCGCATCACGCTCCGGACGGAACATAAAACAAAGGCCCCAGACACATGCCGGGGGCCTTGGGATCACAAGGTCAGGATCGATCGGCGCACGAGCGGGTGCACACTTCCCGCGAGGCGTTTACGCGAAGGTGGCACGCCCCGTTGCCTCAGGCCGCTCCGCGCACCATCGCGAAGATCTCGACGCGCCGGTTGCGCTGCCTGGCGGCGGCATCACGGTTGTCGGTCACAGGCCTGTCCTGGCCCCAGCCCGCGGCCGCGACGTTCGGCCCCACGCCCTTGGAGCGCAGGTAGCGCAACACGGTGAGCGCCCGCTGGCAGCTCAGCTCGTAGTTGTCCTCCCAATCGCTCACGCGGATGGGCTGATCGTCGGTGTGGCCGAAAACGTAGATGTCGTGGTTGCTGTACTGCTGGAGGATCGTCTGGGCGACCCCGTCCAGCACCTCGCGCCCGCCGGGACGCAGCGTCGCCTTGCCCGAATCGAAGAGCACCGTCCCCTCGATCGCGATCATCGCGCCGCCGGGAACGCTCGTCCAGCCCTGGGCCGCCTCACCCCGTTCGGCCAATTCGTTTCGAAGCTGGTCGTTCTCCATCTGGAGAGCCAGCAGGCGATCCTCGGCGGCCGCACGATCCTGCTCGCAGCGGTCGAGCGCATCGGTCAACTCGGCGATCCGGTCCGCGGCACCGGCCCCCTCCTGGTCCGGGCCGAAACCTTCTTCCGGTTCCTGGCAACCGATGACTGCGACAATCCCCAGCACCCACATGATTCGCAAGGACTTCCTGATCCAGACCGACATGACCCGCCTCCTCGATTTGAGCGTTCACGATTTCCGCAAAAAGAATCCACGCCACCGGCACGTTATAACACTTTTCGGCATGGCCGGCTGCTTTCAGTTTTCCTCATTGAGCGAGCGACGGATTTTCTCGTCGATGCGCTTCTCGCGTTCGGACAGTTCCTCAGACGCCCGGCGATGCGACTCGGATCGCTGCTCCTCGGCACGGAGGCGCCGCAGCTCGCGGACCTCCCGCCAGATGCCGACGATCTTGCTCATGCCCCACCACACCGCCACCGACGCAATGGCTGTCACCAAGATCAGCACGAGCACCGGGATGTCCTGGTACTCGGAAAACAGCCATACGTCTACGGTGCGGCCGCTGTTCTTGAACACGATGAGAAGAATCGCCAGCGCGACCGCAGCCGTGACAGCGAGCTTACCATAAACCTTGACCTTTTTGAGAGCAAGCGCCATCGCAACCTCCCGGCCGACATCCCTTCGCTTCAGGGTGTCACGGCCCGTCCGGCCACCACCTTACTGCAAGAGCCACCGTACGTGGTAGTACCCCAGGATCACGTCCTGAAGCAGAGCCGCCAGAAAAAAGGCCATCGCCAGCCACGGCCCGTAGGGCAGCGCCCGCGACTGGCGACGCACCGCGATCACCGCGAGTGCCAGCAGCGCAAGCGGGGCAGCCAGGAAGAATCCCAGCAGCACGACCGCCCAGCCCGCCACGGCCCCGGCGGCCGCCAGAATGTGCACGTCGCCCATCCCCAGCGCCTCCTTGCCGAAAACCAGCGTGAAAAAGATCCGCGCCGACCAGCCGATGAATCCCCCGATTACCCAACCGGCAAGACCCGTCGCCAGGCCCCCGATCGGCCGCCAGTGGCCTGCCGGCTGCCAATGCAGTGCCCGTTCGATACCGGCGGCCGCCGTGGGTGAAGCCCAAAGCACGACGGCTGCGCCCATCGCCAGCGCGATCGCCGGCACCAGGAACTTCAACTCGCTCCACGCCTGCCGCCGCGCGTCGGGTGCCTCGGCCTCGATGGCCTCGACGATCCCCGTATCCGCCAGGGGTTGCGGGTGGCTGGCCGCCAACGCCAGCAACGCGAACAAAACCGCACTGCCAACAAGGATACGCAACGCCCCCGCGCCCGCCCCCCCGTCGGCCGCCTCGAGCGCGCGCGCCGTCACCTGCACGTCCCAGACATGGCAGGACACGAGCACCACGCAGCCGGCCACAATGACCCACCCCGCCCAAGGTCGGACCGCCGACAACCCAGCGACGTGTTCTTCCTCTGCCGGGACCTCTTCGGCCGCCGGTTCGGCATCGCCGGGCCGCGATCGCAGGAACGCGACCGCACTGACCGCCAGACCCGCCACGACGGCCGTACTCAGGGCCGCCTGCCAGGGGCCGGGGCGGATCCATCCCGCCTCGCCGGCCTGCCCCCACGAGCCGGCCGGTGTCCACGCCAGATGGCATGCCAACGCGATACCCAGCAGCACCCACGTCACCGTAATGTCCACGAGGTAAGCCTCGATATCCATCGCTGCCAGGGCGATCAGACCGGACCACAGCGCAAGATGCGCCAGAAAGATCGGCCAATCCCCGGCCAGCGAGGTGATCCCCTCGCGCAATCCGAAAATGAAAAACGCCTCGTACGTCATCACGAACGCCAGGGCCGTCACCAGCTCGACCAGCGGATAACGCAGCGGAATCGCCGCCTCGCACGCGCGGCACCGACCGCCCAGCAACAGATAACTGACCACCGGGATGTTGTCGTACCAGGAGATTTGCCGTTCGCAGGCCGGGCAGAACGAACGGGCCGGGCGGCGGACCGACAGACCACGCGGCAGACGATAGATGACCACGTTCAGGAAACTGCCGACGCAGCTTCCCAGTGCGATCAACACGATGGACAAGGCGAGGTGTTCGGACAAGGCCAATCACCTTGTGAAGCAATCCATTGGCAGCCGGGTACATACGGATAGGCACCGAACCGTGCTGTTCCGCGTCGCCGATCCGCCTCGACGATTCCTCTCATGCGAGCCGCAACTATCAGGAAGCGAATCGTAGCGGCTGCCCCCCGTGGTGACCGTTTTTCATTCAACCCGAGCCGCGACCGTGAGGGAGCGGCCCCTGGCGACCGCCGTCCCGTCATGTCCCCTCAGTCATAGCGCAGAATCGCATGGATCGGCCACTTCTCCAGCAGCCGGCGTCCGTTCAGGCCGACCAGCTCGATGAGGACGGCTATGGAAACGATCTGCCCGCCGATGAGCTCGACGAGGTCGCAGCAGGCGCGCATCGTCCCTCCGGTGGCCAGCAGGTCGTCGACCATGAGGACCCTCTGGCCGGGGCGTACCGCGTCAACGTGGATTTCGAGGCTGTCCGTGCCGTACTCGAGCTGGTAGGTGACTGCGTGCTTTCCTGCCGGCAGCTTGCCGGGCTTGCGAATCGGCACGAAGCCGGCCGACAGGTTCCGCGCCACGGCCGTCCCGAAGATGAAGCCGCGCGACTCGGCTCCCACGACGATGTCGATGTGTTTGTCCCGGAAGGGCTGCGTCAGGTACTCGACGGCCAGCGACAGGGCGGCTGGATGCGCCAGCAGGGGCGTGATGTCGCGAAACAGGATGCCGGCCTTGGGAAAATCGGGCACGTCGCGGATGAACCGGCAAAGTTCGCAACCACCGGCCACGGGACTGGTTACAGCCATGAACCTCTCCTGCCGTCGTGCGATTACGCCATCTGCCGCGCGTAACACGCGATGCGCCGGGATCTTAGGCCAACCCCTCGCCCGCCGCAAGGTTTCCACGACAGGCACGTGGAGAACAAAAAGCAATGAATCTACCCGCAAAGTGCAGAGGTGCCCGCGGCCGGTCAGACGGGGCACCTCATGACTCTGCAGTTTGCAGAAAGGAGAACGGCTATCGTTTCATGTCGGCCAGAAAGAGGCTCAATGGCTTCGAATTACGCGATTACGAACACTTTTCCCCCGCCCGATCGTCGCGTCATCAGTTCGCCCATCGAGGACACCGGCAGGGGGCGGACGGCACCGGCCTGCCCGGTCGCCTTGAATGCCCAGCCGCACTGTCGGCAGAACAGCGGCTTGCCCAACCGGTTCGCCCGGATCACCTGAGGATGCTCGCAATGTGGACACTGAACGTACACGGCCACCTCACACCTCCCGGACGGAATCTTCCAACTCGCTCGTATCCCGGAAACCCCTCGGCCTCGCCGGCAACTTTAAGTTCGTCTCGGCGAGGCCACGCCCGGTGTGTTCTCCGCAGCAATCGATGGCGCTCCCGGCCTGTCGACCTCAACGTGGGTCGCGCCTTCGCTGTTATGGACACGGCAGGCCGCCAAAGGTTGCAGCAAAAAAGCTCAAAAATTGGCGAACCTGCTTGTCCATATTCATTACCCCTTTCAGCTAAAGACGTTACGGCCGATCACCCCGTCGGGCGGTTCTTAGGGCCCCGACCATTCCTCCTTATGCGAGCAGCTTGAGGTCCAAGACCCCCGGCTCCCCGCCGAGGCAAGCCGGGCCGGTCGAGGTCGCTTACAGGGCTCGCCGGGAAAACGTATCAATATATCAACGATTATTGAAATATTGTCTGCAATAACTATTGGCCATGGACATAAAAAACCTGCGGAGGGTCGCTCCGCAGGTTTGTCACACCGCCCTGGTGGTGCCAGGCACGAAGATGTTGTTTTGGTAGGCTGCCACTGCGGCAGGCGTTTCAGGAACCGTCACTGCCCCCCATGTCGAGCGGAATAACCTTTCGAATGTTTCAAATTCCTGATTCTCTAGGACCCCTGGGAGACGGCTTGCCGTCGGCTCAGGATGACTTCCTGCTGGACGTCGGCCGGCACGCGGCGGTAGCAGGCGAATTCCATCGTAAAGGTCCCTTCGCCCCGCGTGGCGGATCGGAGGTCGGTCGCGTAGCCGAACATCCGTGCCAGGGGTACCTCGGCCCGGATGACGGCGAGGTTCTGCCGGGGATCCGTCCCCAGGATCAGGCCGCGGCGGCTCGACAGGTCACCGACGATGCTGCCCTGGAACTCGGCGGGGGCCTCGACTTCGACGGTGACGATCGGTTCGAGGAGCGTCGGTGTGGACCGTTTGAAAGCGTCCAAGAACGCCTCGCGGGTACAGATCTGGAAGGCCAGGTCCGATGAGTCCACCGCGTGATGCGTGCCGTCTTCCAGCAGAATCTTGACCCCGACGATCTCGAAGCCGGCCAACGGTCCCTTGCCGCGGGCGCTCTGAAATCCCTTGTCGCAGGAGGGGATGTACTCGGTCGGGATGCGGCCGCCCTTGACGACCGACTCGAAAAGGTAGACGTCTTCCGTGTCGTCGGCCAGCGGAATGAGTTTGCCGATGACGTGCGCGTATTGGCCGGCACCGCCGGTCTGCTTGCGGTGCTTCGTGTCGAACGCCACCTCGCGCGTCGGGGCTTCCTTGTAGGTCACCTGCGGGGCGCCGAGCTCGATGGCGAGCTTGTGCTCGCGGCGGAGCCGCTCCACGTAGACGTCCAGGTGCAGTTCGCCCATCCCGGAGATGATCGTCTCGCCGCTCTGTTCGTCCGTGCGGACGTGGAAGGTCGGATCCTCGTGACAGAACCGGTGCAGCGCCCTGCTGAGCCGATCCCGATCGATGTTGCGAACCGGTCGGATCGACAGGGAAATGACCGGGTCGGCCACGTGGATCGATTCGAGCGAGTAGTTGTGCGTGATCGCGCAGAGGGTGTCGCCCGAATCGAAGTCGCTGCTGATCAGCGCGACGATGTCGCCGGCCTGGGCCGAGTCGACCTCCTGGCGGTGGTTGGCATGCATCCGGAGAATGCGGCCGATGCGCTGTTTCTTCTGCATTCGACTGTTGTAGTAGACCTGGCCGCGTTCGAGCCGACCCTGGTAGACGCGCGTGAAGGCCAACTGACCGAAGCTCTCCTCGACGATCTTGAAAACCATCGCGACGGCCGGCCCGTCCGGATCGGCGCCGAGGGCGACCTCGGCCCCCTCGTTTTCGTTGTCCCGCGCATAGGCGACCCGATCGAGCGGGCTGGGCAGGTAGGCGGCGACGGCGTCGAGCAGCGGCTGGACGCCCTTGTTTTTAAAGGCCGACCCGCAGAGCACGGGCGTGATCTCGCGCGCGATCGTCTGTTCGCGGATGATCCCGTAGAGCAGGGCGGGCTCGATCGGCTCGTCGGCGAGCATCTGCTCCATGAGCGTGTCGCTGTAGAGCGAGAGCGTGTCGAGCATGGCGTCCCGGGCGCGCTGGGCGTCGTTCCGGAGGTGATCCGGGATCGGCGCGACGCGGATCTGCTCGCCATTGGGGCCGTCGAAGTAGATCGCCCGCATGGTAACCAGGTCGACGACGCCCTCGTGGGCAGCTTCCAGGCCGATGGGGATCTGGAGCGGGACGGTGACGTGGCCGAGCTTGGCCTCGAGTTCGCGGATAACGCGGCCCGGGTCGGCACCGCTGCGGTCGCACTTGTTGATGAAGGCGATCCGCGGCACGCGGTAGCGCTTCATCTGGCGATCGACGGTCAGCGACTGGGACTGCACGCCGCCCACCGCGCAGAGTACGAGGACGCCGCCGTCCAGGACGCGGAGCGACCGCTCGACCTCGATCGTGAAATCGACGTGGCCGGGCGTGTCGATGATGTTGATCGTGTGGTCCTTCCAGGCGACGGTCGTGGCCGCTGAAGAGATCGTGATCCCCCGCTCGCGTTCGAGGTCCATGTGGTCCATCGTCGCGCCGCCGGTGTCACCGCGGACCTCGTTCATCCGGTGGATACGGCCCGTGTAATAGAGCATCCGCTCGGTCAGCGTCGTCTTGCCCGAGTCGATGTGCGCCGAAATGCCGATGTTGCGGAGTTTGCCAATGTCAGCCATCGAAACTTCCCTGCTTTGGGTCCCTATGCCTGCCCTTCGCTTGGGTCAAACTGAAATAAGTCTACCATTACTTTTCTAGTTGCACCTTGCCGGTCTTGGCCGGTAAGGGATTGATCGCCTTGCAAGCCACCCCTTATGGGGCCGGCTTCGCGAACAGTTGTGTTGTTATTTCCGGTTTCCCGCCACGGCAGCCTTCGAGGATCGGCCGCCGGCACAGCACCGTGTGGCGGGCGATCAGGAAAGCCGCCGGAGGTCCGGAAACGCCAGTAAGACGCGTTTCATCGGGTCACCTCCGATCGAGGATCAGCGGTCGAACGGTCTTTTTCGAACAAGGCCGGGAGTCCGCGGGAAAGTAAATCGCGGAGCGCCTTGCCAGTGCTCCGCGAGGTTCCCACCTGGGCGTCCCCGACCATCAACGTCCTGTCTACTTTAGCGAATCGGCCAGGCGTTGGCAAGGGGCAGCCTCCTGCGGCTTGTGAGAATCGCGCCGGGGTGTTAAATAATGGGGGTTCCGGTGCTGCGATGGGTTTTCGGGCCTTGGGCGTCACTGGTGGATGCGGTTTTGGATTCTTTTCGGCATTTTTGAACCATTCGCGGAGATTCGACTCATGAGCGATCAGGTGACACGACGCAGTTTTCTGGAAACCACGGGCAAGACCGTCGCGGGAGCGGCCGCCTTGAGTGCCGGCCTGTCGGGCTGTGCGTCTCCGGGAGGCGGGGCGGCGGCGGTGGCGGCCGGCCGGCGGAGAATCGGGCCCAACGACACGATCCAGATCGCCCTGGTCGGCTGCGGCGGGATGGGCCGGTACAACCTGATGGATTTCCTGAAAGTGGGCCCGACCAAAGTGGTCGCCGTCTGCGACATCGACGACTCGCGCATCGGCGAGGCCTGCAAGGTGGCCGACGAGCTGGGCGGCCAGAAGCCCGCGCGCGTCAAGGATTACCGCGAGGTGATCGATCGCAAGGACGTGGATGCGGTCATCGTGGCCACCCCGGACCACTGGCATGCGATCGTCATGCTCCAGGCCGTCGCGGCCGGCAAGGACGTCTACTGCGAAAAACCCGCCTGCCACAATATCGCCGAGGGCAGGGCCATGGTCGATGCCGCCCGCAAGTACAAGGCGGTCGTCCAGGTCGGCACGCAGCAGCGCAGCGCGGCCCACATGCAGGCGGCGCGGGATTTCGTCCGCTCCGGCAAGCTCGGCACGGTCAGCATGACCGAGACGTACACGTACGGCAACGAGTCGCCGGACGGAATGGGGCACACCCCGGACGAACCGGTGCCGGCCGGCGTCGATTACGACACGTGGCTGGGGCCGGCACCCAAGCGACCGTTCAATCATCGCCGGTTCCATGGGAGCTGGCGGTGGTATTTCGACTATGCGGCCGGCATGGTCGGCGACTGGAATGTCCACCTTCAGGACATCATCATGTGGACACTCAAGTCAAAGTATGCCGATGCGGTCTCCACGTCGGGCGGCAAGCTCATCCTGACCGACGATCGCGACACGCCCGACACGATGCTGGCCACCTACGAGTTCGGGCCCGGGCCCTACACTCCCAAAGGCTACGTGCAGATCTACACGATGCGCAAGGCAAGCGGTCCGCCCTGGAACCGCAACGGGTACGGAATGGTCTTCCACGGGACCAACGGCAAGCTGCACCTGACGCGCGACGGGTGGGAAGTCATCGGCGACGCGAAAGACTGGAGCAAGCCTGAGGCGGGCCTCCGCGTGCCCAGTGCCAAGCACGAAGGCCATCGTGAACACGACACGCACGTGAAGAACTTCCTGGAATGCGTGCGGACGCGCCAAACCCCGATCGCCTCGATCGAGGACCATTACAACATCGTGACGGCGTGCCATCTGGCGAACGTCTCGCTCCGGGCCGGCCGCAAAATCTTCTGGGATCCCGACAAGGAACTCTGTTTCAAGGATGCGGAACGAAGGATCCCCGACCCGAAGGCCAATCAGTACCTGACGCGCGACTACCGCCGGGGGTACGAGCTGCCGAAAGTGTAAGTACTGGCCGGAGGTGCCGGGCCATCAAGATAGGAGAAACGAGGGGCGGTTCGCGAACCGCCCCTCCCATTTGAGAGGAACGTCAAAAGGATTCGGTAAAACACCTTACGAGGAGAACAACCATGACCACGGGCCAATTGTCACGCTGGATCGGCGCCGCTCTGCTGGTCGCCGTTGTCACGGGGTGCCGGGAGACGGAGACAGAACAGCAGCCCACTCAGACGGAAAAGCCGGCCGCGGAAACTCGCACCCAGGCCGAAGGGCAACGGCAGCGTTACCTCGATCCCGAAAACGCGCCCGTCGGGCCGGGGTGGGTCGCGTTATTCAACGGGACGGACCTTGCCGGCTGGAAGAACCTCACGTCCGAGCCCATCACGACGTGGGAGGCCGTCGACGGGGTCATGGTCAACGCGCCCCCTGACCGGCACGGCGACAACATCCTCACGGAAGGGACCTTCGACGACTTCGAGTTCTACTGCGAATACCTCATCCCGGAAAACGGCAACAGCGGCGTCTTTTTGCGGGGTCTCTACGAGGTACAAATACTGGACGACCACGGCGTGCCGGTCGACTCGCCGAAGGATTGGGGCAACGGTGGGATCTGGGGCCTTCAGGCGCCGAGCGAAAACGTCAGCAAGCCGGCCGGCCAGTGGCAGTCCATGCACGCCCGACTCGTCGGCAACCGCGTCACGGTCATACTCAATGGCACCAGGATCATCGACGACTTCGAGCTGACCCGGCCGACGCACTTGTACGAACAGCTCAGCGACCTCAGCCACGGCGATCCCGGTCCCATCCTGCTCCAAGGCGATCACGGGCCGCTCCAGTACCGCAATGTAATGATTCGACCACTGGGCGATACGTGATGGTTCCGTGACGATCGAAGCCTGCGGGTTGTTTCTATCCCAATCTCTCAGTTCGCGGCGGCCTGCCGATTGGCGGCACGGCGGCGCAGCTCGGCCTCGATGAACATCTGGATGTCGCCGTCGAGGGCGCGCTCGGGCTGACCGGTTTCGACGCCGGTGCGGTGATCCTTGACGCGACGGTCGTCGAGCACGTAGCTGCGGATCTGGCTGCCCCAGGCGATCTCGCCCTTGTCGCCGTAGAGCTGATGCAGCTCCTTGTCGCGTTCGGCCTGCTTGAGCTGTTCGATCTTGGACTGGAGGACGGCCAGGGCCATCCGCTTGTTCTGCTGCTGGCTGCGCTCGTTGACGCACTCGACGGTGACGCCCGTGGGCAGGTGTTTGACGCGGACGGCCGTGGCGACCTTGTTGACGTTCTGGCCGCCCGCCCCGGAGGCCCGGCGGAAAAAGACGATGTCCAGCTCGTCCTCTTTCAACTCGGTGTCGAGTTCCTCGAGGACGGGCAGCACGTCGACGGCTGCGAAGCTCGTGTGGCGTCGTTTGTTGGCGTCGAACGGGCTGATCCGAACGAGCCGATGAACGCCCCGCTCGCAGGAAAGGTACCCCATCGCGTAGGGTCCCTCGACTTTCAGCGTGATGCTCCGCAGGCCGGCCTCCTCGCCGTCCGTGCGAGCCAGCTCGGTCGCCTTGTAGCCGTTGTCCTCGAAGTAGCGCAGATACATCCGCAGAAGCATCTCGGCCCAGTCGCACGCCTCGGTTCCGCCGGCGCCGGCCTGGATGGAGAAGAAGCAGTCGCACGCGTCGTTCTTACCCGACAGCAGGGCCGTCAGCTCGAGCCGTCCGAGCTGGCGCTGAATTTCGAGCAGCTCTCCATCGAGTTCGGCGAAGCTGTCGGCGTCGTCGGCCTCGCGGGCGAGCTCGAGCAGCGCGCGGGCGTCCTCGGAACGGCGCACGAGCGCCTCGACCGGCTCGATGAGGCCTTTGAGGGACTTCAATTCCCGTACGACCTCTTGGGCCTTTTCACGCTGGTCCCAGAAGTTCGGCCGAGCCATCTGCGATTCGAGCTCTTTGAGTCGGGAGCGCTTGGTGGGCAAGTCAAAGAGAGTCCCGGATCGCGACAATCCGGGCCGACATCTCGCGAAGCGTCGTGGCGGGATCCTCAAAATGCATTGTTCGACTCCTCAATGCGTTTGCACGGCTGTATCGATCGCCGTTTGCCTTCCATTGAACTTCAATTGAACAGGTGCCGGATGAGAAACACCTGGAACTTGTCGATATCCATTTTACCCTGGGCGCCGCCGACGAGTTGGCCGTCGGGTCGGACGACCATGAAGGCCGGCAGCGTCTGGACGTTCAATTCGCGGGCCATGTCGCGATGCAGCAGCGGGTCGAGGCGGACGGCCGCATATCGGCCCATGAGGTCCTGGATGGACTCGTTGGAAAAAACCGTGCGTTCCATCTCCATGCAGTCGATGTTGGTGGCTGACATGAAGACCAGCAGAACGCGTTTGCGTTCCATGGCAGCCGTGCGCATCGCGCTCTCGTAGGATGTCTCCCAGGCAATCCCGCTGCACCCGGCCAGGAGCCCGCCGAGCAGGACGGCCGTCAGGCACATCCAGTAAGGGGACAGAGCTCCTCGGTAAATCCGCATCGTTTCGATCCCGGCTGGCGACACCGCTTCCGCGACCGGCCTCGGCAGGCCTCCGCAACCTGTTGACCTTCTTCCATTGTCGGGTAATCCCGTGCGCATGCAAGGGCCGCCTGCAGTGACGTCGCGCGAACGGTTACAGGGCCACGTACGAACGCTGCCGTTCTTTGAAGACGGCCAGATAAGCGATGCCCTGCGTTTTGAGCATGTCGGCCGCCTCGGCCAGGCCGGCCCCGACGCGCGGGGTGGTGTGGGCGTCGCTCCCCAGTGCCATGGCCCGCCCGCCCAGTTCTGCGTAACGCCGGACAACCCAGTCGGCCGGCATCGGCTCGGGCAGCGACTGGAACAGGCTGCTCAGGTTCACCTCCGGAATAAGATCCGCTTCGAGGCAGGCGCGGAGGATCGCATCGACCAGGTCAGCGTGCGAGGCGATGTCGTACGTGCCGAAGTACCGCTGCGTGTAGCGCTTCACGAGATCCAGATGGCCGAGCACATCGAAGGGCTGTTGGCCCCGCGCCTTGAGTTGACGGACGTAATCGACCGCGTCCAAGACGGCCTGGAGGTAGCGGCGCGTCGCATCGGTCGGGGTCAGGCCGTCCCAGTGGTCGCGTTCGTGAAGCGCCCGGCCGTCGAACCAGTGGACGCTCAGCAGGACGAGGTCGAAGGCGTGGGCTGACAGGTGATCGAGAATCCGCGCCTCTTGGGCGGGCTGGTGACAGATCTCGATGCCGTGCCCGATGAAGATCCGTTCACCATAGCGCGATCGCAGGTTGGCCACGGTGCGTGCGATCTGCTCGTAGTCGTAGACGCAGGTGGACCATTCGCTGGGGTGCGTGTCGTAGTGTTCCGTAAAGGTCACGCCGGCTAGGCCGAGCTCGATGGCGCGGCGGACGTTCTGCTCGGGATCAGCCTCCGAATCGACCGAGTAACGTGAGTGGAGATGTTGATCGTAAAGGGGCACGTTAGCATCCGCTCTCTTGGCCGATTGTCGTCGGTATGCTCGTCACTCCGCGAGCGGCCAGTTCTGCCGATGATAGTCCGGAGCGGTTCGGTTTTCTACCGCCGCGACGGAGCCGCGGTGCAGGTTGCCGACACGTGAACGGTGGGCTAACATGCACCGTTCGGGAGGCGTGCCGGCCCGTCGAGGCGCGCTGCGCGAAACGTGCCGCAAGACCCGGCTCCACCGCGACCACTGAAGAAGAAGCATTATGGCCGCCGACTCTCTGACGACCGAGGCAGCGCCGACCGGCCTTGCCGCCCCGGCCGGGACGGTCAGCCCGCTCGACCGGGCCAAGTTCATGCTCGTGCGGGCCTTTCTTTGGGGATGGGCGCGCTGCTTTTCGCTGAAAGGCCTCTATCTGTTCGGGCAGTTCTTCGGCACGTGCGAGTGGCTTGTCAACCACAAGCGGCGGCGGCGGTTCCGGGAGAGGTTCGAAGAGACATTCGGCGAAGCGGCGTCGCAGATCACGACGCCTCTCTGGCGGATCTGCTGGCAGAACTTCGTGCGCACCCGCTGCGACAAGCTGTTCTACCTCATCTTCGACAAGCTGCCGCGCGAAAAGATCATCAAGCGGATCAGGCTTCACAACCGCAAGGCCTTCGACGAGGCCGTCCGCATGGACAAGGGCGTCTACGTGTCGATGAGCCACAACGGCTCGCACCACGTGTGCATCCTGCTCATGGCCCTGCTGGGGTACAAGACGGCCGGCGTGCGCGACCGCAACGAAGGGGCGCTGCGGCGGTACGTCCAGCAGAAATACGAGGAAACATTCCCGGAATTCAGGGCTATCCGCATGTTCTACGCGGATACCTATCCCCGCGACATCTATCGGTGCTTCCGTGACAAGTTCATCCTGGGCAGCGCCCTGGACGTGGACCGCCAGCGGGGTGCACACCTGCGGCGGGCCAAGGTGACGATGTTCGGCCGCGAGCGCGAGTTCCTGACGGGCACGCTCCAGATCGCCCTGCGGTGCGGCGCGCCCGTCATGCAGGGTTTCGTCGTGTCGCGCAAGAACTTCTATTACCACCTTATCGGCAAGGGCCCGCTCGTCGAGCCCGGCACGAACGAGCCCGAAGAGGTCGTCCTCCAGAAGGCGATGCAGACCTACGCCGACAACATCGCCGCCCACCTTTTGCAATACCCGGACCATCTCAGCAAAGTCTGAGAGGTCGCCCGCGGCGGGTGGGCGATCCCGCGGGCCTGATATTTGGCAACAATTCGCGCTCGGTGCAGAATCCGCCCAGCGAAGGAGGTGTTCCCGTGAAAGTCCTTACGAAAGAACTCTGGATGGAGGTGCCGACCCGACGGGCGATCGTTTCCCTCCATCGCCAAATCGAGCAACTGGTTCGCGAGAGCGGGGTTCAGGACGGCTTCGTGCTCGTCAACGCCATGCACATCACGGCCAGCGTCTTCATCAACGACAACGAAAGCGGGCTGCACCACGACTACGAGGTCTGGCTCGAAAAGCTGGCCCCGGAAAAGCCGCACAGCCAATACCGGCACAACAACGGGGAAGACAACGCCGACGCGCACCTGAAACGGCAGGTCATGGGCCGCGAGGTCGTCGTGGCCATCACGGACGGGCAGCTGCACCTGGGGCCGTGGGAGCACATCTTCTACTACGAGTTCGACGGCCAGCGCCGCAAACGCGTGCTCGTCAAAATCATCGGCCAATAGAGCATGTCGCCATCGGATGTTCTGCGATCGAGCCGCTGGCTTGAAGGCCGCCGCGGTTTGATGCCATCGATATGGCGGCCTCTGAGCGGCGTTTGTGCCGTCGGCGGCGTCTGGCCCGGCCACGGAGGGGCGACGCTTCGGTCGGTCAGCGGTGCGCGGAGTGCCCGCTGCCGGCGCGCTCCCGCAACAGCGTGTCGCTCGTGACGACCACGACGCCCGCCTCGCGCATCGCGTCGATGGCGCGCTCCACGTCGCCCGGATGCACCTCGACGCCGCGGCAGGCATCGGCGATCAGGAACGTGTCGTAGCCGAGCCGTCGGGCGTCCAGCGCGGAAAACTTGACGCAGTAATCCGTCGCCAGGCCGCAGAGGTACACGCTCCGCACGGAGCGGGATTGAAGATAGGCATGCAGCTCCGTCTGCCGGCGATGCCCGTTGTCGAAAAAGGTGCTGTAGCTGTCGATCTCGGGCGAATCGCCTTTGTGGATGACCTTGTCGATTCGGTTCCGGTCCAGGCCCGTGGCGAAATCCGCGCCCTTCGTGCCCTCCACGCAATGGACGGGCCAGAGATACTGCGCGAGGCCGTCGACCTCGATGGTCTCGCCCACGGGCCTGCCGTGCGTTTCGGCAAAGCTCACGTGGCCGGGCGGATGCCAGTCCTGCGTGGCGACGACAAGCTCGAAACACCGCGCAACGCGGTTGGCGACGGGTATGATCGCGTCACCGCCTGGCACGCCCAGTGCGCCGCCCGGCATGAAGTCGTTCTGCATATCGGTCCAGATGAGTGCTTCAGACGGCATATTCGTCTCCTCATGCGCCGGTTTCTTGGTTCAGCTGTTGACGCATCCGCACGATCAGGGCGTCGCGTAGCTCGTGGAGCTGCCGCTCGATGCCGGCCGGATACTCGTGCGGGTTCATGAAACGCTTGATGCCGGGATGCAACCGCGCAAGCTGCGCGCGACAGCGGTCCCGCGACGCCTCGATTCCCGGCAGTTCGCCAACCGGCTGGCCTGCCACGTAAACGGGTTCGAGCAGGTCTTCCGAGGACCAGGTGGCCTCAACGGTCTTGTGCCGTGTGGGATCCACAGGATCCATGATCTGACAAGGAGTCTCCACGCCGATCTGTTCGTCGAAAATGGCGTCGGCGACGAACCGGTCGTCTTCGCGGAATCGCCGGACCTGGAGCACGCCGGGGATGTTGATCTTGTCGATCTGTTCGGACAGCTTGAGCCGCGGCTTCCATCGGCCGTCCTCGGCGCGGAGGGCTGTCAACTTGTAGACGACCGACAGGGCCGGATCATCGCCGCCGGTCACCAGATTCGTCCCGACACCCCATGCCCCGATGGCGGCGTTCTGGTTGTGAAGGGTTTCGATGACGTGTTCGTCAAGGTCGCCACTGCCGACGATGAGGCTTTGCTCATAGCTAGCCTCGTTCAAAAGGCGGCGGGCCTCGGTGCTCAAGTAGGCCAGATCCCCGGAGTCCAAACGGATGCCGGCCAATTTCCCTCCGAGGCGGTCGAGTTCGCCGGCCGCCTCGATGGCGTTACGCGTCCCCTGAAGCGAATCATAGGTATCGACCAGGAAGATGCAGTTGTTCGGGACGGCCCGTGCGTATGCCTCGAAGGCCGCCCGTTCGTCGTCGAAAGCCAGCACCCAGCTGTGGGCGTGCGTCCCCTTGACCGGTATGCCGAACTCCTTGCCCGCCAGTACGTTGGACGTGCCCGCACAGCCGCCGACGTAGGCCGCCCGACTGGCGGCCAGCGCGCCGCCGGGACCTTGTGCCCGTCGCAATCCGAATTCCATGACGGGCTGGCCGCGGGCCGCCTGGCAAACGCGGGCAGCCTTGGTAGCGATCAACGTCTGAAAGCCGACGGCGTTGAGCAGGGCCGACTCGATGATCTGGCTATCCAGAACCGGACCGGTCACCCGCACGAGCGGTTCGTGAGGGAACACGACGGTCCCTTCCGGCACGGCATGGACCGTGCAGCGAGGTCGGAAACGGCTCAGCTCATCCAGAAACGCCTCACGGAAAAGCGGGTTTCCATCATTACCCTTCAGGCCGGCCAGGTACGACAGGTCGTCGTCCTCGAACCGCAGCGCCGTGAGGTACTCCACCACCTGTGCCAAACCGCAGGCCACCGCGTAACCGCCGTCAAAAGGATTTTTCCGGAATACGAGGTGGAAAGCCGCCTCGCGGTCAGCCATGCCTTCGCCCCAGTAACCCTGGGCCATCGTCAATTCATACAGATCCGTCAGCAGGGCCGGCGACCGGTTTCCAGATACGAATCGATTGCTCATAAGTTGTTCCCGGTCCGCGTCCGGCTGGACGGTGCAGCCGGCAAGCGCAGGGTGGGTCCAGCTGGGAATCGCTGTTCATGCATGTCGCCGCATCCGACACGGGCAGGCCGGTCCTGGCCGTCTCCCTGCCCATGACATCCCCTATTCTAATACATGAAACCCGTCCTGGCCGCCCGGAACCGAACAGTGACGTCTTCCCCCTGCACAATCCATTCCTTCAGGTGCGTCTTGTGGTAGAATCGCGCCGCACGATCAGCCTGTTCCCGTACGTGCGGGCGCTGCTGGCGCCGCACCCGGAAGACCTGGAAACGTTTACGAGGCACCATGATGACTTTTCCACGCTTCATCGCAATCATCGGGTTGCTGATGTCGGGGATCGGCGCGGCTGCATCACCCGCGCGGGGATCCGCCGATCGCCCCAACATCCTGTGGATCGGCGTCGACCAGATGCGCGCCGACACCCCGGGCTGCAACGGCAACACGATCTGCACGACGCCGCACCTCGATCGACTGGCGGCCGAGGGCGTGAACTTTACGCGCGCCTACACGAACTGCTGTTTGTGCTCCCCGGCACGGGCGTCGATGCTGACGGGCCGATTCGCCTTCAAGCACGGGATGGGCACGAACTGCGACCTCTATCACGCCCTGGCGCGGGAGCTGCCGCATCCGGAGATGCTGTTGCACCATCGGCTCCAAAAAATGGGTTACCGCTGCGGGTTCGCAGGCAAATGGCACGTGGGCACGGAAAAGAGCGCGGTCGATTACGGCTTCGAGGGAATGGACCTGGCGGGTTACGGCGACATCCGCAACGACGCGGGCTACCGGGCCTATCTGAAAAAAGCAGGCCTGACATACGGGCCCCTCAACGAACCGATTTACGGGAACCCCAACGACAAGACATTGCTGGCCGGCCGCTGGAACGGGCCGCTCGAATCCAACCCGACGTATTATGTGGCCGAGTTCGCCATCGACCTGCTGAACCGCTTCGCGGAAGAGGGCCGACCCTTTTTCCTCAACTGCCAGTTCTGGGCACCTCATCCGCCGCACGTGCCAGCCGGCGCTTTCACCGGCATGCACGACCGCACGTTGATCCAGCCCTGGGTCAATTTCGAGGACGACTACGCCGGCAAGCCGGCCAGGGTCAAGCGGTTTCGGCGCGATTTCTACCAGGCGCTGCCGACCGATTGGAACGGCTGGCGCGAGATTGTCGGACTCTATTACGACTCCACGGCAATGATGGACGCCCAGGTCGGCCGCCTGCTCCGCCGGCTGGACGAACTGGGCCTGAAAGATGATACGATCGTCATTTTCGAGTCCGACCACGGGGACATGACGGGCAGCCACGGCGGACTCTTCGACAAGGGGTTCATGTACGAGGAATCGTTCCGGATCCCGATGATCATGGCCTGGCCCGGCCGCTTCGAGGGCGGCCGGCGCTGCGAGGGGCTCGTCTACCACATGGACATCTTCCCGACGCTGCTGGACATCCTGGGGCAACCCGACCCGACGCTCGACGGCATGTCGCTGCTGCCGTGGCTTGAGGACCGTGCCTCGGCCGAACCGCGCGAGGCGATCTACCTGGAGTTTCACGGCCTACGGGCGCTTTACACGCAACGGGCGCTCGTAACGCGCGAGGGGTACAAGTACATCTTTAACGCGGGCGACTTCGACGAGTTCTACGACCTGAACGCTGATCCCGGCGAGTTGCACAACCTGATCGACTCAGCGGCCTACGCGGAGAGGGTCGCGGAAGTCCGCCGGCAGATCAAGGCCGCCGCGGCCCGCGCAGCCGACCCCGTGGCGGACTATCTCGCCAAGCTGTTCGGCGACTGGGAGCACCTGTCGGGCCAGTTCGAGGCAGCAGCGCCTATCCGCGGGCAGACGCAGGCCCCCTGACGGGGTGCAGGAGCCGATTTTGATATTTGCAGATCGTTGCGGACACCCTCAACCGACGCGAACGATCGAGTCGTATGTGCCGAATTCGTTGGCCGCCTGAGCCTCACCATCCGAATCCGAGATCCATTGGCCGTCAACCAGGAACTTGTAGCGGTATTCGCCGGGGGACAGGCGGAGCCGTTTGCGGAAGGACCCGTCCTTCTGGCGGATCATTTTACCTTTTTCGGGAATCCAGTCGTTGAATGTGCCCGCCAACAGGACCTGCTGGCAGGTGTTGTCGGGCGCGTAGACAAAGGTGACCTGCGATTTGCCCTTGCGAATGATCATCGCTCCACCTTCTTTCTTGAACAGGTTCACAAGCATGTCACAACCATGCGGACAGCTATTCTAAAGAGACGCGCGTTGCGTTTCCACCATCGGCTGCGACCCTTTGCAGCCCGACCAGAACGCAGCCGCGGCCGATGCACTGGAGAGGACCCCTGCCTTGCAGTTGCACTGCAACGAGCGTCATCCATGTCAGTGGGCAATTGCATCCGGGTGATCGTCGAACAGCGCGTCCAGGGCGCGGCCGATGTCGGGGGCGCGCATGAGCGTTTCCCCGACGAGCACGGCCCGCGCACCGGCCCGGGCGAGGCGATGCATGTCGGCCGCGGTGCGCACGCCGCTTTCGGAAACGAGGATCACGCCGGGTGGGACGCGGCCCGCCAGCCGCTCGGTGACAGCCAGGTCGGTCCGCTGAACTTTCAGGTCGCGGTTGTTGATACCCAGCAACGTCCGTTCCGCGTTCGAAAAGTCGATGGTTTCCAGCAGGCGGTCGAGCGTGGCCGGCGCGTGGACCTCGATGAGGCTGGTCATTCCCAGCGTGCAGGCCAGTGCGCGGAGGTCGGCCACCCGGGCGGGTTCGAGCACCTCGCCGATGAGCAGGATGGCATCGGCGCCGGCCGCCCGCGCCTCGTACACCTGGTAGGGGTCGATCGTAAAATCCTTGCGAAGCACGGGCAGCGGCACGCGGTCGCGCACCGTCTCGATGTATTCGAGCCGCCCGTCGAAGTAGGCTGCGTCGGTCAGAACGCTGATCGCGCTGGCAGCATGCGTGTGGTAGATCGACGCGATGGCGGCCGGATCGAAGTCGGGCCGGATCAGGCCGGCTGACGGCGAGCGCTTCTTGATCTCGGCGATGACGTGGAGTGTGCGCGGCGGCGGACCGGCCAGCGCACCGTACAGGTCGCGGGGGGGATCGGTGTCGCGTGCAGCCCGCTGAACGTCGGCCAGCGGCCGCCTCCGCTGTGCGTCGGCCAGTTCGGTCCGTTTGGTTTCGATGATCCGATCCAATATAGTGCCCACACTTACCTCCCGGCAGGCCATCATAGACGATCGAACCGGGCGTTGCGAAGCGATGCGATGGCAGGCGGCTTGACGAGGACGCGATGCGTTTTTTCCTGGAATGGGCGGACGTGGCACTCATCCTGGCCGGCGCGGTGTGGCTGACCGCCTGGCTCGTGCGGTGGCAGACAGCCGGCGGTGGCGACCCGCTGCGCGACGCGCCGCGGCGGCCCAACCGCATGTCGGCCCTGCTGTTGTGGTTCTGCCTGCTGGGCTATCTGGTCGGCGGCGGCTTGGGCCGCCTGGTGACGGACCGGTTCGTCCCGGAGACGCTGCCGGAAAACGTCCAGGAGGCCTGGCAGGGCGTGTTGGGCGCGGTCAGCGTCTGGATCGTGGTGCTGACAGCCTGCCTGATCGTCGCACGCGTCGCGTTTGTGGATGGATGGCGCGGGTGGGGGCTTCGCATCCGGTCCGTGCGGTCCGAGTCAGCCTGGGTCCTGGGCGGCTGGCTGGCGGGTACGTCATTGGCCGGCATGGTCGCCTGGCTCGCGTTGTTTGTGATCGACGCGTTCTGGCCCGAGATGGAGCAACCCAGCCACGGCGTCTTTGTGGCACTCAGCGCCCCGGAGGCCGGCATCGCTATCCGCGTGGTCACCGTCTTGAGCGCCGCGATCGTGGCGCCCCTCGGCGAGGAGCTCTTTTTCCGGGGCATCCTTCAGACCACACTGGTCAAGGTATTCTCCGCGCGACCCGGCTCGCGCTATCATCGCTGGTGGGCGATCGGAGTCGCCGGCACGCTCTTCGGCCTGATGCATTACACCACGCCTCAATACATCCCCCCCCTCATCGTTCTCGGGATGGTCCTCGGCTACCTCTATGAACGGCGGGGCTCGCTCGTGACGCCCGTGTTCGTTCACATGCTTTTCAACGTGAAATCACTGCTGTGGTATGCGCTTCAGTTCTGAGGGGGCGGCCGGGTCGGCCGGGGGGTCCATCACGAGCGGGTAGGCCATGAAGCGCGGCGACCCGAAGAAGAAATGGAACTCCGGCGAGGCGAGGGGTTGCCGGAAGCTGAACTCGATCTGGGCGACGCCCTGTTCGTCGACGCGCGTGGGGCGCACTTCGAACAGCTCTGCATTGATCGTTTCGTTCTCCTCGATCCGCCCGCTCAGGCCCATGACCTCCAGAAGCGTTCTGCCCGTGATGCCCTCGAAATAACGTTCCTGTTCGGGGGCGCGGACGCGGAGTGTGTATCCGTCGAGCTGCTCGATGTATCCCGGCGCGCTCATGTGGATCAGGTCGGGCGCGAAGGTGAGCGCGTGGCCATAGAGCTCGGTCAGGCCGAGACGCTCTTTGATGGCCGGCACCGCGTAGTAAGCCAGGATCGGCATGTTGACGAAGAACAGGTGGTCGCCGTTACGCAGCGGCCGTCCGCGCGTCACCACGTCGCGGATGAGCAGGTCCTCGACGAGCGTGCCGCGTGTGTAGGTGAACCCCATCGACCAGCTCATCATCGGCAAAGCCAGCGCGTGCAGGCCGACGATCACCCCGCAGGCGGCCAACCCGACGCGGGACGACCGACGCGCGGCCGTCCGCGTGTGGCCGGCCAGAGCCGCCAGGCCGGCCGTAACCAGCAGGCCCCATCCCACGCTCGGCAGATAGAGATGGTGGCTCGAAGCGAACACCGGCAGAACCGGCGCCAGAAAGCAGGCCATCCAGACAAGGGGCCATGCCAGGCTGCGGCGAAAACGGTAAGCCCACGCGATCAGGGCCAGCAGCAAGAGAACGAGCGCCAGCCCCCCGTACAACCATGCCGGCCGCGTGCTGAAAAACACCCGCCCGCCGATCGGCACGATGGGCACGTAGAAAAACAGGGCCGTCAGATAGATGCTGATCTTGTGAAGCAGAAACTGCGGAAATTCCGGATCGGTCACCGGCATGAGATAGGGCTTGGGGGGGAGCGGAAGACCGCCGAGCGCGACCCAGCGCAGGGCGAAGTACCCGACGAGTACGCCGCCCATCACCGCGTGTTCGATCCGCACCCGCCGCCGGCGCACGGTACCGCAAAGGCGATCGCCGGCCAGGCAGACGAGGGGAAACAAAACCGCGTTCTCCCGGCACCCCAAAGCCAATGCGTAACAGAGGATGGCCAGTACCGCCGCCGGCGTGATCGCGCGCCGGGCCGAATCGGGTATGCATCGCGGGGCGTCTGCGTCGCGGAGGAACATCCGGTGCGGCCAACCCGCGTGCCGGGCGTAGGCGAGCGTCCCGACGAGCAGGAACGCGGTCGCCAGCAGCTCGGTCTGGCAGGCGATCCAGTAAACGGTGGCCACATGGTTCGGATGGATGGCCATCAGGCAGGCGGCGACCGTCGCCCACGATCGCCGGCCCAGGCACCACATCGCCAGCGCCCCGGTCAACAGGGCGCAGGCGGTATGCCAACCGAGCGAAAAGACGTGCATGACCAGCGGGTCCCAGCCGGCGAGGGTGTACTGGGCCTTCATGATCCAGAAAGCCACGGGCCGAAAGAAGAGAAGCCCCGCCTCGCGCCGACCCCACAGGTCGATGACCTGGCCGACGATGCCCAAGCGCGACGCCTCGACGGCCGAGCCGAACGACCAGTCGCCGTGGCGGAGGTGCTCGAAGTGCGCATGATCGTCCAGGTAAAGACCGGTCTGGATGCCCCAGATGTGGCCGACGAGAACGAACAGGAGCACGGCCGCCACCATCGCCTTGCGGCTGACCCGTTCGGGTCGGGAAGCTACGTCGGTGACCGCCCCTGTTGCGGGCCGGCGGGCCGGCACGTCCGCAACGTCCCTCGTCAACGGTTCGGTATCAACCACGTCCTGGCATCCCAAGGGTGCATTCGGGGAAAGTACCGGCCGACCCGGCCGGGCAGCGGGTTACTGTACGCGTTGCGCCGCGCGGTCTCAAGCAGGGAGGGTCCGCCTCTGGGGCCGATGGCAGACGTTCGTCCGGGTGTCGCAGGACAGCAGGGGGAACGGTTGCAGCCTTGCAGGCGCGCCCAGCCATCCGCTTGGCGCGCAAGGCAACGCCCGCGGCCGGAAACAGCGGCCGGGGGCGTTGACAGACGGGTGGTGCCGCCGCGCCGGGGGCATGGCCGTCAGCAGTCGTAGTAGAGATGGAACTCGTGCGGGTGCGGCCGCAGGTAGAGCTCCTTGATCTCGTTTTCCATCTTGTAGGTGATCCACGTGTCGATGAGGTCCTCGCTGAAGACGCCCCCCTCCAGCAGGAAGTCATGGTCGCCCCTCAGCGCGTCGAGCGCGACTTTGAGCCGTTCGGGCGTGCAGGGGATATCGACCTTGTCGGCTTCGGACATCTCGTAGATGTTCCTGTCGAGCGGGGCGCCCGGATCGATCTTGTTTTTGATGCCGTCGACCATCGCCATGAGGATGGCCGAGAAAGCCAGGTAGCCGTTGGCCGTCGGGTCGGGGCAGCGGAACTCGAGTCGTCGGGCGGCCGGGTTGTCCGAGTACATCGGGATGCGGATGGCGGCCGATCGATTCCGGAACGAATAGGCCAGGTTGACCGGCGCCTCGTAGCCGGGCACGAGTCGCCGGTAGGAGTTCGTCGTCGGCGCGGCGAACGCCAGGACGGCCGCCCCGTGCTTGAGCAGCCCGCCGATCGCGTAGAGCGCCGTTTTGGACAGGCCGTTCAGGTCGTTGCCGGCAAACAGCGGCCGGCCGTCCTTCCAGAGCGACATGTGCGTGTGCATGCCGCTGCCGTTGTCCTGGAAGACCGGCTTGGGCATGAAGGTTACCGTTTTGCCGTGGCGCTTGGCCACGTTGCGGATGATGTATTTGAACCACATGAACTGATCGCCCATTTCCAGCAGCGGGCGGTATTTCATGTCGATCTCGGCTTGGCCGGCCGTGCCGACCTCGTGGTGGTGAGCTTCGATCGCGATGCCGACGCGCTTCATCTCGTAGACCATCTCGCCGCGCAGGTCGTGGTAAGTGTCCGTCGGGCTGACCGGGAAGTAACCGCCCTTGTAGGACGGCTTGTAGCCGAGGTTCGGTTCCTCGAACCGGGCGGTGTTCCACGCACCTTCCACCGAGTCGATCTCGTACATACCGCGGTGCTGGTTCTGATCGTAACGAACCTCGTCGAAGATGAAGAACTCCGGCTCCGGGCCGACGTAGCACGTGTCGGCCAACCCCGTCGCCTTGAGGTACTCTGTGGCCGTGCGGGCCACGTATCGCGGATCCTTGTCGTACGGCTTGTGCGTGACGGGGTCGAAGATGTCGGCGATGATGCTGACGGTCGGCTCCTTGAAGAACGGCTCGAAGCGCGTCGTGTCGACCTGGGGGACGGCCAGCATGTCCGAGTTGTGGATTTCCTGCCAGCCGCGGATCGAAGAACCGTCGAATCCGACACCGTTCACGAAGGTGGACTCGTCCCACTCGTCGATGGGAAACGAGCAGTGCTGCCAGGTGCCGAGCATGTCGCAGAATTTCAGGTCAGCCATCTCGGCGCCGACCTCCTGGCAGTAGTCGAAAAAGTCCCTGGGCTTTTCCGCACGGGAAGGAACGTGAGAGTTGTGTGTGTTAGCCATCCGCTGTCGCCCTTTGTCAGAAAGTCTCCGATGCTTCGAAAACCAACGCCTGAATCAACAATGACCGGCTCATCCGAAGTATGCCGCCATCGACCGGCGGCCGCAAATCCCGCTGGTCCCCCCCCAGATTGGCAAGGCCTCGGGACGGATCCCCTCGGCAAACGCCGTCTCAGGATTGAAACAGCGCTGATCGCCATCCTCATGCCAAGGAATCGGCCGGCCCGCTTCGACACAGGGCAAGGCGGGACGGGGGCGCCGATGCGCAACAACATACCACATTGCACGACCGTCGACATCCTCCCGCCCGCCGGCCGGTTCGCGGTTGTCACCTTTCCACGGGGGCACGCCCAGCTTAAGAAAACGGGGGGCCGCCGTTGTCAGAAAACCTGCGAAAAGATAAGCTTTCGCAGGGTGCCTATCATACCTCCGGGCGGCTGGGGGGCTCCGACAGGCGATCGAAGATGGGGGTAACCGTGCGAGCGACGATATCATGGGCGAGTCGGGTGCTGATGGCGGTGCTGATGGCAGGCGGCGCGGCCCTGCTGTGCGGGTGCGTGCCGCCCGCTCCGACGCCGGAGCCCTCGGTTGAGGGCAACGTCGGGATCGATCCGGCCGACTATCCGAACCTGCGGATCATCGGCGAACCGAACGATACCTTCGATCGAACGCTCGACGTCGTCCTGGATGAACAGGGGCACGGGGCGCTCCGGGGGTGGATCTCGACGGCCGACGACGTGGACGTCTATGCGCTGCACGGCCTGGCGGCAGGGGACCGGCTCATTGTGGACCTCGCGTCGCATGACAGCGGACTGGACGCATCCGTGGCCGTCTTCGACGAGGCCGGTCGAATCATGTTCGACAACGACGACCGCAACCTGGAGGCCCTCCAACTCGATCCGTTCGCCAATGAGCTCATCCGCCGCGAAAGCTCCGTCTTTTTCCTGGCGGTGGCCCGGTCGCCTCTGGCTCAGCCCAGGCAGGTCGGCGCCTACGAGGTGCTCATCACGGTCGTTTACGGCGGCGAGGTGCCGGCCGGACAGGGTCAGATCGTCGTGCTCAATTTCCAGGGCGGCACGGTCGAGCTGAGCACGGGGCAGAGCTACACGACCGGACCGTTCGACGCGGCGGATATCTCACCGATCTACGCGGGCCAAACGTCGCAGGTGCGCGACCGCGTCGCCTGGACGGTGCTGGACAACTACGAGGGGCTCGCGCTGGACGTGCGGGTTCGGCCGGGTGATTCGGTGCCGGTAAACATCCCGTATTCGTACGTCCTTTTCGGCGAGGGAGATTCGCGTCCGGATCTTCTGGGCATCGCCCAGCACATCGACCCCTTCAACCGCGTGGCGGACGACGGCGCGATCGTGTTCACCGACAACTTCACGCCGAGCCTCTTCGGCCTGACGCTGACGGCCAACCAGTTGGGCGTGGCGATCGGCAACGTCGCAGCGCACGAGCTGGGCCACCTGTTGGGGCTCCAACACGTGGCCAACGTCGAGGACATCATGGACACGACCGGCGACAGCCTCACCCTTGTGGCTGACCAGCAGTTCCTCGATTCCCCTCTCGACGAGCTCATCTTCCCGATCGGCACGCAGGACAGTTGGCTGCTGCTGATCGAAACGCTCGGCTTGTTGCCGTAACCGGTACGGTCGTTATCCTTACGCCTCGCCGGGGACCGGGATGTGGGCCCGGATGGTGTCCGGCGTCAGTTCGTAGTCGGGCCGCCCGATGACCATGTCGGAGGCCATCATCTCCTCCCAGGTCACTTCCTTGCCCGTGTAGGCCGACGTCCGCGCCATGATGGCACAGAGGGTGGACTCAGCCACGTTCTGGGCCTCGTTGATCGGCTTTTCCGTGCGGATGGCGTCGATCAGGTCTTTGTGCTCCTGGACGTATGGATTGGGGCTTTCCACTTCGATCTTGCCGACCGTGCTGATGAAGCCGCCGGGTTTGGCGTGCCCCTTCTGGCCGCGCACGTACTCGCTGACGTTGTTGGCACAACCGTTGATCTGCCGGCACTGGCTGATCACGTGGACCCCGTCCGGGTAGGTGAAATCGGAATCGAAGAAGTCGTACTGGTCGCCCGTCACGCGCCGCATCCGCGCGCCCATCGCGACGACTTTTTCGGGGTGGGTTCCGAGCACCCAGTTGACGACGTCGAGGTTGTGCACGTGTTGCTCGACGATGTGGTCGCCGGACAGCCAACACCAGTTGACCCAGTCGCGGTGCATCCACTCGTCCTCCGACCAGCCGGGCTGGCGCTCCCGGTACCAGAGCTGGCGGGTGTTCCAGTAGCAGCAAGCGGACAGGACCTTGCCGATCGCCCCCTCGTGGATGCGCCGAATGGTCTCGATGTATTGTTTCTGGTGGCGCCGCTGCGTGCCCGCCGCGACGGAAAGACCCTTGGCGCGGGCTTTTTGGCCGGCCTCCATGATGGCGCGGGCGCCCACGGGATCGACGGCCACCGGTTTTTCCATGAACACGTGGACGCCGGCCTCGACGCAGGCGGCCAGATGTTCGGGGCGGTAGTACGGCGGTGTGGCGAGGATGACGTAATCAAGCTCCTGCTCGAGGACTTTCTTGTAGCCGTCCAGACCGAGGAAGCGCTTCTGCGGATCGACCTCGACCTTGTCCTTCAGACGTTCGAGCGATCCCTCGATCCGGTCGGGGTACAAGTCAGCCATGGCCACCAGCTTGACGGAAGGGTCGGCCGTGATGGCGTCGCTGACCGCCCCCGTGCCACGCCCACCGCTGCCGATGAGCCCGATACGCAGCGGCTTGTCGGCAGCCGCCCCCCGCACGAAGGCGGGAAACGCAGCGGTCGCTGCCGCCGCCGTCGCAGCCGACGTCACGAACTGGCGCCTCGAAATCCGACCCTGACAATCCTGGAACATGATCCACCTCCCCTTATACTGCGAGCTGTTTGGAAATCGACGATACACCTTTGTGCGCTTCGCGCGTTTTTTCGCCCTGTCGACCGGGATGGTATCTAAACAGGAAGCTGCGATTCAGGCGCCGTCCCGTCGGGTAACGACTGAAAGCCGCCTCATTAACACGCAACCGCATCATGTCCGATCCGCGCGCCTTGTCAACCGGGTCAACAGGACTGTCCTGACAAGAGTACCCCGAGGACGGTCAAGGCGGCCTTGGATTATCCGAATCGCCTTTCCCGCAGGTGAGCGCTCCCGTATGCAGCGCTTAAATCCTTATGAAAAAAAAGCTTAGGTGTTTCTCGCGATCCTGCTCGGGGCCCACGTGCAAGTCGTGGCTGCTTTAAGGCAAAAAGGGGCGCCACCCATCACCGCAAGCCCCTCATCGGGCTTTCAAGGGGCGAACCATCGGCCTGCCGATGACTTGAAAGACGGCCCCCGTCCACGTGCGGATTTGGAGGCGAACCCGATTTTTGCTACCGTCAACCGCGCGAATGCGTTCGACAGCGGGGGACGGCCGACTGGAAGGGCGCCTTTGAACATGACGACGGTGTGCTGCCGACCGCGGCGACGGGAGGCACACAAACCCCCGCGCGGAGTCCAAAAGTGACCGAGCCGAAACCGACAACCGGCGTACCGGAAGTGGATCGACTGGTTGGCGAACTGCTTCCAGGCGACAACGTTGTCTGGGAGGTGGATTCCGGTGCGCCCGTGGACCGATTCATTTCCGGTTTCCTGTCGGCCTGCGAACGGGCCGGCGAGTCCGTGGTATACGTGAGCTTCAACCGCTCCCCGCAAGCCATCGCCGGCAAATACGCCGCGCTGATGTCGAAGGATCGTTTTACGCTCGTGGATTGTTTCTCGTCGGGCAAGGGCAACGGCGACCCGATGTTTCTCG
>Ga0272443_10000425_pt1 | contig 79594 bp, 55 predicted proteins | sample SSMAcet12_FD_193581 | JGI IMG/M metagenome (GOLD analysis project Ga0272443, IMG submission 193581) | Marine sediment archaeal communities from Little Sippewissett salt marsh, Falmouth, MA, United States - SSM-Acet-12 | ecosystem: Environmental > Aquatic > Marine > Wetlands > Sediment ...
CGCCCACTGCTCATCCGTGACAAACTGTTCGGTCTTGGCCATCGGTCTTCCTTTTTTGATAGCCAAGCGTACATAACTTCTTGCATGGCGCAAGTTTAAAATGGATAGGTTTTGAAACCAGTTCTAGGCAATCCAGGGCTTCTTGACCGTAGCCATGAACTCGATAACGTGCTGCGGCTCCATGCACCACATGTTATCATGTCGAGGCAGGTCGAAGGGCCCTGCCTTCTCCTCGGGCGTGGCCGACCAGTAATCGCCACGGTGCAGCGTCTTCATATAGAAGTCGACCGGAATGCCCGCCTTTTCGCACGCGATCGGCACCTCAAGGGAGTGGCAGGCTATCCCGGCAATCAGACCGTTCTTCCTGGTGAACTCCACGACCTTGGCGACGAGATCGAGCCGGCCGTGTTGCGTCAGCCGGTCGCCCATCTCGCCCTGGATAAAGGCCCCGTGGGCTCCGGCATCGATAGCCATCTGGAGCTTGGTGAAGGGGTCGTCGGGTCTCGGGAAATACTGGGCCAGCCACTGAATCTCGCCGCCACGTTCGTTCCAGTACTTCTGGATCACACGGCCCGTCGGGTCGTTGCCGCCGGCGTAGGGGTCGTCGATCGTGGAGATCATGGTATTGATGCCGCATTCCTCGCAGAGCTGCCACGTCTCCATGATCTTATCATCGGTAAAGTAGTGCTTGAGCAGCTCGGAGACGTAGATCATGTCGCGGGCGTGGGCGTAGCCATTGATCAGGTTGCCACCACAGATGAGGCGACTGATCTTGAGCTTGCCGATCTGCCCCATGGGTATGCTCATCGGGGCACTCGGCTGCTGGGGCTCCTTGGCACTGGCCTTCTGAGCCAGGAAGATCTTCTCTTCCAGGCTCATCCCCAAGACGCCCGTGGTGAAGGCACATGTCTTCAGGAAATTGCGACGGTCAAAACTCTCTGCGCTCATGTCCATCTCCCATTGGCGGGTGCTGGTCCGATCAATAAACCTGGGCGGATTCTTCGATTTCTGGGCCCTGTCACGCGTGCCAGTTTCTATTTCCATGATACGCTAACACATCGCTCGCCTGCAACGATTATAGCCAAAGAGCCACGGGCCTTTCTTTGGCACACCGCTTGACAAGGGAAGTCTCGCCATGGCGCTGCTCTGATGTGAGTTCATGACCGATCTTTTTCTATCGACCTGAAGCCGCAGACAGGCCTATCGCGACGGGCGGCGGTTCCTATGGATGGTCTACGGGTTTTTTCGCTATGACTTCCAGGGCCTTGACGCCCAAGGCAATCCCATCTACCGTGGCGACAGAATCACGGTATTTGATCCGCCGGTGGCTGTGAAGAAAGTGGCGCGGGTGGTTTACCTCGATGATTCGGACACGCTGATCGTTGCGGAGGAAGCCCGGGGCATGCGGCACATCGGCCACGTCTTCATCTGCAGAGGTTATCTCGCGGGCAAGCGAGAGACAGTGTCCTTCGAATCCGCCGCGAGCTCCGACGCCGGATGTGTCGCGGCCGCATGCGATTATGTTTTCTCGTTTACACCCAGAGGGGAGCGTGCGCAAAGCAGTTCCGTGGTACTTCATGTGTTGCTTTTTTGCACGTATAAATGCATCATATGCAACGCTGACATCCAACATAGGGACTCTTAGATGCATATGGCCAAGAAGCTCTCGATGATTTTCGCGTGTGTCACGATGACGCTCATCTGTTTCACTATTGGCGAAGCGCGTATTGCGTCAGGGGAGGCCGGAGTCGCTTCTCTAGCTGAAGAAGTACGGGACCTGGGGTGCATTGTCTATGGTGCCCGCAGTAACGAGCTCGATTGGGACCTTTTCCTCATGCGCCCTGACGGCTCCGCACGGCGTAATCTGACTCGGACCTCCGATTTCAACGAAGGCATGCCGCGATTCTCGCCGGATGGTACCCGAATACTGTATCGCCGTCTTCCTCGTGGCGAGCCGTTTGACAACAACCGGCATGGTATGCAGGGTGAGCTGGTCGTGTGCCGTGCCGACGGCAGTGACGTTCAGGTTCTGGGTCGGTCCGGAGACTACACATGGGCCTCCTGGGGGCCGCGAGGCGAACGCTTGGCTTGTCTTTCGGCCGTCGGGGTGTATTTCGTGGATATGGTCGAGCGAAAGGAACTCACTCACCTCAAACGGCAGGGTTTCTTTCAGCAGTTGATCTGGTCGCCCGATGGTCAATGGCTTTGCGGAGTGGCCAATTCCTTTGGCACAGGCTGGTCCGTGGCCCGTATGGAGGTGGCAACCGGGCGCGTCAATGCCGTCAGTACGGTGGACTGCTGTACCCCGGACTGGTTTCCGGATTCCCGCCGCATTCTCTTTTCCCGTCGTCCTGACCAGTGGACCCAACTCTGGCAGGCCGATGCTGAAGGCCGACAACTCAGCCTGGTCTATGCCCAGGACGGTCGTCACGTATACGGTGGCTGTGCATCGCCGGACGGGCGCTACGCGCTGTTTACCGGCAACCAAAGCGAAGACGGTGATGCGGAACGATCCGGCTCGCCCATGGCCCTGATACGGCTGGCCGATACCCCTATGATCGTAGGGGTGAGCGCGGCAATGCGCCAGAAGTATCCGGGCGCGAACCACGGCCCGATACTGGTCCTGCCAGACGGCTGGGAACCCCATTGGACGGCTCACGATGTGGCAGGAGAAACACCGTGACTCATTGGTGCAAGTATCGACGCCTCTCTCTCTAGCTTTACGGCCATCAGTTATCTGGTGGATGCCGTCGTCGAATCCGGATATCCTCAAAGATACTGAGTAACCCGTGGAGGTCGACATGATGAGAACAACGGGGACGAGGATGATGGCCCTCATTTTGCTCCTGGGCGTCACCGCCTGGGTTCAACAGACTCCAAGGGCTTCGGCACAATCCGACACGCAAGATCCGGCTCCCGAGGGCACGGAACTGGCCGCTGAAATCAGGGCCCACGGCTGGATCGTCTACAGTACTCGGACCGACAAAGGCGATTGGGATCTGTTTCTTATGCGTCCGGACGGATCGGCGCGGCGCAACTTGACGAAGACCGCGACCTTCAACGAGGGCGGTGCCCGTTTCTCTCGTGACGGCCGTCAGCTTCTCTACTATCGCATGCCCGTAGAGACCATCGTGGACAACAATAAATACGGCCTGTATGATCTGGTTCTGGCCCGTGCCGACGGGACACAGGCCGTGGTGTGGGGCAGACAATATCCCTGGGCCTCCTGGGGACCCACGAGCGGGCAACTGGCGTGTCTCTTACCCAAGGGCATCCAAATCATCGATGTGGAGACCCGCCGGGAAGTCCGTCGGCTTCCCCGGCGAGGTATCGTACAGCAACTGGGTTGGTCCTGGGACGGTCGGTGGTTCACCGGTACGGCCAACGGCCTGGGCGTCGCCTGGTGCGTGGGGGCTCTGAACGTCGAAGCCACACGGATCGGGGCGGTCGCTGAGACCGATCGGTACAACTGCACCCCGGACTGGTGGCCGGACAGCCAATCCATCATCTATTCCCGCGGCATTGTCCCCGAGGCCAAAGGCCACGCTCAGTTGTGGCAGGGTTTCACCGATGGACGACCGCCGCGGCTGCTGGTGGCCGAAGAGAATTGCCATCTATACGGCGGGTGCGTATCGCCGGACGGCAGGTACATACTGTTCACACGCTCGCAGAAGGACCTGGGAGAAGTGGACATCGCTCAGACCACCATGGCCATCTGTCGGGCGCAAGATGCCCCCATCCTCATCGGCCCGGGCGACTGCGACGGTATGCGGGATCGTCATCCCGACGCCCGTACCGGCCCGGTGCTGCAGTTGGAACGTGGCTGGGAACCGGACTGGACTTATGCAGCGATAGACTGATCTCCGCAAGAAGGAGAGAGACATGACCAAGATCGACGCTACAACCGGCAAGCGGTCGGCCGTTCTATGCATTGCGTTTCTGGCGCTGAGGATAGCCCCGGCAGCGACTATGCAGACCCTCAGGGTGCATCTATCGTGGGGGTATCGCTCGCCCGCGGCACGTGCGTTCTACCTTCAATGCCAGGGGCGTGGGATCACGATCGCCGGACATACATCGCAAAGCATGGAGGCCGGCGACGCGTACGAAGGTGGAGCATGGAGTACAGCAGCTGGGGCCGGGGACGTCGATGGAGCGATCGTGAACGTGTCCTGGCCAGAGGCGGTGAAGCCGCTGCTTAAGCCCCATTCGATTTGGCAGCACCTGCTCGAGAACGGTACGCCGGGTCAGGTCGCGCGGTTGAAGGATGATCCCGGTTTGCAGCCCGATGCGCCGGTACTAACCGTGCTGACGGCGCCGGACGGCACGCAGGGATTCTCCCTCGGTTTGGAGCAACTGGCTCGGCACCGGGCGATGTGGCTGCCCGAACATGATGTTTTTGTCACCCTTGCTGATGCGCCGGTGGAGTTCGCTGCTCATCGCGCTTCGCTGAATGGTGAGCGAGTGCTGGATCGGGTGGAACGCGAGCCGGAAGCCACGCTCGCCGAATGGACGGGCAAATGGGCAGATTTCGGCAATCCCAATCAGCCACACCACGGACAGGAAACGAGCTGGCTGGGCACCGAGGGCCATCTGACCGGATTCGTCGCCCGGCACGGCTCGATCTATAAATTTGGCGTGGACCGTTGGGGCAGCGTGCGACCCGACCTTGCTTGCGTCCACAAGTTTCGCTTCGACGCGCTTTGGCCCCAGTGCCGGTGGACGGGGCAACGTATCGTGAACGGATTGCCCGTCATCATCACCGATCTCGAACGGAGCGGCCAACGCTGCGAAATCGAGCAGTTCGCCGCGCCGCTTCGCCCCACAACGCCGGCCAAACGCGGTGAAATCGCCAGCGTCTTTTTCACCAGAGTCCGGATCAAGGGCACGGGCCCTCTGGGCTTTGGCTTTCGCCTGGCCACGGAGAGCAAAGACCGGCATCCTGAGTTGCGGAAAGTGGCGGGTCGCTGGTGCGTGGTGGATCGTGAGACGGACAGCGTGTGGCTGATGATCGAGCCGGACGCGAATCTGACTGTGCAAGCACGGGCATCAGCCGGTGCCGCCGATGATGATCCACACCTCGAATTTGATTGCATTGGGCAACTTGTCGAAGGCCAGAGTCGTACTATTGTTCTTAAGCTGACCGCGCCGGGCTTGGCCGCAGACGCTGCTTCGGAACTGGCCGCACTGGATTGTGACCATGCCCGTGCCGCGACCGTACAGTACTGGGAAGGCTGGCTGTCCGAGGGCGCACGGTTCGAGGTGCCGGAAAAGACCGTTAACGACCTATTCCGCGCGAACCTCTGGCATGCCCTGGTGCTACCGCGTCATCGCACGGACGAAAACGGCGTGGACCGCATTGACCTGCCTTACTCGAATTTCGCCTACGGCCAGTATAATGCCGATTGGCCCATCAACCAGGCCGTTTATGTGGACTACATGATCCATGGCCTGCGCGGGCATTTTGCCGTGGCCGAGGAGGAGTTTGCCGCCATGTACCAGAGCCAGCAGCAGGCCGATGGACGCGTGGCCGGCTATGCAAACTGGGGGGTGTATTCGCCGAGTATGCTCTACTCCATCGGGCAGAACTTCCTGCTTTCGGGTGATCGCGCCTCGTTCGAACGATTGCTGCCACCGTCATTGAAGGCACTCGACTGGTGCTTAAAGCAAGTCCATTCAAGCCAGCAAAACGAGGAAGCTCCAGGCCTCATCGTCGCGCCGCTCAATGACCTGACCCACGATGAACGCGCGTGGGCTTTTCCGAACGGCTACTTTGTGGCCGGCCTAGACTTGTTTGGTCGGGCCTTGGCTGCTTACGGGCATCCGCGCGCCGCGGAAGTTCAAACCGTGGCGGAGAAGATGCGCGCCCATGTGACTGCCGCATTTGCCCGTGCCAGTGTCAAATCGCCGGTGGTGCAGCTCACGGATGGCACCTGGAACAATTACGTGCCGTGCGATGCGATGACGCCGCGTCGTCTGCTTGACGTGTGGTACCCAACGGACGTGGACTGCGGCCCGCTGCACATGGCGCGGCTCTCCGCCATCGATCCGAGCAGTTGGCTCACGACCGCCATGCTGCACGATCATGAGGACAACCTTTTCCTCAACCAATGGGGCATGGCAAATGAGCCTGTCTACAACCAACAAGCCACTGTCTATCTCCGGCGGGACGAACCCAAGGCGGCCATCCGTGCCTTTTACAGCATGATGGCCTGTGCCTTTTCGCACCATCAACTCACGCCACTCGAACACCGCTGGGCGTGGGGCCAGTATTACATGCCGCCCAGCACCGACGGCGCCTGGCTCGAACTGTACCGTAACATGCTGATCCGGGAGCGTGATGACGAGTCCCTGATTCTGTTGCAGGCGACGCCGAGGAAGTGGCTGGAGCAAGGTAAAACCATCACCGCTGAGCGGGCACCGACATACTACGGCCGGCTGTCGATGAAAGTAGAAAGTCAGGTGGCACAGAGCAAGATCCGTGCGGAAATCGGCATGCCAAACCGGAAGCCTCCGAGAATGTTGTTGGTGCGCTTCCGGCACCCGACCGGAAGGCCTATGAAATCGGTAAACGTGAATGGAGACAACTGGACCGCTTTCGATATTGAGAAGGAATGGGTGCGCATCAGCAGTCCGGATCAGAAGCGATACGCCATCACGGTCTCTTATTGACGAAGGCTTCTTGCCGGACCGGCAACGAGTTCGGAAGGAAGCAGAAGAACTGAAGGAGATGAAACATGTTGCACCGGTTGCTATTGATGCTCATTGTCGTACAGTTGGCGTCGGCCGGAGGTGCCCAGAATGAGCCTGTGAAGGTGGTCGTTTCCCTCGGCGAGCGGATTGGTCCCATGGAGATCGACAAATTTGCCCTGGGCCAGGGGGGATTGTCGTCCGAGCCGATGTGGGATAGCCGTATCGCCGAGGTCGGCGCGCTTCGGCCCAGGATCATTCGAATCTTCATTCAGGAGTACTTCGACCTCTTGCCGGAGCCTGGCAAGTACCACTTCGACACGCTGGATCGCAGTATCGACACCATTCTCAAGACCGGCGGCAAGCCGCTCATGTGCATTTGCTTCAAACCTAAGGTCCTGTTCCCGGTGATCGACCAGGACATTGTCGAACCGAACGATTATGCCACCTGGGAGGACCTCATCTACAACCTGGTACGACACTACCGCCAACGCGGCGACGGTATTTGCTACTGGGAGGTGGCCAACGAACCCGACATCGGCGAGGATGGTGGTTGCCCTTACCGGTTCAGGCCGGACAGTTACGTACGGTACTACCGGCACACGGTTGCGGCCATTCTACGCGCCGATCCTGAGGCCCGCGTAGGTGGGCCGGCCCTGGCCAATGTGCGTTCGCCCATCCTGCCGGCGCTGCTGGACGGGGCCTCCTCCGATCCGGACCGAACGCCGCTGCATTTCGTTTCCTGGCACATCTACAGCAGCGATCCTCAGGCCATCCGCGGCACGATCGACTACGCGAAGAACCTGTTGAAGCAACACCCGGACCTGAACCCCGAGACCTTCTTGGATGAGTGGAACCTGAACCTTGGGTTTCCACCATCCGATCCACGGATTCAACCGTGTTATGTAGCCGAGGTGGCGTGGCAGATGAAAGACGGAGGCCTGGATTATTCGTGCTATTATCATATACGCGATTATCACGTTTCTTTCGCACGCTTTGCGAAGTTCATGTCACCGGCCGGTACCGCGTTCATGGAAGGCTGGTGGAATCGAATGCCACAATTCGATGGCCTGTTCGATTTCCAGAACAACGTCCGTCCGGCGTATTTCACGTTTAAACTGCTTTCGCGGCTGACGGGCGACCGCCTGCGGCTGACGACCGACCGTTCGAACATTCACGGGTTTATGACTCGTGACGATCGGTACTCATCCTACCAGTTCAACTTGGTGCTCTGGAACTTCTCCACGTCGCCGGCAAGGGTAGAGATTACCTTCGAAGATGCGTCCGGGGATATGACGGCCAAGCCGATCGTGCTGGATGCGATGACGCCGAGAAACGACGAGATCGCACGCCTCAGGCCCGAGCCTCCACTGCGTATCGACTCCGAACAGCCGAACATGCAAGTCACCTTTGAACCCTATCAGGTGCGGTTCTGGTCACTGGAACGGAAGAGATAGATTGTGACTTCACCCGTACAAGAAGAGGCGGATCATCGGCATGATCACATAGGTAAGATCATCCATCTTCCCGGAATCTACAGCGACTACTTCCCAGATCACCCGAGGCGACGCATTTGAATTGGAACCTACCCAAAACCGCATGCGCGATTCGACGTGATCCGCATGCTTGGCGTAGCAGTGATGATATTCCATTCAAGCAGACCTCGTCTTTGTACTGACTGGATAGGAGAGAGCATTCGCGAATCAGTAGAGGGGCATGTCGACGACAAGGGGAGGACCAACCCAAGCCGCGGAGCGCGCAACAGGCGCGCCACAAGCAGATTCGTTTCGCCTTCGGCGCGGCTTCGGGTCCGCTTCGGCCAGCATCATAAGTCCTGTAATGTCAATTCTTAATCGTTTGGTTACAAACACTTACAGACCTGGGCACAGAACTTGTTGAACCTTGGCTATCTGGCCGCACTCACCGAGGTCCATTCATAACTTCTGAACTCACAAAGCCTTGCAGTGGTGGGTGCCCAGGGCTCCCTTTCGCTGTAGAGGGCGCGTGCCAAATGCGTGCCAGATCCTTGCTTGAGGCTCTGGTACTGGCTTGGCGGGCCCGGTCGATCAGATCGTCACGAACACGTAGATAGAACCTGTGCGTCGTGCTGAAATTCGCGTGACCGGCGAGCTTCATAACCTCAAACTCGCTGAGTCCCTTGGCCAGCCAGTTGCTGATGGCCGTCCGTCGCAGATCGTGGAACGTACCGCGTTCAATGCCGGCACGCCGGAGAATCCTGCGAAACGTCCGGTTGAAGATGGGCACGACCTTCTGGCTTGAGTCGGAATACTTCCATTTGCCGTGAGCTCTCAGCTGGTCTTGGATGTAGGCATAGCGAGCCGGAAGAACGAAGACGTACGGATGTCCTTCTCGTTGTTCGTCCTGGTGATCGGCAAGCATTTGCGCCACCTCATCGGTCAGCGGCAATGTCCGCCTATCCAAATCCTTGATGAGCCAGCCCCAAGTCTGCTCTGTATCTTCTTTGGGGGATACGGTGAGTGTCTGGGCGGCCAGATCAACATCCGACCACGTGCAGTTAAGCAGTTCACCCCGGCGCATGCCTGTACACAAGGCCGTGAGCATCAATAGATCCCATCGCACAACTGTGTTACTCTCACGCTGCCTGACCAGATCTTGAGCTGCCCTCACGATGCGGTCACATTCAGCTTCACTGAAGACATTGACTTCCACAGTCGGGCACTTGGGCATCTTGATGTGCGCCAGTGGATTCTCATCCAATTGGCGACGCTTGACTGCCGTCTCGAAGATGCACTTGATCTGCTTGAGCTTCTTGACCACCGTAGCCGGACGATTGCCTCGTTCGAAACAGATCTGCCGGTAGTGTTCGCCATCCTGAATGCTCACGTGTTGGAGATCCTTGTCGCCAATGACTTCGATGAAGTCTGTCATGGTAGAGAAATATCCGTCACGCGTGCTTTCACGAATCTGATTTCCGGTTCTCGCCAAGCTATCCATCACAAACACACTGAGCCTCATGGATTCCGGAGCTACGATGCCCATTCGTAGTTCGCGTTCTTTTTCGGCCTGTTGCCGTTTCGCTTTGCGCCGGTCGGCGTGGCCTAAAGAGACACGTTTTCGTTTGCCGTCCTTGCCTCTGTAATCGACGAAGTATGTGAAACATTTGCCGTCACGTGACGGCCGCATTCTGAGTCTTACCAGCTCTTTCATGGGATAACCTCCTTTCTGGCCTTAGCTGGTAAGACCGGTCCGAGACCATTATAACCACCATTGACGGCCCTGCTAAGCCCAAACTCATTTCGACTGCTCCTTAAGCAACTTCTCCTGAACCCAGTGCCGAATTGCCTGTAGCGGGAACAGGGGCTGTTTAGAAATATGGATACACGGCAGATCGTGAAAGCGTTTGAGGTTGTCGATTACGTTGCGGTAGTCGCCGGCTGTGGAGACATCAGGAATCCGGAGATACTCGATAAGCTCGGACTGAGTCATGAGTTCTGGATAGCCGGAAGGTTTGTTTGACTTTGTGTCCATATTCTCGGCCTCCATTTATCAGGAATCTCGAACGTGTGACATGGACGTTTCGGTCTCTATGATGCCCACTAGCGAGGCTCATTTTCGGCCAAAAGAGGCCGTGGGGGCAGAGGCAATGTCAAAAAGGCAATATCCAAATCGGCTGCAAGTCGCCACGACTTTAACAGTTGACCTTGCGTTCTAGACGAACGGATGTGAGCTTCTCGTCTGTTGGGGAACTCGCCGTGTGCTGATGTTTGCTTCTTCCAAAATACGGGTTTTTACGGATGGGGATTTCGTTGTGACATAGGGCAATGTTCACTAACTTAGTGGGGTCGACGAGTAGTGGTGTTTTCCCTGAGTAGTCTGGGATCGACAGCGCAGTAGTCCCGGGCCGTTAAGCCCCAACACGTGTCGAGAACCCGTCTTCATGAGCGTGTTCCAAAGCTGACATCGGGAGCCCGTTGCGCTCCTGTCGCCGCGCTAGTGAAACTGAAACGGCAGGGAGAAAGACGTGAATCAGGTCACGCGTATCCTGAATGCCATTGAAGAGGGGGACCCTGTGTCCCCTGGCCCCCATACGGAGGCACTTTGACCGTGTATGTACCAAATCTTGATATGGCCATAGGGGCTACTGTTAAACAACACAACCAAGCTGGCGGATAACGGTGGGCATTTCATCGCCCTATTATCATCTGAGGCATATTCAATGGATCAAGCGTCAAAGCAGGTGCCCCAGAGGGCTGTAAACGCATCTGAGGGGATGTCGTCTCCACCATTAGTATACTTCTTTCTCCTACTGCCTTTCGGTATTGGCAATGGTTTTCTGATGGTCACTCTTCCGTTTGTATTGGCAAAGCAGGGCTGGTCAGTGGCAGCAATCGCCGGACTTGTTGCGATAGGGAGTTCGACTAATCTTTGGCGTTTTCTTTGGAGTCCGATTGTTGACCTTACTCTATCTACACGCACATGGTATCTGCTGGGACTGATTCCGGCGGCGGTGGCTATGGGGGTACTCGGTGTTGTTCCGCCTCGGGAAGGTTGGGTTTTTACCGGTTTGGTTTTGTTCTCGCAAGTGGCCGGTACGATGGTGATCTGTCCGGTTGCTGGGATGATTGCCCATACCGTAAAGGAAGACGGGCAAGGGCGTGCATCTGGCTGGTACCAGGCGGGAAACCTGGGAGGTACTGGGATTGGTGGAGGCATGGGCGTCTGGCTGGTGGCCCATAGCACCTATGTAATGGCGTGCTGGGTACTCGCCTTGACCACGCTTCTCAGTGCCTTGGCCCTGCGTTGGGTTCCCAATGTACATGCTCTACCCGGTGATCGGATCAGTGTTCGTCTCAAGGAACTCGGACGAGATTTTTGGACGCTGATACGCTCGCGTAAGACACTGTATGTCGTCATTCTGGTGATGTCTCCCATAGGGATTGGTGCTTCCAGTGGGCTTTGGTCTGCGGTCGCTTCAGAGTGGCAGGTTTCAGACAACACTGTCGCGCTGGTGACCGGCACGCTCGCCGGGATTGCCAGCGTCGTTGGCTGTGTTATAGGTGGATGGGTCTGTGACCGTATTGGTCGATTCTGGGCGTTGTTTGGCAGTGGCACGTTACTGGCGATTCTCGCTGTAGTCATGGCGGCTACGCCTCATACACCCGTGGCTTATTGTGTCGTCGTGCTTCTGTATGCATTGCTCATGGGCGTTTCCTTTGGGGCGTTTACGGCCATTGTCCTATTTGCTGTTGGCAAAGGTGCAGCGTCGGGAAAATACGCCATTATTGCCTCGCTCGGGAATCTACCATGCGTCTATATGGTAGCCCTCAATGGCTGGGCACATGATCGTTGGGGTGCATCGGGTATGCTTTACTTTGAGGCGATCGTAGCCGTTCCAGTAGTCATTCTTGGAGTCATCGGCCTACGCATGATTCAGTCTAATACAAACGACTGCTGAAGCTCGCCATTTGCAGAGCGTCTTGACAGAGCCGGACGTATTTCTTCGGGGCGGCCGCCGAGCCCGTGCGTTGCATCCTGATAGACAATGTCCGGCAGAAACGCCGTCTCAAACACGGCGATGACCGCATGCGGGTTGACCTTCTGGACGGTGACCTCGCGACGGATGGGCCTTCTGACGAGCTGGTGGCGCTGGATGGGGCGCTGACGGAATTGGCCCAGACGGATGCAACCAAGGCGGAACTGGTCAAGCTCCGCTGTTTCGCCAGTCTGACCATAGATGCAAAGGGCCCGGAAAGCAAGCGACCGACGAAGAAACGTGAACGAGCCGTCACCTCTACGGTGTGGTTGTCGGCTGGGTCACGGGCTCCTGGAGTGGAATCCACGGTGGCCACGTCGGGTCCTGGTCCATCCTCTTGAGGAACAATCGGCTCCAGTAGTAATAGGGAAGCGACCACATTCCCGTGGCGAGGCTCTTTTCGAAGTGCTCGCGGGCGCCGGGCCGGTCCTCCTGGGCCAGTCGATCGAGGGCCACATAGAAGTAAGCCTCGCATTGACCGCCCCTCGACCCGGCTTGCGCCTTCAGGAAGTCCTCGGCGGAGATGGAGCCTGTGCAATACTCGAGTATCCGCAGATCGGGCCCTTCATAGAGGCCTGTCAATTCTCCACTGGCAGCCTTAGCTTCGGTTCTCCTGCCCAGGAACAGAAGCGTGGCTAGGTTGGAGATCGCGCTATACCCTCCTGGGTATGCCTGATAAAAGTCACAGTTCTCCCTGTAAGCCTCCAGGGCACGGGAGGGGCCATCCGGCAACTCCGCGATGATGAAGGGCCGGAACGGATAGAGCCCGCTGACGAATTCTGCGTCCCGCTCAATTACCTCCAAGGCCTTCTCGAACTGGCCTTGTTCATAGAGCGAAAGCACATAGCCATAACGAATGAAGCCGGTCATGGCCTCGTGGTAGCCCGTGCGGGCCACTTCGTGAGCGGCCTCCTCTTGCCCTGTCAAGCTGAAGTACACCCAGCGATAAAAGCAGCTCCCAGCGACGGGAGCAAACTGTTCGAGTTCCTGGACATCCTTCCCCGCCTGGCGTAACGAGGCATCCGCCCGGTCTGTTTCCCCGGCATCTCGAAAGACCACCATGGCAACGAGATGAGTCCCCAGCTCAGTGCTGATAGCATAGGGATTTCCAGGCATCATGTTCTTGGCAGCGCTGGCGTCCTCAATGGCCAATTGCACCATGTCGACGTCGGCGGTGTCGTGGGCAAAGACGGCGCGGGTGCTGGCCCGGAGGACACGCGCGATTGTCGAGTCCTGCCGGCGGATGGCCTCGTCAAGGGTCTTCAGACCATCGGCCGGGTCACTCATTGCCTCGGCCCAGCCCTTGAACAGATAGTCCTCCGGAGTGACCGGGGTCAGCTTCTCGACGAAACTTATAAGGGTGCTCTCATAACGGTCCCCCTGGCCATCGCTCAGGTAGGCCCGGGCCAGGAGCGAGTACGCGGCCACGCTGTGAGGCAGGAGCTTTACCGCCTGCTCCAGGTGCTCGATGGCCTGGTTGATATCTCCCCGGTAATAGGCGAGCAGGCCACGGATCATGCGGACCGAACCAGAAGAAGCGCCGAGGACTTCGGCCTCTGCGATGGCCTGCTCAGCGCCATCGAGGTCGCCGCTCATGGCGATGAACATGGCCCGCTCGACCGCATGCTGCCGCTGCTCCTTCTGTGTCTGCTGTCGTGCCATGCGCTCGCGATGGGCAAAGACCCCGGCCAGCAGACCCAGTAGTAGCAGGCCACAAAGTGCTGCAGCAATCGCCTTGTTCCGCTTGGCCCAGCGCACGACCCTTCCCACCAGTCCCACACGTCGTGCTGAGATCGCGAAGCGGTTCACGTACCGTCGCAGGTCCTCCGCTACGTCGCCCGCCGTCTGGTAGCGTTTGTCCGGGTCCTTCTCCATCATCTTCAGGCAGATCGTCTCCAAGTCCTGCGGAATCCTGCGGTTGATCGACCGCAGCGGCTTGGGCTCTTTGCCGATGATCTGCGCAATGACCTGGTCCCGGCGGACTCCCGGAAACGGTGGCTGAAGAGCCAGTAGCTCGTACAGCGTTGCCCCCAGCGAGTAGATGTCGGTGCGATAATCCAAGGGTGCGCGGCCCGCCGCGATCTGCTCCGGCGACATGTACATCGGTGAGCCGACAAATTCACCCGAGACCGTCATCCCCGGCTGCTCCAACATCCGCGCCAGCCCGAAGTCGTTCATGCTCAGGCGTCCCGCCGGCGACAGCAGCAGGTTCGAGGGCTTGATGTCGCGATGGATCACGCCTTGGGCATGAGCGTAGTCCAGGGCGTCGGCCACCTCGGCCACCATCCGGGCGACCGTGTCGAAGTACCCCGTCCCACTAGAGAGACTACTGGAACTGGAGCTGGGGGGGTCGGGAGTAGCGCCGGTCGCGGCGTCGGGAGGGGGAAAGCCCATGGTTCGGGAGACCCAATCGACAGGGGCCGGTGTGGGACTGGCCGTGCTGGCGCTCGGTGAAACAGCCCCAGGCCGCTGCTGTGGTGAGACCCGCTTCTGCATCTCACGTATCTCGCTGATGACCTGGTCAAGCCCGGGTCCTTCGATCAGCTCCATGGCGTAGTAGTGGGCGCCGTCCTGTTCTCCTGTGGCGTAGATGGGCACGATATTGGTGTGGTGGAGCTTGGCGGCGGCTTCCGCCTCGCGTTGGAAACGGATCACGGCCTTGGTGGTCAGGCCCAACGAGGCGCTGAGCACCTTGAGGGCCACCTTGCGGTTGAGGGAGACCTGCCGGGCTTCGTAGACGATACCCATACCGCCGCGGCCCAATTCGCGAATGATCTCGAAATCCCCGAGCTGCCGGGTGGGTCTGCTGTCGGCCAATGATTCGTTCATGGCTCACGTCGCTCCAGAAGTAACAGAAGGCGTGACAGCCATCTGATGAAGCTCCTATCTGAGACTCTGTGGACTGCGTATCCGGGCGTGATTGTATTGCCAGCCCTGGTCGGAGTCAAGGTACCAGTGAAGACGGCTGTGCGGGCCAGGAAAGCACTTTGGACTCTCTCCTGTTCGTGCCTCCGGGACACATACCGTCGATCGAGTCCTTAACGTACTCAGATTCACCTTACATTGGCGATGTCTTGTCTCTAGCGACTCGCTGACCGTGCTCCCTTATGCCCAGCGAGTGCATTCTGTCTGATTGCACCTCAGCTTCGTGCTTGAAGATCGCCTCATTTTTGGAGACAATACTCCGTGACTGGAGGCATCTATGCATGACGTGACGCGCATTCTGAATGCTATCGAAGGTGGCGATCTCAGAGGGACGGAAACTCTACTGCCGATGGTCTATGATGAGCTTCGGCTGATGGCGGCCCAGAAGCTCGCGCGGGAACGTCCCGGCCACACGCTTCAGGCGACGGCCTTGGTACACGAAGCCTACATGCGGTTGGCGGACTCGGACGGCCATGGGTGGAAGAGCCGCACCTACTTTTTCGGCGCGGCTGCGGAAGCGATGCGGCGAATTCTCGTTGAGAATGCGCGACGCAAAGGGCGTCTCAAACGCGGCGGTGGCCGCATGCGGGTCGACCTTCTTGACGGCGACCTGGCAACTGGTGGGCGTTCTGATGATTTGGTTGCCCTGGATGAGGCTCTCACGACGCTGGCTGACACCGACCCGACCAAGGCCGAATTGGTGAAGCTGCGCTATTTCGCCGGACTGACCATCGAACAGGCCGCTGAGATTCTGGGCATCTCCACCGCTACAGCCAAACGGCATTGGGCTTACGCCCGAGCGTGGCTCTACGGTCAAATCCATTCCGAAGACTGACCCTTGCAGTCTTTTTCTCTCCTTTCCTCAGAAATCCTGATCCAAATCCGATCCAGGTGACGCAGGACCTTGCACAGGCAGAGAACAAGAAAGTCTCAAGCCTGTGAAGAACAGATGACGTCAAGCTGACCGCTTGGATCGATGAGACGCACGAGCCAACATCAATTCGACATGCAGCAGCGGAACGCCGGTTCGCAATGTGCATGTCGTGATGGCAGTGCTCGGGGAAAGGAGGTGCCGCCGGACGACCAGAAGAGGACCAGAGTGTGCCTGTAAGGCGAAAGATACGAGTTTCCGTCGATTAGTTCAGGAAGGAGTTTGTCATGAAGGTGAGAACGCAACGGATGGGTCTAGTACTGTTGACGAGTCTGATTGTGGTCAGTGGGGTAGGCGTCGGGTTCGCGGGTGAGGACAAGATGACTCCCCACTACCTCTGGATGTGGGAGGACTGCATCGAACCAGCTCAAATGGAAGCCCACATGAAAGGGCGGGCCCAGCAGGTGCAGTTGGCTGCTGAAAACGGCTTCGAGTTCTCGTATTTTCGATTCGTGCAGGCCTTCAACGTCTTGACCTGGGCCGCATTCGACAAGTTTGAATTGCTCGACAGCTTCGTAGAGATGATGGCCGAATACGACCAGAAGACCGGAGGAAAGAACAAGAAACTCGACGACCAATGCGCCAAATATGTGCGGTCAACGTCTTCGTCTCTCGCGGTCTATCGGCCAGATCTCTCGTACTATCCTGAGAAGCCGCTATTTACGCCGGACTACTCCAAGCCGTTTTTCGTCGTCACCGTCGCCTACCACGTCAAGCCGGACAAGTTCGACCGAGCGGTCGAGATCGCCCAGAGGATCAAGGAACTCTATGAGAAGAGCCAGGCGCCGGTGGGCTACCGCGCCTATGAAAAGCTCTGCGGCAGCGATCTTCCGACCTTCTTCGCCGTGATCTACGCCAAAGACAAGGCCCAGTTGGTCGAAAACGAGGAGAAAAATCAGGAGCAGGACCCGATCAGTGCCCAGATCGAGCGTCTGTTCAACGCGAACCTGGACGTTCTCAGCGGAATCGATACGGTCGAGAGACAGTACGTCCCCGAGATGAGCTACATGCCGCGATAGCCCATTCTCACGAAGCAGCATGCAGAGCTAACCCAGTATTCCGGGCCCACGGCAGCGTTCCGTGGGCCCCGTTTTTCGTACATGGATGAATTCGATGGTTCCGGACACCTGTGGTAACAGTGCTCATCCCACAGCCGGATCAGGATGCAGAATCCTTCCTCAGAATCCCCAATACCGGTTTTTTACGATTTTTCCAGAAATCTTGATCCAGACTCGGTCCAGATGACGCAGGGCCTTGTGAAGTAGGGATGACACGAAATCACAGGGTCTGACAGAGAACAAGGAGAGCCATCATGAACGCCTGGATGAACGAAATGATTACCCGTGGAGGACTCGATCTCTCATTGCCTAACATGAGCACGCTCATTCCGGACGCGAAGCTTCTCTGGATTGCCGCCGCCGTGGTCGCATTCTGCATAGTGGCAGGCTGCCAGGAGGTATGGTTCAATGGTCATCAGGATCGCAAGTCTGATACCAAACGGAAGTAGAGCGGGCCAGAACGCAGAATGTGAGGGCGTGCACACATGGCGTCGAAGCACAATGCCGAGGAAGTCTTTAACAAGGCCATAGAGTTATCAGATGTCACCGAGCAGCAGGAGTTCCTGGAGCAGGCTTGTGCCGGGAATGAGAAGCTGCGGGCTGAGGTGGATGCTCTGCTCAAATGGCACGAGGAAGCGGGTGACTTTCTTGAAGTCCCTCCTGTTGACCCGGATCTGACCGTTCAGACATCGGCTGTCGAGGGCTCCGGGACCGTTATTGGCCGGTACAAGCTCTTGGAAAAGGTCGGTGAAGGCGGGATGGCCACGGTCTATATGGCCGAACAGAAGCGGCCCATTCGTCGCCGGGTGGCGCTGAAGATCATCAAGCTGGGGATGGATACTAAGCAGGTCATCGGTCGCTTTGAGGCCGAGCGTCAGGCGCTCGCTATGATGGACCACCCAAATATCGCCAAGGTGCTTGACGCGGGAACGACGGAGACGGGACGGCCCTATTTCGTCATGGAATTGGTCCGAGGCCTACCAATCACCGAGTTCTGCGATAAAAAAAGTCTGACCACATGTGAACGTCTCGAATTGTTCATTTCCGTATGCCAAGCTGTTCAGCATGCCCACCAGCGAGGGATTATCCACCGGGATATCAAGCCCTCGAACGTCCTGGTGACCCTGCATGATGGGGAGCCCGTTGCCAAAGTCATCGACTTCGGGATTGCCAAGGCCGTGAACCAGCAACTGACGGAGAAGACGGTTTTCACCCGCTACTCCCAAATGATCGGCACGCCGGAATACATGAGCCCCGAACAAGCCGAGATGAGCGGGCTGGACATCGACACACGCACCGATGTCTTCTCCCTGGGCGTTCTTCTCTACGAACTGCTCACCGGTACAACACCGTTTGACTCAGACTACCTGCTGAGCAAGGGCTACGGGGAGATGCAGCGGATCATCCGCGAGGAAGAACCAACACGACCGTCCACCAAGGTCAGTACGCTTGGCGAGGCGCTAGCCGATGTAGCCAAACACCGAAAGACCAGCCCAGAACTGCTCTGCAAGCTGATTCGCACAGATCTGGACTGGATTGTGATGAAGACCCTGGAGAAGGACCGTAACCGCCGCTATGAATCTGTGAGTGAATTCTCGGCGGACATCAAACGTCATCTGGGTGACGAACCGGTTCTGGCCGGTCGTCCGAGTCGCATATACAGGATGCGGAAATTCGTGCAACGGCGCCGTGCCTTGGTAGTGGCGGTTAGCACAGTGGCAATAGCTGTCCTGGTAGGCTTCATCGTCAGTACGACCATGTACGTCAAGGCAAAGCGATCTGCCAAGCGTGAAGCGGCTGCGCGGGGTGAGGCCGAAGCGATGGTGAAGTTCTTCACCGACGATTTGCTCGCCTCGGTCTATCCTGAAAAAGCGAAGAACTCGGAAGTAAGCGTACGCTACGTCATGGAAGCCGCGTCACGGAAACTGGAACACCGGTTCGCAGATAGGCCGCGAGTGGAAGCGGAGGTTCGTACGGCATTGGGATTGACCTATGACAAACTGGGCGACTACAAAGCGGCAGAACCACACATTAAACGTGCGTGGGAGATTCGACGCGAACAACTCGGTGAAGATGATCCCAATTCCTTGGCTGTGCTACGTCACCTCGGAAGACTCTACGTTATGATGGGCCGTTATGAGGAAGCGAAACCCTACCTAACCGAAGCGATTGAGCGTCAAAGCCATATCTTCGGTAAGGAGCACCCGGACACCCTTCAATCCATGTGTGATTTGGCTGAACTCTATACCTACAGCGGATACTTCGATAAGGGGCAGCCCCTTGCTACGGAGGCACTGGAAATCGGACGCCGTATCCTCGGTGAGGAACATCCTATTGTGCTAAGGGCGATGCAATGCTGTCTTTGGCAGTACATTTCGGCTGGGGCAACAGAGAAGGCCGAACCGCTAGCTCTGAAAGGGTATGAGATCAGTCGTCGCTTACTGGGTGAGGAGCACGAAGATACGGTATTCTTCATGATCTTACTGTCTTGGGTCTACGGAGATCAGGGACGTGCATCAGAGGCAATTCCAATAGTACGCGAAGCGATGGAGATCAGTGAGCGTATCCTAGGCGAGGATCACTGGAAGACGATACAGGCGGCTAGTTCCCTTGGGTCGCTATACGCTGGACAAGGTCGTTACCACGAAGCAGAGACGCTTCTCACCAATTCCGTAGAGGCCAGCCGACGCACCATGGGAGATGGGCATATTAGCACACTCATATGTGCAGTACAGCTGGCACGGTTCTACGAGAGTCAGGAGCGATATGACGAGATGGGGGTGCTACTTATGGACGCGTTAATCGCGGGCCGTCGGCGCCTAGATGCGGACCACACAGTGGTATATTACATTCACGCAAAGCTACTCGAACGAATTGCACATCTTCGTTCCGTGGCCCGAGAGCTGTACGACGCCGGTAGATGCACAGACGCACTGGGAACGCTAGGAAAACAAGCAAGACTGCGCGGATGTCTCAGTGGCGATGAGGCCGAGTTGGCTCCGGAAGAAGTGGCATTGTTCGCGATGTGTCGACGCAAGCTAGGCCACGATCAAGAAGCCACAATGACCCTTCAGCGATTACGGGAGATGTATGAGAGAGGAGGGCAGCGTTACGCAGGACGGTATCTTTCCGAGGCAGAGAAATGCTTCGTCGACCCGGATAGCCAGACGTATCAAATCTGGGACTTGATCGAGAAGAACGCGCTTCAAGATGCTTCGGCTGCTCTTCGAACCCTGGAAGAATCTCGGGGAGATGACGGGCTTTCCAGCAGTACCGGCACAGAGAGCATCAGGGGGGCTTTGGCAAGAGCTTATTGCGCTCACGGCACGGACGCGGAGAATCAGAGCCAGTATAAGAACGCGGTCAGTGCTTACGAGAAGGCATTGGAAGAGAACGCGGAGTGTGCTTATGCTCACGATCGCTTGGCCCTTCTACTTGCCACCTCCCCGAATAGAGAAGTCCGAAACGTTGAAGGGGGCGTGGTTCACGCCACGAAGGCCTGTGAGTTGGCAAGCTGGACTAACTCATCCTATCTGACCACTCTGGCAACAGCACATGCCGAGGCAGGTGACTTTCAAAACGCGCTCATTCGCCAGAGAGAAGCGATTGACGTTCATAAGAAGAACAAGGGCAAAACAGTGCCACGGGAGTATTTGTCTCGGGTGCACTGTTACGAGTCTGGCAAAACCTACCGCCGGACAATGGTTGCACGCTGGGATTTCGAAGAGTCCGATGATGAAACAGTCAAGGACTCGTCGGGCAATGACTTGCATGGAAGACTCGTAGGTGATGCCGAGATCGTCACCGATCCGGGGAGGGATGGAAAGGTGCTGAGCCTGGATGGCAGTGGCGACTGGGTCGACTGTGGAAGGGACCCGAAGTTGGACGTGGCATCCGAGATTACCATCGTCTGCTGGGCCAAGGTGCGACGATTTGACAAACGTTTCCACACTCTTGTCAGTAAAGGTGACAATGCTTGGAGGCTGGCGCGATCCAACGCCACCGATATGATTGAATTCGCCTGCTCGGGGCTCACCGGTATCGGCGGCAGATACGGAGCTATGTACGGGGCCTTGCCTGGGACAACCAATGTCAACGACGGACAATGGCATCAACTGGTAGGGATCTACGACGGAGCACGAATCTGTTTGTATGTGGACGGCAATCTAGATGTGTCAAGTGAGGCTCAGGGTTCAATCAATACAAATACTTGGAACGTCCTGATTGGTGCAAACCACCAGACGAGCGTCACCAGTGGAGAAACTAGGTCATTCTGCGGCCTCATCGACGATGTTCGCATCTACGACTACGCGCTGAGCGAGGCAGAGATTAAGGGGCTTTACGCGAGCCAAAATGCCTCGCCTACGGTGAAATAGGTGCAGATGTAGGCCCAGTTCTCCCATTTCTCATGTCTTCTCCTCATTTTGCTCAAGAATCCTGATCCAAATGCGCTCCCGACGACGCAGGGCCTTGTGAAGCAGGGTAACACGAAACCAAGAGCCTGACAGAGAACAAGGAGAACCGTCATGAACGCCTGGATCGATGAAATGGCCGAAATCATGGGGACTGCACAACCGGCACTCAACTTCTCACTGCCCGATCTCAGCGTATTCATGCCCGACGCCAGGGTTTTCTGGGTTCTGGCTGCCGCTATTGCTTTCTGCGTTGTGGCGGGCTGCCACGAGGCATGGTTTAATGACAACCACGATCGGAAATAGGATCAGCCGAAGCACAAGTGGCGAGGGTAGCAGTCATGGCGTCGAAGAAGAATGCTGAAGAAATCTTCAACAAGGCCATCGAGTTATCAGATTCGGCGGAACAAGCGGAATACTTGGATCGGGCCTGTGCGGGGAACGACAAGCTGCGAGCGGAGGTGGATGCTCTGCTCAAATGGCACGAGGAAGCGGGTGACTTTCTTGAAGTCCCTCCTGTTGACCCGGATCTGACGGTTCAGACATCGGCTGTCGAGGGCTCCGGGACCGTCATTGGTCGGTACAAGCTCTTGGAAAAGGTCGGTGAGGGGGGCATGGCAACGGTCTATATGGCCGAGCAGAAGCGGCCGATTCGTCGCCGGGTCGCGCTGAAGATCATCAAGCTGGGGATGGACACCAAGCAGGTCATCGGTCGCTTTGAGGCGGAGCGCCAGGCTCTGGCCATGATGGACCACCCGAATGTCGCCAAGGTTCTGGATGCTGGAACCACGGAGACGGGGCGGCCCTATTTCGTCATGGAATTGGTCCGAGGGCTGCCCATCACCGAGTTCTGCGATAAGAACAGCCTGACCACACGAGAACGTCTCGAACTGTTCACTTCCGTATGCCAAGCCGTGCAGCATGCCCACCAGCGCGGGATTATTCACCGCGATATCAAGCCCTCCAACGTCCTCGTGACGCTGCATGACGGGGAACCGGTTGCTAAGGTCATCGATTTCGGCATTGCCAAGGCCGTCAACCAGCAACTGACAGAGAAGACGGTTTTCACGCGCTACTCGCAGATGATCGGGACGCCGGAATACATGAGCCCGGAGCAGGCCGAGATGAGCGGCCTGGACATTGACACGCGAACGGATGTCTTCTCCCTGGGCGTTCTTCTCTACGAACTGCTCACCGGTACAACACCGTTTGACTCGGAATATCTGCTAAGCAAGGGCTACAGCGAAATGCAGCGGATCATCCGCGAGGAAGAGCCAATCCGACCGTCCACGAAGGTCAGTACCCTTGGCGAGGCGCTTACCGAAGTGGCCAAACACCGCCGCACCAGCCCGGAGATCCTCTGCAAATTGATGCGTACAGATTTGGACTGGATCGTCATGAAGACACTGGAGAAGGACCGCAGTCGACGGTACGAGTCCGTGAGCGAGTTGGCTGCCGACATCCAGCGTCATCTACAAGATGAGCCAGTCCTTGCCGGACGGCCAAGCAGTGTCTATAGGGTCCAGAAGTTCATCAAGCGCAACAAAGTCCTGGTCACGTCCGCTTCAGTCATTGTGACCGTTCTAATCATGGCTACGGTTGTGAGCCTCTGGCAAATGGTGCGAGCCAACCGAGCGGCTAATCAGCTTCAGATTGAGAAGGACCGTGCCGAAGCGAATGAGAAGCATGCGCGGCTAAACCTCTACGCTGCCGATATGAAAGCAGTTCAACAGAACATTGAGGAGGGCAATCTCGGAGCCGCCCAGCGACTCCTGCACGCCTATGAGGGCGACGATGCAAAGGATGATATACGCGGATGGGAATGGCGATATCTTTGGGACAGGGCCCAAGGCGATCAAACCAGTATCTACGATGAACACGAGCACACTGTTACGTGTGTGGCCTTCTCGCCCAACGGTAAGATGCTGGCTTCGGGTGGAATGGATGGGCTGATCCTTGTGAGAGATCAAATCGGAAAAGGACTTTGGCGGTATCGCATCAATGCGAAAGTGAATTCCCTATCCTTCTCGAACGACAGCAGGTACCTTGCAGTAGGGCACGAACATGGCGCGCGGATGTGGTCCACCGACAATTTCACCCCCTTCAAAGAAATCACTCTCAGCGACGAGAGTTTGTTTGTCGCCTTTTCTCCCACGGATTCAACGGTGGCCTTTGGGTACGGCAGCGGGCCTGTGAAGATATGGGATTATACTGGCGCGAAAAGCGACATACACCTTGGTAGATCGCATGACAGCTATCCGCAGGAAGAACAGCGATGGTGGGCCAGCGTTGCTGGCTGTTTTGTCGCATTCTCCAGCGATGGCAAACACCTAGTGAAATATGCTGCCGGAGGCGGTCGATACGAGGTGTGGGATATCGACACCGCACAACTGGTTGCCTCGTTAGAAACGCCAAAGGACTCTTTCATCATACCTCAGGGCAGCGCCACCTTCCTTCCGGGCAAGAGGCAGCTATTCGTGTCACGTATCGATACCGGTGCGCTCCTGTGGGATTATCAGAATCAGAAGAGGACCGTTCCTATCAATGGTGTCGAAGGAGGGAAGATCGTTGAGGCGACATTTTCCGTTGATGGGACAATGATGGTCACGGCCGGTCTCGACCACACCCTGCGATTGTGGGATGTTTCGGAAACACCATTTCGTGAGGAAGCATGTTTGCTAGGACACGAGAGTGAGGTTTGGACGGTAGCCTTCTCACCCGATGGCAAAGAGCTGGTATCCGGAGGGCAGGACACGAATGTCATGCTCTGGACGAGTCTCTCAGCAGAAGTCGACCGAAGGATTCGCAGGCCGTTCTATCAGTGTATCCCCTGTTTCTCGGCTGATGGCCAGTTCATCGCCCTAGCTCATCAAGTCTCGGGCAAGATGAGGAGTATGCTCTATAATGTTCAAGGTGAGCGCTTCTTGGATTTTGAGCCCAGCGGATACCCAATCCTCTTCTCCGATAATGGTAGGGAAGTCTTCACCATCAATAGCGCAAAAGGTGATGCCAGCCAAGCAGCTATCGCGAAATGGAGCTTAGCAAAATCAATGCAACTATGGGAATCAGAAGTAGGTGCGATTCCGACAGCTTCGCCAACTGCTTTTCCGAGTATATGTGAGACCCGGGGGCAAATGGCAACTGGATGGTCCGATGGTTCAGTCCAAGTTATTGACTATAAGAAACGGCAACTTGTCAGAACCTGGAAGGTACACGACAATGCCATTGGCAGAGTACTGCTCTCGCCAGACGGAGGCCTGCTATTCACGAGCGAAGAGACGGACACACCCAATGACCGTTCGGCGGTCATGTGGCGATGCTCTGAGGATATGAACAGAATCGAACGGCTGTACAGCATTGAGGGCCACCAAAGAGCTATCGTCCATGCTGAATTCAGCCCCACTAACACCATCTTTGCTACAGCGGGAATTGACAGCAAGATAATGCTCTGGAATACCCAAACGGGTGCGTTGCTGCGAGAACTGGTCGGACACAAAGAAATGGTCCGAGGGATCGCTTTTTCACCTGATGGAAGAACGTTGGCGTCAGCCAGCCTTGACGAGACTGTGAGGCTCTGGCATGTGGCCACGGGACGAGAACTCATAACGCTGGCAATGGGCTCCCAAGCTCTTTTTATTGCCTTCTCACCTGATGGGAGTATTTTGGCGGCGATGGTTGGCCAGAGTCCGTACGCTCCGGATGAACTGAAGATCTGGCGAATCCCGACATTCGACAACATCAGCAATACCAAGAGAATCCCAGTTGTTCAGTTGTCCCGGTGATCTGGTCTGAATGCCCCTTTGAAAATACCGCATTGTCGGAGATGACTCGAAGATGAATGCAGAAGAGATCTTCAACAAGGCAATAGAACTATCTGATCCGTGTAAGCAGGCCGAGTATCTGGACGAGGCCTGTGGTGGGGACGAGAAGCTGCGCACTGAGGTTGAGGCGTTGCTGAAGTGGCATACAGAGGCGGGTGATTTTCTTGAAGTTCCTCCTGTCGATCCGGATGCGACGCTTGAGCAATCCGCTGTCGAAGGTTCAGGGACCATCATCGGCCGGTACAAGTTATTAGAGAAGGTGGGTGAAGGCGGGATGGCCACGGTTTACATGGCCGAGCAAAAGCATCCGATCCGTCGTCGCGTGGCGCTCAAGATCATCAAGCTGGGGATGGACAGCAAGCAAGTGATCGGTCGTTTTGAGACTGAGCGCCAAGCTTTGGCGATGATGGACCATCCGAATATCGCTAAGGTACTGGATGCCGGGACGACGGAAACAGGTCGGCCTTACTTCGTCATGGAACTGGTCCGGGGCGTTCCCATCACGGAGTTCTGTGATAGTAACCATCTGACACCCCAAGAACGCCTGGAATTATTTATCGCCGTATGCCAGGCTGTTCAACACGCCCATCAAAAAGGGATCATCCACCGTGATATCAAGCCGAGCAACATCATGGTGACCCTGCATGATGGCGAGCCAGTGGTCAAAGTGATCGACTTCGGCATTGCGAAGGCGATGAATCAGCAACTGACCGAGAAAACGGTCTTCACGCGCTACGCCCAGATGATCGGGACACCCGAGTACATGAGTCCCGAACAAGCTGAGCTGAGCGGTTTGGACATCGACACGAGGACGGATGTCTTCTCGCTCGGTGTCCTCCTATATGAGTTGCTGACAGGAACAACACCGTTTGATTCGGAGTATCTGCTGAGCAAGGGTTACAGTGAGTTGCAACGCATCATTCGAGAGGAGGAACCCCTGCGGCCGTCCACCAAGGTCAGTACGATGGGCGACGCTCTCACCGACGTGGCCAAGCACCGACGTACCAGCCCAGAGTTGCTCTGCAAGTTGATCCGCAGCGACTTGGACTGGATCGTCATGAAGACCCTGGAAAAGGATCGGAGTCGGCGGTATGAATCCGTCAGCGAATTGGCTGCAGATGTCAAGCGGCACCTAAATCATGAACCTGTACTGGCCGGGCGCCCGAGTACCGTTTACAAGATTCAGAAGTTTGTGAAACGTAATAGGACACTGTGTTTCTCTTCCGTCGCTGTCGCCGTCAGCCTCTTCCTCGCTGTCATTATTTCATCGCACCAGGCACGGGTGGCCCAGAAGGCCAGAAAAGCCGAAGCGGATGCCCGTGCAGTGATGAAAGTAGAACGTGACCGAGCCCGAGAGGCCGAGCAAAGTGCCCAGAAGAACCTTTACGATTCCCTGCTACGCGAAGCGCGTGCCACACGCATCGCTCGCGGTACGGGATACCGTGAAGAGGCCTTCCATGCACTGCGGCAGGCCCGTGACCTGGAGGTGCCGCATAAGAACTTGGTGGAGTTACGTAGGGAAGCGGTTGCCTGCCTCGGCGACTGCGTAGGCCTCCAGCCCATGTCTCTAATAGAGATGTCGGAGGAGCCCAATACCCCTCAAATCTGGTGGGGAGTTCTTCATCCGACTCAGTCGCTGTGGGATGACTACCAGCAGGTACTGCAGGATGTCAGAAATGTCGCCTCAAAGGCCGCTCAGACGCGTCCAGCCATAGCGTCTGAATGCAAGCTATGCCATTGGCGGTCAGTCTGTAAGCAGCAGGTGAGACAATCAGGTGATCTGACGCTGATCCCCGAACTGGGCCGGTCCAAGCGAGACGTGTTGGCACCCAAGATCCCCACGATAAAGGCGATGGCCAAAGTGGATGTGACCTCCTTTGTTCGAGACAAGAAGACCATATTCCCCAGGATAGGTGCAGCTACACTAGAGAAGTTCCAGAGACGAGCGAAGCTGCTGACCGACCCCTATGCCAGGCCGCTGGTTACCGCGTCCATTACCTTACCGAATGCAGAGACAGAACTATTCTTCGACATCGAAACCGATCCCATGCGAGACCTATGCTACTTGCACGGATTCGTCGAACGTAACAACCGGGACAACAGCACTGAGCAATTCCACGCCTTTGTAGCGAATGAGGCAACCGAGGCCGAAGAAGAGAGAGCATTTGCCGAGGCCTGGGCCTATGTGCAATCCCGTCAGCCCTGCCTGATCTATTACTACAGCAAATACGAGCGCACCTGGTGGCGAAAACTCAGAGACCAATATCCCCATGTAGCAACAGAGCAACAAATCGAGGCCATGTTCGATCCATCCGTATGCATTGATCTCTATGGGGATGTTGTCCACGGGCACATTGAGTGGCCTACCAATGACTACTCTATCAAGACCCTTGCCAAGTATCTCGGTTTTAACTGGCGGGACACAGAACCGTCGGGGGCCGCCTCAATTGAATGGTATCACACCTGGGTGGAATCCGGAGATCCTCAGGTCCGCCAGCGCATCCTGGATTATAACGAAGATGATTGTGTGGCGATGCGGGTTTTGCTGGATGGCATTCGCAAGCTGACTTGAAGGTGACGGATACCACAATTGAAACAAGGCTGCCACCTACGGCAAAGAGATTCATCAAGTATTCCGTATGACCCGGCAGGGTGTGCGCTGGCGCTTCCATTGGCCTAATATGGGAGCGAGGTTGCTTGACAACACCCCTGTCTCTCGGTGCAATACCGGCTGGAGCAGAGGCAGTGCGGTGAAGCCTGCCTCTTGCCGTAGCTTTGCATCCGTGCTCAGGGAACATTTTGTGGTCAAAAAGACATCCAGTTACAGATCCAGTGAGCTGAATGCCACAATACTGCCAAGCGGACACATAACGCTCGAGTGGAGCCCTGTCGAAGCCTCTGTTGGGAGGGATCAGAAACTGCTTCAGGAGGAGTTGTGGAGGCGGGCGGGTGAAGAGTATGGGGCGTTTCTGCTGTTCCTGGGGTTCTCTGATCGGTCGGTACCATTATCATCTTCGCTGGATTACTGGAGGCAGGTAACGGGGCGGTTCGCGGAGGGGCTGGTCAGGACGCCTGATTTGGAGGTTCTCCGGCATAAGGCAACCGTCGTTTTGGAAGATGTTGAAGCCGCCGAGATGCTCGGCACTGCGCCGTTCATGCCTGGATTGGATTATTTGAAGCGAGATTTGCTGGACAACCTATGGTCTCTGCTGAACGCCACGTACCAACGGCAGATCAAGTCATACAAGGGATCGGTCGCCGACTTCATTCGTACCCTGAGTCCGAAGGTACACCTTGTCGGCCGCGTCTTTTTCCATCTGGTGGAGAGCAAGAAGGATATGTATCCGTTTGCGTTTCTCGCCACTTACTCAACGGCTTTGGACAAAAAGAGCGGATGCAAACACGTTCCACTGAAGCACGCCCTGGCCGAATATGGCGACGACAGCCGGAAGCTGCTCGATCTGCTTGCCACCGTTCACCAGGCGGCGGCCGAGAGCCAGTTTCTCTCCGGAGCTCTGGATAGCGGCGAGATCTTCCATCCGCTGGCCCTCTCGGCTGGCGAGGCGTACACGATCCTGAAGGAGGTTCCGATCTACGAGCGAGCCGGTATTCTGTGCCGAATCCCCAATTGGTGGAAGAACCGAGCGGCGGGCCTTCGCCTGAATATCCAGATTGGAGAGGCCCGGCCCAGCGCGCTGGGGATGGATGCGATTCTCGATTTCAATGCGGGATTGCTGCTGGGGGATGCACCAATCTCTGACGAGGAGGCCCGCAGGCTGTTGGACGAATCCGAGGGCCTCGCCTTCATCAAAGGCAAATGGGTAGAGGTGGACCGGGAGAAGCTCGAACAGACGCTGCGTGCCTATGAGAAGGCGCAGGTCCTGATGGCCGATGAAAACTTGACCCTGCGCGAGGCCATGCGTCTGCAACTGGACGCGGACAGAGCCTTGGGTTTGTCCGAGGAGGATGTGGAGGTTCAGGTCTCTCAGGGGCAATGGCTCGAGTCCGTGATCGCACGGCTCCGCGATCCACGGCGCATGGATTCTGTTCGACTGCCCAGCCGATTTAAGGCTACACTGAGGCCCTATCAACGCCAGGGCGTGGACTGGTTGTGCTTCCTGGATGGTCTCCAGTTCGGGGCCTTGCTGGCCGACGATATGGGCTTGGGCAAGACCGTGGAGCTATTGGCCATGCTCAGCGTTCGGAGGACCGCCAAATCGAGGCAAGGGCCTAAGACAAGCCTGCTGATCCTGCCGGCTTCACTGATCGGCAATTGGACGCGCGAGATCGAGCGTTTCCTTCCATCTCTGAAGTACTTTGTGGCCCATCCGTCTGGCGGCGCTGAGAAGGATATGCTGCGACGGGGCCCCGCACTGGATGACGTTGATTTGGTGATTACCACGTACGGTCTGTGCCAAAAATACGCCTGGCTCCAGAACGTCCAGTGGGACTTGGTTGTACTGGACGAGGCGCAGGCGATCAAAAACCCCGGGACCAAGCAGACGCGAGCGGTGAAGAAGCTGCGCGCCAGGAACCGGATCATTATGACGGGCACGCCGATCGAGAATCGCCTGTCCGACCTGTGGTCGCTGTTCGATTTCCTCAATCCCGGGTTGCTGGGCAGTGCTGAAGAGTTCGGCGGGTTCAGCAGAAAGCTCAATCGCGATGCGAGCGGCTACGCCCGGCTCAAGAAGGTTGTGAGCCCGTACATCCTGCGAAGGCTTAAGACAGACAAGGCCGTCATCTCCGACCTGCCCGACAAGATCGAGATGAAGACCTACGCGGTGCTCAGTCGCAAGCAAGTCGTTCTGTATCAGGACCTGGTCAAGCAGCTTCGACAGGTTCTGAAGGAACAGCCGGACGGCATTCGGAGAAAGGGCTTGATTCTGGCCTCGCTGATGAAGTTCAAACAGTTATGCAATCACCCGGACCAGTACCTGGGTCAGGGCCAGTTCTCGGAGAGCGACAGCGGCAAATTCGAGCGACTTCGCCCGATTTGTGAGACGATCTTCGATAAGAGAGAGAAGGTGCTGGTCTTCACACAGTTCAGGGAGATGACCGGACCCCTGAAGGGATTCCTCGACGCGATCTTCGGGCATGAGGGCTTGGTCCTGCATGGTGGCACGCCGGTCGGAAGACGCAGGCAGATGATCGACCGATTTCAGAGCGATGAATACACTCCCTTCATGGTCCTTTCGCTCAAGGCCGGCGGCGTGGGCCTGAATCTGACGGCGGGTAATCACGTGGTGCACTTTGACCGCTGGTGGAACCCCGCCGTAGAGGATCAGGCAACGGACCGGGCCTTTCGCATTGGGCAACAGAAGAACGTGGTGGTTCACAAATTCGTCACCAAGGGAACGGTGGAGGAGAAGATCGATCAGATGCTCGCGGAGAAGGCTGAACTCTCCCGTCAGATCATCCCGGACTCCGGCGAGACGTGGATTACGGAAATGGATGATAAGGAGCTGATGAGGCTGTTCACATTATCCCTGTAAAGGATGTCTTATGGCATACCACGACTACTACGGCTACCCCCGATATGTGTCCGTTGGCGAGAAGAGGGCCAAAGCACGGCGTAAGCTCAAACAACTGAAGAAGAAGCATCCGGGCATTCGCCCGGTCGTCATCGAAGGCAATACGCTGGTCCGCACGTGGTGGGGCAAGGCGTGGAATGGCAATCTCAGCAAATACGCCGACTATTCGAATCGAGTCGGGCGGGGACGCAGCTATGTGCGGCACGGGGCCGTCCTGGACCTGCAGATCAGCCCCGGTCAGGTCAAAGCGCTAGTGCTAGGCAGTCGACAGAGCCCCTACACCGTGACCATGCAGATCAAACCCATAAGCAAGGCCATTTGGACACAGATCCGGGCCGCCTGTGAGGGTCAGCTCGCCTCCTTGCAGGAATTGCTGGAAGGCCGGTTCCCCAAGGGCCTGGCGGAGTTATTCACGGCCAAGGGCAGCGGCCTGTTCCCCGCACCCAAGGAGATCGAATTCAAGTGCAGTTGCCCGGACTGGGCCACCATGTGCAAGCACGTCGCCGCCGTCCTCTACGGCATAGGGACGCGGCTGGACGAGGACCCGAGCCTGTTCTTCGTCCTTCGCAAGATGAAGATGGACGACCTCATCACCCAGGCCGTTCGCGACAAGTCCACAAGGTTGCTGAAACAGGCGAAGAAAAAGACCTCCCGCGTGATCGACGACGCCGATCTGGGGGACGTGTTCGGTATCGATTTGGCGTCCGCTGGAGTGGAAAAGAGTGGCGGCTCCACAGCTACGGTCGTTAAGCCCGGCGCCGCGGTGAGAGTTCGACGCAGCGCTTCCGCAAAGAAGGTGACGAAGAAGCGAACGGCGAAGAAGGCCAAAACGGTCGTCAAGAAGACGAAGCGTGGGAGCCGCGCCAAAATGAAGAAGTAAGCCTCACGCACGTATTCACAGCCATCTATGGACGGTTACAGACGGCTCCGCGGCATCTTCATTCGAAAGGTCTTGTGTCTGGATAATGGCAGGCATAACTTGACGGAAATCGGCCCTTGACAGTTCCGTCATGCATCGGTTCTATCAGGACGTTTCAGACGGTTATGGCTGTCCTGAGAGTTGAATGACACAGCGCCCGCGTTCAAGGAACTCATTATGTCCGAAGCGCCTCAATGGTTGACGTCGCTTGTTGACGCTGTGGGCGGTTGTATGGAGACGCACTGCGCCGCTGGCCCTCTAGCTTTTCGTTGGGGCAATGAGGACGACTTCTGGGAAGTGACGGTCTATTGCACTCCTGGTGAAGCAGTCGGAGGAGCGGAAGATGGAGCAGTCCTCGTGCCCGGTTTCTCTTTGGATTTGATGGGACTGACATCCATCTTTGATGAGCTGACGGATAGCCACTGGCAGGCGCACCCGTTCGGCCCCCATGATCACGGGGGCCCGCATATTTCAGTTGAGGGCACGTACCGAGGGCACCAAGTGTTTCTACAGGTCCTGGCTGAGGCACCGGAGGATGAAGAGCCAGGATTCAAAGTGGACATGTAGGGAAATAAAAACCACCCATTTGAAGCGGATCGATTCACTGTACCCTTCCTTGTGCTGCGGGCCGATTGGTAGAGTGACGGAAGACTGATCCGAGTGTCAATTGACGAACGGGCATTGAAAAGGTTCTACAACCCGATGTCTCCGCCAAGTCATTGCTAAATAATGGCTTATGGACTGAGCCTTTCTCCCGAATGGCAGATAACAGGATTTCCGGTTGTAGCGGGGTTGTATGGGTTTGGCGGGCGGAGGAGTAGGCTATTTCCGATATCCTGAAGCTGCAATTGGGTCACTGGTGCACGTCCGCTGCTATGGCGAATTCACCGTCTCAGAGGCTTGAAATCTCCACGCGTTCTCTGGGCGATGGCTACATCAGAGGGCCGAAACGGTGGGGAGCTATTATGACGGACATCGCATAGGGTGCTTCCCGAAAACAGGTCTAGTACGCCGGGACAGATTACTCACGGCCTGACAGCGGTTCCATCGGGACGCCGCACGGGCCTCCAGTAGCCGGGATGCTCGGGCAAGGGAAACTTGGCCGCCAGCTTCTCGTCGATGTCGACGCCGAAGCCTGGTGCTTCGTTGACGTGCATGTAACCGTTTTCCATCGTAGGACTGCCGGGGAAGACCTCACGCGTTTCTTCGCTGAAATGAACGGCCTCCTGAATGCCGAAGTTCCAAATGGCTAGATCGAGGTGGGCGTTGGCTGCGTGGCCCACCGGCGAGACATCGCCCGGGCCGTGCCAGGCACTACGCACGTTGAACCACTCGCCCAGCGTGGCGATCTTACGGGCAACGCTGAGCCCGCCGACTTGGGAGATGTGGACGCGAATGAAATCGATCAAACGCTCGGACATCAACCCGACCCACTCGTGGGGATTATTGAAGAGTTCGCCCATGGCAATTGGCACGCTGGTTTGCTGACGCAGTAACTTGAAGTAGCCATTATCCTCGGGACTGAACGGGTCCTCGATGAAAAACGGGCGGTATTCTTCCAGCCGCTTGATCAGATTGATCGCCTCCAAAGGCGGGATCCGTTCATGGATGTCGTGCAAGAGTTCCACGGTATCCCCACATGTACTACGCACATGCTCGAACATCTTCACCGTTGCCTCGACGTACGGCCTGACTTCCATAGTCGAATCTGAGGGCAGAGCAAAGTCGCCGTCTTTGAAGTGCGCGCCTTTGGTCAGGTGAGGCGAGCCATATCCGCCGAACTGAATGCGAATGTGTCGAAACCCCCGCTCCATGGCTCGGCGGACACTCTGCTCGACGCGTTCGAGGCTGTTGCCACCGCAGTGCGTGTAGCAATCGACGGCGAAACGGCACTTACCGCCCAGAAGCTGATAGACAGGCATGTTCGCCCGTTTGCCCTTGATATCCCAGAGAGCCTGATCGAGCCCGCTCAACGCGTTGTTCAGCACGGGCCCGTTGCGCCAATATGAGCTGGTGTAGGCGTTTTGCCACATGTCTTCGATGTTGTCGACATCCCGTCCCCGGGCGAACGGAGCCAGATACTCATCGACCGCCACCGCTACCGGAAGGGGCCGTTGATTGAAGGTGGCACAGCCGAGCCCGTGGAGTCCGGGTTCACTGGTTTCGACTTTGACCACGCAGAGGCGGATTCCCTGAGGGGCCGTGAGGATGGCTTTGACGTTAGTGATTTTCAAAGGTGGCAGGCCTCTGATCGCCTGTGAGTATGCGGTGGCCGTGGCCTGGGTATCATTACCTGCAATGCCTAGCGCTCCCACCGCTGTTCCGAGACCGAGGGCTTTGAGTAGGTCGCGCCGATCCATGGTCACCTCCTTCATCACTTTCAGTTTCAGTAGGGCGCGTCTGACCAAGTGCTCTCACCGGTTTGCGATGCCACCATGTGGACAGTACCGAGCCAGAGACATTCATCCATGGTCCGAAGATCGCTGGTGCTAGGGCGGCCGGAGCGCTCTGGAGCACGTTCATCGCCAGTCCCGAGGCCATGCCCCCATTCTGCATGCCGACCTCGAAGGCGACTGTACGACAGGAACCCTCGTCCAGACGCGCCGCGCGCGCCAGCCAGTAGCCCAGAATGTATCCGACGAAGTTGAGTCCGATGGCCGCGCCGATCAACGGGATGCCCACCGTCATGAGCTTCTCAGCTGAACGGGCCGTGATGATCGCGATGATGAAGACAATTCCCGCCATTGAGACGATGGGCAACGCCTTGTCCATCCAGTTCTCCGGACCTTTCAACCAGACGCTGATCACAAGCTTGGCCAGAGCCACCACGCCAATCAACAGCAACCCGACGACAAACCCGTCTTTCTGGAGCGCGGCCTCACCGTATGTGAGAACGTTAGCCGGACCGAAGAAGGCAATACCCAGACCCAGCAAGAGGCAGATGACAGCCACGAGGCCGAGCACATCTGTTCTGTGAAGCACTTTCTGACGACCGTACAGAATACGATTGGCGATCAGACCGGCTATGATCGGCACGATGATCATATTGATGATACCAAACATCATGCTCACGAACTTAATCTCGATGAACTGCCCCGCCAGTTTCTCCATTAAGAAAGGGGTCATGACCGGAGAAACCAGCGTCGAACAGGCGGTCATCGTCACTGACAGTGCGACATTACCGCCGGCGAGATAGGTCATCAGATTGGAGGCGACGCCGCCGGGACAGGAACCGATCAAGACCACCCCGGCCGCCACCTCCGCCTCAAAGCCAAATGCCTTGGCCAGAGCGAGCGCCGTGAGAGGCATGACCGAAAATTGCAGAATGAACCCCACGAAAACAGGCCAAGGCATCTTAAAGACCCGTCCGAAGTCGGCCACGCTCAGCGTGGTACCCATGCCGAACATAATGATCTGGATCAAGGGGACGATCAGAATCCCCAAGTTGAATCCCGCCCAACTCATGAAGGCTGCCGGGTAAACCATGGATGCGGCAACGAAGGCGAAGACCCACACGGTGAAGGCAAAGCTCTTGAGCACCGCGTGGCCCATGCAGTACAGCGCCGCTGAGGCGAACATGGCAATAAGCACCGGACCCAGCAATGCTCGCTGTCCGCTGATCAGCACACCAACCACAGCTACCAGGCAAAGTGCAGAAACGAACTTGAACGGCTTTAAGATCGAGTTCCCCATGCTGATGGTTCTCCCCTCTGCGGTCGGCTGGGAGTCAACATCGCCTAACTCCACAGACGATCGTTGGAGCGATCTTGGTTCCAATCATCGGTGGGAGCAAAGAGTTCTTCCCTACGATCTAGGTGTTCCTTTACCACGTCCAGATTCAATTCAATCCCCAGGCCCGGGCCCTCCGGGACGCGGGCGAAACCGTCTTTGTGTAATGGCTTGTCGATTTCTGTGACCAGATCTTCCCACCAGTCGATATCAACGGAGTGATGCTCCAGCGCAATGAAATTCTCCGTGGCGGCGGCACAATGCACGTTTGCCATAAACGATATCGGCGTACCGGCAAAGTGCATGGCCATGGCAATGCCGTGTTGCTCGGCGTAGTCCCCGATCTTCTTGGTCTCCAGAATGCCGCCGGCCGTGGCCAAGTCCGGATGCACCATGTCGACAGCGTGCTCGTCGATCAGTTTCTTGAAGCCGCCGTCGAGCGTGTAGATATCTTCGCCTGTCAGCAGGGGCACATCAACGGCGTTCTTGATCTCCTTGAGCATGTCGGTGTATTCCCAGGGAACCATGTCCTCGAGCCAGGCGACCTGATAAGGCTGTAATGCCTTGCCCAGCTTGATGCAACTGTTGACGTCGATATGCCCGAAGTGATCCGATGCGATAGGGATCTGCCAGCCCACAATCTCGCGTGCCTCGGCGAAACGTTCGCCCAGCAGCGCCGCCCCTTTATCTGACAGTTGAATGCCGGTAAAGGGATGCTTGCCCTGCCAGTTGGTCTCGGTGGTCGGATGCGTCAGGGCACCGGGGACGTCATAGATACTCTGAATGCCGCAATCGTATTTCAAGAACGTGAAACCCTGGTTGATTCGCTTTTTCAAGCCTGTCACTTCCCCATCAGGTGTATCGGCATAAAGCCGTACGCGATCGCGATACCGGCCCCCCAACATCTGGTAGACGGGAACTCCATAGGCTTTGCCTGCCAGATCCCAGAGTGCCATCTCGACGCCTGAGACACCACCACCCTGGCGACCGTGATGGCCAAACTGTCTGATTCGTTTGAATAGTCTTTCCACGTTACAGGGATTCTCTCGCAACAGCCGACTCTTGAGCATGAGGGCATAACGTTTGCTACCACCGTCGCGCACCTCTCCGTAGCCGGAGATCCCCTGGTTGGTGTCGATACGAATGATAGGGCAGCGAAATGGTGCGCGGTTTACGACGGCGATGCGCAGGTCGGTAATGCTCAATTCCGAGGGGCTGGAACTTCGGCGGACGTTCTGCGTAGCGCATGCAATTTGCTCTTCAATCGGAGCCCCGATCATGGCCGCCAGAGCCAGACCGGCCAAGCCTTGGCCCGACTTCGTCAATAACGCACGGCGTGATAATGCGTCCCGGCATTGGGCATCGACCATCGGTCTTTCGATCGTTCTTCTTGCCATATCCTTGCTCGATCTCCATCAAAAGGGGGGGCATTCTGAACGGAAGACGTCACCAGTTACGTGTCTTCGATTCGAGCATGTCCTCAATCACCTGCTTCGGCACGGGCAGGTCGTTTATATTCTCTTTCAGCCAGCCGCGGAAATCCTCGCGGATCTCCGAGGTCCAGCGGCGGTCGATTTGTCCTGGTGTGTATTTACCTTCTTTGAGCCGTTGATGTCCAAACATATCCCGTAGCGTAATAGCCTCGGATTCCGTGACGACCTTCTCGGCGAGATGGGCGGGAATGAACACGATGCCTTCGCGCTTCGCCAGGACAACGTCGCCAGGGCAAGCCGTCGCCCGCCCGATACGGATCGGAACGTTGATGGCCGTCAGCATTACTCCCTGCAGGAAACTGGGGTCGGCTCCTTTATGCCACGCGTTGAATCCGGCGATTGCTTCGAGACCTTCGAGGTCACGGACGCCGCCATCGAAGATGACGCCATTGCCGCTCTTGGCATAGATGGCATTACCGAGATTGTCGCCAATCAGCGTGCCGTCGACGACCTTGCCGAAAGCGTCGGCGACGTAGACATCGCCCTTTTTCAGCATATCGATAGGCCAGGAGTTGGCGTTGCCGATTCGACCTTCCGCATGCCCATGATCCAGAATCCGCTGATTGTACTCTGGCCTGAGAGGCATGTATTGGGCCGTTAGGACGCGGCCGACAATCGCCTCACCAGGCCGCAGAATTTGCCAGTCGAGGGCCGTCTCATAGCAATTGTGGTATCCAGCCCCTCTGGCCACACCCCAAGCCATCGTGACCGAGACGTTCCCCATGCGTTCCAGAATATCATCTGAGACCCATGGGCGACCATCTTCGTCCCGAGGGCCGGTCCACTCTGGCGTGCACTGTAGTACACGCGTCGGGCAGGAAATTGACGCTGGCTCAATGCCCTCGTCGGCGGCCTGAATGCGAATGTTGCGCCAGCGTACCTCGTACCTGGCGTCACTGTCACCTATGCCATGGACTTGCAAACCGATGACACCGCGATGTGTCATACCGTCTCTCAGGTCGACACACGGGACGTCGTTGACCCAGGTTCGGATTCTCTCGCCCTCACATGCGATCCGATACTTGTTCCACTGGCCGTCCTTAAATGCCTTGCTGGCTACGGGATTGGATGTGGTACTAGCCAGCATGAAGGCACGCCGGGCTTCATCGTAGATGCTTCCGGAGGAACCAGCCTTTTCGGTGGCAATCTCGACTTGATAACCGTAGACACGGTCCGGCGGAGCGGTCCGTTTCTGGGGGGCGCCGTCACGACCGGCGAAGATGAAGATCTTCTCGGTCTCCGCGATCTGGCTACGTATCTGCACGCCGGAATTCAAGCGGGGATCCAGGTAGACCTCAAACTCCAGGACGAAATCACCGTACTGGCGGTCCGTACAGAGAAAAGTGTTAGGGCTCCCCTTGACCGTCGTGCCGACGATGGCATCATCCTCCACCCGGTACTCCGCAATACCACTGTGAACCGACCAACCGTTCAGCGTTTCACCGTCGAATAGCGAGGTCCATCGCTCGTCTTCCTGCGGCGCACGCCCGGCCAGGGCGATACCGACCATGACAACCAGCAATAAAGTCATCCTGTGAACTGCCTTGTGACCCATACGAGCCTCCTTTCGTCCATAAGAGTGCCGGCTCCATCGCACAGAAATCAGGCCATGTGCCTGCAGCGTACAATGAGTCGTGTAGATTGACAAGTCCTCGAATCGCAGTCCTGAACGTGTCAAACGCCATTTCTTAGCTCGCGAGACTGTTCCTGTTGCACAAACTCCGTTGCCCGCAGGCTGGGTGGCTCGATGGTCACCCAGCCAACACATGATAGTCAGGACTCCGGAGCGTCAAAGGCCCGTCGTGCCTGCTTGCCGGATAGACGACCTCAGCGTCTACAACCGGGCGGTGAGGCCGTAGCGGTTTCCCGTGTTGAACACTCAGATAAGGGCCGACAGCTTGAGAAGCTTGTCGGTCCTTCATGTCTAGAGAGGTTCATTGAAAAGGTTGTACAACCTGATGCCTCCGCCAAGTCATTTCTAGATAATGGCTTATGGGCCCAGTATTTCTCCGGAATGGCAGATAACAGGGTCTCTGGTTGTAGTATGGTAGTAGGCGCAGACGCACAAAGCGAGGGTAATGTTCCGGATGCATTGAAGCGAAAATCCATGGCCTGAAGCATACCCACGGTGAATCTCAACGACCGTAGCCCTTCAATCTGAACCACCAGCAGAGGTGCGAGGGCCCGATCCCCAAAGCCTTATGCCGTGGTCAAAGGTCCCAGCAGCAATGGTTTTGCCATCTGGACTAAATGCTACTGAACTGACGTCAGCCTCAAGTCCAACAACCAGATTCATCACTTCGTCGCCAGTCGCCGCGTCCCAGACCGTGACTGTGCCGGCCATACTACTTGAGATGATGCGCTTCCCGTCCGGGCTAAACGCAACGCTGAGAACTGGCCCATCGCTTGGAAGGGTTAGCACCTCGGTGCCACTTACGATGTTCCACACCTTCACTATCGGGTCTGTTGAGCTTCCCGAAACGATCCGTTTGCCGTCCGGACTACAGGCTATCGAGCTGACCCTTCCACTATGTCCCGGAAGTGTCGCTACTTCGACCCCAGTTGATGCATCCCACACCTGGATCTTTCCCTCTGTGGTTCCCAAAACAATGTGCTTGCCATCCGGGCTAAACTTTGCGCGTCTTCCGCTGTGCCCGCGAAGGACCACCAATTCCTCACCCGTCTTTGCATCCCACACTCTAACGGTATCGTCGTGCCCAGAACAGAGAATCCGCTGGCTATCTGCACTGAACGAAGGCCTTCCAAACTTCCCGTCACCGCGCAGGGTCATCAGTTCGGTTCCCTGTGCCGCATCCCAGATCTTGACGGTCTTATCGTTACTGCCAGAGGCAATGCGCCTACCATCCGGACTGAATGAAGCGCCTGAGACCCAATCATCATGCCCCCGAAGCGTCATCAACTCGCTTCCGGTCTCCACATTCCAGACCGTAACCGTATTCTCACTGCCACCGGAAACTAGTTTCTTGCCGTCCGGGCTGAAAAGTACGGAAAAGACCGCCCCCTGGCTTCCATTCAGTGCCAATACGTCCGGTGCAATTGTCGTGTCCCACACCTTGATAGTCCTGTCCTTACTGCTTGAGATGATCTGCGTGCCGTCTGGACTGAATGCGACTGAACAGACCGCATCACGATGTCCAAGGAGGGTCATCAATTCGGTGCCGGCGGAGGCATCCCACACCTTGATTGTTCCATCGTTGCTTGCCGAGACTATCCGTTGACCGTCCGGGCTGAAGGCCACTTCGGCAACCGCAAGTTTGTGCCCACAAATTGTCATTATTTCCGTTCCGGCTGTAAGGTCCCACACCTTGATTTTGCTGTCCGAACCACCTGAGATGATCCGGTTGCCATCGGGGCTGATGTCTATCGAATTGATCCAGTAGTAATCGTGCCCTGAAAGGGTCATTTGTTCGTCCCCGGTGGTGGCATCCCATACCTTGATTGTTTGATTCCACACAGTCCAATCCATGCTACCGGAAATAATTCTTCTGCCGTCTGGGCTAAACAGGACAGAGCCAATCTGACGCTCGTGCCCGCGAATCGTCATCAATTCCACACCATCGGTGGCGTCCCATACTCTGACGGTCTTGTCTATACTCCCCGAGGCGATGCGCTTGCCGTCCGGACTGAAAGCGACCGATTCGACCGCGTCGGCGTGTCCGCGCAGGGTCATCAGTTCAGCTCCGGTTGTCGAGTTCCAGACCTTGATTGTCTTGTCCCCGCTGCCCGAGATGATGCGCTTGCCATCGGGGCTAAAGGCGACCGGACCAGTCCAGTCATCGTGCCCACGCAGTGTCAACAATTCGTCACCGCTTACGGCATCCCAGATTCTGATTGTCTTGTCATTGTCATCACTGCCTGAGGCGATGCGCTGGCCGTCCGGACTGACCGCTATGCCAAGCACCCTTGCGGTGTGCCCGCGAAGAGTCATAACGGACTCGTCTATGACATAATTCAGGCGATACCACTCCCACCCACGAAGGTCCTCAGGACATGACGCCAACAACTCATGGACCCGCCGTACATCACCCTGCTTGTATTTGGCATCCGCCAATTGAATACCGTTCACATAGAGGCGGCGACGTAGCTCCTCTGCCTTCTCTTTCGCTGCGCTTTCGGCAATCTCGGCACGTTCCAGAGCCTGTTCCACTTGCGCGCGCAGCACTGCTTCCCTATCACGTGCCTGTTCAGCCTGGGTGCGAGCAACCGCTTCCTTCTGCCGGGCCTGTTCGGCTCGACAGCCCATGATGAGGCTGGCGACCAGGCCCATGAGAATCGCCACGGCCACGAGGGCGGCGGTGGTAACCGAACCGGCATGCTTGCGCATGAATTTCCTTGCACGGTAAACGGACGATTCCGGGCCGGCCGTCAGGGGAGCCCCGGTCAGGTAGTTTTCGATGTCGTCGGCCAGTTCGGAGGCAGAGCGATAACGACGGGTACGGTCTTTACACATGGCTTTCATGGGAATCCACTCCAATTCGCGGTGCAGGCAACGCGCCAACGCCAGCAGTTGCGTTTGACGACGCTCTGCAATTGCCTTGGCCTCTTCTCCCAGACTGGTCAGGCGCGTGCTGGGTGTATCAGGTTCTTCCTCCCGGATGGTCTTTTGGATCTCGGCAAAGCCTACCTTCTTGAACGATGCCCGATCAAATGGCAGGACGCCTGCCAGCAGTTCATAGAGCAGCACGCCCAGGGAATAGATGTCCGAGCGGATGTCAATGTCTTGTGTCGCCAAGTCTACCTGCTCGGGACTCATGTACTCCGGCGTGCCCAGCAATTGGCCGCGGTAGGTGAATACGGTCGTGTCGGTCAGAGGCTGGGTGATCGCCTTGGCAATCCCAAAGTCAATGATCTTCGGCACTGCTCGGTCGCCGTGAACGGAGACCAGGATATTCGATGGCTTGATATCGCGGTGAATGATGCCTTTCTGATGGGCGTGGTGAACGCCTTCACAGACTTCTTTGAAAAGCTTCAAACGCTCCTCCACACTCAGTTTGCGTTCATCACTATATTCGGTGATCGATAGTCCCCGGACATGCTCCATCACGAAATAGGGGCGTCCCGTGTCGGTCATTCCGGCGTCAAAGACGTGGGCGATGTTAGGATGGTCGAGTACGGCCAGCGTCTGCCGTTCCGCCTCGAAGCGAGCAATCACTTCTTTGGAATCCATCCCCGGCTTAATGATCTTCAGCGCCACCCGCCGCTTGACCGGCTCCTGCTGCTCGGCCAGATAGACCATCCCCATCCCGCCTTCACCGATGAGCTCGAGCAACTCGTAGTGGCCGATTTTGGTGCCGGGGCCGTCGGTTATGGACGGCTTGTCCAGGGTGGCGTTTGCGTTCTGTGATAAGCCAGCTTCCATAAGGCACCGGGGACAAACACCGCGGGGGGCATCTGGCGGAAGCCAGGAACCACAATAAGGGCATTTATTACCTTCAGTCATTATGCTGATCTCCATATGGCAATCGTGCCATCTACTTTATACCAAGGAGGAATCATCTTTTGGTTACAATGAAAATGTAAGAACATTGCTTCTGACGGGGCCGGGGGCGCTGCGGAAGTGCTATTGGGGGACGTTTCGCGACCAAAAGCGGTCCATGGTTATGTATAAATCACGATGCCAAGGTGGTGAACAGAGCCCGGATTTCCTCGTCAACCTCATCTGGACGGTTAACTGTCTGGGCAACTTCCTCACGCAGAATGTCACGATACCGGTCCCTCATGCGGTGCACGGCCACCTTAACCGCACCCTCGGTCATATCCAATTCCACAGCGACCTCGCGATAGGGGATAGCATCGCAGGCTCCACAGAGATGTCCTTTGGCCCTCTCAAAAAGGTCGGTCTTTTTTGCAGCGGTCATCTCGGCTTCAAGGCGATCCATTACACGATCCAGCACAGCTAGAGCCCACGATCTCTCAAAGAGCCTCTCAGGTGAAAGGCGATCAACTGGCTGAAGCGCGTACCGGTTCTCAGCATCATTGAAACTGAGAAACAGTGCCTGCCGGCCACCCCCTCGTTTTTGCGCATCGGCGCGCTTGCACTCATCGGCCACAAACCGCTTCAGTGCCGTGAGCAAGAACGATCTAAACCTGCCGGGCGGTGGTTTGATCTTGCTCAGCGATTGCTTCTCCAGCATCTTGGCGAAAAAGCCTTGCGTGTATTCTGCTGCATCATGTCTATCATAGCCATGTCGCCGCAGATAAGCATAAAGCGGAAACCAGTACGTTCGGCACAGCGTCTCCAGAGCCTCGCCATACTGTGATGAATCCGGCGACCCAGCGGCCAAGACAATGGTCCAATGTGTGGTCACAAAACGAGCATTGCCGTGCGGCGTTGTGGGCTTTGAGCCGGTATCTGACATCGTTGCTCGCCAAAACTCTGAACACAGGGACAGCACACCACTATTCTACTACCTCATGAGATGAATGCAACCCGAAGCTACTCTCGACAGCGCATGCATAGCGGCTCGGGGCTTGCTGAATCAACTGTTTTCCTGACGGACATACCTGGATTGGCATGATCTAACCCCAGGAATGAACCCTAAACGCTGTCAGTTGTTTTCCGCTTCGCCTTGGCAGGTTCTCGGAGCCGACGCCTTCGACCCACAAATCGCCGTAGTGATCACGCAGTTGTTCGAACGCTTCTCTTTTCGATGACGGCGGCCTAAACATCGGCTGCGGCGCCGATCTGTCTCCAGGCAGTTTCTTCACCGGCCTGATCGACGACGTTCGCAGCTACACCCGGGTAGTGGGACCGTAGCAGTTTTGCGTGTTGAGCACTCAGAGAGAGGCCGACAGCTTAATAAGGTTGTCGGTCCTTCATATCTAGAGAGGGACATTGAAAAGGTTCTACAGCCTGAGGCCTCTAACGGTAGTGTAAGCTTCTTTCTGTAAATTTGATCGCCGCAGTTCTGTCTTCCCCCTTCGTAAGAAGGTGAGGGGGAAGATAGAACGGTCGAATATGAGGGCGTTGCAGAAGCGGGTCAAGTCGTTCCAATTGAATCGTTTTGAGCAAAAGAAAGGATGGAACGAACATGACCCGTAGCCAGATTCTAATCGAGGACCTCGTGGAGCTCATCAATGAACACGGCGGAATGGACAGTTTTTCTCAGGCCATGAGTCTGTTGATGGACAACGCCATGACCCTCGAACGCGCCGAGGTGCTCGAAGCGGAGCCCTACGAAAGGACCGAGACCCGGCGTGGCTACGCCAACGGCTTCAAGCCAAAGACGTTACACACCCGCCTGGGCGAGGTGCCGCTGAGAGTCCCCCAGGTACGCGGCGACGTCAGTTTCTACCCCTCGGCATTGACCAAAGGATCACAAACCGAGCGGGCCCTGACGCTGGCGGTCGCGGAGATGTACATCCAGAGCGTCTCGACACGTAAGGTCAAACCGATCCTTGAAAAACTCGTTGGCCACGGCATCAGCAGTTCCAGCGTCTCCAAAGCCACGGCGGAGTTGGACGAAGTGCTTCACGCATGGCGCCATCGATCCCTGAATGCTTAATCCACGCCCTATTTGATTCTGGACGCCCGCTATGAAAAGGCCCGTATCGACGGTGTGGTACGCGATGTCGCGGTGCTGATTGCGATTGGTGTGCAGGCCGATGGCAAGCGAAGCGTACTGGGTGTTTCGGCGGCCTTGAGTGAGGCCGAAGTGCACTGGCGGGAGTTCCTGATGTCACTGGCCGAACGAGGGATCCATGGACTGGAGATGATCACCAGCGACGACCATAAAGGACTCGCGGCCGCCCGAAGAGCGGTCTTTGCTTCGGTGCCCTGGCAACGCTGCCAATTCCACCTCCAGCAGAACGGCCAAGCCTATGTGCCGAAGAAATCGATGACGCATGAAGTCGCTGAAGATATTCGTGATATCTTCGATGCGCCTGATCGCCGTCGCGCCGATGAACGACTCAAAGACGCGGTCACCAAATATGCCGAATTGGCACCGCCCTTGGCCGCCTGGATGGAAGCCAATATCCCGGAAGGACTCAACGTATTCAAGCTGCCCAAAGCCCATCGGAAACGACTTAGGACAACCAACTGGCTGGAGAACCTCAACGGGAAGATTAAGAAACGCACCTCCGTGGTTGGGCTGTTCCCCAGCGTTGAGTCCGTCTTGCGATTGGTCTCGGCGGTCCTGATGGAAACCGACGAACGATGGCTCACCGGGAAACGATATCTCAATATGAACACCGAGGGGAACGACTGAGCCGCCTATGCAAAATGAATCAATTTACAGACAACTTCTTGCGTGGCCCCTCTAACAAGTTATTGCCATACAATGACTTATGGACTGAGCATTTCTCCGGAATGGCAGATAACAGGGTCTCTGGTTGTAGGAAGGTTGTACGGATTTGAGGAACGAATGGAAGGTCTAGTTCACGCACATTGAGGCTGCCATTGTCGCCTCGTAACACCTCTGCCGCGCAGAGCATTTTGACCAAAGGCTGAGCTTTGCTTGGGACGGAGATGGCGCGCACTTATCATAGTATTGTCTGGTCATTGTATCCACATACCTTCGCAGTTGGCGAAAGGGGTTATAATGGTATCGCTTTTCTTGGGAAGTTGATATTGACTCCATAGAAGGAGGCAGATCATTGAGGTATTTTACACGAAGAGAAGCGATGGTGTTTCTGGGAGTGTCAGTCCTTAGCTGCAAGTCGCTTCCAATAGGACGCACAACCTACAGTCCGCTCGGCAATGTTGGGGTGATAGGCCTTGGCACCATGGGAGGTGAAATAGCGGCCTATCTGGCCAAGCGAGGAAGCCATGTGTATGGTGTCGATATCGCTTCGCAGGCAAGGCAACGTGCCGCAAAGCAAGGCTTACGTGGCGTCTATGCGCGTATCGATGGCCTCCCGGTAGGCCTAGGCACTGTCATCGAGGCGGTTCCTGAGGACATTGCGCTGAAGGGCTCCATTCTGGAGCAGTTGAGCAACCATGTGAGCGATGATACCTATTTGGCGACGATCTCTTCCACAATCCCCTGCAGCACCTACGCAGACAGGGTCTTGCACCCTGAGAGGCTCATGAATGCTCACATTCTCCCGGATCTTCGTACCAGAAGATTTGTCGAACTACAAGGTCCCGGTGATTACACAAAGAGAGAGAGCTTGGGGGCTATGGCACATGCCTTCAAACAGAAGGCCTTCGCTGTGGCGATCATCAATGGCGAGAGTCCAGGCTATATCTTCAACCAGATCTGGCACAATGTCATGTTTACGATGTTTGACTTGATGAGACAGTATTCTCCAGTAACCATCGAGTATTCGTGCCGCGACTATTTCGATATGCCTTACGGCGGTGTCATGGCCATGGACCTGATCGGTTATGATACCCTGTACAAGATCTTTGGACGGGTGGAAGAAACCATGGGTATACCGATCCCCGAGATTATCGTCGAGATGAACCGGAACGAAACCTACGGCCTCGAATCAGGCAAGGGGTTCTTTGAGTACGACAGCCCTGACCTGGAGGGTTTCCATAAGACCGCAAGGGAATTCCCTGAGCGCTATCCTGGATCTGCCAATGAAGTGGTAGGAGAGCATATTTGGAGTGTCATTCTGGAGAGAGCAAAACGCCTAGTAGGGCATGGTCAGGACAAAGAGGATGTCTTTACGGCGGTTCGCTACGGCTTCCCTACAGACAGAAGGAATCTCCTGGAAGAGCTCGATAGAGTACTCGAAGAAAAGAAAGGCTAAAGAACCCCACTGCGCGTACCTGGAAACGTTGCAATTACAATCGCTTGTCTATGGATTTGGTCGGTACTTTCCGACGCGTTGCTATCCCAGTGCGATTCATGTCAGGGTGGTGGCGTCGGGGCTTCCGTTCTAGATAGCCGGCCGGAAACGCAGACGTGCGGACAGCTTCGGTGAGGAGACCTGATATCCGATCGAGAAAGGAGAGGCTATGAGAATGCCGCTGTGCTTGACGATGGTTGTGACTTTCGGATTCTGGAGTGTAGCGTGTGCAGGACAACGACGTAAGCCACTTCCGGTCGTTTCGGAAGACACGCTTGTTCACGCCTGGCTAGCCAAACCTGTGGAAGAATCGCGCACCTTGTGTGACATGGAAGATCTCTCGGTCTGGGAACATCTCGGCGCCGGCGATCTTGCTCTCTCCCATCAGTATGCCAAGACAGGAAGCAGGTCGCTACAGATGACCTGCAAGACGTTTACCAGTCATCCGAGCGAGAACGGCCGGCCTCCAGGAGTGTGCGCGGCTCGTCTCAGAGTCGACGGCGAGGATTGGAGCGATTTCAATCGGTTGTCATTCTGGGTATATCCCGACCTTCCCGGTTTTCGCATCATTTCGATGTCTGTTGTGTTGAGGAATAAAGGAACATTCGAAGTCCCGGATGAATATGGTCGTCGCGGTCGCAACTATTTTCTGCTGAAGGACCGGCAGTGGAACCATGTGGTCTGGGAGATCACGCATTTGAGCCGCGACAAAGTCACTGGCGTCGAGTTCATCTATCGGATGCAGGGACACGAACCGGGAGCCACAGGTACGGTACGCTACTACGTCGATACGCTTGAACTCCAGAAGGTCACGCCGGACCATTACGAAGGTTGGAGCGTCGCATCGGGGCAGCTCGCCTACAGCCATACCGGTTATCCGCTGCAAGGGCCCAAAATCGCCATCGCTAGCGATGAGATGTCTGCCAAATTTGCCGTCATTGATGTTCAGACGGCTGCGGCGAAGGAATATAGGATTCGCAAAGTGAACACACCACTCGGCGAATTCAGTGTTCTCGATTTTTCTGACCTTACCACTCCCGGTACTTACATATTACGCGTTGGGCCGTTGACCACCGAGCCGTTTCGCGTGGGTCCGAACATCTGGAAAGACACGATCTGGAAGACGATCAACTGTTTCTACTGTCTGCGATGCGGCGTAGGAATTCCAGGCATACACGGCCTTTGTCACGAAGACTGGTTGGCTGAGCACGACGGCAAGAGGCTCACTTACAATGGTGGCTGGCACGACGCCGGTGATTTATCGCAGGGGCTTCGCAACACGTGTGAAGCGACGTACGCGATGTTCTTGCTCGCCGAACAACTCAGTGACCGTGATGAGTCTCTGGCCGCCCGCTTATTGGAAGAGGCCTGCTGGGGCCTCGATTGGGTTCTCAAGAACCGATTCGGCGACGGATATCGCGCCACGTGGGGCACAATGGACTTCTGGACCGACAACTTCATCGGTACCACCGACGACATGCTCGTCCAGCGCGTCAGCAACGATGCATACCATAATCTTCACGCCGTGACGGCTGAGGCGATCGGCTCTCGCCTGCTTCAGGAAGTCCAGCCATATCTGGCCGACCGTGCGCTGAAATATGCGCGGGAGGACTGGCAATTTGCGGTCGAACGGTTGCCACGACCGACGCTTCAGACGCATGCGATCGGTGCGGTGGCGTCCATGGAGCTGTTCCTGGCGACGAAAGAGCCGAGCTATGCGAGCAAAGCCGTGGAACTGGCCGACATCATTCTCGCTTGTCAGCAGCGAGCGGAGCCGGACTGGGACGTTCCGCTGCGCGGCTTCTTCTATCAATCTCCGGCCAGACAACGGATCCAGCACTACTCACATGTCGGCGAAGTACAAACGCCGATCGTGGCCTTAGTGATGCTCTGTGACGCGCTACCCGATCACCCGAAGCGGCCGCAATGGGTCGAGTGCGTCAGCCTCTACGCATCCTATCTCAAGACAATCGCGGACCATACCTCACCTTATTGTACGTTTCCTGCTTCAATCTACTCTCTCGACGAATCCCAAGACGCTCATTTCCGCGAGCAAGTAGCGAATGGAATCCGACTCAGTGACACACATTACCTTCGCTGTTTCCCGGTATGGTTCGAACTACGGGGCAACTATGGTGTGTTGTTGTCCCAAACGCGGGCGATGAGCGTTGCGGCGCGTTTGTTGCATGACCGTAGCCTAGTAGACTTGGTGAATCGACAACTGCAATGGGTCGTAGGCATGAACCCGTTCTGTCAAAGCACAATGTATGGCGAAGGGCACGATTTTGCTCCGCAATACACTGCGACTTCCGGTGACATCGTCGGTGGCTTGCCGGTCGGTGTCCAGACAAGTCGCAACCGAGACGAACCCTTCTGGCCGGCTGACAACTGCTACAACTTCAAAGAAATCTGGGTACATCCATCATCCCGATGGTTGGCCATCCTCGCCGATCTCGAAGCGCTCAAAGACAGCAAGTAGATGCTAGGTGTCAAATCTTGATTCTTGTACAAGGTCTACTCATTTGCGTTGGATCTAGTGTGATGGCAGCGGACGGATCCAGTTCGCTTCAGAAGTCCGTATCGGGTTGATCGATATCAAGTTCTTTGATCCAAGCGTTGCGGAAAAGGACTTCGTGGCCTTCGCACTGGAGCTTCAGTCCGCCCGGAACATCCGTAATGCCTGCGCCCCCCTGGTTGCCGCCATCGATCCCCGAATTCGGGCCTCCCCAAACCTTTTGAATGCGATGGTTTGCGTGTGCTTTGACTTCGTTGAAGTACATGGTCACGAGAGCTTTCTCCGTGAGCTCCCCATCCCGGAAACGGGCGGCGCGAAATCGGATGTCATACGCGTTCCATTTGCCCGTGCCGCGATAAGCATGATAAGGACCGGCGGCTTCATTGATCACGGCCGCCATGCCATGTTTGCCTTTGTCACCATCCAATACCTGGATTTCATAACGATTCTGTAGATAGACGCCGCTGTTTCCGCCTGGTTTGGGTACCAGGAACTCGATGTGCAGACGGAAATCCCGGTACTTCTGTTTCGTGACGATGTCGGCCGCTCCATACTTGCCGCCAGCCGCTGCTGGATCGTAGCTCATCAACACCTTGCCCCGGTCAATTGGATCGTCGACCAGTTTCCATTTGATCGGCAGGGAGGAACTGAAGCGTGGCCCTTGCCAGTAGGTCCATTTCGCATCGAGCAGTTCCCGCGTACCGTCGATGAGGATATCGGCTCCATCGGGGGCACGGGCGCCCACACCGATGCGCTTCCGGTCGCTCGTTTGGTTCATCCACATTTCAAGTGTGGTTCCATCGTGGGTGGGCAGACGCAAAAAATCGATATCGCCGTCTCCTTCAATATCAGCGGCTTGCCCATTGTAGATTCCTTCCTCCGTTAGCGTCATCCGTGACCAGCGTTGGGCGTCGCCTTGGTTTAGAAACAAAGCCGCAGGGAAAGACATGAGTCCCAGCGCCTTAGCCCGACTGGTATTGATGCCACTGAGGACATCCTCGTCCCCGTCGCCGTCGAAGTCGAAAACCTGCAAGGTATGGGCCGCTGAGAGATCGGAGCAGATAATGCTTTCCTTCCAAGGACCGGTCTTCGGGGTCGGCGATTGGTACATCGCCACGGGATAGCCTTTTCGCTCGGAGTGCGAGATGAAGATCTCAGCTTTGCCGTCACGATCGACGTCACGGCAGAAGACTTTGCTGGCGTTGCGCGACCAATCGCCACTTTGACTGTGCCATTTTGCGTCGATGGTATGGACCGGCCAGTTTTTCGTCAAATCGCCACCGGGGTTCTCCACCCAATACCCATCGGTCGCGACGTCGATGTCTCCGTCGCCGTCGATATCACCCACATCCATACCTTCGTGTAGATTCTTCAGTTTGATGCTCTGGGCGGCCGTCCATTGCGACGGCGAATCCTGGCGAAAGACCGTCATCGTGTTTTGCTCAAAGGTGATCGCGACCAAGTCGATTCTTCCATCGTCGTTGAAATCGGCGGCGTTGAGATCCTTGACGAACGCCGGGGCCACTCCAATCCGGTGGGCCGTCCAAGAGGGGTTTTCGTACCAGTAGATCGTCGTTGGCGCCCCGCCCTCGTCCCATTCGCCGGGATGTGCGAACGCGAAGAGATCGATATCGCCATCGTTGTCGATGTCGCCTGCGTCGAGATCGCCACAGGCAAATGTTTCGCCGTTTGGTGCAGCTTCGGCAATGATGTGTCGCTCCCAGTGTTGGAGATCTCTCTGTGTTTCGAGCCAGCCCAGCCATCCGCCGTGAGCGTTGTTGTTCTGCAGGGCGATGTCCAGTAGCCCATCGTTGTTGATGTCAGCCAGGACGCGCGCCCACCACATTTCCGCGTGGTCAGAAATCGAACGCACGGTGAATACTATAGCCGCGGGGTCTTCTGCATCTGTCGTCGTCGCGCAGAGCACTGAGGAAGCACCAAGAAGGACAGTCAGGATGATTCGAGATGTTTTCATGATCTCTCTCCATACTAAGGTAACTCTATTAGGCGCCATGAAGCTTACTGCCCATTCAACTGACGCTGGGGCGATTGTCCTGGGGTAAGATCTTACTGCGACTTCTTCTTCAACTGCAATACTGTCCTCCTTGCACCCCAATTCTGCAAGGTGAGCTCTCATGTCCAGAACTGCCGATAGCGCTATACTTCGGACTGCGCCTTTGCTGTCTGGATTTGGTCACATTTACCACCTTCTGTTGCAGTCCAGTGGAGCGGGGTACTCTTCTGATGGCGAAGGAGCGGCATTGGCAGCGTGAGCCTCGCTTGCGGGCAAAGCAGGCGACCAATGAAGCCACCTTCAGCCGAGTATCAAACCATCTCAGGCACGACAAAGGGACTTCGGTAGTTTCTTGTCAGCAGCATATTGGCTTCTGTACTCAACTCTCCGGTGAAGCGTTCGGTCTTTGAATCCATCGTCAGCACAGGGCCCAAGGTAGCAGGCGTCCTTTCAAGATCTACGTCGTTAGCGGCGAGGTGAGCCTTGAAGCGATCGTAGACTTCGACCAGATCCCTGTTTGCCTTCATGCTGTCCAGGATATCTGCTGGAGACATCCTCCTGCCGATTCTATGGCTGATGTTGCCCATGTGTGACAATGCGGTGGAGAGATGGCCATCCAGGATGTCGTTTCGAAGGTCCGTGCGTTTTCGACTTCGGACAGCTTTGATGAAGTTGGCTTGCGGGCCGATGTTCTCACCGGTGAACTGTTTGACGACTTTGCCCTGATAGTCGTACGCTGTAGGGCCGCCCATGTCTACATACCCGTGTTCGCATTCGATGATGACGCCGGTATTGGGACCGGTGCCCTTATAGGAAGATGTGAGTCTGATGCCGCGTCGGCAGACGGGTTCGAATAGGTCCATTGTTGTGCCTGGATCACCCTTCTTGGGCGGCAGACCGCGCACTTCATAGATGATGGGGGCTGGTTCGTAATCATAATAGATGAACTGCGTATTTGCGGTTTCCCCGTCATCGTCATATCCGAAGCGGCCTCCAATACTGAAGACTCTGGACGGCAAGTCATCATGACCGAGAACCCATCGGCAGACGTCGAGTTGGTGCGGGCCGTTATTGCCCAACTCGCCACACCCCGTCGCCCAGACCCAGTGCCAGTCGTAGTGTAGTCGTTTGCGCCGAAGCGGTAGCAAGGGGGCAGGGCCGGTCCAGAGGTTATAGTCGACGGTTCTGGGGATGGGGCCGGGACCGTTAACCTTGCCGAGACTCGGCCGGTTCTTATAGCACCGGCCACGGGCGAGGCGGATCTTGCCTAGGTTGCCTGCTTGTATCCACGTAACAGCCTCGTGCATGGACTCCTTGGATCTCTGGTCAAAATCGCCCTGGACCATGCGATTGTATTTTCGAGAGGCTTCCGCGAGCTTTCGGCCTTCGAAGATGTTATGTGAAACCGGTTTTTCGACGGTGGCATCTTTGCCGGCTTGGCATGCCCAAATGCCCATCAGGCTGTGCCAGTGGTTCGGAGTGACGATGGAGACGGCATCGATGTCTTTGTTCTCAAGGAGCTTGCGGTAGTCGATGTAGCTCTCGACCTTCTCGTGGCGTTTGGCGAAGTCCTGTTTGCCCCAGTCCAGAACTCGGCTGTCAACATCGCAAAGGGCGACGATACGGATACCGGGGATCTTCCGGTAGGCGTTGATGTGACTCTTGCCCATGCCGTTGAAACCAACGACTGCAACGCGGATGTCGTCATTTGCGCCTCGGACGCGTGAGTAGGGGGGCAGCGCTACAACACCTGCGGTGGCCAGCACTGATTTAAGGAATGAACGACGACTCAGTGTGTTCATGACGGTCTCCTCTATTGCCTTAGCGCCAACACCTCCACTTGTTCACGGATTCAAAACTTTGATCCTTAGGTTTCTGAAGGCGATGTTTCCACCATGGTCCTGCAGAAGAATATGTCCCTGTTGTGCCTCGCCAAAATTCTCGCGGTCCTTGAACTTGCTCTTTGCCACGGCTGTGCGAAATCGTTCGCTGCCGCGCGTGAATTCAAGGACCTTTCTGTTGTTAAGCCAGTGTTGCACGGTCTTGCCCCGAGCGATGATCCGGACCGTGTTCCAGTGACCCCTGGGTTTAGCAGGTCTTCCCTCGGCGGGTAGGAGGTCATAGAGATCCGCCAAACCATGTGGACCATTGATGTCCTTATCGTGGTCGTAGAGTTGATACTCTAGCCCAAGCTCAGTGCCGGGGTACGCGAAGTACTTGATACCGCTATTGACATTGCCTTGGAAGTCGGTGGGCATCTTGTATTCGAGGCGGAAGTCGAAATTGGCGTATTGTTTTCTGGTGACGATGCTACCCCGGGCACCTTCGGGTCGACTGGCACGGGGAGTGCAAATGATCTGGCCGTCTTTGACCAGCCAGCAACCTTCAGGAATTTCGTCCTTCTCGGCGCCTTTGAAATTATCAAGCGATTTGCCGTCGAAAAGGAGCGTGAAGCCTTGTTTGGCTTCCTCCTGCGAGAGCGTGTTGGGAAGGGCGGATTGACGTTTCTCCTTGGCGTTCTGCTCAGCGCCTTCTACGGCTGATATGGTAAGCAACGTGGCGAGGAACGCTGCTACGCCCCTGGAGTTGAATCGGCTTTTCTTCACTTGGAGGACTCCTCATTATTTCTGACGATAATCGCGGTAGACTGCGACGGGCTCACATGGGTCGGCAGAGCAAGCACCAACGATCTCAGAATGGCAGGATACACCATGAGGGCCGTTCGAGGAAGCCATATATGTAACTGCCTTTCCCACTCGCTCCGAAACGGTTGCTGCTCGCTTGAAAATCCTGGTAGGTATGACCCTGAACCCGATCTGACCGTGAGGTCAACTTGGTGGGAATTCATACAAAGCCATTGGGATGTGTTGGCTGCTTGCGACTTCTTCACCATTGAACTTCTGGTAGGGCGTAAATTGGTTAGATGTCGGTCCTTCGTGTCTACAGTGGGACATTGAATCCTCTATGAAGCCAGGCCAGTCAAGCCCGAAATCTGATTTGATTGGTTCAATCCTCTATCCGGGTTGCCACAGCAGGTTTCTGTCCGTCATGATCCTGTGGACCCACTAGACTGTGCGACGACACCCATTCCGATACTCGGGCATCTGAGGCCCAGGATTCAATTCGGGTTGTCGCCCTGGGCACAAGCTCCTCAATGCAGTAGGCCGGACGAAAACGCCAAGCCTCAGTCACAGAATTTCTCCCTTGTTCCGGGATCTGCCTTGCCACCCTGGACGGGGCTTGGGTGCACATGCGCAAGTAGGGCTCTCATCTTGGTGACGACCTCGGAGTATGTCGCGTCTCCAGCCAAGTTGTGCAACTCCTGGGGATCGTGGTCATGATCGTAGAGTTCCCTACCCTGGTTCCCCAAAGCCCATTCGGTGTACCGCCACCGTTCGGTCCGGACGCTATGGCCAGGGCTGGCCCCACGCTGGACCCGAGTATAGGCGGCGTGCTCCCACCGTGCCTGCGGATTCTCGATTAGCGGGTAGAGACTGACGCCCTCCAAATGCGTCGGCGGGGTCAGGCCTGCCAAGTCCGCCAGCGTCGGATACAGATCGACGAGTTCCACCGGCCGCGAGCTCGCCTGGCCCGCCGTCTTCTGGCCTGGCACAGAAATAATCAGCGGCACGCGTGCCGATTCCTCGAAGCAGCTCTGCTTGAACCACAGCCCGTGTTCGCCAAGGTGATAGCCGTGGTCGCTCCAAAACACGACAATGGTGTTCTCGCGCAATCCCAGCCCGTCCACGGCATCTAGCAACCGCCCGACCTGGGCGTCGACGAACGAGATGGACGCATAGTAAGCTCGCTTGCACTCGCGCGCCTGGTCCGGCGTGACACCGAAATAGGGCCACGGCTTCGTCGAAGCCAGCGCAAGCGTGGGATATTTCTCGGGTACCTGTGGGGTGATTGCCGGCAGGGACATGGCATCTATCGGATAGAGGTCGAAATACTTCTTCGGAGTCACCCAGGGACAGTGCGGCCTGTAGAACCCCGCTGCAATGAAGAACGGCTCGTTCTTGTGCTCTTCGAGCAGTCGGATTGTCTGGTCGGCCACCTTGCCATCGGTGTGCTGCCCGTCTGTCCCAGTCTCGTCGGCGAGAAACGCCATGGCCGAGCCTAGACCCCGCTTGGGTGTGTAGTTCATGATGTCGGATTCGAGCGTCGTCTTATCGCGTCCAGCTGGGTTGAACCGCTCCATCCACGATACCCGGTCGTCGAGACCATTGGTACCGATATCTCCCGGATTGCCATAGTGGTATAGCTTACCTACGCGGGCTACGTAGTAGCCGTTCTTCATGAACATCTGTGGCAGCGTTACCACGTCGGGTAGATCCTGGCGGAAGTGATACCGTAGGTTGAACACTCGCGTACTGTCCGGACGCAAGCCGGTCAGCAGCGACGACCGGCTCGGGCTGCACAGCGGGAACTGACAGTAGGCCCGCTCGAACCGCATGCCGCGTTGAGCAAGGCGGTCGATGCCCGGGGACCTTACGAGTCGATGTCCAAAGCAGCCGAGGTCATTGTTCATATCGTCCACGGCAATGAACAGAACATTGGGTTTGGCACGCTGGGTGAGTGTCGCACTAGCCCAACTGCGGCGGAACCCTAAGAGGCCGTAGGCAGAGGCGACAGAACAGGTCTTCAGAAACTGTCGTCTCGACAGATGTGTCTTATCCGTCATATTCATGCTCCTGAATGCCATGCGTCGGTTCGCGTACCATTCTAAACCAGTTACCACGATTCGGCCACATACCTCTGTTGAAAGATGATAGAGCTGTGCCCTGAGTCGCTCAACGCAATGCATGCGGTCCAATGCCAGCTCCTTCTTGCTTCTGACCGCGGTTGCTCATGATGCCATTTTGCGTACCGGCCAGATGCCTCTACCGCAGAACTCTTGTGGGCGACACTTACCTATGCGGAGGTCATTGAAACCAGTACACAAATCCCACGATGCGACTAAAGTGTTTCTAATAAAGCACTTGTGGATTCGGCGCTTTTTTCGAGATGGGCGGATAACAGGCTCTTGGGTTGTAGGCCGGTTGTATGAATCTGGCCAACGAAATGGGAAGCTATTCGGGCATATCGAAACTCCAATTTCCGTGCTGGCGCACGTCGGCAGACGCCAGGCAATCGACCGCATCAGAGACTTGAAACCTTCCCAATGCGCCAACGGCATGCTAATCTGGGTTGCTGGTGGGGCGCTGAGTCTATGAGGACCATCATGATAAGGCGTTCTTCGCCTACTTCAGTGGGCTCGGATAGGAGAGAGATCGATGGACAAGACGATGGATCGACGCCGTTGTCTGGGGCTTATGGGAGCAGCGGTGACATCATCGGGTTTTGCCGCAACTCCTGGGAATGAGGTAAGAGGCTTGGGGGTAGACCGCTGGCGGATGCGGCTTTCGACATCATCAATCCACTTCATGGAACTCCCGATTGAGGAGGCAGTGGCACGTATTGGAGGTTTGGGCTTCGAGGCGATCGATATTTGGTCGGCCCATGAGGGCTGTCCCCATCTCGATGATGTTGCGGATCGTCTTGGACCTGACGGCCTGTGCGCCTTACTGGAGAGAAACAAGCTCAAGCTGTTTGCTTTCTCCGTTTACCGGGGCGGCTACGAACGATACGCCGAGCTGTTAGGCAAATCCGGTGGGGGCATAGCGGTGCGTGGCAGCACTGGCCCTTGTCGCCTCGACGAACTCTCGGCTCGTATGCGTCAGTTCCTTGATGGCCTCAAGCCGCTAATTGATCTGGCGGAGCGATATGATTCCCTCTTAGCGATCGAGAATCACGGCGATGCCTTGCTGGATTCGCTGGATTCCTTCCGCGCCTTCGTGGATTTGAATACCTCACCTCGGCTTGGCATTGCACTGGCTCCGTATCATCTTCAGGCTCGCAGCGCTTCAGTCACCGAGGCGATCCGTATTTGCGGTAAGCAGTTGTTTTTCTTCTACGCGTGGCAAAAGCAACCCGGAGTCGGACAACTTCCTGGCGTCGGCCCGACGGATATGACGCCGTGGACTGGCGCCTTGGCGGAAGTCGGCTACCAAGGCTGTGTCAATCCATTCATGCACGCCCACCCCGGTGTCGACGCAACGACCAAGCACCTACTGACCGCTCGGGCTTACCTAGAGGATTGCCACCGGTGCATCACAGAGAGAACGCAGGCATAGGTCTTCCACGAAGAACCACGCACGTACTTTGTGTTTCAGATTCGGCTTGCTCAATCGCATTTGCTGAGACAAGATAAGTATGATTCATGACGAATATCAAAATGCTGTCGGGAGTGCAGTGTTATGGCTACGATGAACCGTCGAACATTTATATCTGGGGCTGCAGCAGGGACAGTCGTTGCTCTCAAGCCATCTGTTGTCTTCGGGACCGAATCCAATTCGAAGATTGAACTGGGTTTGATTGGATGTGGTGGACGTGGCAACTGGATTGCCAACCTTTTTCATGATACTGGAAAATATCGCTTTGTTGCTTGCGCCGACTACTTTGAAGATCGAGCTAAGGGGACTGGGAGCAAACTGCAGGTTCCTTCTCACCATTGCTATTCCGGTCTTTCCAGTTACCAGAGGTTACTGAATGAGAAGCTCGATGCGGTTGTGATCGAGAGTCCACCTTACTTTCATCCGGAACAGGCCTGGGCAGCCGTGAATGCTGGTAAGCACGTATTCCTTGCCAAACCTGTGGCGATCGATGTGCCGGGCTGTAAGACCATTGCCGCCGCCGGCAAGAAGGCAACGTCTCAAAAGCTCGTCTTCTTAGTGGATTTCCAGACTCGAGCCAATGAGTTTTATCAGGAAGCAGTGCGACGGGTCCATAGCGGGGATCTCGGGCGTCTGGTCTTGGGGGAGGCACACTACCCATGGGAAGGGGGCGGTCGCGGAGGTCCCCCAGAAGACAAGGAGGAGCGGCTGCGAAACTGGTATTATGCTTTGCAGATTTCTGGCGATTTCATCGTGGAGCAGAGTATCCACGCCTTGGATGTGGCTACTTGGATTGCGGACTGCGATCCCGTGCGTGCGGCAGGATCAGGCGGCCGAGCACTCAGAATCCCAGGTAGCATCTGGGACCACTTTGCCGTAACCTATTGGTTTCCGAATGACGTCGTTCTTAGCTTCACGTCGATACAATCTATTCCCGGCGTTCAGGACCAAATTACGTGCCGATTCTTTGGTTCTGAAGGAGTTATCGAGACGGACTACTTCAGCGGCGTGATCATTCGTGGCAGGAAGTCTTACAAGGGCGGAAAGTTCGAACAGCTCTATACCACTGGAGCCCAAGCGAATATTGAGACTTTCTACCATAACATTACGCAGAGCCAGTGCGCTAATGACACAGTGTCAGCTTCCGTGCGTTCCAACCTGACAGCTATTCTTGGCCGCGAAGCTGCGTACCAAGGAGCTGAAGTTACTTGGGAATCACTGCTGCAGTCAGATAATCGACTTGAACCCGATTTGACAGGTCTGAACGGCTAGCCACCTGAGTGGAATCTAAAGCGTCAGTCTCAGACTTGCGTACGTGTAGACCCGTCAGGCTCCAAACTGCACCGGCGGCCTGAACGTCGGCTGCGATGCAGACATGACCCCTGGCACGTTCTTCACTGGCCTGATCGACGACGTCCGCATCTACAGCCGCGCGGTGAGGCCGTAGGACGCTGGGCACAAGCTGCTGTGCACCGGGCTGGCAGTCCCGAAAGCCGTCAGCCCTTTTGACGTCTATCCTGTGACATCACTTGGCAAGGCGATGGCGTCGGTCATTGCAGTTCCTAGGTATTGGAATATTTGCTTTGCCAACAGGTATTCTGGGGGCGGGCTTCGTTGAAGAATTGGAGCGGAACCGAAAGTCTATGAAATGCCCTCATTGCGGCAGAAGAATCGATAGTACTCCCGGCGACGTCTAAGCTATCCTATCCTGGATGTCCCAAGTAGTTGGTGACGTGCAAGCAGGATTCTGGTAACATCAGTTTTGGGCAGTGCTTCTGAAAGGACGCGACCATGATGCATCGGCATGCAGATATACAGCGGCCCAAACCGAGGCATGATGGGACATACCCACATCGACCGGTGATAGCGCTAACCGTGTTGCTGAGTGTGGTGGTGGCGGTTGAGGCCCACGAGGCTGAGGTCGATAGCCGGCTGCCTTTGCCGCCGGTGATCGGCGCGTGGTTCTGGACACAAAAAGACCTCGAAGCGGAGGGTTACAAGTCCTTCCTCGATGCGGCGGCCACGTCTTCACCGTACACGCTTCTGTCCACCTCATGCCGCCGGATTGAGGTTGTTGATCCATACTACCATATCCAGGTCGACAAGGCCGTGCGCTACGCCGCGGAGCTCGGGTTCGAAGTCGCTCTCGAGTTGGACATCCGCCTGGCGCGGCAGGCTTTTCGCGACAAGTACCCCGGCGAGCAACAGGAGGAACTGGTGTTGCGATTTGTCGACTTCCCCAACGACCAGCCTGTCGAGGTGACCTTCCAGGGAGTCGACACGCGCGACCACATGAACGGCAGCCTGCCGAGCTATGACTGCCTGGCCACGCGGCTGGTGCGGATCTACTCGTTCGTCCGAGGTGAAGATGGCATCGACCCGGCCAGCGTGCGGGACATCACCGCTGTCGGCGTCACGGCGACCGCCTATGGGCCGCGAGAGCTCACTGTGCGTCTGCCCGCCCAGTCGGATCGCAGCGCCTGCGTGATCGCATCGCACACGTACCTCACGCCCGACGTCTTCGCGCCACACTTGATCGAGTACCAGCGAGGCATCGTCCAGCAGTACAAGGACGTGCCGCTGGCCGGTATCATGAAGGACGAGTGGGGCTTCCCGCCGGACCACTCGGGCAACCCGGCGCACGACCGCTACTGGTACTCGGCTGCGATGGCTCGCGCATACTCCGAACGCTCCGGCGGCGGAGACCTCATCCGCGACGCGCTGCTAATGTGCGCCGGCGAGAAAGACCGGCAGCGTGAGCAGTTAGTGGCGATCAACCGCTACCGCACGATGTGCCGCCGGCGCAACGCCGCCATTGAGGACGACTACTACCGGGCCGGGAAGGAGACCTTCGGCAAGGACGCTCTCATCGTCACACACGCCACGTGGACGCCGTATCCGGGCCCGCAGGAGTTCCGCAAGAACGGCCTGTCGTGGTGGCAGGCAACACGCGACATCGGGCAGACCGACGAATCGACGCCGTTTCCGTGCCGGACCTCGCTGGCCAAGCGATGGGGCTACCCACTCTGGTACAACCAGTTCTACGCCCGCGAGACCGAACCGTACGTGCGTGAGTTGTGGGCCGGTGTGCTCGGTGGCGGACGGCTCAACGTGCACCCGCTCTATCCGCGCGGGGACCTCAAGACCGGCCAGCGCGAGACGCTGCTGATGCAGAGTGGCCTCATGGCCGCAATGACGCGGATTCGCATGCTGGACTTCATCACACGCGCCCCGCTTGACTGCCCGGTGGCCGTGGTGTTCGGCCACGCCTGCGCGATGAACTGGGCCGGGCCGTCGTATAACCGCGTCGGCATGGAGATCGCGTCGGCCCTCTGCGCCGAGGGCTACCCGACAGACCTGATCCCGTCGAGCCTGGTCGAGGATTCCGTATTGCGGATCGACGATGATGGGTACATCTGCCTCGGGCCGCAGCGCTACCGCGCCGTCGTGCTCTATCGGCCCCAGTTCTGTGGACAGCGTGAGCTGACGTTCTTCGGTGGTGCTGCCATCGGCAAGACGGCGATCCTCCAGGTTGGCTCATGGACGTGCGACGCCCAGGCCCGGCCGCTCGACGTGGCGGGGCGATTGGGCGACAAGGTGCAGCACTTCGACGACGACAACGCCTGTGCGGCCGCGGTCAAGCGCCGGCTCTCCGCGGCCGACGTCCCGCGCGTCACCGGCTGGACCGGCAACGCCACGCACCCGCGCCCGCCCGGCGCCGGCTTTGCCGCCCTGACCGACGGCACGTACATTCGTGCAGCGGGGCGGGATCACCCCGCCGGCGATCCGATCTGCGAAACGTTCACCTGGCAGGGGCACGCCGTCGAGATCGATGCCATCGGCATCGCCGCCATCCGCTTCGACGCTGCCGGCAAGGTGATGGCATTCGCGGCTGGGGGGCTCAAACGCGTAAAGGCCGGTGCCCTGGAGATCGAGCTTCCCGAACGGGCCGACGTGGCCTTTTGCCGCGAGCCGGGCGGTGCCTGCGAGGGCGTGATTCAAGGGCTCTCGGGCGATACCCCCGCGCCGCTACGAGCGATCACGACCTGTTGGCATCATCTAGCTATGCCCAAGCCGTACGCAGAGGGTGCTACACAGAAATGAACGGATCGTCTGGGAAATCCGGGTTTCAACCGATTTTCCTAGGATTTGACCATAGGATTCTATCATGAGATCATGATGGGCCTACCATCGACCCTCGTTGTGACCGACCACATTTTAAGCCCCGCCGATGGTTCCTTCAGTGTGCTGGCATGGATCCAGGGCGGTACGCCGGGCCAAGTGATCGTCTCCCAAGACTCGGGTAGCGACTGGCTGGCGATCAATGCCGAATCGGCCGGCCTCATGACCGCCATCGCGCCCCCGAAATCTCGCAAGCCTGTGGGGCCACTGGTTTCGGAGGCTGCGATCACCGATGGCCTCTGGCATCGCATTGCGCTGGTGTGGGACGGCACCAGCCGGAGTCTGTATGTCGACGGGACACTGGTTGCAGCCGATGAGCAGGGAGGCCTAGTCCCCTGCACCGGCGGTCTGAACATCGGCTGCGGGAGCGACATGTCGCCGAGCACCTTCTTCACCGGCCTGATCGACGACGTCCGCATCTACAACCGGGCGGTGGGGCCGTGACGCATCTCACTCAGTGCGCGAACATGGGGCCGACAAATCGAGACGATTGTCGGCCCTCTTTCGTATGACCAGCGCCACCCAGTGAGGTTCATTGAAACCGTCACACAAATCATCGGTCTCGCCCAAGAGCTTTCTGGTAAAGCACTTATGTAGGTGTTGTTCTTTCGGGATTTGCAGATAACAGGGTCTTGGGGTGTAGTACCGTTGTAGGGACATGCGAGTAAGAAACAGGCCATTTCGCCCCCGATTTCCCTTGCCAGTAGATTAGGGCGAACGCTGTACTTCATGTCCAAAAGACCTGGTGAATTCGGCGGGCAAGATCGAGGGTAAGTGGCAAACGAATTGGGGGAGTTCATGACCTTGGCGTGTTGAAATTGAACTCTCGATTGGATATCTTGGAAAGGGCAACCTGTACCAATACTGCCTGTGAAGTGGGATGTCAGCTTTGGTTCGGAGATCACCTGGGGAGATCAGCCATGTCATTCCCGACAAGTCGTCGCATGTTTCTTCGGAATAGCGCGTTGGCCGGCGCCGGCCTTATCGTGCTGACCCATGGCCGGACGCTTCGGAGTTATGAGGCCAACGAGAAGGTCAATGTGGCCTTGGTCGGTGTTTCGGGACGGGGCAGTTGGTTCTCCAAGACGATGCCCAACCTCTCGAACGTCGTGGCAATGTGCGATGTCGATGAGCGACGGGCCGGGCCCTACTATGAGGAACTGCCGAAGGCGAGGAGATTCCACGATTTCCGTAAGATGCTCGACACGATGGATGAGGAGATCGATGCGATCACGATCGCGACGCCCGACAACACGCACGCCGTGATCTCCGCCGCTGCGATCCGGCGGGGCAAACACGTCTTCTGCGAGAAACCGCTGACTCACGGCATCTACGAAGCACGCACCCTGCGGGCCCTGGCCCGTGAGTATGGAGTAGCGACGCAGATGGGCAACCAGGGTACGGCCAGTCCGGCCTTCCGACGCGGCGTCGAGATGATCCAGGCCGGCGTGCTGGGCGATGTGCGAGAAATACACGCCTGGAACACCGGTGGAGGCGCCGGCGAACGGCCGCTGCCCGGTAAGACACACCCGGTTCCGGACTATCTGCACTGGGATCTCTGGCTGGGGCCAGCCCGGAGCCGGCCTTACAACTCGCGCTGGATCGACTGGCACACGTGGCGCGACTTTGCCACGGGTCAGCTGGGCAACTGGGGTTGCCATACCATGAACGTGTTCTTTAAAGGACTCGAACTCGACGCGTTGTGGCAGTCTGCCCCGGTTGCAGACGAGAACGACCGCTTGGTATACGTTGAAGTTGCATCCTCTGGCCTCCATCAAGGGACATTTCCGAAATGGGAGATTCTCGACTATCGATTCCCCGCGCGGGGTAAGCTGCCGCCGGTGACGATCCACTGGTACAATGGCGGCGGCCAGGCACCAGGACCACGTGCCATGATCGAAGAAAAAATGGGACGTCAGCTGGATTGGGGCGATGCAGGCGAGAAGCGCTGGCGCGATCATGCCGGATGTCTAATCATCGGATCGAAAGGGATGCTCCATGCCAACGGGCACAATACGGAAATAGCGCTCCTGCCAACTCATAAGTTCGTCGATTTCAAGGGGCCGGATGAGTCGCTGCCGCGATCGCCTGGACATGAGCGCGAGTGGCTCGACGCCTGCCGGGGGGGACGGGCGGCGATGTCGAATTTTGACTACAGTGTCCCTCTGACGGAGTTCGTCTTGCTCGGCAACGTGGCAACGCTTTACGGCCAACCTCTGGTTTATGATCCTGTTCAAATGAAGATCATGAGTCCGTCCGAGGCGAATACGGCACTGCGACGACAGTACCGCCCCGGCTGGACGCTATGAGGGTTAAGGTGAGACATTATGATCTAGAGGCGTTCTATGATGTTCCGATATCGAGCAAATTCAGTGGTTGTGGTTCTGACAACATCGTTGCTGACGGTTGTGTCATCGGCTCAGCTGACCGCGCAACAGGCCAAACGCATCCAGTCGGCCGTGCCGCACGAACTGCGCGCGATCCCGAAGAAGCCGCGCAAGGTGCTCATCTGGAATACACCTTTCATGGAACAGTGCCCGCACAAGGGCTTTTCCGTACCGCAGGCTGAGTATGCGATGCGGCTGCTCGGTGAGAAAACCGGAGCCTTCGAGGCCGTTGTCAGCAACGATATTGCCATGTATCGGCCAGAGAATATCCAGCAGTTTGACGCGATCATCATGAACAATAGCAACGGCCCCTGGATTCGTCCCACTCTGGCCGACATGGATAAGTTCGAGGATTACGGAATCGATATCGACGTAGTGGAGAAACGATTGTGTCGCAGTCTCCTGGATTATGTCGCCAACGGTGGCGGTATCGTCGCCTATCATCATGCCATCGGAGGCAACAACGATTGGCCCGAATTCAAAGAGTTGCTGGGAGCGGCCTATTGGGGCCATCCCTGGAACGAAGAGGTGGGCATCAAACTGGACAATCCGGAACATCCGCTTCTGAAAGCGTTCGGAGGCCTCGATTTTCGGTTGGCTGAGGAGATCTTTCAATTTCGTGATCCGTACTCACGTGATAGCGTACGTGTGCTGCTATCGCTCGACACGGACCAAACGGACATGACGGTCCCGTGGATTCATCGGCAGGATGGCGACTTTGCCCTCGCCTGGATCAAACGCTACGGGCAAGGTCGCGTGTTCTATTCGGCCATTGGGCACAAGACCGAGATCTGGTGGCATCCTCAGATTCTACGCTTCTACCTCGACGGCATTCAGTTCGCAATGGGAGATTTGCGAGCTGATACGACGCCCAGTGCAAGGATCGAAGAAGCGCGAACTGGCTTTAAATCACTGTTCAACGGCACCGATCTCTCGGGATGGAGAGGCAATCCCAGATTGTGGTTCGTCGAAGACGGGGCCATCACGGGACAGACCACACCGCAGAATCGCATCTGTGAGAACAACTTCCTGATCTGGACGGGCGGGGACGTCGAGGATTTCGAGTTGCGGCTGAAGTTTCGCATCGAGAGCGGCAACTCCGGTATTTACTTTCGCAGTCTCGAACGCCAGGCCATGGAATCCGAGCCTTTGATCGGTTGTCAAGCCGACTTCTCCGCCGATGGGCGGTGGACGGGCGTTGTCATCGAATACACTCGTCGCGAAATCCTGGCCGAGCGTGGGCAGAAGGCACAGGTTACGGCAGAGGGGAAGGTGGAAGTTGTAGGACGAGTCGGAGCTCCGGATGAATTGCTCGAACACGTTAAACCCAGCCAATGGAATGACTATACGGTGATCGCCAGGGGTGGCCACATCGTTCTGAGGATCAACGACGTGGTCATGTGCGAGATCCAGGACGACGATCCGAGCCGCATCGCGCGGGGTAAGTTGGCCTTGCAGGTTCATCAGGGGCCGGCTATGAAGGTACAGTTCAAAGACATCCGTCTGCGCGAGTTCCGAACCGGCAGAGCAGAAGGGTTGCCATGAGCGGAATGAATCGTCTGACAAGGCGTGGTATCCTGAAAGGCATAGCCGGCGCCGTGCTGCCTTACGTTGTGCCTGCCTCTTGCTGGGGCGCCCATGCGCCGAGCCGCAGGGTCACGTTGGGATGCATCGGCGTGGGAGGACGTGGTACGCAGAATCTGCGCAGTTTTCTGGGACACCCCTATTGCCAAGTGCTTGCCGTCTGTGACGTCAACCGCCGGCGCGTAGAGCAGGCCCGCCAGATCGTCAATGATCACAACGGCAACGGTGATTGTGCTGCCTATGCGGATCACCGCGAGCTTTTGGCCCGGGATGATATCGATGCGGTTTCCATCGCCAGTCCCGATCAATGGCATGTTCTGCAAGCGGTAGAAGCGGCGCGGGCGGGAAAGGACATCTTTCTGGAAAAGCCCCTGGGTCTCAGCATCCGAGAGGACATCGCCCTGCGCGAAGCGATCGACCGCTACGAACGTGTGTTCCAGTTCGGAACGCAGCAGCGATCTGACCGCAACTTTCGGTTTGCCTGTGAACTGGTGTTAAACGGTTATATCGGTGAACTGCAGGAGATCAAGATCGGAGTGCCGGCCAGTCGGGCTGTTCACGCGATACCACCGTCCGACCCGCCTGACTGGCTAGATTGGGACAGGTGGGTCGGCCCGGCCCGCTGGATGCCTTACCGGCCCGGCATCGTCGGTAACTGTGGTGAATGGGGGCATATCAGCAATTTCTCGCTCGGTTGGATCACCACCTGGGGCATTCACCATGTCGACATTGCACAGTGGGGTAACGACGCCGACGACCGTGGTCCTGTAGAGATTGAAGGAAGCGGCGTGTTCCCGGAAAGCGGCTTGTACGATTGCGCAACGGCCTGGGATGTGACGCTCACGTATGGCAATGGCGTCGTGCTGCGTTTCCTCGACAACAAAAAGCAGCGCCAAGGTGTGCTCTTCGAAGGCACAGATGGATGGGTGTTCGTCAAGCGCGGGGCAATAGACACCAAGCCCAGATCAGTGCTGCGCGAGCAGATTAGGCCCGAACAGCGGCACCTAACGGTCAGCAATGATCATTGGGGCAGCTTTCTGGAGTGCGTTAAGACACGTCAGACCCCGGTCTCCTCCATCCGATCGGCGGTGCGGACGGATGCCGTCTGTCATCTCAGTGACATTGCCATGCGTCTCGGCCGCAGGCTGCGGTGGGACCCTCACAGCGAGACGTTCGTGGACGACCCAGGAGCCAATCGAATGCTCGCGCGCGCCTGGCGCAGCCCCTGGCGCCTCTAGCGCTGTATATTCGCGTTCGCTCAACGTCGTCTGCCTGCCTATCTGCGATTTGCCGGTTCCAACTGTCATCACGATTGTAAACGGACCCCCGGGGTAAAAAACGTCCCAGGAAAGCGCGGCAGTCACACATGGTCTCTCTCCGGCCCGATACCCATCGGACGCCGGTCATTGAAACCGTTTCACAGATTCCACAGTACGCCTAAGATCCTGTAAATACAACACTTATGGATTGGCGGTTTCTTCGGGAGTGGCAGATAACCGGGCTTTCGGTTGTAGCCCGGTTGTAAGGGTTTGGCCGACGAAAAGGACGGGAAATCAAGACATGTATCGGATGTAATTGGTCCGATGACGCACTTATGTAGCTGTGGCGTCCGGTATTTCAGAGACTTGAAATCCTGGACATTTTCCCGAAGACAGTTCCGACTGCGCGTTGATATCTCTGCACAAAGTGCCTTCTTCGCAGGCTGATTTGGTCTTGTACCTGCGGGTAGGAAGCGGCTGGCAAACTCCGCCGACATCTTTCTCTTTTCTACGTTTTACGGGCCCACATCAGAGCCTGCTTCCGGATCATTGGGCCAGAAGACCTCAGACTGCCAGAGGTCATCACTGCCACACCCGCCCGGCAGCCTGCCAGGGTGCTGAAGCCAGCGGGTGTGGTCCGAGAAATAGACGCATTGTCCGTCGTCGGAGAAGCATGGGTGCTCTTCGTCTGCATGGAGGTTGGCAGAGTTGCTAACGAGTATGGGGTGACTCCACTCGCTTTCTGGTGTTTTGCGATATGTCGCATAGATGTCAGAATTGGAATGAGGGTAGCCCCCGCGACGATTCGACTCCAAGACGAGCCACCGCTCATCTGGAGAAAGGGTCGCACTTCGTTCTGCATAGATGCTGTTGATCATTGGTTGCAGGATCGTCGGAGTCGACCAGATGCTGTCTTGGGTGGGTCTTCTTGCCACCCAGATGTCAAAGTCTCCGTATCGTGAAGACGAGAAGAACAGCTCCCGACCGTTTGCCGAAATGAAGGGTGCCTGATCGTCATCTGTGCTGTTTACGGTGGCTCCTACGTTCACAGGGACCGACCAGTTGCTGTCCTTATTCGGTCGGCGGGTCATCCAGATATCCAACATGCCGAGACCGCCGGGCCGAGATGAACTGAAATACAGGGTAAGACCATCGGTGGAGAAGTTCGCATAAGATTCATCGTCGCTGCTATTGACTCGCGGTCCCATGTTGACAGGAGTGGTCCAAGGATCGCCTCGCGAAACCCGCCGTGACTGAACCAACGATAGGCTAGATTCAGATGAATCTCTTCACAGAGTTTCCTATCCGATCCTATTCCGTACAAGTATCCGACGAGCTGCATGCGAAAGAACAAGACCGGGTCAATGGACGGTCTACCGTTGCGAGAACAATACAGCTCTGACGTCAGGTCATAAATGAAATCCAGACTGATTGCTCGATCGAGTCTGACAAGGAGATGATTCTCCGGTATCATCTCATCCAGATTAACCATGCTGAAAAGCCGTCGCTCGTATTGTTTGCGCCCTTGCATAATACACCTCCTTGTACAAGATGCATTATGTCACCGATGATTTGAGTGGACAATGCTAAACGGGGGTTTTTCAACAGCCCGTCTTAGCTAATACACATTATTCTGGCCGCCAGATGTTCGCAGGCGTTCCATTCGTACAGATGACCAGCCTCTTGTCCTCGGTGATGAAACGAGACACTAAGAATCAGTGACGGCGAGATTGGGTCTCCTCGGAACTGAGTTCATTCCTACTTCCCCTGAACTGATTTCATTCTTGGCACAAAGTGCGAGCTCCATGCGGGAATCGGCATGCAAAAGGGACCCACCCCAGGAGTAGAAATCGGCGTCTAAAACGGACCCACCGTAGCAATCTCCGGCGCTAGATACCTATCGCGGAAAACGTCCTGTTTTGCCAGAGAATTCTCCCGATGACGTTCCCAACGTGAATAGATCTGAAGCTTCGCCTCTTAATGGTAGGTAGAGCAAATGGGTGAGAACACCGACGCGTTGCTCTGGAGGTCAGAACAGACTGGTTGTGCGGTGAAAGACAATCGCGTGTCGTGGTCAGAAGTCGTAAGGGCAACGTATAAGGAGGTCTACTATGGAGCGGTATAATTCCCCAGTATGTGATCGTATTGAGTCACAGTGGTATGTCAATCCTCCCTATGATGTTCACCGCCAAGTACTGTCACTTGACGACCTGGACCTCGAAGTTGTCGTGCGAGGTCAGGCTTGGCATATCGTACCCGGCTTGGCCGTCCTCGTCGCTGCGGTCTACGCCGCAGTTGAAGGACAGGTACATTTCCCCGATACGGCGACAGTACTGAAGCTCCTGTCGTTCTTTGCCATCTTGCGATGTCTTGTGACAGTACCACTACGGGTGATGCAGGAGCGAGATGATCTGGTATATCTTGATCAGTTCTGTGTGAAGCACATGCCGCTTGCGTCATATATTCTTGGCACGCTGACTGTACCCGTCATTGCCACCGGTATGCTCGCTTTGACGGCAATGTTGTCCTCGACAGTTGCGGCCATTCTCCTGTGCATGCTCTTGCTGGGGCAGACCGTTAACTCCTCGCTGCTGGCCGTCAGATGTCTGGGCGTTCCTGCACATCCGGCCGTTCTCTATATCCTGACCGTAATGAGTATCACGGCCGCTGCCTATGTCTTCTGACCATCGAGAAGGGTGCATCCTATGAAGGAGCCATCATGAAGCCTCAAGTTTTTCCTAACGTCCTGATCCTTACGCTCTTGACAGCGTCTGCCTTCGCGAAGTTCGAAATTGGCGTGAATGTACTCCAGCGTCCCATCGAGATTGGCTACGACGGTTTGCCCCAAGCCGTGAAGAGCGAGGCGGCAAGCCCTCTGATTACCAATCCATACTCAAACAGAACATTTGGGGTTGAGACGATCGGGACATTCGATCCAACTGACGACTTCGATTTCTCACAGACGTCCCCGTATATCGGATTCGATTTCGCGGCGTTCTCTTGGCTTGAACCGTACGCCAAAGTCTCCGCCATTTTCCTATCCGGTGATAACTCGACGAACTCTGGTTCCTATGGAGAAGGATATACATTTGCGACCCTCATTGCAACCTCCGGTGTTGACTACATTCGGTACTGGTATGGGATGCAAATCGATGACGAAGTGAGTTTCGAACCGGAGATTGGACTGCGAGTGAAACTCGGACCAGTACGACTCGGAGGTGGTATCGGTTATCAGCCGTTGAATGTCACATTCTACAAAGGTGTCGAGGCTTGGGGCCGGACGGATACAACACATGTCATTGCTAAGAAGCGATACGACCTGCTGAATTATCATGCGAGTATCACCGTTGTCCTTTCAGAAGCCGTAGTACTGGGTTGTGAGGGGATATGGACGGACTGTGATGGCGTCGAATCCCATGGACTTGGAGTCAATGCTGCTATTCGATTTTGATTGTGACTATGTGTGAAAAAGGAGAAATCATGACTGCATTCTGTCGAGTTCTTTTTGTGAGTTGCACGCTCCTAATGTTGTCTTCCTGTGCAGTGAAGACAGGTCAGTACAGTTTTCGGGAACCGTTCGACGAGGAATTGGAGGAGCCTTTCCACTACTGGGATTTGGAGTTCTCCACGCCGCGATGGTTCTTGAACGACCATGTCGATCTGGCGTTCAACTTGGGTTATGGCAACGGCAGTGACTCCGGCACGCTTGACACTACGCACGGAGAAGTGCATGCGCAATCGGCCAAACTGCTGGAGTTCAGAGCTGCAGCAAGGTGGTTTCCTCTCGGTGGTGATAAGGCCGTCGTGCCGTATTTGGGGGCGGGCTATGGTTGGTACAAGTACGAAATGGAGACAAAATCCCAGGGCGATTACGCGTACAGTGACTACCTCTACGACTACTACGAAATTGACGAGGATGAAACCACGTTGTCCTCATCAGGATTTCCTTTCATTACCGGTGGCGTGTACGTTCCATTTGGAGAGAAGAAAGAGAATGCCAAGCTGAGACCGGCTCTCCAACTTGAATACCGCCGCGATTTTGAGAAAAGCGATCAAGGCTTTGATCTATCGGGGTACCAGGCGTCGGTTGGCTTGGCCTTCATGTGGTGAGTTGGACAAAGGCGATAATGCAAAGCCTGGGGCAATACTTGCCTTGAGTCGAGGAGCAATGGGAGTGACGGGGCTATGGCACGGGACCGGAAGATCTGTTGCGTTAGCGATGATACCGATGTAGCACGTGTCTTCGGCGACGCCCTGAGGAAGTCCAGTGTCCAAACCTGTCACTTCCTTGATATGAGTCAGTGTCTGACAGAACTTGAAGATGGCCAATGTGATCTTTTGGTCGTTGATCTTGGGGGCGAGCACAGCGCTACCTGCACACAGCTTGCCTTACCGCGACTACCATGTTTCCCGCCAAAGATCTTGGCTATAGTTGCTCACGCCGACGTAACAGGAGCGGTCAGAGCCATGAAGGAGGGGTCCCTAGATTGCATCGAGAAACCTCTGGATGGATATACGTTGCGCTCCAAGGTCGAGGGTCTTCTGGACGGCCAAGGTCGGTCATCGGATCTTGACTGTGCCCATCTGACAGCGATGGAGACTCTGATTTTGAAGAGCGTCTTGGAGGGAAGGACCACGCGGGAAATTGCCCGAGATCTGCATCGCTCGCCAAGAACGGTCGAGGTCCATCGCAAGAACATTATGCGAAAGCTAGGAGTGTCAAATGTGGTTGGCTTGGTACGACAGGCCTTGAAAATGGGGTTGTTCCATGTGTGATAGTCGCGACATTGTTGTTGATTTGGTGTGGTGGCCGGACTTCCTCTGGGTAGTACAGCAGAATTGGGCGATTGAGGAGCCTCAGGCGTATGCCATTACAAGGGGACTCTTCAGATCAGAGGGCTGCTGTTCACCGTGCTACTGGAAGATGGAATTGGTGGGAGGGGCAGAAGGTACCTGCCTGAAGGGAGATGGGGATGGAATCGAATTGCATCCAGGTTGGTCTTGGTGTATCCTGGTATTTGTGCCACACCGTTCGGGAAGCTTCTGGGGCGTTGCGAAGGCGCGACGTCAAGGCGAGTTGTGCGATTCCGAACGGGTGTGCTCTGGGAAAGGGGAGAGAAATATGCCAGAACCCTTAGACGCATTCCAGGACCTCACCGACCGTCTCATCCAGTGCGTCAAGGTCAAGCTCCGAGAGAAACTGAAATCACAGCTGGACTATGCTGATCTGAACGACGTTCATACTCTCTGTGTGAGGCAACTCAGATACGGCGCGCTCTCTCGAGGGGCGGTTTGTCAACGATGCGACGGTGTGGTACCCGTTGATCGCGACCGCTGGATCAAGGAAGAGGCGGAGCGAATCTCTCAAGAAGCACTAGGGAACCCGTATGTGCACGACAGCGAATCGGTGGCCCAGTATCTCCAAGACAAGGGGGCGGAGCGACGGATTCGCGAGGAGTATTGGCAAAAGTACAGCATGTACGTGGAAACCACGGTTAGGGCAGTCTTGACGCACCGGTATTGCAAGCGTGAGGCAGAAGCAAGACTACCTCAGGTTCAGTGTGAGGTTGAGGAGAAGGTGTTCACCGAGGCAGGTTTCCAGAAGGTCGCAGAGAAGTACAAAGCGGATGGAGGAATGACCTTCGATAGATTCCTGAAACAGCTCATCTTGTGGCGTACGCAGGAAACTACTCGGCAGGATACTCTGAATGTCATTGAGGGTGAGCTTCCTGAGTGCGAGGACAATGCTATCAGCGAGACTGGAGCGGTTGAAGAGAGAACTACAGGACAGGAGCATCTATCTCAGGCCCTTCAGGAATGTCTGGAGAAACTGAGGTCTCAACATTCGCGCGGTCCCGATCGAGGGCGTCAGGAATGTGCTGTGTTTGAACTGAGATTTGTTGCTCTGCGACCTCCCGATGAGATGATGTCGCTACTGTACGTGATGAAGGCATCGGGGCGTGAAGAGGCGTTTTTTGTAACGGAGTATGAGGCTGCTATCGAGACGTCCACCGAATTGGAGCATGAATTAACTAGAGCGCAGTTGGATCGGGACAGGACCCGCCGCGCCGCAGACGTTTGTCGGCGGGCCTTAGAGAATGCTGGTTACACGCTGAAGCAGATCGACGCTTTATGTGCTGAAGCTCTGCGGGATACTCTGGAGGAAATGAAGGAGTGCGGGAAGTTCGCGTCTGATAGTCGTCAGAAGGAATTGCAACTCATGGCGAGTTACCGTCGCTATGAGAGGGCAAAGAGAAAGCTCGAATCACTTCTTACCGGCTATTGGAAGAGATCCGTGCGATCCGAGGGGGACATCGGTAAGCTCCTGGGCCTCTCCCAAGCTACCGCATCTCGTCGCTTGAAGGCCGCATCGAAGTCCTTGCGTGAGTGCCTTGCGTCGAAAGGGCTTACCGGAAGAGAGGGTTCGCCGGTGTGAATCATGAATACCTCGGAGCAATAGCTCGTATGAAAAGGTAGACGGTTGGAATGTTTGGGAGCACATAGTATGTGTGCACAAGAAGATGATAGGCGGAGAAACCGGAAAGAGTCCCTCATAGCCGAGGTATTCATCTCCAGTCCGAGTGAATTCCAGTTGTGGAGTTATGCCCTAGACCTACTTGATCCAGAGGAACAGGATCGGGTGATGGAGATGATCGCGCGAGATCCCGAGGCTCAAAGGGAGCTGGGACGCATCAGAGATTCCATTGCCTCGGCAAGCAGACATGCCGCTACGCAGTCATTTCTGGCTTGCGCCCGAGCTCGTGCAGAAACCCTGTTGAAAGCTATGGGCCAAGAGCTTTCTTCGATCGCGGCGGTATTAGTGCCTGACGAGGGAAAACTGGCCATAGCCTTCGAGAATGCGGCCTATTCAATTCTCGGGCAAGCACAACCAGTGATGGCAGGCGAGGAGGAGACCTCAGAGCTGAGGCCAGGTGCAGCACGTGGAAAGCTCTCATCACGACGGATTGAAATACGGAGCGGGGCTGACCTCAAGGTGTCTGTGGTCTGCGTGCCGGATCGCGGAGTTGACCTACATATTGAAACGTTGGAACCAACGCTTGAAGGGCGAGTGATACTCTCCCGGTTCGTTGATGACAGCCGAGGACCAAGAGAAGAAGATACGGGAATAGTAGTTTCTCTAAGAGGAGGCAAGGGACGAATTGAAGACTGCCCGTCTGGTCTATTAAGACTGATATTTCCAAACGGGCGAGATCTCTCCTTTTATGTCAGCCCCGAATTACCTCAGGCTGGAGATTAGAGGACCCTCATGGATTGTGTCGTGCTCGAATACAGTTTGGCTCCCGTTGACCGGGTAGTGCTTAAGGCGGAGATGCACAAGGATAACAGGCAGCCCGAGCTATTATGCCATGTCCCTGACCTTTGCGGATACAAAGAGCTACTGGAACTTTCGCGCCGGGTATGGCCTGTACTGGAGGAAGCGGGCCGGCTATCTGGTGGTACGAACTCCACAGAGGCGGTGGGGCACATCGAAAGGGTTGTTTCACTTGGCAGAGAGCTCCGAGGATTGCTGATACCGGATACGTTGATCACATCTCTGGGGCAGCCGGATTCTCCACATCATATCATGTTCCGCTGCGATCCAATGCTCAATGGTGTTCCTTTTGATTTCATCTTTTTTTGGGACGATTTTATCTGTTTTCAACGACCTGTCGGCAAACAACTGTTGGCTGGTCAGCAGCGGTTCGCGGCTGCGCCAATGCCTCAGCGCGAAAGGTACGAGGCATTTGCGTTGATTGACCCAGATGGGCAATTCCGAGAGGCCATGCAGGCGGGCGATCTCGAACGGTTTCAACAAGCATTGGACAAGTTCCGCAATGACTGGGAATCAGAGCTCGCCGGGAAGTTTGAGTTCACCGAAAGGGCATTCAGGCCCGTCAAGAAGGGCTATCTTGCGGAGGCCATGCGGAAGAATGATTTCATGCTTCTTGCGTGCCACCATATCTACAATAAGGAGAATCCTGGACTCAGTGGTTATGTTCTCAGGAAGGCCGCGGTAGACGAGACTTTCGGGGCTTTTAGTGCTGTGGACCTTCTAGAGAGTATTACGGAGGGTGATCGGCCTCCGCAGGTTTTACTCTCTGTGAGTTGCGAGTCTGGTGTCACGCAGGGCTGGGAGGCGGAGTGGCCAAAAAATAGTGGCTTATACGGGATGGTAGACGCGGTTCTGCGAATTGGTGTTCCTCACTTTATCGGCACTTCTGTGAAGATTCCAGCCAGTAGCTCTTTGCAGATCGCCTCACCGTTTTTCGCTGAGATCGCTTCAGGACAGACAGCGGGGGAGTCTCTGCGTCGGGCGAGACTGGCCTTCCGACGCAATGCGTCAGATGCCTGCGATCCGGGAACGGCTCTGGGACTCGCGTTTACGCTGTATGGTAACCCTGTCAGCGCGTATTTCTGTGCTCAGGGGCACTGCACTGCTGGTCAAGTCGATCAGCCACCTATTGGCTGCGGCTTTGTCGCCGATGGTAGCCCTTGTGGTGCTGTCGTGTGTCAGAAGGATGCAGGCTATGGCCAGAGACTTTGTTCCCTGCATTTCAAGGACGAGGAGCCCAAGTGTTCGGCGGGACACACCGTTCACTCGCTCGACGAACTCCACTCATGCTCTATAGAAGGCTGTACGAACGTTTTGTGTTCGAGCTGCGGAGGTGCTGCAACGGGGTTGTGCTGGTTTCACGCTTGTCAACAGGGCCATAAGATAGCCAGTGATAATCAGAGGAAGACGTGTGCCGACCCTGCACAGATTCATCCGGGCGAAAGGCGAGCCGTATGCCCACTGGATTTCGGCTGGATGCGCGGACTGTGCGATGAGTGTTTGGCGGCTGCCAGCGGTGCTATCGATGAAGAGAAGACGTGTCCACACTGTGGCCGGTACGTAAATGACGCCAATCCCCTGTCTGGAGCTTGTTTCGATTGCGGTCGCCAGATTTGCTCAGGTTGTGGCCCGTGGCACAAGGAGACGATGTACTGTCCAGATTCGACGATGGACAGCAGCATAAGGAATGCGAACTGGGCGAAAACGCTCGATCAGAGGGCTCTTGAAGACAAAGACATTGCCTCCTCTTCCCATTTGCGACAACTCTTGTCCTTGGTGGACCAATTCCAGACAAGTGTGTTGACGAACGTCAAGGAACGAACGGGACCGTTGAGACTCATGCCCAGACTGTCATTGTCTTTGGGCGAAGTCATAGGACTCCAGGGAAGAGTTCTAAGAGTGGAGCCATCCAAAGCGGAGCTTGGAGGACAACTGTCTGCTGCGTTACAGGATGACTGGGGCGTCCCCAACGATCTCGGCTTGCAGACGGCATGGCAGCCGCCGGAGAACTGGCTAGACGATGTGCATCAGGTCAATCGTGTCTGCCTGAACCTAATCAGAAGCATCTGGGGCAGGCCAACGATTGTCGCCGTCTCTTCTGTCGTTCCTCTGGAGTTCCAGAGCAATCGCGGCCCTGTGGTTGTGCGTGCGGACACGCGGAGCATCCGACGGATTCAGCAGGCGATCAGAGAATGGTGGCAGAGCCAGAGTAGCAGCAATCTGCCTGATATCTATCTGGTGGTCCATTCCCCTCTCGGCTGGATGCCGAAATGTGAACCGGGGTACGAGCCCGGATCTCTGACAGTGCTCGTTGCTCCTTCTGGCGGTGATTGGGCTGTGCAAGTGCCTCCTATGGCAGGCATGCCAGTATATGTTCGGTCTTTCGTCGAGCTCTTGCGGCCTGAAACGCTATATAAGCGGCGGGAGGAGATGCGCGAGTGGCTTGAATGCCATTTCGACCTGTGGGATTCAGTGACAGTCTTCAAGGCCAAGAGATCTATGGAAGAGGAGTTGGGCAAGGCATTCAGTGAAACTGAGGTTCTTGATGTGTTCAAGATGCTTGCTGAAGACGGGCCTTACGTCTTGACGACACTGAACGATAAACCTGCATTACGACGTGCTACGGCGGGTGAGCGGACTCGAACGCTCTTATCGCGGAGGTGGGTCGAGATTGGTGCATTCTTCATCGGTGTCCTGGGATCCTCCATCATATGGGTAGTTCGCTCGAAGCTCGAGCCCAAACTCTCCGGCCATTGGCTCGTTTGGCTGATCATAACTCTTGTGTGTGTGACACTTTGCGAGGTCCTTGGGCGATTTGCGGTCAAATTCAGGAAACGCAGGAGGTGAATACAAATTGGGCCCTGCTCGTACTAATGGGTAGGTGCAAAAGACGAGTGAAAGGATAGGCAATGGCGTTGGACATGAGTGCTCTTGAAAAGGCGATCTCTCGTAAGAAGGGCTTGATGGACAAGCTTGGGGATGCAGGCCGTTTCCTAAAGGGGCTCGTAGACCGCGGGGAGATTTCAGAAGCTGCGGTCAAGAAGACGATCGACGAACTGGAGCGGTACACCGAGGCCGTCTTTGAGGATATCGAAAGCACGGGAGATAAGTGGCATCGACTCTACCGTCAGATTACAGAGCTAAAGCGGAAAATGGCTGACGCACCGCCTCCTGTCAAACGTGCCCTGACGGCTGAGGCCAGCGTTAAGTTAAGGGCCTATGACGGATTTCAGTCCCGCGTTAATGGGCTTACGAAGAACGGGACTGCTGCACAGGTGCTGATCGAAAAACTGCACGATATCCTGCTTCTTCTTAAAGGGCCTATGACAGAAGACGCGATCGATGAGTGGACAACGAGGCTGGGAGAGGCCATTGAAACGAGGACCATTTCAGATCGGGCCCTCGATGAACTTGAAGGTGTCTCGAAACGGCATGAGTCCGTTTCAGAAGCGTTGTCTGTGGAGCGCACGGAAGCAGCGCTGGACGAACTCACGTCAACGGAGACGCACGCTCAGGGAGAACTCGAGAAACGGCTGGAGGAGGAGTTTTAGAGGTCGGACCAATAGCCTGTTATCCACAGGCAGTTGCATAGCCTGGAAAGCGTTTTTCTGGAGACAGCCGGGCTCACGAATCAGTGCTCACGTACACAAGCCACGAATACCTGGAGGTCGCACACAATGAGACTTGGAGATTATTTCAGAGACCTAAGCCAATTGTTCAAGTCGACGAAACAGCGCGAGCGGGAAAAGGAACGCGAGCGACGCCAGGCATTTCGCAGGGCGGAGATGGCTCTCGACGAAGTGAACGCGAAACTCAAAGCCCTGGAGAAGAAGGGACGTGATGCCTGGGCCAAAGCCAAAGAACTGACAAGGACCGGACAGAAAGCCGCAGCACAGCGTGCGCTTGTGACCTACCGCGGGACTCAGGTCATGGCCGTCAAGATCGATCAGAAACGGTTTGCGTTTGAACAGTCGCTTCTGACCATGGAGATGGCGAAAACAGATGGTGACTTTGCTCGGGCTTTGTCGCTTATGGCTCAGGTCACAGAAGTCGATCCAGATAAGGTTGACGATGTCCTGGTCACAGTTGACATGAAGAGGTCTGAGCAAGGCGAAGTCGACAAGCTATGGCAGAAAGAGTACCGCAGATTCATGGAGGGTGCGGAAGGTGCATTGGAAGACTTCGTACCATCCCTGGAGGAACTTGGCGCTCAGATCGAAGACGAAGCTGCTCAGGAGATTGGGACCGCGGAGAATGGGTCTGCCAGTGCTGAGCTCTCCGAAGATATTGAGAAGGGGCGTGAGCGAGTGCGGAAGCTCCTTGATGAGGAGGACGCCAAATGAGCTATCTTGCGGATAAGCGCAAGCAACACGAAGAAGCCTGTGCGGAGGCGATTCGTGGGAAGGACTACCGGCATGCAAGGTTTCATGCCGCCAAGACAGCTGAATTCTCATTGAAGCTCGCTGAACAAACCGTAGGTAAGGTGGCCAGTCGTTATGTCAAGGATGCCTTCGACTGGATTGCCATAGGAGAAGAGCTGGTGGGGCGTGCAGCGTGCGCCGCGGCAACAGAGCCCGGTCCGGAGGGAGGTTCTCGTGAACAAGAGCAGAACTCCGAGGCCGAGTCGCAGTGGTTGGTTACAGAGAAGCCGAGTGTATCCCTGGATGATCTCGCCGGGATGGCGGATGTAAAGCAGCTGATTCGCGACATGATTCTCGATCCGCTCCGTAATCCGGAAGCGGCAACGAAATGGGGTGTTGCCAAAGGCGGTGGTATTCTGGTATTCGGACCTCCTGGTAATGGCAAGACAACGCTGGCAAAAGCCATTGCCCACGAACTGGACTGTCCCTTTTACTTGGCGACCGGTGCTGATATACGTTCAAAATGGAGTGGGGAGGCGGAAAAACGTCTCAGGCAATTGCTTCGGGAAGCTAGGTTGCACCCAGTATCCGTGTTGTTTATCGATGATCTTGACAGCCTGCTGCCTCGCCGCGGAGGGCACTCTGTCGTGGACAACCGGGTTGTATGTCAATTCCTGGCCGAGGTAGGTGGCTTTGAATCCAGCAAGAATGTCCTCCTACTACTTGGCGCGACAAACTGTCCCTGGGAGATTGACGACGCGGTCTTTCGCACGGGACGTTTCGACGAGAAGATGTTTGTGGGACTACCTGACGAGGCAGCTCGTGAACAGATCTTGCGAATGAACCTCCACGAGGTTCCGCTAGCACCAGAGGTCGACCTGGCAGAGGTAGCTCGCAGTCTGGGAGGTTACACCGGCTCAGATATCGTGGGCATCGCAAGCTCCTGTCGGAGAGCAGG
>Ga0272443_10000427_pt1 | contig 78896 bp, 79 predicted proteins | sample SSMAcet12_FD_193581 | JGI IMG/M metagenome (GOLD analysis project Ga0272443, IMG submission 193581) | Marine sediment archaeal communities from Little Sippewissett salt marsh, Falmouth, MA, United States - SSM-Acet-12 | ecosystem: Environmental > Aquatic > Marine > Wetlands > Sediment ...
ATTATCAATTACCACAAGTCAGCTTGTGCCGATGATCACGCTCGATGCCTTGAACATCGCGCAGGCGGCTTCGCCTTCTTCGAGCCCCAGCTTTTTTGCGCTCTCGTGGGTTATGATCGAGGTGATGACGTTGCCTCCTCCTATGTCGATATCGACTTCGGCGTTGACCGGGCCGTCGATGATATTCGTCACCTTCCCGCACAGCACGTTTCTCGTGCTGACCGAGGCGGGGTCTATGTCGTTTCCGATGATGACGGAACTCGATTTGACGATGGCGTAGACCGTCATGCCCTCGCTCAGCCCCAGCTTGTCGACGGCTCCGTTGGTGACGATCGCCGTCAGGGGGATTCCTCCCTTCAGAGAGAGGATGATTTCGGCATTGACCGGTTCGCGGGTAATACCGGTGATCGTGCCGCTGAAAACGTTTCTTGCGCTGACTCTCACGGCTATCCTGTTGAGGAATTCGTAAAGTTTTTCGGAATCGTCGAGCCGTTCTTCGATGGTGTCGAGGAATTTCCGGTGCTCTTCCTCGACGATCCGGTAACGGTCGAGAACTTTTTTCCCTTCGACGGTCAATATCGCGCCGCCCCCGTGCCTGCCCCCGGTTGTCCTGTCGACAAGCTCTTTGTCGGAAAGGTTGTTTATCGTATTGACAAGCTGCCACGCGGTTTTATAGCTGATTCCCACGGCCCTGGCGGCTTTGCTGATCGAACCCAGTTCGTCGATTTTCTCGAGCAGCGCGATTCTGTCTCCGCCGAGGAACCTGTTTTCCGATTTCTGGAACCAGAGATTGCCTTCCAGCTCTATGGCATTTTTTTTCGCGGGCATCGGGCGTTGCTGATAATGGTTGCGCTTTCAGGCAAAATAGGAAAAGAACCTTGCTTTCGGGAACGGCTGGTAACAATTGTTTACAATTTGCCCGGGATTTGCTGTTGCCATGGGTCCTCTGGGAACCAGGTGAGGTCAGCGGTTCTCGCCGAGCCTGTTCATACCCCAGAACGCCAGTAGAGAGAGGACGGCGAGCAATCCCGAAAAAGCCATCGCTTTTTGCAGGTTTCCCTCGAAGACGGCGTTGTATATAGCCAGGGAGACGGTTTCGGTCCGTCCGCTTATGTTGCCCCCCAGCATGAGGGTGATGCCTACCTCTCCGAACGAACGTCCGACGGAAAGCGTCAGCCCGGCCATGACCGAGCGTTTGATATTCGGCAGGATGACGTTGACGAATGTCGACAGCTCGTGCTTGCCGAGAGCGTACGACGCCTCCCTGAGAGAGGTTTCGATGTTTTCGATTGCCGACTGCACCGGTTTGACCACGAGGGGCAGACCGGAAAGAAATGCCGCGAGATAGACGCCTGCCGGGCTGAAGATGATTTCCACCCCGTGTTCGGAAAGAAAACGCCCGATCAAGCCGTACCTGCCCAAGAGGAGCAGCAGGAGAAATCCTGTGGCGATCGGCGGAAAAATAAGCGGAAGCGTTACCAGGGCGTCGAGAAACATGCGGAAACCACTCCTGCCCGACGCCAGTGCGTAGCCCAGGGAAACGCCGACGAAGGCGTGCGAGAAGAGCACGATCACGGCGGTCTGCAGCGAAAGCAGGACGGGATCGAGCGTTTCCCGTCCTGCCAGCATGTCCTGCATGCAGGTCATCGAAGCCCGTACTTTTTCAGGATGGCGCGGGCTTGCGGCGTTTCGAGGAACGCCGTGAAGCGCGCTACGTCCCGATTGTTTTCATGACCTTTCAGTATGCCCGCTTCAATCGATATCGGGGGATAGCGTGTCGAATCAGCGGCAAACCAGCCGCCAATGAGCGTTTCGACGCCTTTCGCATCGGTCAGGTTGATGAAGCCGGCGTCTATCTCGCCCGAAACGAGGTAGGATGATACCTGCGGGACTGTAGTGAGTTTCAGCAGTTTGTTTTCGATGGTTTTCATGAGCCCGCTGTTATGCAGATATGCGGCCGCCGCCGCGCCGTAGATGGCTTTCGAGGAGTCGGGGACACCTATTCTGGTGATCTTCTTTCCCGCTATGTCGTCGATGGCCTTCAGATCGAGCCCTTTGCGGTACGCGAGTACCAGCCGCCCCCTGCCGAGAGGCCGGTAATTACTGAATTCAAGTCCCGAGCGGTCGAAAAACGTCCTGTCTCCTATGAGCAGGGAAACGGTGCCGCTCATGTTCGCCTGCGAAATGATACGGCTCATGTTCCCAAAGACAGCGGCTACGCGTTCGCCGGTCGTCTTTTGATACAGCGAGGCGATTTCCTGCACCGGTCGTTTGTATCCTCCGCCGGAGGCGATGGTTATTCCTTCCGCAAAGAGGTCGGTCGTCAGCAGAAGCAGGCCGAGAAGGAGAGACGCGAAGCGTGTGTTGTTCATCGTTTCATGAATTGCCGGTTGCGTGAGATTGTAGTGTAAGCGCGTGCACGATACGCTAAAATAACCGTTATTTCTTTTTGGTTATAACGGTGGGCGGAGAAAAAAGGGCTGTTGCCCTTTTTCGCTCCGGCGTTGGCGGATTCCGCCCGCTGATCAGTCGCTGATCAGGTAGTCTTCACACGCTTCACCCTCTTCGAGCGCATCGAGGATTTCGTCGACCTTTTCCTCGCTGTCGATTTCTCCGTACCACCAGTTTTCCGGATAGACGACAAGCACCGGTCCTTTTTCGCAGACGTTCAGGCAGCCCGTCGCCGATACCGCGACGTCGGTCAGGTCACGATCCGAAAGCTCGCTCTCAAGGTAGGGGATCAGGGAAAGCGCTTCTTTCTTGTGGCAGATTCCCTGCGGAGTTCCCTGCGCGCGGAAACTGGCGCAGACAAGAATGTGATGTCCGGGTTTTTTCATGTTACTTGGTTGTTGAATTGTTGAATCGTTGAGTTGTTGATTTGTTGAACTCGTTCCCCGTGTTTTTTTTACAGATCAACGCTGCGAAGCGTCCTCACCCGCAGCCGCCACCGGTGCCGGAGCAGCTTGTCTTGCAGGCATGCATCTGGCTGATGCGCATCAGGTGTGACATGTCCTTGCCGCAAAAGACGCCCGTGACGCCCTCCTCGATGACGCCGTCGAGGGTGTAGACTTCCAGGCCGCTGTTCTTGAGTACGCTTTTCGGCGAATCGCCGACGCCGTTCACGAGCAGTGCCCGGCAGTCGCCAAGAACGGAGGCCACCGCTTCCCAGCGCCTGGTTCCGCCTCCGGACGGCGGCGCCGAACGGGATTCGACGAGCACGGGGGCCTGCTTCTCCTCGTCGAAAGCGTAGACGAGAAAACGGTCGGCTTCCCCGAGATGCTGGTTGATCAGCACTCCTTCCATGCTGGTTGCCGCAACATAGGGCCGGTTTTCGGACGGACGCATCGGAAGTTTCGCGGCTTCTTTCAGTTCATTCATGATTTCATCGCTGTTTTCCTGACCGATGATCCCGATCGCATCCGCCCTGCAGCGTGCGCAGTGTTTCATCTGGGGCAGGTACTTCGTCGTTTCCCGCTGTATGGAGGCAATGAGCTCCGGATGCGGTTCGGGGATGTTTTCAAAGACGGTTTCGGTCGTATTGTAGTAGGGCAGGCAGTTGAAAATATCTGCGCCGAGTTCCGAGACGGTTCTGGCGACCTCCTCGACGTGACGGTCGTTGATTCCCGGAATGACGATGCAGTTCACCTTGGCCGTGACACCGTTCTCCTTGAGTTTCCGGAGCGCTTCGAGCTGGTTGTCGAGCAGGATGGCGGCCGCATTGGTGTCGCGGTACATTTTTTTCCTGTGCCGGACCCAGGCGTAGATTTCAGAGCCGATTTCGGGATCGACCGCATTGATGGTGATCGTGACGTGGCTTACCTGAAGTTCGGCGAGTTCGTCGATATACGGCAGGACGTTGAGCCCGTTGGTCGCGACGCACAGCAGCATTTCCGGGTAGTGCTCCCTGACGAGCCGCAACGTCTCCATCGTCTCTTCAGGATTGGCGAACGGATCGCCGGGGCCGGCGATGCCGACAACCGAGATGTTCGGCGACAGTTCCATCGCCTTTTGGAGGTAGTGCAGTGCCTGATGCGGAGAGAGCACCTTGCTCGTGACGCCGGGACGGTTTTCGTTCATGCAGTCGAATTTCCTGTTGCAGTAGTTGCACTGGATGTTGCATTTCGGCGCGACAGGAAGATGAATCCGCCCGAAAGAGTGCCTCGACGAGTCGTTGAAGCACGGATGTTTTTCTATTGCTATCGTCATGGTACGCACTCCTTACATGTATGTGTAGCCTATTGGCGAAGAACTCTGTCTCTGTTCGATAACCGTGTTGACGATCCTGTCGAACAGTTCCTGCGTACCCCGGTACCCGAGGTGGTGCAGGCGCTGTCCGCCGAACCTGTCATGAATCGGAAAGCCGATTCTGATGAACGGAATGCCGTTCTTGCGCGACATGGTGTATCCCTTGCTGTTGCCGATCAGCAGGTCTGGTTTCAGTACTTTCGCCTCGTCCTCGATATCGACGAAGTCGACGCCGTCACGAATTTTCCCGCCCTTCTCCTCGAGGCCGGGAATCAGCTCGAGCAGGCGTTTTTTCAGTCGTCCGCTCTTGCCTCCGGAAGCGCAGAGCACCGGATCGATGCCTATTTCGGAGAGAAACGCCGTCATGGCGACGACCAGGTCCTCTTCGCCGTATACGATCGCCTTTTTACCGAAAATGTACTTGTGGCCGTCGGCGTAGGCATCGACCAGGCGCCGCCGTTCATCCTCGTATTTTTCCGGCAGCGGTGTTTCCGAGAGTTTTTCCAGAAGTCCGAAAAACGCATCGCTCTGTTTTATGCCTATCGGCATCGCCATGGTGTAGCGCGGCACGCCGAATTCCTGCTCGAGGAAACCCGCAGGCGATTTGTCGGCCGCAAGGGTAGAGGTGAATTCGACGCTCGCGGCCGCCATGCCGGTTTCACGGATCGCGTTGACCGGCGTGCCGCCTTTCGGGATACGGTGATATTCCGCCCATGGTCCGCCGTCGAGGGTTTCCGAATAGTCCGGAAGCAGTACATAGGGGATGGCGAAATCCTTCAGAACTTCTTTCATGTAGCGCAGGTCGGCCGGTGAAACCATGTTCGGAAACAGGTTCAGCAGGTTCTTTTTCGGGCCCGCTTCGGCAAGTTTGGCGACGGTCGCCCTCATCGCGGCATGGAAGCCGTCTATATGACTTCCCTGGTAGCTGGGGGTCGATGCGTGGATCATCAGCGGCAGCGGCTCCCCGTTCGGCAGCGGTTCTCCTTCGTCGAAAAGCCGGACGTAATCCTTGAGGATCATGTCCACATCGTCGCCGATGGTTTCGGACAGGCAGGTCGTCGCCAGGCCGATCACTTTGGGGCGGTACTGCTGCGTGACGTTCTTGAGGCCGAGTTTAAGGTTGTGACTTCCCCCGAACACGGCCGTGTCTTCATTGAAGTTCGAGGAGGCTATGTCCACCGGTTCCTTGAAGTGGCTTATCAGGTAGCGGCGGATATAGGTTGCGCAACCCTGTGAGCCGTGCAGGAAAGGCACGCATTCTTCTATGCCCCTGAACGCCAGGCAGGCTCCCAGGGGATTGCAGAGTTTGCAGGCGTTCTGCGTCGCTGTTTTCGCTGTTTTCATGATGACAACCCTCCTTTTCTCGGCGCGAACTGCCAGACCGGGCTCATGACGGAGTTGTACACTTCCCTGATGAAGTTGTACATGCCCTCGAATCCGGCGAGCGGTATTTTACGTTCATGGTTATGGTCGCAGAACCCTATGCCGAGCTTGTAGGCGATCGGGCGTTCCTTGACGCCCCCTATGAGCAGGTCGGCTTCTTTTTCGAGCACGAATTTCGAGAGTTCCACGGGGTTCGAGTCATCGACGATGACCGTACCCTCGTCGCACATTTCCTTCAGACCGTTGTAGTCGTCCTTGTTGCCGGTCTGCGAACCGGCGAGCACGACCTTCATATCGACCGAGGCGAGCGCCTTGATGAGCGAGAACGCCTTGAACGCCCCGCCGACGTAGATGGCGGCCTTCTTTCCGGCAAGCTCCCTGCGGAACTGCTGCAATTGCGGATAAAGCTCCCCGACCTCTCGGCTGACCAGTTTTTTCGCGGCCTCCATGATCGCCGGATTGTCGCTGAAGTGCCTGGCCACGTCGTAGAGCGCTTTCGACATGTCCTCTATTCCGAAATAGGAAACCCTGAGATAGGGTATGCCGTATTTCTCTTCCATCTGTTTTGCGAGCCGGACCATCGAGCCAGAACACTGGACGATGTTGAGCGACGCGCCGTGGGAGCGGCGGATGTCGTCGATCCTGCCGTCTCCGGTCATGGTCGAGACGACCTCGATGCCCATCTGTTCATAGTAGTTCCTGATGATCCATGCCTCGCCCGCGAGATTGAACTCTCCCAGAATATTTATGCTGTATTTTCCGATACCTTCTGTCGACCCTGTGCCGACCAGCTTCATGAGGGAGTCGCAGGCGGCCTTGTAGCCGTCTTTTTTCGTGCCTTTGAATCCCTCGGAATGAACAGGAAGGACAGGTATGCCCTTTTCCTGCGAAACTTTCTTGCATACTGCGTCGATGTCATCGCCGATAAGCCCGATAATGCAGGTTGAGTAGATAAAAGCGGCTTTCGGCTGATACTGGTCGATCAGCTCCAGGAGCGACCGGTAGAGTTTCTTTTCTCCGCCGTAGATGACATCCATTTCCTTGAGGTCCGTCGAGAAGCTGAGACGGTGAAGTTCGGGGCCGGAAGACACGGCCCCCCGGATGTCCCACGTATATGCGGCACACCCGATAGGGCCATGAACGACATGAAGGGCATCGGCAACCGGATAGAGAACGACTCGCGAGCCGCAGAACACGCAGGCCCTCTGACTGACGGACCCTGAAAGACTGGTGGTTTCGCATTTGATGTCGAATGCGGTTTCCTCTCCTTTCTTTTCGTAGATCTGCCGCTGCCTTCCTTCGAGTATTCCGATCTTTTCCATGGCTTCAACCCTTGTTTTAATGGTGTTACTACATCACGAGTTCGAACTTTTCCTCCGGTGCATCGCGGTCCTGGCGGTCCAGGAACACGCCGAGTATCTTTTCGACAAGCCTCAGGGCGCCGCTGTAGCCGACGTTCGGGAAGTAGCTGTGACCGATGCGGTCGAGGATCGGGAACCCGAAGCGAACGAACGGGATGTCCTCGTCGCGGGCGATGTACTTGCCGTAGGTGTTGCCGATAAGCAGGTCGACCGGCTCGTTCTTGATCCACTGATGCATGAGGAACATGTCTGCGCCGAGTCCGTTCTTGAAGTTTGCATAAGGAGCGTCCTTCAAAATCTCCCTCATGCGTTTTTCAAACCGCTGCCCCGGGGTGCCGCTGACGATGTGCGTCGGTTTCATGTTCAGGTCGAGCAGGAACTCGGTTAACGGAATCAGCTGGTCGGGATCGCCGAACAGGGCGACCTTCTTGCCGTAGAGATACTGCTCCATGTCGGTCATGACGTCGACGAGACGACCTCTTTCCGCGGTGATTTCATCCGGTACCTCGACACCGGCCGCTTTGCTGAGCGACATGATGAAGCGGTCGGTCGCGCTGAGGCCGATCGGGATATCCTCGGTCTGGAAAGGTACCTTGCATTTCTTGTCCAGGGCGATCGCGCCGGGTTCGCCGCTCATGCAGCCGAGCGCAATCGAACTCTTGCTGTCACCGGCGCTTTCGAGGGCCTCGATCGTCGTGCCGCCTTTCGGGTAGAATTCGTGCTTGCCGGTCTGGGGAGCGTCGAGCACATCGGACGTGTCCGGGAAAAGCACGATCCTGATGCCCATCTCCTTCGCGATGCGCTTGATCTCGCGCATGTCGGACGGTTCCATCCATCCCGCGACGATGTTGATCTGGTCTTTTTTCTCGCCGGTCGATTTCGCGAACTGTTCCGCGATGCCGGCCACCATGTTGGCATAGCCGGTGACGTGAGAGCCGACGAAGCTCGGCGTGCTCGCGTAGATCACACGCTTGCCTTCGGGGATCTTGCCGTCATCGAGCGCTTTCTTACAGATCTGCTGCAGGTCGTCACCGATGGTTTCGGACAGGCAGGTCGAATGCACCGCGATCACATCCGGGTCGTAGACCGAAAAGATGGTGTTGATCGCCTGAAGCAGGTTCGCCTGGCCCCCGAATACCGAAGCGCCTTCGGTGAACGAGCTGGTGGCGGACATGATCGGCTCCTTGTAGTGGCGGGTCAGGGTGCTGCGGTGGTACGCGCAGCAGCCCTGTGAACCGTGGCTGTGAGGAAGACAGCCGTGAACGCCGAGAGCGGCATACATGGCGCCGATCGGCTGGCATGTTTTTGCCGGGTTGATCGTCAGCCCCTCGCGTTCTTTTACCTCTTTTGTCGTATGTCTTAATAACATTTCGATAGTCTCCGTTTTCCTGATTACTGTGTGACGTAGTCGGCGTTGAGTTCAGCTTCGCCTGAAGCTTTTTCCCATGGGGCCTTGATTTTTTTCCACACAGGGTTGTTGACCATGCGGTCGATGTCCCGGTAGAAGTTGATCGCTCCGGTAAAGCCGGTGTAGGGGCCGCCGTAGTCGTAACTGTGAAGCTGCTTGAGCGGAACACCCATCTTCTGCACGACATATTTTTCCTTGATGCCCGCACAGAAGATGTCCGGCTTGTAGTATTCGATCAGCTTTTCCGATTCGTAATGGCTGATGTCGTCGACGACGAAGGTTTTTTCCTTCATCTGTTTCATCATGCCTTCGTAGCCGTTCATTTCCAGGCCTTTCTCCTTCAGAGCCTCGATTTCGGCTTCGCTTCTTCTCGGATTGTATTTTTCCGGATCACGTTCGACTTTCAGCTCTTCGATGTTCTTGTTGTCGGCATCGATCTTGATCGTCGGAAGAACCTCCCGTCCTTCGTAGTCGTCGCGGTGTGCGAACTCGTACCCAGCAGCCAGGGTGGTCATGCCGAGTTCCGTAAAGAGATCCTGGTAGTGATGCGCGCGCGAGCCGCCGACAAAGAGCATGGCGGTTTTGCCTTCGGTTCTCGGACGGATCTCCTCGATCGCGGCCTTGACCTGCGGCATTTCCTCGGCGATCACTTTCTCGACGCGGGCCTTGAGTTCGTCGTCCTCGAAGTATTCGGCTATCTTGCGCAGCGACTTCGCGGTCGATTCCGCACCGACGAAATTCACTTTCATCCAGGGGATGCCGTATTTCTTCTCCATCATGTCGCCCATGTAGTTGATCGAGCGATGGCACATGATGATGTTCAGGTCCGCCGTGTGGGAGTTTTCAAGCGCACCGACCGTCGAGTTGCCGCTGAACGAGGCCACAAGGGTGAGACCGCATTTGTCGAACAGGCGTTCGATCTCGAATGCATCGCCGCCGATGTTGTATTCACCGAGCAGGTTCAGCTTGAACTTGCCTTCCTTGACGGTATCGTCACGGCCGACCATGTGCTTGAAGACGCCGTTGTTGGCCACGTGGTGACCGGCGGACTGACTGACGCCGCGGTAGCCTTCGCAACTGAATCCGAACACGTTGCAGTCGCCGAGTTTTTCACGCATCTCCTTGGCTACGGCGTGAACGTCGTCGCCGATAAGTCCTACCGGACAGGTCGAGAAGATCGCGATGGCTTTCGGATGAAAGAGATCGTATGCTTCCTGGATGGCCTGTTTAAGTTTCTTTTCGCCGCCGAAGACCACATGGTCTTCCTGCATATCCGTCGAGAAACAGTAGGGCATGTAGTTCTCAGCTTCCGGGCTTTCGGGCCGGGTCTGGTTGCGCCGGGTCAGCCAGCTGTAGAAACTGCAGCCGATGGGGCCGTGGGTGATGTTGACGATATCACGCGTCGGGCCGAGCACCACGCCCTTACAGCCTGCGTAGGAGCAACCGCGCTGGGTGATGATGCCGGGGACGGTCCGGACATTTGCCTGGACTTGCGGCGTAGCCTCCGGGTCGTTGAGGACGATGCCCTTGGCCCTTTTCTTGGCTACTTTCGGCGGATATTTTTTGATCAGTTCCTCCTTGATTGCGGAAGGATCTGAAAAATTCTTCATAGACTCCATGAATTTGTCTCCATTTTCATCGTGAATAAGTTATCAGACGAGGGCTACATCGCCGGTTTCACCGGTACGAACCCTGACGGTATCGGTAATCGGCGTGACGAAGATCTTGCCGTCTCCGGGCTGCCCGGTCTGGTTCGTCTCGATAATGGTGTCGATGGCTTTTTGCGCCATATCGTCGGGAACCACGATCGCGATAAGCCTTTTGGCTACGAGACGGGGCGGATTGCCGAGCTGTTCGATGGCTTCGGGATGCCCCTCTTCGGCTCCCTGCAGGATGTCGAAATGCACCTGTCCTTTTCCCCTTCCGAGCACACGGCCCAGAGCGGTGAATGAAGAGATGCCGGCTTCGACAAGCGCCTGCTTGGTCTCGTTCATTTTCTTGGGCCTTATGACTGCTATGATCTCTTTCATTACGCCTCCTTTGCCTCTGCCATTGCAGGCTCGTCTTCCTTGTCTCCCGAACTGATGGTGTAGACCTCTTCGACTTTCGATACGAAGATCTTTCCGTCACCGAATTTGCCTTCGCCTTCCGATTTCGCGTTCAGCATGACGGCATCGATGACGAAATCCTTGTCGGCATCGGGAACGACGACAACCAGCATTTCCTTCGGCAGTTCGTCGTAGACGACATCGCCGACCTTGAGTCCCCGCTGCTTGCCGCGACCGACGACCGGGATTTTCGTGACAGCCGGATATCCCGCGTCGAGCAGACCCTGCATGACGTCGTTTGCCTTGGCCGGACGGACGATTGCTCTGATCATTAACATGTGTGTGACTCCTTTGCGTTTTTGGTTTAGTTAGCGATGCCGAAATCTATCAGAAGCTGCTCGAGCTGGTCGATTTCAAGCGGTTTCGGAACGACGAACATTTCGTTTTCCTCGATCTTGCGGGCCAGCGTCCTGTACTCGTCTGCCTGCGTGTGTGTCGGGTCGAAGTCGATGACGGTCTTGCGGTTGATCTCGGCGCGCTGGACCATGTTGTCGCGCGGGACGAAGTGGATCATCTGGGTTCCGAGCTGGCGGGCGAGCTCCTCGATCATCTCGCGTTCGTTATCGACCTTGCGGCTGTTGCAGATAAGGCCGCCGAGGCGAACACCGCCGGCATCGGCATATTTCAGGATACCCTTGCAGATGTTGTTGGCAGCGTACATGGCCATCATTTCGCCGGAACAGACGATGTAGATCTCCTGGGCCTTGCCGTCACGGATCGGCATGGCGAAACCACCGCAGACAACGTCGCCGAGCACATCGTAGAAGACGTAGTCGAGATCCCATTCATCGTCATACGCGCCGAGCTGTTCGAGCAGGTTGACCGAGGTGATGATGCCGCGGCCGGCACAGCCGACGCCGGGTTCCGGACCGCCGGACTCGGTGCAGCGGGTGTTTCTGTACCCTTCTTTGATGATATCTTCGAGTTCGACTTCCTCGCCTTCTTCGCGCAGGGTATCGAGAACGGTTTTCTGCTGCAGGCCGCCAAGCAGGAGGCGTGTCGAGTCGGCTTTAGGATCGCAGCCGACCACCATGACTTTCTTTCCCATTTCCGCGAGACCGGCTACCGTGTTCTGCGTCGTGGTCGATTTGCCGATGCCGCCCTTGCCATAAATCGCTACTTTTCTCATTTCTTTGTGTTTTTATGTTTTTTGCTTGCTTTTCCTGAAATATTCAGGTTTTTGTCTTTTTCGATGTCGTTTTATTGTGTGCAACGCCTGTGCCAACGGCGAGTTCTTTTTTCTTTTTTTCTTCGTTCGTTTGTATCGCAGGCTGTTAACGGGTTGTTTGATAACGAGTTGTTTTTTTCTGGCGATTTCGTTCAGGTGCTCTGCGGGAGGGGGCTGATGTATGAAGGAGAGGGGATAATAGTTACGCAATTGTAGGAAATGGTCGAATTATACATTTCTGTGTTTTTCTTGGGCCGTCAACGTAACTGCGGGCATGTTGTTTTTTGCCGATTTTTTTCAGGAAAGTGAAAGAAGGGTTTGGGCGCATCTGGAATCCGGATAAAAAGTTACATTTTTGTTGGAAGTTTGGTGTTTGACGCAAGAGCGCTGTAAAATTCTTATACTTGTTCCGGAATATTTTTCTTTCGTCAATTCTTGTTTTCAGGGAGGCACTATGGGCGTCATGCAGGAATTCAGGGAGTTCGCCGTCAGGGGCAACGTGGTGGATATGGCTGTCGGTATCGTCGTGGGAGGGGCTTTCGGGAAAATCGTGTCGGCTTTTGTCGACGGGGTTCTGATGCCTCCGGTCGGCCTGATGCTCGGCGGCGTTGATTTCAGTGAACTTGCCGTGACGCTGCAGGAGGCAACGCCGGATGCGGAGGCGGTTGTTATCGGTTACGGCGCGTTTATCCAGACGGTCATTGATTTTGCCATCATTGCTTTTGCGATATTCCTTGTTGTCAGGGGGATCAACTCTCTCAAGCGGAAAGAGGAAGAGGCTCCGAAAGCTCCTCCTGCACCTTCAAAGGAAGAGGTGCTGCTCGGAGAGATCCGCGATCTTTTGAGAGAAAAAAGATAATGGTAATCTGAAAAACGGATCGATATGACATATTCCGGAATTACAGGGACGGAGGTGTTTTCCCGTCGGGGAACACATCAGGGAAACGTTCAGGCATGGAAGGTTTCCGCGGGTCTCGCGGGGGCTCTGGCGATCGGTGCGCTTGCTCTCGGGGCGTTTGCCGTCGGAGCCCTGGCTATCGGAAAGCTTGCCATCGGAAAGATCAGGATAGGGCGTTCGCGGATCGGTCGGCTCGAGATCGGGACGCTGAAGGTCGATAAGCTTGAGCTTCCGGTTGCAGCCGGAAATCCTTCCGGAGACAAGGGGGGTGGTTGAACGGAAGGATCAGGGGCGGTACTTCCGGTAATCGATGCCGAACTTCTTGACCCGCAGCCCCATGACCCTTTCGGTCAGTCCGAGCTGGGCGGAGGCCTTGGACATATTGCCCTTGGTTCGCTTGAGGGCCTCGATGATCATTTCGTGTTCTATTGCGTCGAGGCGCTGCTGGAGCGAGCCGGAGGCGGGAGTGCCGCTGGATTCGGCGGTCTGCAGGGTCGGAGGCAGATGATAGCCGTGGATGACGCTGTCCTCGCTGAGAATGACCGCGCGCTCGATGCAGTTTTCGAGTTCCCTGACATTGCCCGGCCAGTGGTAGCGCATGAGCATGTCGATCGCCCTCGTCGAGATTCTCCTGACACCCTTGAAATTGATCCTGTTGTATTTTTCGACGAAGTAGTCCGTCAGGAGCAGGATGTCCGATTTGCGTTCCCGCAGGGGGGGAACGGTGATCGGAAAAATATTCAGGCGGTAGTAGAGGTCTTCCCGGAACTTGCCGGTTTGTATCTCCTCTTCCAGATCCCTGTTCGTGGCGGCGATGACCCTGATATCCGTCTTGAGGGTTTTCGATCCTCCCACCCGTTCGAACTCCTTCTCCTGAAGAATGCGCAGCAGTTTCGCCTGCACGGGAAGGCTCAGTTCCCCGACTTCATCGAGAAAGATCGTGCCGCCGTCCGCAAGCTCGAAACGTCCCTGCCTTGTTGCCGTGGCTCCGGTGAAGGCTCCTTTTTCGTGCCCGAACAGCTCGCTTTCCACAATGCTTTCCGGCAGGGCCGCGCAGTTGAACTTTATGAACGGCTTTTCGGCCCTGTGGCTTTTGAAGTGAATCGCGCTGGCCACGAGTTCCTTTCCTACGCCGCTTTCTCCGAGAATCAGGGCCGTGGCGTTGGTCGGAGCTATTTTGTCGATCATGCGGAAAACCCCGATCATGGCTTTCGAGTTGCCGATGATATTCGCCGGCCTGCGGTTCTCGTTATAGTTTTCCTCGTCGTGCTGTTCGTGGTATTCTTCGCGGTAGAAGGAGAACGGCTCGCGTTCCTCCGCACTTCGGTTTTCCGGCCCCGTTTCCGATTCTTCCTGGGCGAGCTGCTTTATGCGCACCGCCTGGGATATCATGGCCGCGATGATCGAGAGAATGTTTACCAGTTCCTCGATGTGTTCTTCTTCCTCTCTTTTCTGGGCGGCCTTGCTGGTGTGATTGTCGCTGCCGAATACCGGGCGGTCCGCGCTGAGCGTGCCGATAACCTCGTTGCCGCTCTTGATCGGAACGCAGACGAAGCAGAGGTGGTCGGTTTTGATGCGGTTTCTGGAGCCGGTCCGGTCGAGAAACAGGGGTTCTTCGTCGATTCTCGGTACGACCCTGTGCCGGCCGGTTTTGACGACCTGTCCGATGATGCCTTCGCCGGGCATGTATCTTCCCCGGGCCTGCTCTTCCTCGGTAAGGCCGAACGATTCGTTGATGACGATTTCGCTGGTTCCCCGGTTGAGGATAGTGATCGCGCCACGCATCATTTCAAGATGCTCCGACATGATGCTGAGAACGAGGCGCAGGATGGTGTTGATGTTTTCCTCGTTATTCAGCGCCCTGCCGACTTCGGCCAGGAGGTTGATCGTATTTGTCTGTTCTATGGCTGGAGTTTTCAGCTTCTGCATGTGTCCTGGGGGTTCGCAAGGCATTGTTTATAGATATGTTCCAGTTCCGCCGGAGACAGGCCGCTTTTCTTCCTGTCCGCGGCGATCCTTACAGGACCGAGCAGTTTTCCCGCCTGCCTGCGGTCGACAACGATGCCGCAAGCCGCGAGCACGTGCTGAATGGCTGCGCTTCCCGAATGCTTGCCTATGACGAATTCATAGTTTTCCTTTCCTATTTCTCCGGGAAGAAACGGTTGGTAGGAAAGCGGATGCTTCAGGAGGGCGTTGCAGTGAATGCCGGATTCGTGCCGGAAGACCGATGCTCCGATCACGGGCTTCTGATCCTCGATGGTTCTGTTGGCCGCCGATGCAACCGTCCGGCAGAGTTCATGCAGCAGGTCCGTTCTGATCGATGTCCTGCAGGTTCCGGAAAGCTTCAGGGCTAGTGCGAGTTCCTCGAGCGCGGCATTGCCGGCGCGTTCCCCGAGTCCGGTGGCGGAAACGCTGACCGCGTCGCAGCCAGCTTCGATGGCGCTGAACGCGTTGGCCGTGGCCATGCCGAGATCGTTATGGGCGTGAAACTCGATGGCTACGGGCGCCGTCGATTTCAGGCGGTGTATGGTTCGTGTTATGCCGGATGGAGTGGCTATGCCGACCGTATCGGCAATCCTCACCCTATCGGCGCCGCATTCGAAAGCATCGGTTACGAACCGGTCGAGGATATCCGGGGACGTTCTCGTCGCGTCCTGTCCTCCCACGCTGACGAAATCGAAGTGTTTTCGTGCTTCGGGGACAAGTGTTTCGAGCTGGCGACGCACCCAGTCGTAATCTTTTTCCATCAGCCGGAGATAGAGGTCGGAAACCGGAAGGCTGATGTGGATGCCTTCGGTGCCCGCGGCTTTAGCGCATTCGATGTCCTTCTCTTTCGCCCTTGCCCAGCTCGTGAGCCTCGCCGGAAGCCGCATCGAGACGATTTCACGGATCACCTGCCGTTCTTCGGGACTTATGGCGGGATAACCGATCTCGAGTTCATCTATTCCCGCATCCGCGAGTTTGCGTGCGATAGCCTTTTTTTCGTCCGGGCTGAAAACGACACCGGGAGCCTGCTCGCCGTCCCTGAGGGTCGTATCGATAATCCATGGTTTTCGTCCGTTGCCGTTCATGGTCTCAATCGGGTCTTTCATAGGTATCTTTTCCTGATAATGAACCGGCTTTTCGTATTGCTTGCTGTGAATTAATTAATTTCATTCGTTTATTTCACTAAATAAATAAGGTTATTGATGGAAAAAACAAAAACATTTTAAACATTTTGGTGGGATTTTCCGCCGGAGAGAGGTTTCGCGTCAGGCAAGCTCGTCGGCTGGGCCTGTCCTGACGGCGTATTGCCGGTTTCAGTCGAGCGTGGCGAGGAACGGCAGTTCCCGGTATTTCCCGGCGAAGTCGGTGCCGTAGCCCACCACGAACCGGTCGGGGATCTCGAAGCCTGAATAGGCTATCGTTACGGGAAACTTTCTCGCCGAGGGTTTGTCGAGCAGGGCGCAGATGTTCAGCGTGGAGGGGTTGCGTCTGCCGAGCGTTTCGGCGATCCTGCTTATCGTCAGCCCGGTATCGACGATGTCTTCCACAAGCAGCACGTCCCGGCCCGTGACGTCCAGATCGCAGTCGAGATCGACCCGGCCGGACGAGCGCATCGCCCGGCCGTAACTGGATGCCCCGACGAATTCGACCGTGCAGGGTATGCGGATCTGGCGCAGAAGGTCGGACGCGAACATGAACGCTCCTTTCAGAACGACGACGACCAGCAGGTTGTCGGTTTCCCGATAGTCTTCGCTGATGCGCCTGCCGAGTTCCCCGACCCGTTCCGCTATGGTTTTTTCGGAAATGAGGCGGCTGACGGTTTCGATTTTCGTCGGCCGTACGGCCTTGTCCGCTTTTGTGCGGTCTCGGGGGGAGTGGTTCTTTTTCATCCTGTGTCGTTATTTTCGAAAGGAGCCCGCGCGGGACGGCTTCCGCGGCTTATCTCTCCGTGCGAGGTCCCGAGAACAGGGCGAGGAGTCCGAGGCCGATATAAATGCTTCCGCTGAGATATCTTCCGGCCGAACGGCATGCCGGCTTACGGGCGAGCAGGGAAGAAAGCGAGCCGGCGCTGAAGGCATAGGCGGTATCCGTTATCGCCGCGATGGCGACAAACAGTGCACCGAGAGCCGCGCCCTGAATCAGCGGGGAGGCTGCATCGCTCATGAACTGGGGGAGAAAAGCTCCGAAAAACATCGTGGTTTTGGGGTTGAGCAGCGCGACGAGGAATCCGTTCCTGAAGGATTTTGCCCTTGAGGCGGCGTCGATTGCCGGGGCTTGCGGATCGGAACGGGGGGAGCGTAGCGTCGTTATGCCGAGATAGACGAGATACAATGCGCCAGAAAACTTCACGATTTCGAATGCCCCGGCTGAAGAGCTCATGAGCGCGGCCAGCCCCGCCGATGCTGCAACGGCGTTTGCGAGGTTGCCCAGCGCGACGCCCCCTGTAGAGGCAAGCCCGGCCGATCGTCCCTGGGAAATGCTGCGGGTGACGATGTAAATCACTCCGGGGCCCGGTGTGAGGGCAAGGATCAGGCTGGCGGCCAGAAAAGCTCCGAGTTGTGCCGGAGACGGCAGGATGTCGGTCATGGGCGGTCGGGTTGTACAAAAGAATCTGGAGCATACGCCTTCCACCATGCACCCTGCGGCGCGGGATTCCGGTCTTTCAGACGTACGCCGGTTCAACGGGGAGGCCTTTCAAAGGTAAGCAAAAAACGGCGATCAGTGCGTAGGGTTTTAACCTCCGCGTAACGATCGGGGGGCGGATTTTCATGAATTTGGGGCGATCTTTCCGTAGCTTGCCCCAGACAGCGCAACGCCGCTTACCTGCGACGTTCCGGCGAAACAGAAAGAAACGCCAATGAATGGATGCATGCACATACTCGCCGTCAATACCGGTTCGTCGAGCATAAAGTTTTCGTTTTACGCTTTCTGCGAGGGTGAAGAACGGCTGCTTGCGACGGGTTCGGTTACGAGGATCGGGTATGTTGGCGGTGTTTTTTCGGTTTTCGACGGGCATGGCCGGGCAATTGTCGAAGAGGGAATTTCTCCGCGCGATCACGAAAGCGCCCGGAAGCGCATGTTTTCCTGGCTTATGACGCAGGATGCGTTACCGGGCCCCGATGCCGTCGGCCACCGCGTCGTTCACGGCGGACCCGACCACGCCGCTCCCGCCAGCGTAACCCCTGAACTGCTCGACGCGCTCGATAATCTCAGGCCGTTCGCTCCCGAGCATCTTCCGCAGGCTCTCGACGCATTGCGGCACACCGCAACGCTTTTTCCCGGAATTCCCCAGGTCGCGTGCTTCGATACCGCTTTTCATCGCTCCATGCCCGAGGTCGCCCAGACCTATCCGCTTCCCTCGTCCGTCCGGCTTCAGGGAGTCAGAAGGTACGGATTTCACGGTCTTTCCTATGAATTCATTCTCGGAGAACTCAACGCGCTGTCGGACGGTATCGGCGACGACAGCCGGATCGTCGTCGCCCATCTCGGCCACGGGGCGAGCATGGCCGCCATTCGCGGCGGCCGCAGCCTGGATACGACGATGGGTTTTTCCCCGGCGGGAGGACTCGTGATGAGTACCCGGACGGGCGATCTCGATCCGGGCGTCGTGCTTTTTCTCCTGCAGGAAGGCCGGGTGAGCGCAGCGGAGATAAAGGAGATGGTGAACCGGCGTTCGGGGCTGCTCGGCCTTTCGGAGAGGAGCGACGACATGCGCGATCTGCTTGCGGCGGCCGCCGCCGGCGACCGGGCATCGCAAATGGCGGTGGATCTGTTCTGCTACCAGGCCAGAAAACATATTGGAGCCCTTGCCGCCGTGCTGGGAGGGCTCGATACGCTGGTTTTCACCGGTGGCATAGGGGAGCATTCCCCCGATATCCGGAGCCGTATCTGCGACGATCTGGGGTTTCTCGGCATCGGGCTCGACGAGCAGGAAAATCGTGCGGGAGCTTCCCTGATATCGAATGAAAACGCCGCTGTCGACGTCAGAGTCATGAAGACGAACGAGGAAATGACGATTGCCCGGCAGACCTTGCGGGTGATCGATGGAATTCAGCAACATGCAAAAGGAGAAGACGAAGGATGACGACCAAGCCGCTGGGAGCCGATGAGCTCCGCAGGATCGACGCCTACTGGAATGCCGCGAACTATCTCTCCGTCGGGCAGATATACCTGATGGACAATCCGCTTCTGAAAGAGCCCCTGAAACCCGAGCACGTCAAGCCGAGGCTTCTCGGCCACTGGGGGACGACGCCGGGGCTCAATTTTATCTACGTGCATCTCAACCGGACCATCAGGTCGAGGGATCTCGATATGATCTATATCGCAGGTCCCGGTCACGGCGGCCCGGCGCTTGTCGCCAATGTCTGGCTGGAGGGAACCTACAGTGAATATTATCCTGATGTTTCGTTCGATGAAAAAGGCATGAAACGGCTGTTCCGCCAGTTTTCCTTTCCAGGGGGCATTCCGAGCCACGTGGCCCCGGAAACGCCGGGATCGATCCACGAAGGGGGAGAGCTGGGTTACGCGCTCTCGCATGCCTACGGCGCCGTGTTCGACAATCCGGGACTGGTCGCTGCCTGCGTCATCGGCGACGGAGAAGCCGAAACAGGACCGATGGCCACGGCCTGGCACGGCAACAAGTTTCTCAATCCCCGCCGCGACGGTGCGGTTCTGCCGATACTGCATCTCAACGGCTACAAGATCGCCAACCCGACCGTGCTCGCCCGTATCCCCCGCGAGGAACTTGCGAGCCTTATGGAAGGCTATGGTTACAGGGCCCGGTTCGTCGAGGGCAGTGATCCGGAAACAATGCATCAGGCAATGGCCTCGGCACTCGACGAATGCCTCGACGAAATCGCGCTCATCCAGAAGCAGGCGCGGGAGAACGGACAGCTCGAACGGCCCCGCTGGCCGATGATCGTTCTGCGTTCGCCCAAAGGATGGACCGGCCCGAAAGAGGTCGACGGCAAAAAGACAGAGGACTTCTGGCGCTCACACCAGGTGCCTTTCAGCGCGGTGAGGGAGAATCCGGGGCATCTGAAACTTCTGGAAACATGGATGAAAAGCTACAGGCCGGAAGAGCTGTTTACCGAAGAGGGCGCATTGAGGGACGACCTGCGCGGACTGGCCCCCGAAGGCACGCGGCGGATGGGAGACAACCCCAATGCGAACGGAGGATTGCTTCTGCAGGCGTTGCATCTGCCGGACTTCAGGGAGTACGCCATCGACGTTCCCGAACCGGGCTCGGTGATCGCCGAGGCCCCGAAGCCCATGGCCAGGTTTCTCCGGGACGTGATGAAACTGAACGAGAAAGAAGCCAATTTCAGGGTGTTCGGGCCGGACGAGACCGCTTCGAACCGCCTGGGTGACCTGTTCGAGGAAACCGAGCGGGCATGGATGGCCGACGTGATACCCGAGGACGAGCATCTCTCGCCCGAGGGCAGGGTGATGGAAATCCTGTCCGAGCACACCTGCCAGGGATGGCTCGAAGGCTATCTTTTGACGGGACGTCACGGTTTCTTTTCCTGCTACGAAGCCTTCATCCACATCGTCGATTCGATGTTCAACCAGCACGCCAAGTGGCTGAAGGTCACCAATGACGAGATTGCATGGCGCAGGCCGATCGCCTCGCTGAACTACTTTCTGACCTCTCATGTCTGGAGGCAGGACCACAACGGATTTTCCCATCAGGACCCCGGTTTCATCGACCATGTGGTCAACAAGAAAGCCGACGTCATCCGCGTCTACCTTCCGCCGGACGCCAACACCCTTCTTTCGGTTACCGATCACTGCCTGCGTTCGCGCAACTACATCAACGTCATCGTAGCAGGCAAGCAGCCGGCGCACCAGTGGCTCGACATGGACGCGGCCGTCAAGCACTGCACCAGCGGTATAGGGATCTGGGAATGGGCCTCCAACGACATGGACGACGGCGATCCCGACGTGGTCATGGCCTGCGCCGGCGACGTGCCGACACTCGAGACGCTCGCGGCGGTCGATATTCTGCGCAACCAGCTTCCCGACCTGAAAGTCAGGGTGGTCAACATCGTTGACCTGATGACCCTGCAGCCGCAGGAGGAACACCCCCACGGTCTGCCGGACAGCCATTTCGACGACATATTCACCACCGACAAACCCATCATTTTCGCCTATCACGGTTATCCGTGGCTCATCCACCGCCTTACCTATCGCCGCACCAACCATAAAAACCTGCATGTCCGCGGATACAAGGAGGAGGGCACGACCACGACGCCCTTCGACATGGTGGTGATGAACGATCTCGATCGCTTTCATCTCGTGGCCGACGTGGTCGACCGCGTCCCGCGCCTCCGGCAGCGGGCGGCCTACGTCAGGCAGTACGTCCGTGACCGCCTGATCGATCACAAGCAGTATATCCGTACGCACGGCGAGGATATGCCGGAGGTCCGGGACTGGAAATGGGTATGGTGAGAAGAGTTGTTGATTTGTTGAACTGTTGAACTGTTGAATTGTTGTGTTCGCTTCGCTCAGTGAAGAACGGATGCGCCGGTTGGCAGTTCCGTAGGGGTCCCGACGCGTCGGGATGCCTGCCCGTCTCTCCAGGGTAAAACAATACCCGCATCAACAGCGTTATGGCAGGGGCGAAAAATCTTTCGTCCGAAGGGCCGGGGCTGTAACGCCGGGTTTTTCCGGGGCGGATTATTTTATTATCGTGAATTAACTGTCCCGGTCGCCGGTTTTCAGGGTTTCGGCCGGTGTCGTCAATTCACCTTCATCCCATGCTGCTCGACAGTTTTCTCCTGGTTTCCGGGCTCGCTCTTCTTCTTGGAGGGGGCAACTTTCTCGTCACGGGAGCTTCGGCCCTTGCCCGAAACCTGGGCGTCTCGCCGCTGGTGATCGGGCTCACGGTCGTGGCCTTCGGTACGAGCGCTCCGGAGCTTTCCATAAACCTGCTCGCGGCCCTGCAGGGCAACAGCGGAATTTCCTTCGGCAATATCATCGGTTCGAACATCGCCAACATTGGCCTGATTCTCGGCCTGACAGCCATGGTCCGGCCGCTTTCGATCGAAAGCGTTATCATCTCGCGCGAAATCCCCATGATGATCCTGGTTTCGCTGATCGCGCTGATCGCGGGCAGCGATGTCGTGCTCCGGTCTTCGCCGGATGTTTTCGACCGGTCAGACGGTCTGGTGTTTCTCCTGCTTTTCGGGGTATTCATGTATTATACGATCGGCGATGTCCTGAAAAAGAAACACGATCCGCTTGTCGAGGAAGCCGAAGCGTTTGCCGGCGGGAAAGGCCTGAAGGACACCGCCCTGAATCTCGGTATGTTTTTCGGCGGTCTGGCCGGACTGATCGCCGGCGGGAAACTTTCCGTCGACGCGGCGGTCGGGATCGCAGGCCTGCTCGGCGTCCCGCAGGTCATCATCGGATTGACCGTAGTGGCCATAGGCACCAGCCTGCCGGAACTGGTGACCTCTCTCGTGGCTGTCTTTCAGGGAAAGGCCGATATCGCGGTGGGCAATGTCGTGGGTTCCAACATCTTCAACCTGCTGCTGGTCAACGGTATCTGCTCGACGGTGAGGCCCGTGGTCATTCCTTTCGGCGGTGGTCTTTTCGACCTGCTCGTGATGGTGGCGCTGTCGTTGTTCCTGCTTCCCATGAGTATCACGCACGGGAAAAGAATCGTCAGGTGGGAAGGGGCTTTGCTTCTGCTGCTCTACCTCGGCTACACTGTCTGGCGTGTGGCAGTGTAGGCGGTTGGCAGGTGCGTTGTTGATTTGTTGAATCGTTGAATTGCCGGGGGCGTGATTGGCTGGTGATCGACAGGTTTTATTGTCCCCACGGATTGCACGGGTGTTCACGACGACCGTAAGGGCGAAAAATTTTTCGCCCTTACGGTGGGGGGACCGGTTAGCGGTGGGGAAGTGCTTTGGTGGGAAACGAATGTATGATTGAATGCCATGAAACTCATTGAAGTCATTGCCGATGACGGCAGCGCGAAAACGGTTGCAGCCATTGCTGAAAAGCTCAAGGTTCGCGATTTCCGTCTGGGATTGAAGGATCCCGACGGCATGCAGCTGATGCGGCTGGTCGTGACGGACGACAGCGTGCAGCAGGTGCTCGATGCACTGCAGAGTGTGCTTGGCGCGCAGACCTACGCCAAGCTGCTTGTCTACCCGATCGAGATTTCACTGCCGAAGCAGACCGAGGAGCAGGAGGAAAAAGAAGCGAAGGCCACGCAGGCCCGTGAGGCGCTGTACAAGGAAGTGCAGAAAAACTCGCGTCTCGACCTCAATTATCTCGTGCTCGTCATGCTCTCGACCATTGTGGCCGCGATCGGGCTTATCGAGGACAACGTCGCGGTGGTCATCGGGGCCATGGTGATCGCTCCGCTGCTCGGACCGAACATTGCGTTCGGGCTCGGTACGGCCCTGGGGGATATCTCGCTGATGAAAAACGCGCTCAAAACGCTTTTTTCCGGGGTGACGCTTGCAATCAGCCTGTCCGTCGTTCTCGGGGTACTCTGGCCTTTTCCGCTCACGAGTCCCGAGCTGCTCGCGCGGACCGACGTCGGGCTCGACTCCATAGCGCTGGCTTTCGCTTCAGGGGCGGCGGCGGCGCTTTCGCTCAGCACCGGCCTGTCGAGCGTGCTCGTCGGCGTCATGGTCGCCGTGGCGCTCCTGCCTCCCGCCGCGACTTTCGGACTCATGCTGGGCCACGCGCGTCCCGATCTCGCTTCCGGCGCGGCCCTGCTGCTCGCGGTGAACGTCGTGAGCGTCAACCTCGCCTGCAAGCTGGTGTTCCTCCTGAAAGGGGTACAGCCGAGAACATGGTGGGAAAAAGAGACGGCGAAAAAGGCCATGAGGGCATATATCTTCGTCTGGGTGGTTACCCTGCTGCTGCTCGGTCTCGTCATCTCCCTGCGCACCGTCTCGCTTCCGGTGTGATTTTCCAACCAAATTCCGCAATCGATGGCAACGTTCACAAGGAATTATTCGAAGAAGATCGGCCTTCCGTCCGGTACGCTCGTGCATCTGGGTGAGAAAAAGGTCGAACGCGCGCGCATCAGCGTGATCGATTTCAGCGAGGATTACTGCGTGCACAAGCAGGTGCAGCGGATAGAAGACTGCCGGAGCTACAGGGAAAGCGAGAGCACGACCTGGATAAACATCGACGGGCTGCACGATATCGGCGTTATCGAGTCGACGGGGAAACTGTTCGACATTCACCCCCTCGTGCTGGAGGATATCCTGCATACCGGCCAGAGGCCGAAAATCGAGGAGTTCGATCAGTACCTCTTTCTCGTTCTGCGCATGATATCCTTCGACCGTGAGCAGGGCAGGGTTCACGAGGAGCAGCTCAGCCTCGTTCTCGGAAAGAACTTCGTGATCTCATTCCAGGAAAAACCGGGAGACGTGTTCGACGCGGTTCGTGAACGGATCATCAAGGGAAAGTCGAGAATCCGGAAAAGCAGGGCGGATTACCTGGCCTATGCGCTGATCGATGCCGTCGTGGACAATTACTTCCAGGTCCTCGACGAAGTCGAGGGCCGGCTTGAGGAGATCGACGAGGAGCTGTTCGACGATTCGTCCGCCGAAACGTTCCGCAGGATCAGCGATCTGAAAAAGGAACTGATCCTTTTGCGTAAATCGACATGGCCGCTGCGCGAGATCGTCAACGCGATCACCAGGAACGAATTCGACATGATCGACGAGTCGAACCAGGTCTATTACCGGGATATCTACGATCACATCATCCATGTGATCGACATCCTCGAGACATTCAGGGACATGGTCGCCGCAATGCACGACACCTACATGAACTATGTCAACAACCGCATGAACGAGATCATGAAGGTGCTGACGGTCATCGCGACGATTTTCATTCCCCTGACGTTCATCGCCGGGGTGTACGGCATGAATTTCCGGTTCATGCCGGAGCTCGAGTGGCGGTGGGGCTATTTCGGCGTTCTCGGCGTCATGGCGGCGCTTTTTTTCGGCATGATCGTCTATTTCAGAAAGAGGAACTGGTTTTAACGCGATCCGGCACCGCTGCCGGCAGTTGCAGGGAGGCGGTTGAAACAGCTTCAGAGGAGGAAACGGATGGAATGGGTAAAAGTGCTTGACGATCCTGCGGCGCTTGCCGAAGGTTCAGTCACGGAAATCTCCGCCGGAGGCAGGCCCCTGGCGCTCTCGAAGGTCGACGGAACGATCTGCGCCCTCGACGGCGTATGTGCGCATGACGGCGGTCCCCTCGGCAGGGGAACGATCGAGAACGGGCGCGTCCGCTGTCCCTGGCATGGCTGGGAGTTCGACCCGTGCAGTGGGGAATACCGCTACAACCCCGAAAAGAAAGTTCGGTCTTTCGCCGTGGAAGTCAGGGAAGACGGGGTGTATGTTGGAATTTGAGGGATTGTTGAACTGTTGATTTGTTGAATCGTTGTGTTCGCTTCGCTCAGTGAAGAGCGGATGCGCCAGTTGGCAACTTGCAGGGGTCCCGGCGCGTCGGGATGCCTGCCCGCCGGTCCACGGAAAAACCGGTACCCGCATTGCCATCCGGCCTGTAGGGGCGAAAAATCTTTCGCCCTGTTTGTTATCGATCAATTGCCGGCCAACCGGTTTCGCAATACCGGACTTTTGATTTCTCACTTTTGACTTTTGCCTTCTCCGTGCTTCTTCTGCCTTTTGCCTTCTAATGTTTCTTTTTTCCGGTGAACCAGGTCAGGGCGGCGACGACGAAGGCTATGGCCGCGCCGTAGTAGACGATTTCCGTTTCGCCGTGCCACTTGATCACGTGGCCGAGAAACACCACGCCCATCACCACCACGATGACGCCTACCAGCTTGTGCTTCAGGTCGTCGAGCGTGTGGATTTCAAGCCATTCTGGAAGATCGACGTTGTCGTCGATGAAGAGCTCGTAGAGGCCGAGCGAGACGATATACATGACGGTGCCGAGCAGGAAGATGTCGGCGATCTCGATGAAGCCGAGCATCAGCGCCTTGGCGCCCTTGCTCGAGACGTATCCCGCCTGGAGGGTCTCTGCGACCTGCTGCACGGTGAGCACCCCGCCGTAGAGGAAGAGCGACACCGCCGCCACGAACGCGCCGAGCACGCCGATCAGCACCATGTAACGGCTGGAGGAGAGGAGGATCTTCATGTTCTTTTATGCTGAATGGTTGCCCACGGATCGGCACGGACTGAAAATCCGTGAAAATCCATGTCATCCGTGGGCTGAATTTTTGCTTCAGTACGTTGATCAACGAAAAAACCGCCGAAATTTACGCAATACCTCATGCAAATGAAACGGTTTACTCGTCGCCCGATAGGGAAACGAGTAAAAAAGAGGTACTTTTCATGATGTGATTCCCCACCACACAAAGGAGGCCGCCATGGAGAAAGACGGGAAAAAAATCTGCGATTTCACCACTCCGCCGATGATGCAATGGTCCAGCGTCGACGATGTCGTGATGGGCGGCGTGTCGGAAAGTCTCATGAGCATCGACGAACGGGGTGTGGGCGTGTTCGCCGGCCACCTTTCCCTCGACAACGAAGGCGGTTTCGCCTCGGTGCGCACGATGCTCCCCGAAAACGACTATACGGGCTGCACGGGCGTCCTCATGCGCGTCAGGGGAGACGGCAGGGCCTACAGTTTCCGCATCCGCAACGACCTGATGTTCGACGGCGTGGTGTACCGTTACGACTTCCCGACGGAAGCGGAGAAGTGGATCGACATCCGCATGCCCTTCGACGACTTTCAGGCCTCCTTCCGCGGCCGCCTCGTTCCCGGTGCCCCGCCGCTCGACCCGTCGCGCATTTTCCAGATCGGTTTCCTGGTCTCGCAGAAGCAGGAAGGGGACTTCCGGCTGGAGGTGGAGCGGATCGAGGGATATTGACTTTTTCACGATGTGAGCCTTAATGCCGGAAGCCCAGGATTGCTGGCATGAGAGCGATTATGCGCCGAGCGGTTTGCTTCTGGCTATAACTGCAGGGAAAAGAACCCGATACATTATGAAGGCAGACTCATGAAATGGCGTGGAAGAAGGCAGAGCGCCAACGTCGAGGATTACCGGGGATCGTCGCGGATGCCCCGGAGGGGGGCGATCGGCGGGGGGATCGGGACGATCGTGATCCTGCTTCTGGTCTGGCTGCTCGGTGGGAATCCGATGGACGTGTTGATGAACCTGTCCCAGGAGCCTTCGGGGGTGCAGACCGAGCAGGTGCGGCGGCCGGCCGCCGGCGACGAGACGGCGCAGTTCGTCTCGGTGGTGCTCGCGGATACCGAGGAGGTCTGGGGTCGCCTGTTCAGCGAGCGCGGCTGGCAGTACCGCCAGCCGAAGCTGGTGCTCTACAACGATCTGGTGCAGTCGGCATGCGGACTGTCGCAGGCTGCGACGGGCCCGTTCTATTGTCCCGCCGACGAAAAGGTATACATGGACCTGGATTTTCTCGCCGAGCTGCAGCGAAGGTTCCGTGCGGAGGGTGACTTCGCCTCGGCCTACATCATCGCTCACGAGGTCGGCCATCACGTGCAGAAGCTGCTCGGCATCACGGACAGGGTCATGTCCCTGCGGGGCAGGGTGGGCGAGCGGGAGTTCAACCGCTATCTCGTCCGCCTCGAACTGCAGGCGGACTTTTTCGCGGGGGTCTGGGCGCATCACGCCCAGCGTATGATGAACATCATGGAGCAGGGAGACCTCGACGAGGCATTGAATGCCGCGAGCGCGGTCGGCGACGATCGTATCCAGAAACAGACGCAGGGTTATGTCGTGCCCGACGGCTTCACGCATGGAACAGCCGAGCAGAGAAAGCGCTGGTTCTACAAGGGGTTCACCACCGGGAACATTGCCGAGGGTGACACCTTCGCCGCCGAAAGATTGTGATGATTCCGGGCCGGACCTGCGCGTCCGTCCGCGGGCAGGCATCCCGACGCGTCGGGACCCCTACAAGTTACCAACTGCATACGGGCGTCACCTGTCACTGAGCGAAGCGAATACAACGATTCAACAGTTCAACAGTTCAACAGTTCAACAGCAACAAACCCAGGCACGGCCTGGGTTTGTTGCATCACAGTCTCACCACGATATCGCGTTCGCGGAGGTACTCTTTCGCTTCGCGGATGGAGTACTGGCGGAAGTGGAAAATGGAGGCGGCGAGCGCGGCGTCGGCGTGGCCTTCGGCGAACCCCTGGTAGAGGTGTTCGAGGTTGCCCGCTCCGCCCGAGGCGATCACCGGTATGCGCACGGAGGTGGAGATTTCCCTGAGGATGACGTTGTCGTAGCCGGACTTGGTGCCGTCGCGGTCCATGCTGGTGAGCAGGATTTCCCCGGCGCCGAGTTCCTGGACCATGTGGGCCCATTCGAGGGCTTCGTACTTCGTGAGCTCCTTGCCGGAGTGCGTGTGGACGATGTACTTCCCGCCTACTTTCTTGACGTCGATGGCGACGACCACGGCCTGTGAACCGAACTGTTCGGCGATGCGGGTGATCAGTTCCGGATCGTAGACGGCGGCGGTGTTCACCGACACCTTGTCCGCGCCGTGCATGAAGGCGTCCCGCGCCCGTTCGACGGAGTTGATGCCCCCGCCGACGGTGAGCGGGATGAATACCTGTTCGGAAACTTTCAGTACTTCCTCGAGAGTTGTTTTTCTCGATTCGATCGATGCCGAAATGTCGAGAAAGACGAGCTCGTCGGCGAGTTCGCCGTTGTAGAACTTCGCCTGTTCGAGTATGGAGCCCGCGTCGCGCAGGCCTTCGAAATTTATTCCCTTGACAACCCTGCCGTCCCTGACGTCAAGGCACGGGATGATTCGTTTGGCTAACATGAATTCCGTGAAAATAGATAACGATAAACCACCGTTGCCGGATCGGGCGGCAACACGTCCCGCGTTTCCGCAGTCACCGGAAGAAAGCAAGAAGCACTTAAATGTGCAACAAAAAGCCGTTTCTAAAAAGCCGGGCAGGTGAATTCGCACCGTTTCAGGCCGGCTGAAAATTCCCGTTTTCCGACGCAAGGGTAAATAGTATATTAGCAGTCACCAAATCGCGGTGAAAAAAGGAGGATGAAGCATGAAATTTCCGGTATGCGATTACGCCGATTCGGAGGACGGGTTTTATTCCCAGTGTGCGGGGTGTCCGATCGACACCTCCTCGGACGGATGCGCGCTGATCGCGCTCGATGACGGCACTTACGAGTTTCGCGGCGAAACTCCTCACGGCGGCGTCAGGGCGCTCTTTATTTTCAAGGATAATGAGGGCAACCGGATCCCGAAGCAGGATGCGGTCCACGTCGAAATTCACGAACTCGACGAACTGGGACACCTGGTCACCATTCTCTACGGCATGGTCGACCCGGAAGGCATGATCTACCTGAAGCGGTCGGAAGAGTGAGGGATTCGGCGTCGCATCCGCAAATCTGAGGAGCATTCATGAAAGTATTCGGAAAACGTTTTGCCGGTGAGGTCCGCCATGCGTGACCTGACCATTGTCGGCGGCGGACCGACGGGAATTTTCGCCGCCTTCCAGTGCGGCATGAACAGCATCTCCTGCCGCATCATGGAAAGCATGCCCCAGCTCGGCGGGCAGTTGACCGCCCTTTACCCGGAAAAGCACATCTACGATGTCGCGGCCTTTCCGGAGGTGCAGGCCTCGGCGCTGGTCGACAGCCTCTGGAAACAGGCGTCGCGCTACGAGCCGGAAGTTCTGCTCGGCGAGCAGGTCTGCAGCTTCAGGAAACTCGAGGACGGAGCCTTCGAGGTCGCTACCGCGAGCGGAAAAACGTTTCTTTCCCGCGCGCTGCTCGTGGCGGCCGGTCTCGGTGCGTTCACTCCCCGGAAGCTCCCGCAGCTCGGTGACATCAGCGAACTCGAAGGTGCTTCGGTATTCTACTCGGTCAGGAACATAGACCGGTTCGCCGGCAGGAAGGTCGTCATCGTCGGCGGCGGCGATTCGGCGCTCGACTGGGCGATGATGCTTCTGCCTGTCGCCGGCAGGATCACGGTCGTCCATCGCGCTCCCGAACTGCACGGCCACGGCAAGACCCGTGACGAGGTGCTCGACGCATCGGAGCAGGGGGCGATGGATGTGTATCTGAACACGGAGATCTCGGCGATCGAGCATGACGGCCCCGTTCTCCGCCGGGCGCGCCTGCGTTCGAGAAGCGGAAAGGAAACCGTGGTCGACGCCGACTTCATGCTGCCCCTGATAGGCTATCAGGCCAATCTCGGGCCGCTGGCCGACTGGGACCTCGAACTGCTCGACAACGCCATCGTGGTCGACAGCAACATGAAAACGGCAGTCGACGGCCTGTACGCCGCGGGCGATATCGCCTCCTACCCCGGAAAGCTGAAGATCATTCAGACCGGCCTGAGCGACGCGACCATAGCCGTGCGTCACAGCCTGACCTATATCCGGCCGGGTCAGAAGATCAGGCAGGTGTTCAGCAGTGTCGCAATGGGAAAAAACCGGAAAAAATGATCGAAGGAAGCAACCCAGGGGCAGTCCGCCCGTCGCGTTTCGAGTCCTGGATGATGGCGATACGGCCGAAAACCCTGCCCGCGGGAGCGGTCCCGGTGATCGTCGCCAGCGCCGTCGCTGCCGTGGACGGGGTGTTCATGCCGTCGGCAGCGCTGGTCGCCCTCTTCTGCGCGCTCGGCATACAGGTCGCGACCAACTTCATCAACGAAATCTACGATTTCCGCAAGGGGGCCGATACCGCCGAACGCCTCGGACCGACACGAACCGTGGCGGCGGGCCTGATCACCGAGAAAACAATGATTTCGGTTTCCGTCGGCCTGCTCGTCGCGGTCTTTCTGATGGGCCTCTATCTGGTATGGCTCGCGGGCTGGCCCGTGCTGCTCATCGGGCTGCTTTCCATGTTTTTCGCCTGGGCCTATACCGGAGGGCCCTACCCCATAGCCTACTCGGGGCTCGGCGACCTGTTCGTCTTCGTCTTTTTCGGTCTTGTCGCCGTCGGCGGAACCTACTATGTGCAGGCGCAGACGCTCACCGTTCCCGTGCTGCTCGCGGCGGTGGCCCCGGGGGTGTTTTCCGTCAATATTCTGCTGGTCAACAACATCCGCGATATCGATACGGACCGCAGGGTGGGGAAAATGACCCTGCCCGCGAGGATCGGCGGCGGGAACGCACGCGCGCTGTATCTCGTTCTGACCGTCGCAGGTTATCTCGTGCCCGTGCTGTTGTGGTTCAACGGATATTCGGCCTGGTGCATGCTCTCGTGGTTTTCGCTGCCGCTCGCGATCACGCAGGTGAAGCGGCTTTTGACGACCGAGGGGCGCGCATTGAACGATGTCCTGGCAGGAACGGGCAAGGTGATGACCGTGTTCGGGTTTCTGCTTTCCGCAGGACTTCTGCTTCCGTTAATTACAGGATAGTGATCTTCATGCGTTCCGAAACCGTCAGCATAGCACTCGTGCAGACCGCCTGCACTGCCGAACCGTCGGAAAACCTGGAGGCTGCATGCGCCCGCATCCGGGAAGCCGCCGGGAAAGGCGCGCGGATTGTCTGCCTGCAGGAACTGTTCACCACGCGCTATTTCTGCCAGGAGGAGGCGTACGAGCCTTTCGGGTACGCCGAGCCGATACCGGGTCCGACGACGGAGTCGCTGCAGCGGCTTGCGGCCGAACTCGAGGTGGTTGTCGTGGCCTCGCTCTTCGAAAAACGCGCACGCGGCCTTTTCCATAACACGGCGGCGGTCATCGACGCCGACGGAACCTGCCTCGGCAAGTACCGCAAAATGCATATTCCCGACGATCCGGGTTTTTACGAAAAATTTTACTTTACGCCGGGTGATCTCGGCTACAAGGTGTTCCGGACCCGCTACGCCACCATCGGCGTGCTGATCTGCTGGGACCAGTGGTATCCGGAGGCGGCTCGTCTGACGGCCCTGAAAGGCGCGGAAATCCTGTTTTATCCCACGGCCATCGGCTGGGCGACGGACGAGCGTTCCCCCGATGTCCGCCTTGCGCAGCTTCAGGCGTGGAAAACCATGCAGCAGAGCCACGCTATCGCCAACGGGGTCTATGTCGCCGCTGCGAACCGTGTCGGCGTCGAGGACGGACTTCGGTTCTGGGGCAACAGTTTTGTCAGCGATCCCTTCGGCGGAATCGCCGCACTGGCCGACGAGTCGGCCGAGCAGGTGCTGGTGGCGGAATGCGATCTCTCGAAGATCGGTTTTTACCGTTCCCACTGGCCCTTTCTGCGGGACAGGCGTATCGAAACATACGGCGATCTGCGGCAGCGCTACCTGGATTGAGCCGGGCCGCTGTTTCCCGTTCCGTTTAACTTAATGGCGTACGTTGTTACGAGCTTTTTTTATGAGTCCTGATTCAGGAGCTGTTTTTCATGCCGAGCCATCCCAGGGGGCGAAATCCGCGGTCAGGGAGTGGCTTTTTGTCATAGGTCTTGTCTATCTTCTGCTGGTCGCCGTTTCGCTCATCGGGGGAGGATTCAAGGCCGCGGCCGGCGAGAACGCCGCAGGACTGTTTTCCATCGCGAAAAATCCCGTGACCGGTCTGGTCATAGGCACGGTGGCTACGGCGCTTATCCAGTCCTCGAGCACGGTCACCGCCATCATCGTCGGCCTGGTAGCGGGAGGGCTTCCCGTCGGGATCGCCATTCCGATGGTCATGGGCGCCAACATCGGCACCACGATCACCAATACCATCGTCAGTCTCGGTCATGTGAGGGACAATGAGGAGTTCAGACGTGCTTTCGCGGCGGCCACCATTCATGATTTTTTCAACCTTCTGTGCGTCGTTGTTTTTCTGCCGCTCGAAATGTTGACCGGCTATCTCCGAAAAACCGGGTATTTTCTTGCGGAGCTGACGGCGGGAGGGGAATCGCTTTCGATAAAGGGCTTCAATCCGGTCAAACCCCTGGTCAAGCCGTTCGTTCACCTTGTCCAGGATTCGCTGGCGTTTACCGGCTCGAAAGAGCTTTCGGGAATTGTCACGATCGTTCTGGGGGTTATGCTGATCGTTGGGGTCATTACCGTGCTGAGCAGACTGCTCAAGCGGCTCATGGTCGGCAGGGCGAAGGAGATCATGCATAAATCCGTCGCCAGGGGACCGTTGTCGGGACTGTTTTCAGGGCTGCTCCTGACGGTTCTCGTACAGTCTTCCTCCACGACGACAAGTCTTGTGGTTCCGCTGGCCGGAAACGGGGTTTTTTCCCTGAAAAAAGTCTATCCGTTCACGCTGGGGGCCAACATCGGCACCTGTATCACGGCGCTTCTCGCGGCGACGGCCATAACCGGACCGGCTTCGGTTTTCGCCTTGCAGATCGCCTTCGTGCATCTGGTCTACAACGTCTCGGGCGTGATTCTGATATACGGCTTGCCCTTTCTGCGCAATATACCCCTCAGGGCCGCTGAAACGCTTGCGGAAGTGACTTCGGGCAACAAGCTCTACGCCCTGGTCTATATTCTCGGAGTATTCTTTCTGCTTCCGGGGGTTTTTATCGCCCTGAGTAACCGGTTCGGACTGTAGGGTTTTCAATTCAGCCAACAGGAAATCGTTATGTTCAACCAGATAAAACGGCGGGAACAGCTCGAGGAGCGGATCACCGATCTCGAGGCTTCGCTCGACAAGCTGAAAAAGCAGTTGAGGGAAGAGATCGAGGATGAGCAGCACAAGGACATCGACCATCTCGAGGAGTATCTCGACGAGATCAATCACCGCTACACGAATCTCCGGGATTTCTGGTACATCGTCCGCCGTGAACTGCGCGAGCTTTTCGCACGGAAAAGGGCCCGTGAACAGAAAAAATAGCCGGCAGCGTATCGCTTTTCGCACAGCCGCGCAGAAAGAACCATCTTGATCCCCCGTTCGACATGAACATTTTCAGCATCGTCATTCTGGCAACCCTCGGCGGCACCTTCCTGATACGGCTGGTCGCCAACCTGCTGAACCTCAGGGCTGCGGGGGCGGAGCTTCCCGCCGAGTTCGAGGGCGTCTACGACCAGGAAGCCTACGGCAAATCGCAACGCTACCTGCGTGAAGCGACGACGCTCGGTCTGGTTTCGGGCTTTTTCGACCTTGCCGTGCTTCTCGTTTTCTGGTTTTCCGGAGCGTTCAACACCCTTGACCTGGCGGTGCGTGGTCTCGGCCTTCCCTCCATTCCGACAGGAATCGTCTACATCGGGCTGCTGTTCGTTCTGCAGAGCCTGGCAGGCATGCCTTTCGATATCTACAGGATATTCGTGCTGGAGGAGAAATTCGGTTTCAACAAAACCACGCCCCTGACATTCATTGCGGACAAGGTGAAAGCGGCCGTGCTGGCTGCTCTTCTGGGTTTACCCGTTCTCGGCGCTATTCTCTGGTTTTTTGAAAATACCGGCCCGACGGCGTGGGTCTGGGCGTGGGCGGGGGTCACCCTGTTCGGTATAGTTCTGCAGTATGTCGCGCCTTCCATCATCATGCCGCTGTTCAACAAGTTCACGCCTCTCGAAGAGGGTGAACTGCGTTCGTCCATCATGGAATACGCCCGTTCCGTCGATTTTCCGCTTACGGGGATCTACGTGATGGACGGTTCCCGGCGTTCTTCCAGGGGAAACGCCTTTTTTACGGGTTTCGGCAAAAGAAAGCGTATAGCGCTTTTCGATACGCTCATCGACAACCATACCGTTTCGGAGCTTGTGGCCGTGCTGGCGCATGAAATAGGGCATTACAAGAAAAAGCACATCATTGTTTCCATGCTGCTCAGCGTGGTCAACATGGGAGTCGTTTTCTATCTCCTTTCACTGGTCATGAACAACCGCGCCCTCTTCGATGCTTTTTACATGGACAATGTTTCCGTGTATGCCGGATTCCTGTTTTTTTCGCTGCTTTACGCTCCGGTCGAATTTCTTCTCTCCATGGTGTTTCAGGCTCTTTCGCGACGCCACGAATACCAGGCGGACCGATATGCCGTCAGGAGCTACAGTCGCGGACTGGATCTTGTCGATGCGCTCAAGAAGCTTTCGATAAGCAACCTGACGAACCTTACGCCTCATCCGTTCTACGTGTTTCTCAATTATTCGCATCCGCCCGTTCTGCAGCGCATATCGGCCATGAGGGATGCTGTCCGGGAAAACCGTTTCACATAATGACTATGTCCGATATAAGCTACTCGATGCCGCCCGAGTGGGCCGAGCATGATTCGACCTGGCTTTCATGGCCTCACAAGGAGGCGTCATGGCCGGGGAAGTTCGAGCCCGTACCCGATGTGTTCGCTGAAATTGCCGCGCTGCTCTGCCGTTACGAGACGGTGAACATCAACGTGCTCGACGACGCCATGAAACAGGACGCTTCAAGGCGTATCCGGAGGAAAGCCGGAACGGAAGCCGATGTGCGGCGGATCAGGTTTCATTTCGTTCCGACGGATGACGCCTGGTGCCGGGATCACGGCCCCAACTATGTCTTCGCCACCGGGAAGGGTCCGAAACGAAAGGTTATCGTGGACTGGAACTACAACGCCTGGGGCGGGAAATACGAGCCCTACGACAGCGACGACAGCGTTTCCGAAAAGGTCGCGTCGATACAGGATATCGGTATCGTCAAGCCCGGCATGGTCCTCGAAGGCGGCGCGATCGACGTCAACGGCCGGGGGCTGCTCCTGACTACCGAGGCCTGCCTGCTCAATCCTAACCGGAACCCTTCGATGACCAGGGACGAGATCGAGGCGCGCCTCATGCGTTTTCTCGGTGTGAGCAAGGTTCTCTGGCTCGGGGACGGCATTCTGGGCGACGATACCGACGGGCATGTGGACGATATCGCCCGGTTCGTCGACGACAGGACGGTGGTCGTCGCGGTGGAGGACGATCCGTTGGACGAAAACTACGGGCTTCTGCAGGATAATTATCGCCGTCTGCTGGAATTTACGGATACCGAAGGCCGTCCGTTGCGTGTTGTGAAGCTTCCCATGCCGGAGCCAGTCTACTATGACAACGAACGGCTTCCGGCAAGTTACGCCAATTTCTATATCGCGAACCGCCAGGTTCTCGTGCCGCTCTATCGCTCATCCAGGGATGAAGCCGCTCTCGACACCCTCCGTCGCTGCTTTCCTTCGAGGGAGGTTGTAGGCATAGACTGCACCGACCTCATATGGGGGCTCGGTGCGATTCACTGCGTTACCCACGAGGAACCCTTGCTTGGATGAGCGATTCTCGAAATGTGCCTGTTGTCGTGTCTCAAAGCAGGAACGCGGGTCTCATTTTGAACTTTTCCTCGACACTGCCAGGGGCTGGAGAGCGCTTTAGTACGTCATTATTGCGTTATTTGTGGCTTCTGTCAGGGGAGTGATCGTTTGGCACGGCGTTTGCATTCTTTATTAATAGTTAAGGAATAACCTCACGCCCGTGAGGTTGAGCAGATGTTATGGGGGGCATCTGCTCAAAAGAAAAGCGACCAGCAGGTCGCTTTTTTTTTGCCCCGTCCGCCGGACGCCGTCGTTCATTCCGTTCATGTTCTTTCCTTCGGACGTTCTGCGCTTACTCCATGAATTCTATTATCTTTCAGCGTGATCTTTTTCCCTGGACGGCATCGAAAGAACCTGTAAAGGAGGTTGTCGGATGGAACGGATAAAACGTATCGCGCTTGTCGCTCATGACAACAGAAAGAAAGATCTTATCGAATGGGTCGAATGGAATTACGAGATTCTGGTCCGTCACCGGCTCGTCTGTACCGGGACGACCGGCAGGCTCGTGGAGGAGGCCGTCGGAAAGAAACTCGGAAACGGCGGGGCGGAGGCGATTCAGGTCAGGAAGCTGAAATCGGGGCCGCTTGGAGGCGACCAGCAGCTCGGAGCGATGATCGCCGAGGGGGAGATAGATGTTCTGATCTTTCTCTGGGACCCGATGCAGCCGCAGCCTCACGATGTCGACGTCAAGGCGCTCCTGAGGATATCGGTGCTCTACAACATTCCGACCGCCTGCAACCGTTCGACGGCAGATTTCATGATTTCCTCTCCGCTTCTCGACGAGGTGTACGATCCTGTCGTGAAGGATTATTCGGGTTATATTTCGCGGTCGGTTTCATCCGACGACTGAGAGCGTTCGAGGCATTCTTCACTGTCAGAGAAGCTCGGCCAGCAGCAGTCTGGTCGCCCTGATATCCGACAGGGCGTCGTGCGCCTGTATGTCTATGCCGAAATGACGGCAGACGGTCTCGAGCTTGTAGTCGGGGAATCTGAGGGCTCCGGTGAAATCTTTCACGAACAGGAGCGGCAACGGGTCGAGCCTTTTCCAGTTGACGTATGAGCCGAGCCCGTATTTGTCTCCGTGCAGGCGGAACCAGCGCTGGACGAAATCGAGGTCGAAATGGACGTTGTAGCCCGCGGGGTAACATTTGTCGTTCCGGTCGTAGGGCTCGACATGGCGGCCGAGAAATTCCCTGAAAAGAGCGAGCGCGTCGAAGCTGCTCATGCGCTCCCGCAGTTCCGCCCTGTCGGTTCCCGAGATTCTCAGGGCCTGATCGTCGATCGCCGCCCCTTCGTGCGGAGCGAATTTCAGGTTCACCTCCTCGACGACCAGGCCGGCGATTTCCATGATCGCCCCCAGCTGGATGATGCCGTGGCGGTCGGGATCGGTTCCGGTCGTTTCGACATCGATATAGAGCACTTTCTTATGTTCTGTCATGTGATGTTTATCTGGTGAGATGAACGTCAGGATTGCCCGGGATCGGACTCTCTCGCCATGAAGAGAATCGAACCGCTGCTTTTTTCCTCGATGATGACCATGAATGGATGATCCGCCCGGAAGAGAGGCTCCGGTTCGGGGCGGGCGGAGGTTACCCCGGCCACAATGCCCGTGGCAGGGGCGGCATGGCTTTCGTCTCCCGCTGCGCCCGGGGGGCTGAATGATGAAAGCGCCGTTATCAGGGTGAGCGTCAGGAGAAAGCGGCTTGCAGGGTTCCACATGGTGCCGGGGTTTCTTGTTGTTCGGCGGACGGGCATGCCGCCGTCTGTCGGACTGCACGAGCGTGATACGCGCTCGATCCGCGGGTAATCAATGCGGCTCGAACGGCAACGACCGCATCAGCGGACCGCTGTTTCAGCTTCGGGCCGCTGCACCAGGGATGCGTGGAACAGGTGGAAGTTGATGCTGTCGCTCAATGCCTGGAGGCTGGCGTCGATGATGTTGGTCGAGACGCCGACGGTCGACCAGGATGTATGGCCGTCGCTGGTTTCAATGAGCACCCGTACCTTCGCGCTGGTACCTTTTTTCTCTTCGAGGACGCGGACCTTGTAGTCGATCAGCTTGATGTTGCGGATGGATGGATAGAATCCTCGCAGCGCCTTGCGCAGGGCCTTGTCGAGTGCGTTGACCGGCCCGTCGCCGTCCGCGGCGGTCATCTCGATCTCGTCGTTCACCTCGACTTTCAGCACAGCCTGGTCGACCGGTTCACGGTTCTTGCCGGATTCGATGTGCACCTTGGATTCGAGCACTTCGAAGAACGGCCGGAACTGTCCCATTTCATGGCGAAGCAGCAGTTCGAAGGACGCTTCGGCGACATCGAACTGGAAGCCTTCGTATTCGAGTTTCTTGATCCGCTGGACAATGTTCCTGAAGAGTTCTCCGCTTTCCGGCAGTTCTATTCCGAGTTCCGCCGCCTTGTAGCGGATATTGCTCTGCCCAGCAAGCTCGGATACCAGAACCCGTTGCCGGTTGCCGACCGTTTCCGGTGCAATGTGTTCATAGAGAGAACTTTCCTTCAGCACCGCGCTGACATGGATTCCCCCCTTGTGTGCGAACGCCGATTTGCCGACGAACGGAGCCCTGTTGTCGGAGGGCAGGTTCAGGATCTCGTAGACGAATTTCGAGAGCGAAGTCAGCTGTTTGAGCTGCAGCCTGTGATGAAATCGGCCGCCGAGTTTCAGGATGACGTTCGGGATGATGCTGATCAGATTGGCGTTGCCGCACCGCTCGCCGATGCCGTTTATCGTTCCCTGGACGTGCACGGCGCCCGCCCTGAGCGCAGCCAGCGCGTTGGCGACCGCGAGGTCCCCGTCGTTGTGGGTGTGGATGCCGATGGGCACGGAAGCCGAGGCGGAAACCTCCTGGACTATTTCATGGACCTCGTGCGGCATCGAGCCGCCGTTGGTGTCGCAGAGCACCAGCCGGTCCGCGCCGGCTTCCTCTGCGGCAAGGAGCATTTTCATGGCGAACGCCGGATTGTCCTTGTATCCGTCGAAAAAGTGTTCGGCGTCGAAAAGTACCTCGCGGCCTTCGCTTTTAAGGAAGCGGACCGATTCGTGGATGAGGTCGGCGTTTTCCTCGTCTCCGAGGCCGAGCCCCTTGGATGAGTGGGCTTTCCAGGTCTTGCCGAAAATGGTGATGACGGGCGTTCCCGATTTGAGCAGGCCGGTAAGGTTCGGGTCGCTGTCGATCGCGTCGGGTTTTCTCGCCGTCGATCCGAATGCGGCAAGTTTTGCGTTGCGGAGTTTCAGGTGAAGCGCTTTCCTGAAGAACTCCTCGTCTTTCGGATTGCTGCTCGGCCAGCCGCCTTCGATGTAATCGGCTCCGAACTCGTCGAGTTTTTCTGCAATGAGGAGCTTGTCCTGGACGGAAAGATTGATCTTCTCGCCCTGGGTGCCGTCTCTCAACGTCGTGTCATAAAGTTCGATAGCGCTTCTGTGTTTCATCTGCTCCTGTTCAGGACATTAGGTTTTCCTGCCTCGCATAGGCGAAAATGCCGCCCGCCCTGACGATACTGAATACGTCGCCAAGGGGTTTCAGGGCATAGGTTTCGTTGCGGGTCAGGTTGGTGATCGTATTGCCGTCGATGTCTATTTTCAGTTCATCTCCCGTCATCACGGTTCTGTTGAGCGGTTGTGCCGTTTCGTAGGGAATGACGAAGCCTCCGTCCACGCAGTTCCGATAGAATATCCGGGCGTAGGATTCCGCGACTATCGCTTTCACGCCCGCCGTCTGCAGTGCGAACGGCGCATGCTCGCGGGAAGATCCGCAACCGAAGTTCGGGCCCGCGACGATGATCGAGTAGTCGGATTCGAACCGGCCTTCGCCGACGAAGGGGATATTGCCGTCGGGCAGTCCTCCTTCGGCCGGGGGAACGCCCGAAAGCGCGTACTTCCCGTAAAGCTTTACCTCTTCGGGGTCGGAAAGGCTGTAGACGAGATGTTCGGCCGGAATGATCTGGTCGGTGTCGATGTTTTTGCCAAGCACGTAGGCTTTGCCTTCTATGATGCTTTCCATAATCGTTGGTCCTTCTGGTTGTTAGCCGTTTATCTCAGAAACTCTCTCGGGTCCGTCAGTTCGCCTTTTACGGCGGACGCGGCGGCAGTCAGGGGCGAGGCGAGGCAGACACCGGCTTTCTTGCTGCCCATGCGTCCGGGGAAGTTCCTGTTCGTCGTCGATACGACGAGATCGTTATCCTCCGAACGGCCGAAGGTGTCCTGGGGACCGCCGAGGCAGGCCGCGCAGGAAGGCAGGCCGACGGTGCAGCCCGCATCCTCGAGAATCCGCATGATCGGCTGGCCGTCGTACATCTCGGTTTCCAGTTTTCCGGCGACTTCGACGGTCGCGGGAACGATGTTCGTGGGTACCGCCACGGTGCGGCCCTTGAGAATCCTGGCCGCCATGACGAAATCGCTCAGTTTGCCACCGGTACACGAGCCGATGTAGGATTTCGTGATCTTCGTTCCCTGCACGCTTCGCACCGTCGCCCGGTTGTCCGGGCTGTGCGGCATGGCCACGACCGGTTCGAGTTGCCGCGCATCATAGCGGTAGATGCTGTGGTACTCCGCGTCGGGATCGCTTCTGAAAATTTCGTACGGCTTGTCGGTTCTCTGCCTGACGTAGGCTTCGGTGACTTCGTCCGCGGCGATGATGCCGTTCATGCCGCCGGCTTCGATGGCCATGTTGGTGAGGGTCATGCGTTCTTCCACAGGCAGGGAATACACGGCATCGCCGTCGAATTCCATGGCGCGGTAGGTCGCCCCGTCGGTTCCGATATCGCCGAGAATCTGCAGGATGAGGTCTTTCGCGGCAAGGTATTCGGGCATCTCTCCCTCGAAGATGAACTTCATCGATTCCGGCACTTTTTCCCAGAGCTTGCCTGTCCCGAGGATGAATGCGGCGTCCGTGTTGCCGATGCCTGTGCCGAACATGCCGAATGCACCGGACGTGCAGGTGTGCGAGTCGGTGCCGAACAGCACGGTGCCCGGAAGGTTGTAACCTTCCTCGGCGAGCGCGACGTGGCAGACCCCCTTGTAGCGTTTTGTTCCGACATCGTAATAGTTCGGCAGGCTCTGTTCCTCCGCGAATTTCCGGAGCAGGTCGATGTTGCGTTTCGCGTGTTCGTTTTTGGTGAAAATGTAGTGGTCGGGGAGCACGACCACCTTTTCAGGGTCCCAGACTTTCGCGTCCGGACCGAATTTTTCCCTGAAGATGTCGAACGTCGGCGGACCGCACACGTCGTGGGTCAGCAGGATGTCGACATTGAGCCAGACGCTTTCGCCCGCTTCGACGAATTTGCGGTTGGCGGCCCTTGCGAGGATTTTCTGGGTTATCGTCTGTGCCATGATAGTCTTTATATGCCGTTATCGATTCTGTTGTTGCTGTCCTTGAGACCGGCTTCCTGACGCAGGCTCAGCGCCTGCAGGTAGGCCCTCGCACTGGCTTCTATGATATCCGTCGACACGCCTCTGCCGGTATAGAACCGTCCGTCGTCCTTGAGCCTGACGGTGGCTTCCCCGAGGGCCTGTCTCCCGGCCGTGGTCGATCTGACCGAGTAGGAGTTCACCAGCGAGCCGAGATCGAGAGCCCGTTCGATGGCCCTGAAACAGGCGTCGACAGGGCCGTCGCCCGTGGATGATTCCTCGTAGGTTTCGTCCTTCACCCTGATGCGCACGGTCGCCGTGGGTATGGAGGCCGTGCCGCTGTTGATATGGAGGTAATCCAGTTCAAGCGGTTCGAGCGGCCTGTTCAGCTCGTCTCCCATGAGTACCCTGAGGTCGTCGTCGTAGACTTCTTTTTTCTTGTCGGCGACCGACAGGAAGCGCTGGTAGACTTTTTCGAGTTCTTCCCCCATGACCGTGTAGCCGAGCGCGAGAAGGCGCGCCTGCAGGCCGTGTTTGCCGGAATGGCGTCCCAGTACGATATGCGTCTGCGGAACGCCGACCGACTGGGGAGTCATGACCTCGTAGGTCTGGCGGTTTTTCAGCATGCCGTCCTGGTGAATGCCGGATTCGTGCGCGAAAGCGTTATCTCCCACGATTGCCTTGTTGGGCTGGATGACGAGTCCGGTGAAGGACGATACCATGCGGCTGGTATTGTAGATCTCTTCCGTCGTGATGCCGGTGTAGTAGTCGTGCAGGTCGCTGCGGACCTTCAGGGCCATGACGATTTCCTCGAGCGAGGCGTTGCCCGCGCGCTCGCCTATGCCGTTTATCGAACATTCCGCCTGCCGGGCGCCGTTCTCGATGGCGCTGAGCGTGTTGGCGACCGCGAGGCCCAGGTCGTTGTGGCAATGCACGCTGATGACCGCCCGGTCGATATTCGGAACCCGTTTTTTCAGATCGGCTATTTTCCTTCCGAACTCCGACGGCCAGGTATAGCCCGTGGTGTCGGGAATGTTGACCGTTGTCGCTCCGGCGTCGATGACCGCCTCGATGACTTCGGCCAGGTAGGACGGATCGGTCCTGCCGGCGTCTTCCGCGGAGAATTCGACGTCCGCGGTAAACGTTTTCGCGTAACGGACGGCGTCCACGGCCATCCCGAGGATGGTCCGCTGTTTTTCCGCCAGGTTTTTTCCGTAACGGTCGTGCCCGAACTTGCCCATGATGTGGATGTCGGACGTGCTGACGAACGTATGGATCCTCGGATGCCGTGCGTTGCGCAGCGCTTCCCAGGAGCTTTTGATGTCGCCTTCCACGGCCCTGGAAAGCCCGGCGACGATTTTGCCCGACTCCTCGCCGACCTGTCGCACCGCCTCGAACTGCAGCGGTGAAGAGGCGGGAAATCCGGCCTCGATGATATCGACATCGAGCTTTTCGAGCTGCCGCGCGATTTCGACTTTCTCCTGAACGTTCAGGGACGCTCCCGGAGACTGTTCGCCGTCGCGCAGCGTCGTGTCGAATATCAGAACCTTTTCTTTCACGTCTTGTCCGTCGCTGGTTACGATGCTTTCAGATTCGATACGATCGCATCGGTTATCTCGGTCGTCGAAACCGCATGGTCGCCCGGATTGGCGATATCGGCCGTCCGGAGTCCCGCCGCGAGCGTTTCCTCGATCGAGGAGTAGATTTCGTCGGCGATGTTTTTCATGCAGAACGTGTGCTCGAACATCATGGCCACCGATGCGATGGTCGCGATCGGGTTTGCCTTGTTCTGTCCGGCTATGTCCGGCGCGCTTCCGTGAATCGGTTCATAGAGCGCATGGCTCGTGCCGATGCTTGCCGACGGCAGCATGCCGAGGCTTCCCGTGATCATGCCGGAAATATCGCTGAGAATGTCGCCGAAGAGGTTTTTCGTGACGATGACGTCGAACTGCTTCGGATCGCGCACGATCTGCATGGCGGCGTTGTCGACATACATATCCTGAAGCTCGACCTCGGGGAAATCCCTGTGCACCTCGTGAACGATGTTTCTCCAGAACTGTGAACACTCGAGCACGTTGGCCTTGTCGATGGAGACCAGGCGTTTCTGGCGCTTCATGGCCGCGTCGAACGCCAGACGGGCGATCCGCTCGACTTCGTAGCGTTCGTAGACCATGGTGTTCCAGCCGCGCGTTTCATCGTAGCCTCTCGGCTGGCCGAAATAGATGCCTCCGGTCAGTTCTCTGATGACCATGAAATCGGTTCCCGACAGGATTTCCGGTTTGAGCGATGATGCGCCGACGAGCGCGTCATAGACCTTCGCCGGACGGAAGTTCGCGAACAGGCCGAGTTCCTTGCGAAGCTTCAGCAGCGCGGCTTCCGGTTTTTTATCGTGCGAAAGGTTTTCCCATTTCGGTCCTCCCACGGCGCCGAGCAGCACCGCATCGCAGTTTTTGCATGCCTCGAGGGTTTCATCGGTAAGCATTTCACCGTGCGCATCATAGGAGGCTCCGCCGAAAAGATGCTCCTCGATGGAAAATTCCAGACCGTGTTTTTCGGCAAGAGCTTCGATGACCCGTACGGCGCCTGCGACAACTTCCGGTCCTATGCCGTCGCCGGGTATGGAAACAATCTTGAACATGTTTTCGGGTTTATTTTTTCAGAAGCCAGCTCATCATTTCACGAAGCTTCGCGCCGACTTTCTCTATCGGATGGTTGGCGTTCGAAGCGCGCAGTTCCTTCATTTTCGGGTATCCTGCGTTGCATTCGTCGATGAACTCTTTCGCGAAGCTTCCGTCCTGGACCTCCTTGAGGATCTTCTTCATTTCCTCCTTGACCGCGGGAGTGACCACCCTCGGACCACGGGTCATGCCGCCGTACTCGGCTGTGTCGCTGACGGAGTAGTTCATTCTCGAAAGGCCTCCTTCGTAATAGAGGTCGACGATGAGCTTCAGTTCGTGCATGCATTCGAAGTAAGCCAGTTCGGCCGGGTAGCCCGCCTCGACGAGGGTTTCGAACCCTGCCTTGATGAGTTCCGCGGAGCCGCCGCAGAGCACGGCCTGCTCACCGAAGAGGTCGGTTTCCGTTTCGTCCTTGATGGTCGTTTCGATGACGCCGGCCTTGGTGCCTCCGAGTCCTTTCGCCCAGGCGAGGGCCTGCTGCTTGGCGTCACCCGTGTAGTCCTGGTGAACGGCTATCAGGCACGGTACGCCGTTGCCCTGCGTGAAGGTGCGGCGGACGAGGTGTCCGGGGCTTTTCGGGGCGATCATGATGACGTTTACCGTTTCAGGCGGCACGATCTGCTTGTAGTGGATATTGAAGCCGTGCGCGAAGGCGAGCGTGTTGCCTTCGGCGAGGTTCGGCCTGATTTCCTCTTCGTATATGGTTTTCTGATACTGATCGGGAAGAAGAATCATGACGATGTCCGCCCATTTGACGGCATCGGCGATGGTGTTGACCTCGAGTCCGGCTTCCCTGGCTTTCGCGCACGAGGAGCTGTCGGTCCTGAGGCCGACACAGACGTTCAGGCCGCTGTCTTTCAGGTTCAGGGCGTGAGCGTGGCCCTGGCTGCCGTAACCGAGTACCGCGATGTTTTTCTCCTGCAGATACTTGAGATCGGCATCCTGGTCGTAATAAGCGTTCATGTGCTCTGTATGTTTTGATGAATGGTATATGAGATAATAAAAACAGAAAAAGGCTCAGCCCTCGCCACGGTTGAGCGCTACCGTGCCGGAGCGGGCGATTTCCTTTATTCCGAAGGGCCTGAACAGGTCGATCGCGGTGTTGATCTTGTCCGGCGAACCGATGACCTCAATAGTAATGGATTTTTGTTTTATATCCACGACTTTTCCCTTAAAAACGTTGATCAGCTCGAAAATCTCGCGCTGCTTGGACCTGTCGAGTTTCAGGGTCATCAGCAGCAGTTCCCTGGCGATATGCGGCTTGTGTGTCAGGTCGTTGACCTTGATGGTGTCGATGAGCCTGTTGAGCTGTTTGAGGATCTGGCTGATGATCATGTCATCGCCCCTGGTGACAATGGTCATACGGGAGATTTCCCTGTCCTCCGTTTCCCCGATCGAGATGCTTTCGAGGTTGAAGCCGCGGGCGCTGAACATGGCGGCGACCCTGTTGAGCGTGCCGAACTTGTTTTCAACCAGAACGGATATGGTGTGTTTCATAGCTTCGGTTAAACCATGGTTTTGGGATTCAGCCTGTCGAGGAGCATCTCCGAAATCGACGCTCCCGCCGGGACCATCGGGAATACCATGTCTTTCTTGATGACCTGGAACTCGACGAAAACCGGACCTTCATTGTAGGCGAGAGCCTCCTCGATGGCCTGCTTCGCCTCGGCGGGGTTCGTGGCCCGCATCGCCTTGCACCCGAATGCCTCCGCGACGCGGATGAAGTCGGGATTGCTGTCCTGCAGGTCGGTGAAGGAATACTTTTCCTGATGGAAAAGCTCCTGCCACTGGCGGACCATGCCGAGGAAATGGTTGTTGATCAGAAATATCTTGACCGGCAGCTTGTAATGAACCGCCGTGACCAGCTCCTGGACGTTCATCATGAAACCGCCGTCGCCGCAGAAGAGGACAACGGGCCGGTCGTGAACCCCGAAGGCCGCGCCGATCGCCGCCGGAAGACCGTACCCCATGGTGCCGAGCCCGCCGCTGGTGATGATCGAACGGGGTTTTTCAAACTTGTAGTACTGGGCGGTCCACATCTGGTGCTGCCCGACGTCGGTCGTGACGACGGCGTTGCCCCCGGTCTGTTTCGAGACCTCGTCGATGACGAATTCCGTCTTCAGGGATTTTTCGTCGATGCTGTAGCACAGCGGACACTGCTCGCGCCACGTTTCGATCTGTTGGAGCCACGGCGAGCGGTCTTCCCTTGTTTTCGGCAACGATTCGAGCAGGGTTTCCAGGAAATGCTTCGAGTCGCCGACGACCGGGAGGTCGACCTTGACATTCTTGTCGATGTTCGTCGGGTCGATATCGTTATGGATCTTGAACGCGTGTGTCGCGAACGTGTCCACCTTTCCGGTGACCCGGTCGTCGAAACGCGCTCCGACGGCGATCAGGACATCGCAGTTGTTTACCGCCTGGTTCGCCCAGTAGGTGCCGTGCATGCCGAGCATGCCCATGTTCAGCGGATGCTTGCCCGAAAAGGCGCCGAGACCCTGCAGCGTCATGGTGACGGGGATGTCCTGGCTCGTGGCGAGCCTGGCGAGTTCTTCGGCCGCGTCCGCGGCGATGACCCCTCCGCCGATGTAGAGCAGCGGGCGTTTGGCTCTGGCGATGATCTTCGCGGCCTTTCTTATCTGGTTCTCATGCCCTTTGACCGTGGGTTTGAAGCCGCGGATATCGATGCTTTCAGGCCAGTTGAAGACGCATTCCGAGTTCAGTACGTCCTTGGGAAGGTCGACGAGGACCGGTCCGGGCCTGCCCTGGGTCGCCAGGTAAAAGGCTTTTCTTATGGTCAGCGCCATGTCCTTGACATCCTTGACCAGGAAGTTGTGTTTCGTTATCGGACGGGTGATGCCGACGATATCGGCTTCCTGGAACGCATCGTTGCCGATGAGGGTGCTCGGAACCTGACCGGTGAAGACGACCATGGGCGACGAGTCCATGTAGGCGTTGGAAATGCCCGTGACCGTATTTGTCGCGCCCGGCCCGGAGGTGACCAGGACGACGCCGGGCTTTCCGGTGGCTCGCGCATAGCCTTCGGCCATATGCGTCGCGCCCTGCTCGTGACGTACGAGTATATGTTTGATGTCCTTGACATCGTAAAGGGTTTCGTAGACCTTGAGCAGCGCGCCGCCTGGATAGCCGAAAATATAGTCGACCTTTTCCCGGCGCAGGCACTCGAAGAAAATTTCTGAGCCGTTCATTGTTTGGCCGGATTTATGCATCTGCTTTTTTTTTAAGAGTTAACAAACCGGATTCTGCAGAATCGCTCCTGTGCTTGCCGATGTCACCATCTGGGAATACCGTGCGAGATAGCCCCGGCTGATTTTCGGTACGAAAGCCGGAACCTCGGCAAGCCGTTTTTCCAGAACGTCGCCCGGCAGGTCGACCGAAATGATTCTGCCGGGAATGTCGACGGTGATCATGTCTCCGGTCCTGATCGCGGCGATAGGCCCTTTTTCGGCGGCTTCCGGAGAGACATGCCCGACACAGGCACCTCTCGAACCTCCCGAGAACCTGCCGTCGGTGATGAGCGCGACCGAATCGCCGAGACCCCTGCCCATGATGGCGCTGGTAGGGGAGAGCATCTCAGGCATTCCGGGACCGCCTTTGGGACCCTCGTAGCGGATGACCACCACATCGCCCGAAACGACATCGCCTTCCATGATTCCCCTGATGGCGTCGTCCTGGCATTCGTAAACCTTTGCCGGGCCGGTGTGCTTCATCATGGCTTCGCTGACCGCGCCGGTCTTGACGACTGCTCCTTCGGGAGCGAGGTTGCCGTAGAGCACCGCCAGGCCTCCGGTCGGCGCATAAGGGGATTCGACGGGACGGATGACGGCAGGATCCCTGACTTCCGCGTTTTCTATGTTTTCTCCCAGTGTTTTTCCGGTCACCGTCGGCGCGGAAAGATCGAGGAGGCCTTCTATTTTCGAGAGCTCCTTCAAAATCGCCGGGATGCCTCCCGCCCTGTCGACATCCTCTATGTGCACATCGGGTGTCGCCGGGCTGACCTTGCAGATATAGGGCGTTCTGGCCGAGAGTGCGTTCAGCTCGGAGAAATCGAACTCGACTTCCGCCTCGTTGGCGATCGCCAGGGTGTGCAGGATGGTGTTTGTGCTTCCTCCCATGGCGAAGTCGAGCGCGAAGGCGTTGAGCAGCGATTCCCTGGAAAGGATGTCGCGGGGCTTGACATCCTTTCTGACCAGATCGACGATACGCCGCGACGCTTCCCTGACAAGTTCCTCCCTCCCGGGGTCGACCGCCAGTATCGTTCCGTTTCCGGGAAGGGCGAAGCCGAGAGCCTCGCAGAGACAGTTCATCGAATTAGCGGTAAACATTCCGGAACACGAGCCGCAGGTCGGACAGGCGTTGTCCTCGATGCTGTCGAGTTCCCGTTCGTCAATGGCTCCGGTGCTGAATTCCCCCACGGCTTCGAAAACCGATATCAGGTCGACGGTTTTGCCCGAGGGTGTGCAGCCGGCTTTCATCGGGCCTCCCGAAACGAAGATGACCGGTATGTTCATGCGGACCGCGGCCATCATCATGCCGGGTGTGATCTTGTCGCAGTTGGGAATGCAGACCAGCCCGTCGAGGCGGTGCGCCTGCGCGACGGTCTCGACGCTGTCGGCAATCAGTTCGCGGCTGGCCAGTGAGTAGCGCATGCCGATATGGCCCATCGCGATGCCGTCGCAGACGCCGATGGTGTTGAATTCGAACGGCACTCCTCCGGCGTGACGGACCGCTTCCTTGGCGACCCGGCCCAGTTCCTGCAGGTGGGCATGACCGGGAATGAGCTCTATGAAGGAATTGCAGATACCGATGAACGGTTTTTTGAAATCCTCGTTGGAGGAAACCGATCCGGTGGCCTTCAGCAGGCTTCTGTGCGGGGCTTTCTCGAACCCCTTTTTTATGGTGTCAGATCTCATGAATCGTAATTTTGGTCGTTAAAAAGCCTTCCCCGGGAGCGCCGTTCCCGTGGCCAAAATACCTTGATCTGTTTTCAGGAAGAAGAAATTGGACTTGGGACCGGACGGCTGCTCAGGGCACCAGAATGCACACCTGTAGAATAATTACAGACATGACGAGCCCGATCCTGCTGACAGGAGGAAGTTCAGATATACCGAAAACCCTGTTTTCGGCACCTTGGGGCGCAACGGTTTTCATGTTGCGTTCGCGGCCCGTAAGGCCGCTTTTACGGAAGTATGCAGGCATTCAGGTATAAAGAAATACAATTACGAGTAGGTGAATTTACGGTTTTAACTCATGCGAAGCAAGCCGTAATATGTTTTTCGTTATCGGCGGCGCGGAACCCCTGCCTGCTTTTCCGGATGGGCGACGCGCGGACGGGCACAAGTGTTTCATACGATGTAAACTCTTCGAAATGAAAGAATCCGTTTGCAGCAATGCATAAAATTTTTGCTATTTTTTACGTTGACTGATGAAGTATCCATGGTCATGAACGGCCACTAAACCAAATGTTTTCAAGATGTTGCACTTGCAGGCCCCTGTAGGACAGGATCTCCCGATGTTTTTCCTGACAACCGGAGTCCTTTTTGCGTTTCTGCTGTTGTTCGAGAGCCTTGTCAGAAAGCTTTCGATCAGCGGCTTCGTCCTCAGAAAAATCCTGCATCTGGCCGCCGGGATCTTTTCTTTTTTCATTCCGGTGTTTTTCGGTTCCAATTTCTACCCGGTGCTGATCGCGGCCATTTTCCTGCTGTTCAACGGAGCCAGTTATGTTTTCGGCCTGCTCAGGACCCTGAACGAGCCGAACCCGAAAGATCCGCAGGGAGAGGCCGAACCGCCGAGCTTCGGCCCGGTTCTTTTTCCCCTGGCGTTCATGCTCCTCGCCCTGGTGCTCTGGGACGGAAATATCTGGATACTGCGGACCGCCATGCTTGTCATGGGCGTCAGCGACTCCCTGGCTTCCATTGTCGGAGGATCGTTCGGAAAAAATCATATCGCGAACATGGCGCAGAGCCGCAAGACGGTGGAAGGATCCCTGACCATGTTCACATCGAGTTTCCTGCTTCTCGCCTTCTGCCTGTTTTTGTTCAGGGGGGCTTTCGGGGAGGGTCTCGCCGGCACAGGTGGTTTGGAAATCCTGTTTTTCTCGCTGCTTCTCGCATTGATCGCCACGGCGGTCGAGGCGCTCTTTTCCCGCGGCTTCGACAATCTGCTCATTGCTCTTGCGGTGGCCTATGTGCTCTATCTCGCCGACATGCATGATGCGGACTATCTCATGCATTTCCTGTTCGGGGGGCTTTTCGCCCTGCTGCTCGCGGTTTTTTCCGTCAGGGTGAAGTTTCTCGACAACAGCGGGGCTACGGCGACGTTTCTGCTTGGAACGACCATTTTCGGGATCGGCGGTCTTCAGTGGACCGTGCCGCTGCTGACCTTCTACATTCTTTCGTCGATTCTTTCCAAGCTGGGCCGGAAAAGAAAGGCGAGATTCGATCTCGTGTTCGAGAAAGGATCACAGCGGGATGCAGGCCAGGTATATGCGAACGGCGGGATAGCCTGGATTATCATGATCGTGTATTCGCTGACAGGCGATCCGGCATATTTTTTTGCCTATCTTGGAACGCTGGCGGCCGTGCAGTCCGATACATGGGCGACCGAGATCGGGACCATGTGGCCCAACCCCAGGGCGAGGCTCATTACAACCATGAAACCCGTGCCTGTCGGCACATCGGGCGGCGTTTCCTTCCCCGGAACGTTCGGGGCCTTTGCGGGAGCCCTCCTGATCTGCGCGAGCGCGGTTCTTGTCAGTGTGGACTGGATTCTTCATTACGGCATACTCAGGTCGTTCCTGCTGATCGGCTTTTCAGGACTTCTTGCGAGTCTGGTCGACAGTTTTTTTGGAGCTACGGTGCAGGCGCAGTATTATGATCCTGTCAGGGAGAAGGTTACGGAGCGCACGCACAGCAGGCATCGCGACGGTTCCCTGATAAAGAACAAACTTATAAAGGGTTATCACTTCGTCAACAATGATGTTGTGAATACGCTTTGTGCGCTTTCCGGCTCGGCGCTGGCCTACTTTTTTTCCCAGAGCATGTGATTTTCGAGAACACTTTAATTATCTCCTGCGACATGGTTGCATCAAACATCGGCTTTTTTTCCATGCTTTACGGCAGCGGGCCGGTCGTGCTGTTCGTGCTCGGCGTACTGCTTTTCTTTTCCGTGTTCTCCTGGACCATCATTTTCATGAAGGCCGGAGCCGTCGGCAGGGCGCTTTCCGAATCGCGTGACTTTCTCGATTACTTTTTCGATGTGTCGAGTGTCGACAAGGTGTTCGGCGAGGCCGAGAATTATCGTAACGCCTCCCTGGCGAGGGTTTTCAGGGCGGGATACATCGAGTACCGTGCGCTCGCCGACCGCGATGACAAGCGCATGGCCGAAGAAAGGATTTCGAGGGCCATCAGGCGTGAGGCCAACATCGAGACGAAGCGGCTTTCCCGTTACGTATCCTTTCTGGCGACGGTGGGGAATACGGCTCCGTTCATCGGGCTGTTCGGAACCGTCTGGGGAATCATGAACTCCTTTCAGAGCATCGGACTGGCGCAGTCTGCTTCCCTGGCGACCGTGGCGCCCGGTATCGCCGAAGCGCTCATCGCCACCGCGGCCGGTCTTGCCGCCGCAATCCCCTCGGTTATCGCATACAACTTTTTCAGCCAGCAGATCGATACGATAGAAAAGGATCTCGACGACTTCTCAGGTGAATACGTAAAAACATTTCTCAATGAACTCAGGTAACGGTTCGCGCACCAGGGGCTCCGGCGGGCGACGGAGGCTGATGAGCGAGATAAACGTCACGCCGTTCGTCGACGTGATGCTGGTACTGCTGATTATCTTCATGGTTACCGCGCCCATGATGACGCACGGCGTCAAAGTCGAGGTTCCGGAAACATCCCACGAAAAGATGGACGTCGAGCCGGAGGTCCTGATCGTGGCCGTCGACGGTTCCCGCCGGGTGTTCATCAACAAGTACCAGCTCGCTCCCGAGGAACTGGCGGAACGTCTTCCCGACATCGTCGATATCAAGAATGCCGGGGAAGTCTATCTCAAGGCCGACAAATCCCTTCCGTACGGTTTCGTGATGTTCATCATGTCGCAGATCAGGGAGGCCGGGATCGGGAAGATAGGCATGGTTACCGAGCCGGGGAGCGCCGGAGCCGATGAGGACGAAAACCGGGACGGTGTATGAGCGCTGGTCGTGCCGGAAAAGGCGGAGACCGGCGGCTTGCGACAGCCTTCGCCGGTTCCGTTCTGCTGCATCTGCTTGTCGCGGCGCTCGGCCTGTTCGGACAGTATCTCGCCGGCCTGAAGCGGCCCGAACCGAAAATTCTCGATGTCAGCCTGGTGACCCTTCCCGGACCGGGCTCAACGGATGCAGAAGAGCCTGCGGGCGGCCCTTCGCCTGTTGTCGACGAGGCTCCCGCGGACCTTCCCGAACCGGTCGACGAACCCGTGAGCGAACCGCAAAAGCCTGAGAAGCCTGCAAAGCCCGAGCCGCTTCCGGAGCCTCAGCAAAAGAAGGAAGCGGTAAAGGAAACCGTAAAAAAGGTCCCTGAAAAATCGTCGGACACAAAGCCTGAACCAAAGCCGAAAAGCCCCGACGAGCGTGTGAAGGAGCTGGAGCAGAGCGTTGGGCAGCGACAGCCCAGCGACCTGGAAAGGACCCTCGCCCGCCTGCAGGAACAGGTGAAAAAAGGTCCGCCGTCCGATCTTTACAAGCGTTCGGGCCCCGGAGGGCTTGGCGGCGGCAGGGGAGAGGGCGCCTACGGAGCCCCGCTCACCCCCTACGAACAATATCTGGTAAGAATCGCGGGGATTATACAGCGTAACTGGACGTTTACCCCTCAGCTCATTCGCGAGACTTCAGCGGTCGAGGCCTACGTCGCCATGACCATTCAGCCGGGGGGCTCGATCATTAACGTTACGTTCGACCGGCGGTCCGTAAGCGAATACTTCGACGACACCGTGCTCAAGGCCATAGAACGATCTTCGCCCCTTCCGCCCATTCCGGCCGATGTCGGCAGCGGAGCCATGAGGATCGGTCTCGTCTTCACTCCGAGGGGAATCGAATGACCGGTTGCCGCACTATCTACGCCCGGACGGCACTATTTGGTTGCCTGCGCTTGTAAATGAATTCGCGAGTTTGCTATTTTCAGACGATAGCCGTAACGGTGTCCAGGAACATGTTACCCTTCGGTGCGCGGCAGTTTCCGATGGCCGACAGTCTCGCTCAAGTGATTAATCCCATGCATCAATGAAAGCCCCTTATTCCGTTTCCTTCAGGACACTCCTGCTTGCCCTGTTTCTTCTGTTCCTCGCCCCGTCCGTTCTGCTGGCCGAACAGGTGGGCCAGTATATCAGGATATCCAAGATCGGCGCGCAAAAGATTCCTCTCGTACTCAAGCCGCTCGACATCGAGAAGCGAGGTGACGCCAGATACGCCGTCGATATCGATTCGGTTATCCGCAGCGGCCTTGATTTCACGGGACTTTTCACGTTGATAAAACCGCCTCTCAATATCATTGCCGGCGGGAACCTCTACCAGGTCGGCTCACGAAAGGTCAATTTCGCCGCGCTCACTTCCGTCGGCGCTGAAGTCTACGCGGGCGGGGTGCTCGAAAAAAAAGGCGGTACGCTCGAAATGAACATGGAGGTCTACGATGCGCTGACGGGTCGGCTGCTGCTGAAGAAACTCTACCAGGGAGGCAAGGATGACGTGCGTTCGCTCGCGCACCGTTTTTGCGGCGATCTGGTGAGGCTGCTTACCGGCAAGCCGTCGATTTTCGGCAGCAAGATCGCTTACGTTTCCGCGCGGGGAGGAAAGAAAGAGGTCTATCTTGCCGATTTCGACGGGTACGGGGCCAGGCAGGTTACCAGCACCGGCGGACTCGCCCTGACACCCGCGCTCTCCCCCGACGGCCGTTACCTGGCTTATCTGACCTATACGAGGGGGCGCTCGAATCTGCATATCAAGGACCTCTCCTCGCAGAAAATCATCCCGGTCACCAGGAAAGGCACCAAGATAGATCCGGCCTGGAGGGGAAGGTCGCAACTTGCCACCACGTTTTCGTTCGACGGTGACCAGGAGCTTTATCTTGTCGGCACGAACGGGGCGATTTCACGTCGTCTTACCAGAAGCAGCGGCATCGACGTTTCCCCCTCGTTCTCTCCCGACGGAGGACAAATGGCGTTTGTATCCTCCCGCCACGGCAACCCCCAGATCTTCATTCAGGACCTGAATTCGGGAAGCGAAAGGCGGCTGACATTCAGCGGAAAATACAATACGCAGCCTTCATGGTCGCCCGAAGGGAATAAAATTGCATTTACCACTATGCAAAACAGCGGAGAAATCAATATATTTGTTATAAATGCGGACGGTACAGGGCTGAGGCAGCTTACGTATGGTTCACGTCATAACGAAGCTCCGAGCTGGTCGCCGGACGGAACCATGCTGGTGTTCAGTTCGGATCGCAACGGTCGCAAGGAGTTGTTTGTGATGAACGCCGACGGACGGAACCAGAGAAGTCTCAAGCTGTCGGGAGAACAGATGCAGCCGTGCTGGTCTTCATTTAAATGAATCAGTTCCTTTCAAAGCAGCCACCATTAACCTAAAAAAGGGGGATAATATGAAAGCCGTAAAAAACCTTTTCAAAATTTTGCTTGTGCCGTCCATGCTGTTTGTGATTGGCTGTGGATGTTGTGAAGAAGCGATCGCTCCTCCGCCTCCGGTCGAAGAGCCTGCGCCGCTTCCGCCTCCTCCGCCTCCTCAGCCGGCAAGAGGATAAGGTTGTTTTCCTCACCCGCCGTGCCGCAGCATGCTTCTCCGCATGTTGCGGCATTGCGGCTTTTATATGGTTGCGGGGGTACTTCCGTCGTAACTCGCTACACGTTTTCCTCCCGCTCAAGGCTCTTTGCATGATGATAAGAATCCCCTGTCCCGGTTGTCCGGGCATATGGGTTGACAAGGCAAGCTCTCCGGACCGGAGCGGTTGCCCGGTTTGAAAGGAATTGCCGGTAATACAGGATTGCGTCGAATGCACGGTGTGTTTGCACTGGATCTGCTGAGATTTGCGACATGACGAGCTGACCGCGCCCCGGACATTTCCGGAGATATTTTCGTCTTCCGACTTTTTCCCTGATTTTTTCCGAAATACAAGACGTTAACGAATAAAAAAAGATCCGTTATGAAAAAACTGTTAGCCGTATGTTCGATTGTCGCCGCCGTCGCGGTGACGGGATGTTCTTCCAAGTCAACCGAAACCGCCGTGGCCGATTCCGCCGACGGTTATGGTTCGGCTGCCGGAGCAACGCTCATGGAACAGGCCCGAAGCGCAGGTTTCGATGATGTCTTTTTCGAATTCGACAGTTCGGTACTCGATGCAAAGGCGAACGAACAGCTGAAAACCAACGCAAGATGGCTTGTGGAGCATCCCGATGTTTCCTGTATGATCGAGGGTCATTGCGACGAACGGGGAACCGCGGAATACAACATCGCTCTCGGTGAGCGGCGGGCTGAAGTTTCGAAAAGCTTTCTTGCAAACGCAGGCGTTGCGGCATCGAGGATGGAAACCGTCAGCTATGGAGAAGAGAAGCCCTTCGATCCCGGTCACAACGAAGCCGCCTGGTCACAGAACAGACGCGCGCATTTCGTATTCAAGTAATCCGGCCGGATGTGCCATGATCCGATGTCAGGTTTTTGCCCTGGAAGGGGCAAAAACCTGCCTCATCTACAAGACAGTATACAGGTGATGAAACACACTTTCCTTCGAATAATTTCTGGTGGTATCGTGATGTGCATGAGCGCGGGATGCGCCTCCAAGACGGATTTGTACATGCTTCAGGACGATGTCAAACAATTGAAAAACCAGACCCAGCAGACCGGCGGGGAGTCCGCGGAGGTGTATTCCGAGGTTCAGCAGTTGCGTGAGGAGGTGTCAAGGCTTCAGGGGACTATCGAGGAGCTTCGCAATAAACTCGGAACTTCCGGGCAGGCGCCCGAAACCGCAGCCGTTCCCGGTTCCGAACCCTCTTCGGGAACGCCGGACGTGCTTGAAACCGTCCCCCTTCCTCCCGGCGACGAGGTTGTTGCGCTCAGCGACTCCTTGCAGGCGACGCCCGATTCGGCATCTTCCGAGACGGCCTTTCCGGTTGGCTCCGCTACCGATGATCAGGGGTTGTACGATGCCGGAGTCAAGTATTACGAAAAGTACAATTATCCTGCTTCGAGAAAGGAATTCGGCCTCCTGATCGATAATTATCCTTCCTCTCCGCTTGCCGACGATGCCCAGTATTACATGGCCGAGACGTACTACAATGAGAAATGGTACGAGAAAGCCATTCTGGAGTATCAACTGGTCATCGAGAAGTATCCCAAGGGTGACAAACGTCCGGCCGCCTATTTCAAGCAGGGGCTCGCGTTTGAAAATATCGGGGATTCCACGAATGCCCGGGTACGTTACAGGGAACTGGTCCAATTGTATCCCGCATCGAACGAAGCGAGAATCGTCAAGGACAAGCTGCAATAGACGCGTATCGGTTTTTATTGTATTCTGCCCGGGGATATCCTCCCCGGGCTTTTTTTTTCCACGGCCGGAATTGTTGCCGGACTTGGGGGTTTTTCTTATTTTAACTATATGGTTATGGAGTTTTAATTAAAATCAATAAAAACAGCCTGTCATTTTCGGGGCGTCGCCGCTCCGGAGAATTCTTTCGGGGGGCTTACCTGACTTTCAAAACGACGCGAACGGATGCATGAAGAGCTGAAAACATTTCTCCTGAAAAGAAAGATGGCCTCGCTCAGCGAAATGAGCGAACACTTCCGGCTCAGGCCCGAGATAATCGAGACACATCTCGAGGAACTGGTAACTTCCGGCTGTGTATTGAAAAAGAAGCCCGATCCCTTTGCGGCGGTCTGTTTCAGCGGTTGCGGGGGATCTCCGGTCGAGATACGCTACCAGTGGGTGTGTCGATAAAAAGCGAAAGGGCGGAACACAAGTTCCGCCCTTTTTTCTGAAATCGGCAGGGAAGTATTGCTACTTGAAAAACTGGTCGAGGGTATAGCTGATCCCGTCCACTTCCACACAGAGCTGTTTGCGCAGGGCGTCATAGAACACCGGAAGATCTCTCATGGTCCACTTGACGCCGCGCTTGTCGAAATCGATGACATAGCGGTTCTCGTTGTCGAGGACCTTCTGCTCCAGGTCGATTGCAATGTCAGGCTGGTTCGTCAGCACGAGCAACTGGATTTTGCCTTCCTGCAGCTGTTCGATCACTTCCCTTGTCGGGGAGAGTTTTCTTTTGCCCGAGGCAGGCATGATCGTGACATCCAGTTTGCCGTTTCGGTCCCTTTTGGCCGAGGTGATATAATATTTGGTAACTTTATGCAGGGCGTTACCGGACCAGACAGCTGATTGCATCGTGTAAGTGTTTAAATTCCAGAAATTAAAACACCTGAGCGGATAATGAACCTATACGGCAAGTTACTAAAACAGGGACAAATAAAAAAAGGGATTCAAAGTGAATCCCTTTTTCAACGTTTCAGGTAACTGACGGTATTTACTTGTCTTTGTCGTTGCCGTCGATGACTTCGTACTCGGCGTCTACTTCACCGTCACCCTGTTGCTGTTTTCCGGCACCGTCTTCTCCTGCTGCGGCTTCCTGTCCCGGCTGGGGCTGTTCGCCGCCCTGGGCCTGGTAGAGCGTTGAAGCAACCTCGTTCCAGATGGTGTTGAGTTCCTCCATCGCAGGTTTGATGGCCTCGATGCTGCCGGATTTATGCGCATCCTTCAGCTTGTCGAGAGCGGCTTCGAGCTTTGTTTTGCTTTCGGCCGGGACCTTGTCTCCAAGTTCCTTCAGCTGTTTTTCCGTGCTGAAGATCAGCGTGTCGGCACTGTTTTTGACTTCGACCTCTTCTTTTTTCGTCTGGTCTTCGGCCGCATGCTGTTTCGCATCCTCTTTCATTTTTTCGATTTCAGCGTCGGTAAGCTTGCCGCTGGCTTCGATACGGATGCTCTGTTCCTTGCCGGTCGCCTTGTCCTTGGCGGACACATGAAGAATGCCGTTTGAATCGATGTCGAAAGCGACTTCGATCTGCGGCAGGCCTCTTGGCGCGGGCGGAATGTCTCCGAGATGGAAGCGCCCGAGCGTCTTGTTGTCTCCGGCCATCGGACGTTCTCCCTGCAGTACGTGAATTTCGACGGACGTCTGGTTGTCGGCCGCCGTCGAGAACACCTCCTGCTTCTTTGTCGGAATCGTGGTGTTGGCCTCGATGAGTTTGGTCATCACGCCGCCAAGCGTTTCGATGCCGAGCGAAAGGGGAGTGACATCAAGCAGCAGGACGTCACTGACGTCGCCGCTGAGCACGCCGCCCTGGATGGCCGCGCCTACGGCGACGACTTCATCGGGGTTCACGCTTTTGTTGGGCTCGCGTCCGAAAAGTTCTTTCACAAGGGACTGTACCCTGGGGATCCTTGACGAGCCGCCGACAAGAACGACCTCGTCGATTTCCTTGACGTCGACCTTCGAGTTTTTAATGGCCCGTTTGCAGGGCTCGAGCACTTTGTCGAAGAGGTCGGAGCACAGGGCCTCGAACTTGGCTCTCGTCAGGTTGATCACCAGGTGTTTCGGCCCTTCCTGCGTCGCCGTGATAAACGGAAGGTTTATCTCGGTGTCGGTGCGTGAAGAAAGTTCCACCTTGGCTTTTTCCGCAGCCTCCTTGAGACGCTGCAGGGCCATGACGTCGTTTCTGAGGTCGATTCCTTCCTGCTGCTTGAATTCGTCGGCAAGGTAATCGATGATTTTCTGGTCGAAGTCGTCGCCACCCAGATGCGTATCGCCGTCGGTGGATTTTACCTCGAAAACCCCGTCTCCGAGTTCGAGAATCGAAATATCGAAGGTTCCGCCTCCGAGGTCGAATACGGCGACCTTTTCACTTTCCTTTTTCTTGTCGAGACCGTAGGCCAGCGATGCGGCTGTCGGTTCGTTGATGATGCGTTTGACCTCGAGGCCGGCTATTTTTCCGGCGTCTTTTGTCGCCTGACGCTGTGCGTCGTTGAAGTAGGCCGGTACGGTGATGACCGCTTCGGTCACCTTTTCGCCGAGAAAGTCTTCCGCGGTCTGCTTCATTTTCTGCAGGATCATAGCGGAGATTTCCTGCGGAGAATAGACTTTGCCGCCAACGTCCACTCTCGCTTCGCCGTTGACGTTAACCACCTTGTAGGGGGCTATTTTCTTCTCGTTGGGCACTTCGTCGTACTTGCGTCCCATGAAGCGCTTGATGGAAAAAACTGTGTTCTGCGCATTGGTGATGGCCTGACGCTTTGCGGCATGGCCGACGAGACGCTCGCCCCCCTTGGTGAAGGCCACCATCGAGGGCGTGGTCCTGTAGCCCTCGGAGTTCTCTATGACCGTCGGCTGCGTTCCCTGCATGACGGCTACACAGGAGTTGGTGGTTCCGAGATCGATACCGATAATTTTACCCATGATGTATAATTCCTTATGTATTTGTGACGTGCGGCCCCTGTGTTGCAGAGGCCGCGGAGTCGGTTACCTGATCGAGATTTCTTTTGTTTTTCTCACTTCCTGGGCTTTCGGCAGCCTGATATGCAGGAGGCCGTTGTCGAAAGATGCGTCGATATTTTCCTGATCGATCATCTCGCCGAGGTTGAAGCTTCTCGAAAAGCTTCCGTATGTCCTCTCGATGCGATGATAGTTCTTGCCTTTTTCCTCGCTTTCCTTTTTTCTTTCGCCCTTGATGGTGAGGACGTCATCCTCAACCCCGAGTACGATATCTTCCTTGTTCAGGCCCGGCATTTCGGCTTCGATATGGAATGCCTCGGCGTCCTCCGAGATGTCTACCTTGAAAGCAGGGACGGATGCCGCGGGAGCGGGCATGTCTCCCCAGATGTCCTCGAAAAGTTTCATCGGGTCTTTTGCAAGTTTTACCAGCATGTTTTCCTCCTTGATATATGATAATGCTTGTATACTGACTGATCGTCTTTTTTCTTTTCGCGGCTCACGACCGCTCTATTACCTGTTCATGCAACAGGCGTGCCAGACGTTGTTTTCGCGGGTATGCCGGTTTTTTTGTCGTGCTGTCGTTATTTCTGACAGGGATTGCGTGTGATGTTTTGTCATGTGATGCGCCAGATTGTCCGATGCGTGCGCAGGGAATACCGATTTGTCGAATTGTCGGGTGAAACAGGTCGTAACGGCGGGGAGTGAAACGGCGGCGACGGTCGGGCGATGCAGAGGATTTCGGGATCGGGGCGGCATGATGCGCGAGGCGTTCAGGAATTTTCGTGCTGCATCACTGCCGTTTTCCATCGTGAGCAAAACGCCTCCTCCGGTATTCCCGGAGCGGCTCGGGGGGAGTCAGGAGGTAAGTTTGCTGTCCACTTTCTGAAGCCAGCTCAGCCTGTCCTGAAGGTTTTCGACAACGCTTTTGGATATGAGGAAGCAGGCGAAAATAATGCTGTCGTCGGCGATACGGTAGTAGCACTTGAGGCCTTCCTTGCGGCGGTTGACCACGCCGTTGTCATGCATGAGCGCCAGATGTTTGGAAATGTTCGCCTGGCTGGCACTGACCTCGTTGACGATTTCCTGCACCGTTCGTTCTCCCTCACAGAGCGCTCGGAGAATTTTCAGCCGCATGGGTTCCGAAAGAAGCTTGAACCTGTTGGATACCGCCGTCAGCATTTCTTCAGGCATCCGGAGGTTCCATTTCTTTACCTCTTCCTCGTCTATCGTGATTTTTTTGCCCATCTGTGGAGATTTGATGCGATAGCCGGAAAGTTTTCCGTGCGGTGCCGGTAGCTTTCCTGATGTGTGTGTGGAGCTTATATAGTTATTTATTCATACAATTCAAACCCAAAAAGAACTTTTACCGCGGGACTGAATACCCGCGCGCTCGTGTCACGCTGCTGATTCATTTTCGGGTTTCGGCTCAGGTGGCCGTCGTTTCGGTGAGTTTGATGATGGAGTTTACCAGGGACTGGGGCGCTTTGAAACGGATTATTTTTTCCCTGATGATATTTTTTGTCTTCTGCGCTTCCCTGAATTCCTGGAAGCAGTCGGGACACCGGTTGATGTGTTCCTCGAAATCGTGCTGTTCCGTCAGCGACAGTTCCCCGTCTACTGCGGCACTGAGGAGTGCCTTGGCTTGTTTGCAATTCATTTGTACTGACTTGGTTATGTGAGCATTACGGTTTTTCCCTGGAATCGGTATTGTACCCATACTTTTTCGCGAACTGATTCAGCTTTCCCCTGAGAAGTTTTCTGCCACGGTACAATCTCGATCGTACGGTCCCGATAGGACTTTCAACCATGTTGGCGATTTCCTCGTAAGTAAAACCTTCAATATCACATAATTGTATTACTTCCCGAAATTCATCCGGCAGGGAGTTCAGCGCCTGGTACACTTCGTCATGCATGAGGGACTTGAAATACCCTGCATTGAGATCTTCGCTGTCGCTCTGCGCATCTTTTATCGAATGGTAAAAATCCTTGATGAGGTCATAGTCGACCTTGCCCGGTTCACGCGCGTTTTTCCTGAATCTGTTGATGTAGTTATTTTTAAGAATCTTGAACAGCCATGCCTTGCAGTTGGTTCCCTTTTCGAAAGAATCGAAAAATTTATATGCCTTCAGGTAGGTTTCCTGAACCAGGTCGTGCGCGTCATCGGGATTCATGGTGAGATGTAACGCGTAATTGTACAATGCGTTAATGTGTACAACAGCCTCTTGCTGGAATTCCTCCTGCTTGATCCGCTCCTGTTTTGAAAGGTCCTGTCGCAACGATGGATCGCTGTTTTTCTTTTGGGGCGTCGACATGGTCGTTCTTCTCCGTGTTTTTTCCGGTACTTTTTATCCGGTATTATTTCTGCTCCGGTCCGGTTGGACTCCAGTTAAATTTACATATAAAAATCTATTTTATTAGAGCTTACAGGCTGAAAAGAACGATACCAAACAGGCAATGAGTTATTCTGCGGATATCATTATCGTCGGTTCCGGCATCGGTGGTCTGACGACCGCCGCGCTGCTCCAGGAGCGGGGCTTTTCAACCCTTACCTTTGAAAAAAACAGTTATCCTGGTGGAAGCTGTGCCTCATTTCGTCATAAAGGCTATTGCTTCGACGCGGGGGCTTCGGTTTTTTACGGTTTCGGTGGGGATGAAAAAAGCGGTACGCTGAACCTGCATACGAGGATTTTCAGGAAGCTCGGCATCGAGGTGCCCGTTATTGCGGATCCGGTCCAGATCCACTTTCACATGCCCGGCGGATTCGATGTGCCGGTCCATTACGACAGGGAAGATTTTCTCGGGACGCTCATCAGGCGTTTTCCCGGAGAGGAACGCGGCATTCGCGCGTTTTACCGGGAGCTTGAATCGGTCTACGATATTCTCAGCGCTCTTCCTGCCGGATCGCTCGAGGACCCGGTTCATGTGCTGCGTGTCGGCAGGAGCCATCTCGGAAAAACCGCGGCGCTGGCGCTCAAGACGTTTCAGTCGATGGGGAACGTCGCGAGGAAATATCTCTCCGATCCAGAGCTGTTGCGGTTCATCGACATTGAGTCCTACTCGTGGGCCGTGCAGGACGCTGTTTCCACGCCGCTGGTCAACGCCGGCATATGTCTCGCGGACCGGCATCATGGCGGGATACACTATCCTGTCGGCGGTTCGGGGGCCATTCCCGCAGCGTTGTGCAAGGGAATCGGCAAATTCGGCGGTGAGGTCGTTTTCAATGCGGGCGTAGAGGAAATCCTCGTGCGAAACGGCCGGGCCGAGGGCGTCAGGCTTGCCAACGGCGAGAGCTACACGGCGAGAGCCGTCGTTTCCAACGCGACGGTCTGGGATACCTTCAACGATCTGGTAAAGGACTCCCGTTACCGGGTTCCCGAAAACAGGTTTCTGCGCGCTCCAAGCTGGTTTCAGCTCTATCTGGGAGTGGATGCGGGTGTGATTCCGGAGGGGTTTCAGGTCCACCATATTCTTGTCGACGACTGGGCCGGTTACGACCGGTACGGGGGAACGATCTATTTCTCGGCGCCCTCGATACTCGACAGTTCGGTCGCTCCACAAGGCAGACATGTCGTGCATGCTTTCGTGACGGACGACGTAAGCCGCTGGAACGGATACCGGCGCGGCGAGGAGTCTTACCGGAGCGCGAAGGAGCAGTTCGGCGCTTCGGTGATACGAAGAACCGAAAAGATACTGCCGGGGCTTGCCGATGCCATAGAGGTTCAGCTGTCGGCGACGCCACTGACGCATGAGCGCTATCTGAACCGGTACAGGGGATCGTACGGGCCGATGCTTCATCCGGGACAGAACGTACTGCTCAAGCCCCAGAACCGCACTCCTGTCCGGGATCTTTTCATGGCCGGAGACAGTACATTTCCCGGTCAGGGCGTCATTGCCGTGACCTATTCCGGGGTATCCTGCGCGTCCTTCATCGCGCGGAAGCTCGGAACCCCCCTGGAGTACCTTTAGGAGCGGTCGAAAAGCAAACGGATCATGCTATCCGGTTGCCAGCAGCATGTCGATTTCGCGGTGGGGCAGGCCGGTTATTTCCGCAAGCGGTTTCTGTGTGACGTAACCCTTGAAGGCGTACGTGCCCTTGCGGAGGCTGTGGCTGTTCCAGAGAATGTCGGTGACGGTTTCGTGCGCGGTGAGTTTCATGAGGAAGGGGAGCAGGGTGTTGGTCAGTGCGAAGGAGGCTGTTCTGGCCACGGCCGAGGGGATGTTGGGCACGCAGTAATGCGTGACGCCGTGTTTGACGAATATGGGATTCGTATGGGTAGTGTGCCTGCTGGTTGCGAAACAGGTTCCCTGGTCGATCGAAACGTCGATGATGACCGAGCCCTGGCGCATGGTCCTGACGACGTCCTCGCTCACGATGGGCTTGATGATTTTCTGTTTCGGGCTGAGTGCGCCGATCATCACGTCGGAGATCCCGGCAAGTTCCGAAATGTAGTGGTCGTTGGCTATCGCCGTGACGATATGCCGGTTGAAGAACGCCTCGAAACGCCGCAGGCGATTGATTTCCTTGTCGATGACCGTTACCTGGGCGCCGAGCCCCAGGGCGTCCTGCGCGGCGAACAGGCCTACCGTTCCCGCTCCTATGATCGTGATATGCGCCGGAGGGACGCCGGCGATGCCTCCCAGAAGGATGCCGCTTCCTCCGTAGCCGGTTTCCAGGTATTTCGCGGCGGTCTGTATGGCGAGCGAACCGGCGATTTCGCTCAGGGTCCGGACGATGGGAAGCTCTCCGTCCCTGGTTTCTATGAATTCAAACCCCAGGGCGGTGATGTTTTTATCGATGAAGGTCTCGATCATCGCCCTGCTGACCGAGCCGAGGTGGAGCGCTGAAATCAGCATCTGCCCGGGCTGGAAAAAGGGTTTCTCCTCGATCAGGGGCGGAGAGACCTTGACGATGACGTTGGCGTTCTCGTAGACGTCCTGCAGGGATTCCGAAAGATGCCCCCCGGCTTCGGCGTATTCCTCGTCGGAAAAATTGCTTGCGATTCCGGCATTTTTTTCAACAACGACCCGTACGCCGTTTTCAGTGAGGATTTTGACGCCGGCAGGCGAAAGGGCGACGCGTCTCTCATCGTTCGCACGTTCCCTGGGGATGCCCAGGGATATGTTCATTTTCTTTTCCGGCCTGATGAGCCACCGTTCAAGTGTCTTGATCCCGAGTTCGTATTCAATGCCTGCGATATCCCCGCTGTATCCCATTGTTTTTTCAGACTTTGTTGCCGAGGGGCGTTCGTTTCGTCACGATCGTCCAAGGACGGCTTTCTTGAGGCGGGTAATGTGCCAGGTGATGTCTATTTCCTTGGGGCACGCTTCCACACAGTTGTAGGCGGTATAGCACTCCCATATGCCCCTGTCGCCGTTGACCCTCTCGAGACGTTGGGCGGTTGCATGGTCCCGCGAATCGAAAATGAACCGGTAAGCCTTCAACAGCGCGGCAGGACCGAGGTAGTCGGGATTGGCCCATGATGTCGGGCAGGCGTGGGTGCACGCGCCGCAGAGGATGCAGCGGGTCGATTCCTCTATCTGTTCGTGTTCCGCGGGGCTTTGCAGGCGCTCCCGATCGGGGGGCGGATCGTTATTGACGAGATATGGCATGACGTCCTGGTATTTTTCCCAGAAAACGTCCGTATCGATAACGAGATCCCTTTCCACCCGTGCTCCGGGCAAGGGCTCTATGCGGATTTTGCGGCCTTTGAGGTCCCTGACGAGCGTCGAGCAGGCGAGTCGGTTTTCGCCGTTTATCAGCATGGCGTCGCTTCCGCATACGCCATGACCGCATGACTTTCTCAACGCGAGCGAACTGTCCTGTTCGGCCTTGATCCTGAGAAGAACGTCCAGCACCCTTTCATGCAAAGCGGCCTCGACGGTGAACTCCTCATGAAAGGGTAACGGATTTTTTTCGGGAATGAAACGCAGAATGACGACCGAATACTCCATGGTTCTGCTTTATGGTTGCCAGCGCACGGCCGGGACGGTGACGAGGGCTATTTTTTTACCGCCCGGGCGGTTATCTGAACTTTTTCTATTGTCGGCTGTTGCGTGTGCGCGGCGCAGGAACCGCCGGGAAGATGCAGGCGGCCCCCGGAGACCGTGCAGAGGGCATTCGACGCTACGTCGTAGATCGCTCTGGAGGCATCTCCCGCCATGCTTACCGGTCCCTGGACGAACGGCAGGTTCTCTTCGAAGGTTCTGCCGACAAGCCCTGTCGCCTGTCCGGCCCCTTTTGCGATGTTCTGGATCGATTTCACCGGATTGAGACGGCCGCCGCGGATCCTTTCGACGATATTTCCGATGCCGGGAGGAAGCTGGTTGACCACGTTATAACCGATCGTCTGGGCGTAGGTGACAAAACCCTGGACGTTCAGGCCGACGACAATCCGGCGCAGATGTTCGGCCCTCGAGAGCACGGTTACGGAGCCTTCCTTGACGATGGTCGTCTGGCATGCGAGTCGGCCTCCCGCTTCGGCGAGCTTGCCGGAAATAAACGCTTTTTCAACGTCGGTTCTTTCGGAAAGGCAATCCATCCCTTCCTTTACATAGACGAAGCAGCTCTGGCATATGCCGCTGCCGCCGCAAATGTAGCCGATATGACACCTGTTTCGCTGTGCGACATCCAGAAGAAGATCACCGGTATCGCCCTGGCATTCCCTGTCGTTTATCAGTATACGCATGATCGTTTTCGTTTAGCTTTGATCGTGATGTGCACAAACTTCATTCTGAAATATAACGTTTTTCCGTCAAGAGCGTGAATGCAGGAACTCCGGGGATGAAAAAAGCTCCGGTGTCAGTTCACCGGAGCATGTTCGTGAAGTCTGAGCGATTCATGGATCTCGGGCGGCTGTTTCGCGCATGGCGATCCTGCAGCGCCCCCGTTACCGGAAGTCTCCGCAGCCGGCGCTGTGACATATTGTCTCGTGAAGGGTTTCTTTTCCGGGGGTTCACCGGTAAAGACCTGCCGCAGGGAACGGAAAACAAGGTCGATGGCATCCCCTATGGCGCCCGCTATGTCGACCACGAGCTGCACGGGATCGAGCTTTCCCTCGGAGAACCGCTGTGCCTGCATGGCGATGGTTTCCGGAAATTTCACCAGTGCGGCCCATCCCATTTTCCCCTGATAGGGGACAAGGTCGAACGGCCTTGTCTCGAAGGTTCTTTTTACCTCCTCTATGGTCGTCAGCAACGTGACGTTGCCCGGTTTGTCGAGCGTCGTCATGCAGGCAACCCGTATTCCTTCGTCGATGAGATCGTCCGAAAGGAGCGCCTTTTCCCTGTCGCTGAGAGGAGAGAGCAGTTCCATGCCTTCAAGCACCTTTACATAACAGGTCTGGCAGATGCCGTTGCCGCCGCAGAAATACCCTATGTGGCTGTGGTTTTTCCGCGCTATGTCTATGAGCCTTTCTCCCGTGGCCGCTTCGCAGGTTCTGTCGTTTATATATACGTTCATGATCGCAGGGTTTTGTTTTTATATGATTATACAGTCATAAAGAACAACGTCGGCCCGTACGGAAAAAGTTGCCAATCAGGATCGTTTTTGTCTGAATTTTCGCATCCGCGCGAACCGAAAGGCTGTTGTCATGGACCCGGACGGGGGTTCCGGCCGGAAAGGCTATGGTCAGGGGGAGGGCGCCTCGGACAGTTTTTTCAGCAGGGCGGCGTAATGCTCCATGAGGACGACCGGATCGTTTCCGTAGTCCGGCGGATGCGTGAGGTGCAGTTTCATTTTCTTTTCCTGCTGAAAGCGGGGTTGGCTGGGCCGCATCCAGTCGGTCTGAATCGAGGTGACGAGGTTGCGGAAAAAACTGCCGTTGTAGAACTCGGCCTGGTCTTCTCCGGGCAGGTGGATGGACAGGGTGCGATGCCCGATATCGAGTTTTACGAGGCCGATGGCCGAACAGAGGTTTTTCAGGCCGGCCAGGCCGAGGAGGTTGCGCACGTCCTGAGGCGGATTGCCGAAGCGGTCGCGCAGTTCGCTTTCGATGGCCGCCAGCTTTTCGTCCGAGGTCGCTTTCGAGATTTTTTCGTAGAACGCGAACCGTTCCTGGGTCGAGGAAATGTAGTGATCCGGTATGAGCGCGTCGAAGTGAAAGCTCATGTCGCAGTTCGCCGCAGGCAGCAGTCCGGCGCTCTCCTCTTCGCCGAATACATCCTTGAATGCGCCGGTTTTCAGTTCGGCGACCGCTTCCTCCAGAAGTTTCTGATAGAGGTCGAAGCCGAGTTCGTGTATCGCTCCGGACTGTTCGGCGCCCAGGAGATTGCCCGCGCCCCGGATTTCCAGGTCACGCATGGCGATGTTGAGTCCGGAACCGAGTTCGGTGAAGCTTTCGATCACCGCAAGACGCTGCATCGCTTCTCTTTTCAGGGTATGGACCGGCGGCGTTATCAGGTAGCAGTACGCCTTTCGTTCGCTTCGCCCGACCCTTCCCCTGAGCTGGTAGAGGTCCGAGAGTCCGAACATGTCGGCGCGGTTGATGATGATGGTGTTCGCGTTCGATATGTCGAGGCCCGAGCCGATGATCGAGGTCGATATGAGCACGTCGATGTCGTGATTGATGAACGCCATCATCACGTTTTCCAGCTCGCCGGAGGGCATCTGTCCGTGGGCGGTGGCGATTCGGGCATCGGGCACCAGTTCCCTGACGGTGTTTTGCGCCTGGTCGAGACCTGAAATCCTGTTGTGCAGGAAAAACACCTGCCCTTCGCGATTGATTTCCCTTCGAACGGCAGCCTCGATGCCCTGGGCGTCGAAGCCGGTGATGACGGTTTCGACGGGCTGACGGTTTTTCGGCGGGGTGGAGACGATCGACAGGTCTCTCGCACCGAGCATCGAGAACTGCAGGGTTCTCGGAATGGGGGTGGCCGACATGGTCAGGGTGTCGACGCCGGGGAACGCCTGACGGAGTTTTTCCTTCGTGGCGACTCCGAAATGCTGCTCTTCGTCGATGACGAGCAGGCCGAGATCCTGAAAAACCACATCCCTGGAGACCAGACGGTGGGTGCCGATGACGATGTCGACCAGGCCTTTGGATATCCTCTCCAGGGTCGCTTTCTGGTCCTTGCGTGAAACGAAGCGGCTCAGGACGGCGATGGTTACCGGAAAGTTTTCGAATCTGCGGGCGAACGTTTCGGCATGCTGATGGGCGAGTACGGTGGTCGGGGTCAGCACGGCGACCTGTTTTCCGGCCTCGACGGCCTTGAAGGCGGCTCGCATGGCGATCTCCGTCTTGCCGAAACCGGCGTCGCCGCATATCAGGCGGTCCATGGGCGCCGGCGACTGCATGTCTTTTTTTACGTCCTCGATGGCCTTGAGCTGATCGGGGGTTTCGTCGAAGATGAACGATGCCTCGAATTCGCGCTGGAAAATCGAATCTTCACCGAAAGCGAATCCGGGAGTGGTTTTCCTTTTGGCGTAGAGTTTGATGAGGTTGGACGCGATATCCTTCAGCCGCTGCTTGACCTTGTTCTTGCGGGTTTTCCATTTCGGGCTGCCGAGCTTCGACAGGACCGGAAGGGAGCCTTCCGCGGCGGTGTATTTCGAAAGCAGGCGGATGTTCTGCACATTGACGTAGAGCTGGTCGCCGCCCTGGTATTCAACGAGGACGCACTCCTGTTCCGAGTCGCCCACCTCGATGGTTTCCATCGCCCGGAAGATGCCGATGCCGTAATCTTCGTGAACGATGTAGTCGCCGACCTTGAGCTTCTGCAGATCCTTCAGGGAAATCCCCTTGAACGAGCGCTTCCGGTGCGACTTGTGCCTGTGCAGTTTGCCGAAAATGTCGGATTCCGTATAGACGTCGCAGCCGTTGAAGACGAAGCCCGAGTGGAGATCGAGGGCTATCCAGTTCACTTCGATCTCCTCCGGAGTCCCGGTGTCGGCGATCTCCTCCGAGACGAACTCCGCGAGCTCCTCGATCTCCTTTTTCGACCTGCCCGCGAAAACCGTCCGGAGGTTTTGCGACTCTTCCGAACAGAGTTCCCTGGCCAGGAGCCTGAAGTTCGCGTTCAGCCTGCTTTGCGCCCCTGCCTGGAAATCGTGGTGTTCTTTTTCGAACCGGTTGACGTCGATACGCCGGAATTTTTCGAGCCGGGCGGACAGCAGACCGGCCTGTTCGTGTGCAAGGAACGAGGCGATGTCGTCGACCATGACGACCGTTTCAGCGGGCAGATAATCCGCCAGGGTCCAGGAACCATCCTCGCCATGCTCGTCCTCCGCGGCGAAACTGCCGGTGATGACGATGTTCGAAAGCGTTTCGCCCGAAAGCTGCGAGTTGGTGTCGAAAGCGCGCAGGGAGGTGACGCTGTCCCCGAAAAACTCCGCCCTGACGGGCGTTTTCGAACCGAAGGGGAAGATATCGACAATCGAGCCGCGCATCGAGAAATCGCCTTCTTCTTCGACGAAATCCCTGTTCCGGTAGGCGTTCGCGGCGAGAAAGCCGGTCATCAGCCCGTAGTCCGTTTCCCGGCCGGTCTCGAGTTTCAGTATGGCCTGCGAGGATCCGGCGGGATTTTTCAGCGGCAGGAGCAGATCGTCGACGGTCGCGAGCAGCACCGGCTTTTTCCCCTCGCCAAGCGCCCCGAGCGCAGGGGCGAGTTCGTCCGCTACCGTGTGAACCGGTGCGGATTCGATCAGTTCGGACAGGTCGTTGTCGTAGATGTCGAAATAATCCGGGCCGGCCACGACGAGCACCGGGGCGTTCTCTTCCGCGGCCAGTCGTGACGCGATCAGCGAGACGAGCGAACCCTGAACGCCCGATATCGCGGTGACGGGACTCCGGCCGCCGTTTCGGCAGAGTTCTCCGGCGAGCCCCTTCCATGCGGGATGGCCGTCGAGGGCTTCACGCAGGTATGCGATGCTTCGGCGGGTGACGGAAGCGTTCCGTTCTTTATTTCGTTTCACGGATGTTTTCATAAGTATCGGGCAAAACCTATTTTCTTGAGGGCGTATCCGTTATCGGTCGTTGTGCCGAACGCCGGGAAACAGATGCGCCCGCGACAGAACCTCGTCATGTTCCGGCCGCGGGAAAAAGCCTAATTATGCAAAATATACTGGAAGTAAAAAATCTCAGGACCTACTATTCGACCGACAGCGGCACGGCCAGGGCGGTCGACGGCGTGAGTTTTTCCCTCCGCCGCAACCGCACGCTGGGCATTGTCGGAGAATCGGGATGCGGCAAATCGGTGACGGCCCTCTCGATCATGCGCCTCGTGCCGATGCCCCCGGGATATTTCGCGGGCGGCGAGATTTTCTGGCAGGGCAGGAACCTGCTCGGGCTTTCCGAAGCAGAGATGAGAAAGCTCAGGGGAAACGACATCGCCATGATCTTCCAGGAGCCGATGAGTTCCCTCAATCCCGTCTTCACCTGCGGCGACCAGATCATGGAGCAGATTCTGCTTCATCGGCCGCTTTCGCGCAGACAGGCCAGGGAGCGGGCGGTCGAACTGCTGAGGCTTGTCGGGATACCCAACCCGTCGCAACGCATCGACGCCTATCCGCACGAGCTTTCCGGGGGCATGCGCCAGCGGGTCATGATCGCCATGGCCCTTTCCTGCGATCCTTCGCTTCTGATCGCCGACGAACCGACGACGGCGCTCGACGTGACCGTGCAGGCGCAGATCCTGGAACTGATCGGCAAACTCCAGGAAGAAACGGGCATGAGCGTCATTCTCATCACGCACGATTTCGGCGTGGTTGCCGAACTCTGCGAGGAGGTGCTGGTCATGTATGCGTCGAAAGTGGTCGAAAGCGGCAGCGTCGAGCAGATTTTTTCGAGCCCCCTGCACCCGTACACGGCCGGGCTGCTGCGTTCCATTCCGAGGATAGGCTCTAAAAAACAGCGCCTGAACGTGATCGAGGGGAACGTGCCGAGCGCGACCCGTCTGCCCGTGGGGTGCCGTTTCGCCAACCGCTGTCCGCTCGCCGACGGACGCTGTCTGCGTGACGAACCGGTACTGGAACAGTACGGGCCGGACCATTTCGCGGCCTGCTGGAACATCGCCCGCTGAGCTCTTCCGGGGCATTGTTTGCGCAATTGTAACATTTTCCGTCTCTTTCAGCCCTCTGCCGCGGCCCCGCGTGTGCCGGTTTACAGGGCATTATGTCGTATATTCCAGAAAAATGTTCCGCGCCGGCTTTTTACCGCAAAGAGCCGGCTGACGGATGAAAAGCACATGCATATGTCCGAGCCCCTGATCCTTGTCGTCGAGGATGACGCCAATCTCGCGAAACTGCTGAAATACAATCTCGAAAAAGCGGGCTACCGCTGTCAGCTCGCCGGTTCGGGAGAGGACGCTCTGGAGCGGATGGCGGAAAGAAGCTTCGATCTCATGCTGCTCGACATCATGCTGCCGGGCATGGACGGTTTCGAGGTCTGCCGCAAGATGCGCCAGCACCAGCTCTACAAGGAACTGCCGATCGTGATGCTGACGGCGAAAGGAGAGGAGATCGACAAGGTGCTCGGGTTCGAACTCGGTATCGACGACTACGTCGTCAAGCCGTTCAGTCCCCGCGAGCTCAACCTGAGAATACGAGCCATCCTGAAACGCGACCGCAGGGGGAAACGGGAGCTTCAGGAGATCATGAAATGCGACGGCCTCGAGGTCGATATCGCCCGCCACAGCGTGAAGCTCGACGGCAGGGAAATCACGCTCACCCTCATGGAATTCAAGCTGCTGGTTGTGCTTCTGCGCCGCAGGGGGCAGGCCCAGTCGCGCGAGACGCTGCTCAGCGACGTCTGGGACGTCGACAAGAGCATCAACACCCGCACAATAGATACCCACATTACAAGGCTGAGGGACAAGCTCGGCGAAACGGGAAAGCTGATCAAGACCGTCAGGGGGCTCGGCTACAAGCTCGAGGAAACCGGAGTGGATCGTGAGGAATGTTAGTGTTTCGATCCGTCTCGGACTGGTTTTCGGCGTCATCATCTTCTTTACGGTAGCCATCAGCTATGTCTATCTCGGCGACCAGCTCCGTTCACTTTTCTACGAAGGCATAAAGAACGAGCTCTACAGGGAGCTGCAGCTCAACCGCCAGCTTCTCGACGCCCGTCCCCGCGTGTGGGACGATATCTCGCAGTCCGACCGCTGGGCCGACGACGTCGGAGCGGCCCTCGACCTGCGCGTCACCCTCATTGCGCTCGACGGCGAGGTCATCGGCGATTCCTACATTCCGGCCGACCGGCTGTCCATGGTGGAAAACCATGCCGGCCGCCCCGAAGTCCGCCAGGCGCTCGAAGAGGGATTCGGAGAGAGTACCCGCCTGAGCGGCACCGTCAAGGAGAACATGCTCTACGTCGCCGTGCCGCTCGGTTCCGAAAAGCCTTTTGCCGTGCTCCGTTTCGCCAAGCCGCTGCACGATATCAGGCTGCTGGAGGCCGAACTGCGCAAAGGCATCGAGGGGGCGCTGTTCTGGTCGCTCCTGCTTTCGCTCATTTTCGGTTCGCTTACGGCAATCCTGCTCGCGCGGCCCCTGCGCAGGATATCCGGCGCGGCGGAAAACATACTGCACGGGGATTATTCCATGAAACTCGAGGCGAAGAGGGACGACGAAGTCGGTCAGCTCGCACGGGCCTTCAATTTCATCACCGATGAAATGAAGCGCATTAACCAGCAGGAAGAGTGGTTCAAGGCGGTGTTTTCCAGTATACGCGAGGCGATCATCGTCACCGATTCAAAAGGGATGGTCATGCTCGCCAACCCGGCCGCATGCCGGCTGTTCAATCTCGATTGCGGCGAAATGATAAAAACCGGGGGCCGCAAGGTGAACGATTCCCAGCTCCTCGAGCTTTTCGACAATGTCCGCAAGGAAGGGACCCCGGTCGTCAAGAAGGAGATTGCGGTGTCCACCGAGCGGGGCGAGAGAATGCTCCAGGTAAGCGCGGTGCCGGTCATCAAGGACAATCTCTCCGAGGGAACGGTGTTCGTGCTCAACGACATCACGAAGCTGCGCAACCTCGAAAGAATGCGCCGCGACTTCGTTTCGAGCGTTTCCCATGAACTCAGGACGCCGCTGACGAGTATTCGGGGCTATACGGAGACGCTGCTCGAAGGCGCGATGCACGATCCCGAGAACGCGAGCCATTTCCTGCAGATCATTCTCAAGGAGAGCGAACAGCTGACGGCCCTGATAAACGACGTGCTCGATCTGTCGAAAATCGAGTCGGGCCGGATCGAATACCGCTTCAGGCCTGTCGACATCCGCGAAATCGCTGGAATGACCGTCGGGCTTTTCAGTCGCACCATCGAGAAAAAAGGTATCGACGTGTCGATCGACATGCCGGACGAGCTCCCCGATGTGCGCGCCGACGGGGATTATATCGAACTCGCGGTACGCAACCTTGTCGACAACGCCATCAAGTACGTGCCGGAGGCGAACGGGCGGATAAGGATTTTCGCCCGCAGGGAGAGCGATATGGTGCGGTTCGGCGTCGAGGACAACGGCTCCGGCATTCCCCGCAAGGACCTGGACCGGATTTTCGAGCGTTTCTACCGGGTCGACAAGGCCCGTTCGAGGCAGGTCGGCGGAACGGGCCTCGGCCTGTCGATCGTCAAGCACATCGTGCTCGCCCACAACGGCCGGGTCGAGGTGCGTTCAAGGGTCAATCTCGGATCGGTTTTCAGTTTCACCCTGCCGGTTGCCCGGAACGAAGGCTGATGCTATCTTGTTCCCACATCAAGGAAGCTCTCAAACGACGATATGACAGATGATTGAATCCCTGCTTGCTTTTCTCGAAAGCCACGGTCTCGACGACGCTGAATCCAAACTCCTGCTCACGGCCGCGATGGTGCTGGTCGCCGCAGGGATCGTCGTGCTTCTGGAACGCATCGTGAAGCGAATCCTGGTGCGTGTCGTCGAATCCCTCGCCTGGAAGACGAAGACGCGCTTCGACGACATCATGGTGAAGCACAACGTGTTCAGCATGATGGCGCACCTCGTCCCGCCGCTGCTGATCTTCAACCTCGCCGTTCCGGTGCTGCAGTTTTATCCCGATTTCATCGAAATCGTGCAGTCGATTTCGACGATCTACCTTACCGTCGTTTTTATTCTGGTCGCCCTGTCCATGCTGGATGTTTCCATCGAATACTACAACGAACATCCGATTTCCGGCAGGCTCCCCCTGAAAAGTTTCATACAGGTCATCAAGACCATTGTCGTTTCCATCGGCGCGGTCATCGTGATCTCCAAACTCATCGGCAAGTCGCCGGTGGTGTTCTTCAGCGGTCTCGGCGCATTTACGGCGGTCATTCTCCTGATCTTCAAGGATTCGATCCTCGGGCTTGTTGCGGGCATCCAGCTGACGACGAACAATCTCGTCAGGATCGGCGACTGGATAGAGATGCCCAAGTACGGCGCGGACGGCGACGTGGTAGACATTTCGCTCGTCACCGTGTCGGTCCAGAACTGGGACAAGACGATCAGCACCATACCCGCCTACGCGCTCATATCGGAAGGATTCAAGAACTGGCGGGGAATGAGCGAGTCCGGCGGCCGCCGGATCAAGCGTTCGGTGTACATCGACATGAACAGCGTCCGTTTCTGCGACGAGGAGATGATCGCCCGGCTGCAGCGGATAGAGCTTCTCAGGGAGTACCTGTCGTCACGAACGAAAGAGATCGAAAGGTTCAACGCCGAAAACCGCGTCGACGCCTCCTGCCCGGTCAACGGACGCAGGCTCACCAATCTGGGATCGTTCAGGGCCTACCTCGTGGCCTATCTGCGCAACCATCCGAAAATAAGCCCTGACATGACCTTTCTGGTCCGGCATCTCCAGCCGGAGGACAAGGGTATTCCCGTCGAGTTCTACGTCTTCAGCACCGACACGGTATGGGCGAACTACGAGGCCATTCAGGCCGACATCATGGATCACGTACTCTCGGTGCTGCCCTTCTTCGGTCTTCGCGTCTTCCAGGCGCCCTCGGGTTCGGACGTCGTTTCGGCCGGACGGGCGATGCAGGAGATGATCGTCGCAAGCGCGGGAGACAAGTCGGGAACGGAAGGGGAAAAGGAAAAAGGCGGTTCGTGACTTCCCGTCACGAACCGCCTTTCGAAGGCATTTCGATCCCGACAGGTCGGGACAATGCTCAGCACTATGGGCGCGTAACAGCTTTTCAGAGGCGCCTGCTCAGTAGGTGACGACGCGCGGCAGGGCCTTGGCCTGCTCGACCCAGTCCGTGACCTGCTTTTCCGAAGGCATCTGCCGCACGAGTTTTTTCGCGCCGTTCACCTCTTCCATTTTCGCATGCAGGTTCGCCGCGTTGCGTTGCGCCAGTTCGGGCACCGTATCCACCCCGGCTTCCTCGAGCAGGTCGGCGTATTCCGAACCGATCCCCTTGACCCTCGCGAGGTCCGCGCGGTTGACCCATTTGAGTATCCGCTTTTCGTCCAGACCCGTTTTTTCGGCAAGCGCTTTTCTGCCTTTGCGGTCGCAGCCCTGTTCGAGAAGTTGCGACTGGTTCGGTACGCCCGCTTCTTCGAGCTTCGCCCCAAGGGCCTGGCCGATGCCTTCGATTTCGGTGATTTTCGCCATGTTGCTTTTTCGTTTTATTCGTTCACGATACGCCTGCGGTACTACTACGTAGAGAGTAAGGTAAAAAACATTTTTACACCGTGCAGCCGAAGCCCGAGCCGCCGTGGACGATTCCGTCCTTTCTCAGCTTTTCGAGCGCGGTCCGGGCCGGTTCCCCGCTGCAGTGCAGGGGAGCTATCGCACCGATGTTCCAGCGTTCGAGACAAAGCGCCTCGCGTTCCGCCTCCCGGGGCGAAAAGTCGCGCCAGTGGAACCCGCCCAGCACCATGCGGAAGGAGGTGCTTCCGCTTATGCGGGAGGCCTGCTCGAGAATCGTCCCGACGCCCGGATGCGAGCAGCCGGTCACGACCGAGGTTCCCGACGGGGTATCGAGCACGAGGGCCTGTTCGGGCATCGGCGTTCCCTTGTACGCCGCCGGTATCGAGCCGGTCGTCCGTATCCCATCCCGTATGGTCATGCCCGGCGACGTCCTGACAACCCTGCCCCCGGCGGCGGCGATTCTTTCTTCCAGATCCGCGTCCGCGTCCGGGCAGACATGGACCGGAAGGCCGGGCTTCAGCCCGAGAACCGTTTCGAGTCCGCCCGTGTGGTCCCCGTGGTTGTGCGAGAGCACCACCGCGTCGAGTCCGGCGGGGGAGCGGCCGAGTTTTTCGAGATTTTCGATCAGTCCGGGCCCGTCGCAGCCGGTATCGAAGAGGACGGTATCGTCGACCAGCACGGAAAAGCCCCAGCCGGATGCGAGATCGGGCCGGAGGGCGGTATTGTCGTAGATGACGGTGATGTTCATACAGGGAAACGGTTTCTTGCGTCGGATATGATGTTGCGGTGCAGCGTCAGCCTGATCGGCGGGATGGATTCGAACGGGTAGAAATTCGCCTCGAACAGCTCGTGATTGATCCGCACCTGCGGGTTCGCCACCGTGATCTTGTAGGCCACGACCAGAAGCGAACCGTACATGTCGCTTTCGCGGTGGTAGGCGCCGATCAGGCTGTCGATCGCGCCGTCCAGGTCCGTTTCCTCCTTCAGTTCGCGCAGGCAGCCCTCCTCGGGCGTTTCGCCCGATTCGAGAAATCCTCCCGGCAGCGCCCATTCGTTGTATCCCGGATGGTGCGCCCTTCTCGCCACGAGGAGTTCCCCCTTGGGATTCAGCACGTAGGCGACCGCGACGGGCAACGGGTTTTCGTAGTGTATCCAGGAGCAGGCGCTGCATCGGCTCCTGTTCCGGTTCTCTATTTCAGCGGTCCGCAGCTCCGAGCCGCAGACCGGACAGTAACGGTATGTGTGCATGGGTGTGCTTCGGTAACGTTCCGCTCTTCGCCAGGTCTTTCCGCTATTGAAACTTTTTGTCGGGACAATAAATTCATTACAGGAAAATTCTGCAAAATCTCAAGTATCAATACTCATGAATCTACTGGAAAAAGGCGCGAAAGCCCCTCTCTTCGAGGCGCTCGATCAGGACGGCAACAGGATCGCCCTCTCGGATTACCTCGGCAGAAAGGTCGTCCTGTACTTCTATCCGAAAGACGATACGCCCGGCTGCACCAAGGAAGCTTGTGCGTTTAGGGACAATTTCCCTAAATTCAAGGAGATAGGCGTCGAGGTGCTCGGCGTCAGCATCGACAGCGAAAAGCGCCACAAGAAATTCGTGGAGAAGTACGACCTGCCCTTCACGCTCGTCGTGGACGAAGAGAAGAAGATCGTCCAGGATTACGGTGTGTGGGGGCTTAAGAAGTTCATGGGCAAGGAGTACATGGGTACCAACAGGGTGACCTATCTCATCGGCGAGGACGGGACCATCGAGCATGTCTGGCCGAAGGTGAAACCGGCCGAGCACGCCGGAGAACTGCTCGAGTACCTGCAAACAAGCTCATAGGCATGGTAAACGAATATGATCAGCTGACGGCCGGCCGCCTCATCATGGCTTCGGCCGTCATGCTCGAATCGAATTTCAAGCGGACGGTGCTCCTGATGTGCGAGCATTCGGAGGAAGGCTCGCTCGGCTTCATCCTCAACCGTCCGACCCAGATCCGTGTCAGCGAAGCCATAAGCGGCTTCGACGATATAGACATGGAGCTGCATATCGGCGGCCCGGTGCAGGTCGATACGGTCCATTACCTGCACACGCGGGGCGACGTCATCGAAGGCTCCCACGAGGTCATTCCGGGCATTTTCTGGGGCGGCGACAAGGAGCAGCTCGGCTTTCTGATGGCCTCGGGCGTGGTCAGCCCTTCCGAAATCCGCTTCTACCTCGGCTATGCCGGCTGGGGCGAGGGGCAGCTCGAAGGCGAATTCGAGGAAGGCTCGTGGTACACGACGGATGCCTCAAAGGATGTTATCTTCAGCGACGAGTACGAACGCATGTGGGGAAGGGTGGTCCGTTCGAAAGGCGGTGATTACTGCTTCGCGGCCAATTCCCCGGAACTGCCGGGCATGAACTGAAGCCCGCTCAGCCGAGAAAGACCAGCAGGATCACGATGATCAGATAGGAGAGGGCTCCCCAGAGAAGGACCTTCGTGGTTTTGAGCTTTTTCTTGAACATGGAACTTCCGTACCGTGTTTTCGTGTTGTTCTTCTGGTTGTAAAAGTATATATACCGCTATGGCGCGATCTTTACAAGGTCGCCGTTCTTTGACTTTGGGGATGACAGGCTTTTGACAGGACAGGTGTGCGATCCAGTTGCACTCCGAGTTTCAGCATGGATGGACTCGTTAAAGAAGTCTATGCGACCATTAGATGCAGACGATCATTCGTATGCAATGGCTGCCTGATTAGCAAAAGTTAATTAAGCCAGCCATCGTTCGGCGGGGGAGGCGCTTGCTCCAAAGCCGCCCAACGGCATAACCTGCGCTTGAGCTTCAGCTCGCGCAAGCAAGCTTCATTCGTTTCTTTCCCGGAAGGGCGGATGAATATCATTCCGGGATAGTGTTCCGAACTCTGTCGGCGGAGTCGCGGCGCACGAAACCTCAATCACCGAAGATGAGTGTGGTGGCTGTTTCAAGCAATGTTCTGGACGCGGGTTCGACTCCCGCCATCTCCACTATCAGGTGATCC